>Ga0126307_10003076_pt1 | contig 11349 bp, 10 predicted proteins | sample Plot28_FD_89955 | JGI IMG/M metagenome (GOLD analysis project Ga0126307, IMG submission 89955) | Serpentine soil microbial communities from UC McLaughlin Reserve, CA, USA - Plot28 | ecosystem: Environmental > Terrestrial > Soil > Grasslands | place: USA: UC McLaughlin Reserve, Lake County...
GTCGGCGCCGCGGGGGTAGGCGATCTCCACGTCACGGCTGCGGGCGGGCGCAATCGCGCGTTCGGCGAACGCATCGGCAAAGGCGAGCCCGCACGACACGTTGCCACGACGATGCTCGCCGCGGGTGAGCTCACCGAAGGCTACGCTGCCATTGCGACGGCGTGGCGCTTCGCGCGCGAGCACGCCGTCTCCAATCTGCCGCTGCTCGGCGCGCTCCACGGGGCGGGATTCGAGATTGCGATCGAGACCAACGGGACCCAGCCGGTGCCGGTAGGAATCGACTGGGTATGCGTCAGCCCGAAGGCAGATACCACCCTGGTGGTATACCGCGGGGACGAGCTCAAGCTGGTGTTTCCGCAGTCCGGCACCGAGCCAGGCCGGTACGAGAGTTTGGAGTTCAAGCACTTTTATCTCCAGCCGATGGACGGGCCGGACCGGGAAGCCAACACCGCCGCGGCACTTCGCTATTGCCTGGCCCACCCGCGCTGGCGGCTCAGCCTGCAGACGCATAAGATTTTGGGATTGAAATGACGAGAAAGTCGGGAAGGGCAGGAAGGTATGAGGGTCAGGAAAAGAGGCGGCTGGGGACAGCGCCTGGCTGCCTCATCCGTCCTATCCAACATACCCTCCCGTCTTTCCCGCCCTTCCCGACTTACCCGACCTTTCAGGCATGAACGGCTATTCCGACCGCATCAATCACGCGTTTGCCTTTGCCGCCAAGTATCATGGTGCCATGGCGCCGGTCGGCGCCGGGATGGACTATCTGGCGCATCCAGCCAACGTCGCCATCATTCTGGCCCGCTACGACTGCGATCAGATCACCATCGTCGCCGGGATCCTTCACCATGTGCTGGAGGAAGCTCTGCCCGACCAGCGGCCGGAGCTGGAGCGCAAGATCGTAGACAAGTTCGGGCCCGTTGTCCTGGCCGTGGCCAGGGACGCGCTGGAGCCGAAGTTCGACCGTCGCGGCGGCGAGCGGGCCTGGCAGGCTCGAAAGCAGGAGTACCTGAGCCAGCTGGCGATCGCCGAGCCCAGGGCACTCGACATCTGCGTGGCCGATGAGATCCATACCTGCGGGTCGACCATGACCGCGCTTCGGCGACTCGGGGTGGAATACCTCCGCACAGTTTCGCGCGCCGGATCGGAGCAGACCATCTGGTGGTACCGGTCCATGCTGGAGATCCTGACTTCGCGAACCGACTGGCCTCAGCGGGAGATGATGTCGGAGCTCCGGCTCATGAGCGCCGACCTGGTTCGCAGCCTGCGCCAGCGGGAGGTGGATCTGTGAAGTACCTCGCGCTGCTCGTGCTGTCGCTCACCCTCAGCTGCTACAGCGGCGCGCCGCCGCCGATCCCGCTCGACCCGGTTCGCTTTCTGTCCATCAACGACGTGCAGACGCCGGATACGTTGCCCAATGGATTGGGAGGGCTGGCGCGGGTGGCCACGGTCCGACACCGGCTGGCCGATCAAGGCCCCGTCCTCTTTGTCCTGGCCGGAAACGGGCTGGGCTCCGATGGAAAGCGGATGGTGGAGCTGCTCAACGTGGCCAAGCTGGATTTTGCCACCCTCGGGGAGCATGAGCTGAACCTCGGCCCGGAGGCGCTGGTCCAGCTTGTGGCCCAATCCCAGTTCACCTGGATCTCGAGCAACTGCACCCGGCCTGACGGAACGCCGTTTCCCAAGGTGGTTCCCTGGGACACGCTTCGGGTGTCGGGGCACAAGGTGGGTCTGTTTGGGCTGACCCTTCAGGGAGCGTATCCCGAGGGGGTGCGGTGTACCAATCCCGACAGCGCGGCCCAGCGCACCATTCAGACGCTTGGTTCCGAGGCCGCCGATGTGATCGTGGCCATCACTCACCAGAGCACCGACGCCGACCGCAACCTGCTCGGGCGCGAAGCCAAGCTGGACCTGATCCTGGGTGGACACGTTCAGAAGGCCACCGACTCGGTCGTATCGGGCCGTCACGCGGTGAAGGCAGACGAAAACGCCCAGAGCGCTCAGTTCGTCACCTTGTGGGGAGGAAAGGATAACTGGCGGGAGGCAGTGGGACTGGTGCAGATCAACGGTGCGCTGCCGCCCGACACCGCGGTAGCCGCTGCTCTCAGGCGCTGATTTTTGGGCGGACAGGCACGGATATAAACACAAATCCCGGCAGGGTGTGCTTGCCGGGACAGGAGCTTTAGCAGTTTTGATCACCCAGGCTGCAAAGCCTAAATCCCTGGGGCCCCAAAGGGCTATGTCGTACAAGTCGTTGAAATGAATGTAGCCGGTGAGTGGCGGCGGCACAAGCCTCTCTAGCCGCTCCCCCGAAGGAAGGGGTGCTGGTACATTAGGAACCATGGGTTCCAGCCCTTACCCATCCCTCGCCAACCTACCCAGCGCTTTTGCAGCAGCCTGTCGGCTCTCCCGGACCGAAGGAGAGCTGTTCGAGCGCTGCCGGGTGGCTTTGGTACGGCGGTTTCAGAGCGAGCGGATCTGGCTCAGCATTACCTCGCCGACCGACTCGGCAGCCCGGGTGGGGCCATCGGTGGAATTCCAGAATGCGGTGGAGGTCGCCCGACTGGCCAGCGGCCAAACCGAGGTAGCCATCCACGCCGACCCACTGGTCGCGGAGGAGATGCGCTCAGCGGCCATGCCGCTGGCTCTGGGACTGAGCGTGGTGATCGAGCTGCGCAGCATTCTGCTCGAGCGGCAGGCCTCCCTGGACGACGCCGTGTTCCAGCTCCGGGCCCTGAGGCAGGTCGCCCGGCTGCTCTCGTCGGTGCATTCGACCGAAGAGACCGAGCAGCTGATTCTGGATTTCATGGCCGAAGTTTTCTTCGCCTGGTGGGCCTGCCTGTACCGGCCGGAGGGGGAGACCTACCTGCCCCGGGTCTTTCGCTCGCTGAACGATCGCCTGCGCCCCGGAGCGATCGAACGCAGCGCCCTCGATCTGGCGCTTCCTCCCGGAAGCAGCGCGATAGGGGGCGATGACGTTTCGATCAGCGAGCTGGTAGGACCGGGAGCGGAGCTGGTGGTGCCGTTGGATGCCGGCGCCGAAAGAATGGCGGTGCTGGTGCTGGGCTCCAGAATCAGCAATAAGCTCTATGGGAGAGCCGAGTCGGAGCTGGCCGCCACGCTGTCCTTTGCCGCCGCCATTGCCCTCAAGAACTCCGAGCTGGTCGAACAGCTGCACAGTGCCGCTACCACCGACGAGCTGACCGGACTGTTTAACCGGCGGGCGCTGGAAGACCGGCTTGCCGCCGAGATTGAGCGGAGCCTGCGGCATGAACTCCACACCAGTGTTCTGCTGCTCGACCTGGACCGGTTCAAAGTGGTGAACGATACCATGGGCCACGCTGCGGGCGACCGGCTGCTGGTGCAGGTGGGTCAGGTGCTGCGGAAACAGTGCCGGGCCCTGGACGTGGTGGGACGGCTGGGTGGAGACGAGTTTCTCGTGATCCTGCCGATGACCAAGCCGGCAGAGGCGCGGGTCTTCGTTGCCCGGGTGCAGGCCAGTATCCGGGAGATCGAAAAAGCCAACCCCGAGTTCGGCAGCTGTACCCTGAGCATGGGAATTGCCGAATCGCCCGAGCACGGCACCACCGTGAGCAGCGTGCTTGCCGCAGCCGACAACGCTCTGTACCGGGCCAAGCGGGGCGGCAGGAATACCGTGGAAGTCGCGGAGAGCTAACCATCGTCACTCAATCCGAGTTCACCCTGCTGGGTGACGCGATCTGGCTCGATTTCGTCAACACCGCGCGCGGCCGAACCCCGGTCCCGCCGGACCTGCTGACGGACGATGCAGCCATTGCGCGATGGGCCGACGCGCAGAGTTTGCACTCCAGCCATGATCAGCCTCTACTGGAGGAAGCGCTCGGCCTGCGCGAGCGGCTGACCGCACTGGCCGACGCCCTCGATCTTGGCGTCCAACCTCCTGCTGGGGCTATTGCGGCCATTAACCAGCAGCTGGCCCGTGAGCCGGGTCACCATCAGTTGATCCGGACCAGCGGGGCCTGGCGGCTCCGGTTTGCTCCCATCCGGCGTCCTCCCCTCCTCTCCGCGCTTGTGCAATCCGCGGCGGCCACGCTGGCCCAGCCCTTGATCTACGTCCGCCGGTGCGCGGGCGAAGGGTGCTCGCTCTTCTTCACCGACGATACCCCCAATCAGAGCCGCCGCTGGTGTAACCCGGCGGTGTGCGGCCGTGAGGTCAGGGTCGAGCGCCGCCGCGGACTCCTGCGCTGACCGCCACTGAGCCCTACCGCTACTTCCGGCGGACCCACGAGACCCTGGGGCACCGCTATCGCCTGGAGCGCACCATTGCTGCTACGCCCGAGCAGGTTCTGTTCGAGGCCTACGACCTGATCCTCAAGCGGCGGATCAGCCTCAGGGTCAACTTCTACGAAGATCCCGCGATTCGCGCGTGGTTTCTGCGCGACGCCGAGGCGCTCAGCCGACTGGATCACCCGGCGATCAGGCATGTGTATGACGCAGGGATCATCGGTGACCTGGCATTCCGGGTGGGCAACTGGATCGAGGGTGAGGGACTGCAGCAGGCGCTGCACCGGGGGCCGCGTCCGATACCCATGGTGCACACGCTGGCACGGGACATCCTGGGAGCGCTGGAACATGCCCACGGCTACGGCATCATCGTACGGCGGATCGTCCCCCCTTCGGTGCTGTTGAGCACCGCAGGTCGAGCCACGATCACCGATCTCCGCTACTGCAGCTATGCCCTTCCTGCGATCCCGCCCGGCATGGTGCCCACGTCGCAGGCATACATGGCCCCGGAGGTGCGCGACGGAGCTCCGGGCGACGCCGCCAGCGACGTGTACACGGCAGGAGCCCTGCTCTACGTCGCCATTACCGGGCAGGAACCATCGCTCGATCCGGGCCAACTTCGCCGGCCTACCGAGCTGCGGCCCGCTTGCACTAGGGCGATCGAGCGGATCATCCTGCGCTCACTGCAACCGGCCCAGGACGATCGATATCTCACGGCGGCGGAGATGCTGGAGGACTTTGCCTCGGACGCGGGGACCTTTGAGACTCCAGCTGTGGCGGTAGCGCCAGGGTCTCTGGCCGACGCGGAAGACAATGCCCGCTGGGAGAAGCGTCTCCGCCGGGCGCTGGGCGACGATTACGAGCTGCTCAGCCTGCTCGGCACGGGCGGCTTCGGACGGGTGTACCGGGTACGTGACCTGAGTCTGGAACGCGAAGTGGCGCTCAAGGTACTGCAGCCACTGCTCACTCGAGACCCCGAAGTCGTGGAGCGTTTCCGGCGCGAGGCCCAGCTGGCTGCCGGCCTCAGCCACCCGAACATCGTCAACATCTTCGATATCGGCGGACGGTCGGGCCTGCTCTGGTACACTATGGAGTTGATCAATGGGCCCAGTCTGGCCCAGCTGGTCGAGCGAGAAGGCCCGCTATCGCTGGACCGGGTGCTTCGGCTGCTCCGCGAGGCGCTCTCCGCTCTGGCCCACGCCCACGGCTCGGGCCTGGTGCACCGGGATATCAAGCCGGAAAACATGCTGATCGATCAGACCGGCAGCCTGCAGATCACCGACTTCGGATTGGCGCTGGCGCTCCGGGGAAAGTACGGCGGTGCCACCAGCCAGAGCGGTACACCGCAGTTCGCCAGCCCGGAGCAGCTGCTCGGAGAGCGAGTGGACCAGCGGTCCGATCTGTACAGTCTGGCCGCGGTGGCCTACTACGCGCTGCTGGGCACTCCTCCCTTCCCCGGATTGACGACGGAGCAGGTGCTGGCCAAACAGACGACCAATCAGTTCCCCACCTCTCGGGGGCAGCGAGACGATGTGACCGAGGCGCTCGAGCGGGTGCTCGATCGGGCGCTCCGGGCGGAGGTGAGCGAGCGCTATCCGTCAGCAGCCGAGTTTCTCCAAGCGGTAAACCAGGCCGCCGGAGGGCCAGGGCGAGAGCCGGTGGTCGACTGGGCCCGCGCCGCAGCCCGGTGGTTTCGCGGCTCCCCCCTTGACTAACGACGCTGGTTATACAGATTTGTCCCCGCGATTAGTACCCAGTTGCAGGTCTGACCGATCGGAATCTTTTTTCGAATGGCGTTCAAGACCCGGGACATCGCCTCGGGTCTTTTCATTTTTTATGACGCAGGACAGGCCTGCGATCATAAAAACTCGGCATTCCGGACGTCCCGGAGCCGACGCAGTCAAATAAACACGGAGTAGTCTCAATGGCTCGCACCATCGGCACGGTGAAGTGGTTCAATGACGCGAAGGGTTTTGGCTTTATCACCCCGGAGAATGGGGACAAGGATTGTTTCGTCCACCACACCGCCATCAAGGCGGAAGGCTTCCGCAGCCTTTCCGAGGGCGACCGGGTTGAGTTCGACATCGTGCAGGGTGCGAAGGGCCCCGCCGCCGAGAACGTAACCAAGGTGAAGTAACCCGCACCTCCGGTGCGGGAAACAAGAAGCCGCTCGCGAGAGCGGCTTTTTTGTTGCCGTCAAACATGAGTCACCAGTCCTCAGTGTTGCGTGTCCACACCCTACCGCTTGGCGACTGAGGACTGATGATTCATTTATGTCGATAAATCACCCGGCCACGCGTCAAATCATACGGTGACAGCACCACGCTGACCCGATCGCCCTCCAACACCCGAATCTTGAACTTGCTCATCTTTCCCGCCGCGTAGGCCAGAATTTCGTGGCCGTTTTCCAGCATGACCCGATAGTTTCGGTCGGGTAACACCTCAGTGACCACACCCTCCATCTCGATTCCTTCTTCTTTGGCCATCCAGTATCTCCCCAGAGGGTACGCGGCTAACGGCCTATGACGGGGTGGAGCCCGGGGAATTTTGCCTCCCGGGGCTCGGGAATCAACTGCGAGGGAGCTCCGCCCGCGCTTGTTCGATCTGGTTCTCGACCAACTCGACCACCTGTGCTATTTCGTCGACGTCAAAGGTGAGCCGGGCCCCGGCGGCGCTATAGATGTCCGGCAGGTTGCGGGTGGCGCCCAGCGCCAGCGCCTCGCGGTACCGGGCCACCGCCCTGGCGGGATTATCCAGACTGTTGCGCCAGACCTGGAGTGCTCCGATCTGGGCAATACCGTACTCGATGTAGTAGAACGGGTACATGAAGATGTGCAGCTGACGATACCAGCGAGCGACCCGCTCCTGCTCCAGTCCAGACCAGTCCACTCCGCGCTCGAAGCGCTGGCGGATCCGGAGCCAGGCCTCATCTCTGGCCCGGGCGTCACCGCCCTGACCACTGGTATAGATCCAGGTCTGGAAGGCATCCACCGAGGCAATGTGTACCAGACTCAGCAGCACGTCTTCCAGATGCTCCAGCCAGGCGCTTCGGGCCTCGGCCGCATCGAAGTATCCCACCGGCTGCGCGAGATGAGGTGACGCCAGGAACTCCATGGACATTGACGCGAGCTCCGCGGCCTCGGAGCCAGGATGCCGCTGCCAGATGAGCGGGAGGGGATGCGAGGCAAAGGCGTGAAATGCGTGTCCCGCCTCGTGCAGCAGGGTCATCACGTCATCCACCAGGCCGACTGCATTCATGAAGATGAAGGGCCGGCCGTTGAAGTGGAGCGTTTCGCAGTAGCCACCCGGGGCCTTGCCCTTACGACTCTCGAGGTCGAGCAGACCCTCGTCGATCATGGTCTGAAACTCTCGGCCCAGCGAGGGATGCACGCGGTCGAAGACCTGCTTGGCCTTACCCACCAAATCTGACGCATCGGAGAACGGGCGCAGCGGATTGCGGCGATAGGGGTCAACCGCAAGATCCCAAGGCCGGAGAACGTCCAGCCCCAGCCGCTGCCGCCGATGCTCCAAGACCCGTTGCACCGCGGGGGCCGCGGTTTGCTCGATGGCCGCGTGAAACTTCTCACAGTCGGCCGGGGTGTAATCGAAGCGGAACTTGGCCGGAAAGATGTAGTCTCGAAAATTATCGAAACCTGCGTTGTGGGCGGCCCGGGTTCTGAGCTGATACATCTGATCGAACAGAGCGGCCAGTTGGCCGCGACTTTCGATGTAGGGTGCGCTTGCCGCCCGGAAGGCTCGCTCCCGCACCGCCTGGTCCGGACTCTTCAGGAATGGCTGAAGCTGGGGGAGCGGCCGCTCGACACCCTCCCACTTGGCGGTCATTGATCCGGTGATCCGCTGATAGCGGGCGCTGTGCTCCTCGAGCTCGGCAAAGATGGGAACGTTCTCTTCCCGGAAGATTTCGATCTGGGTTCGGAAGCGGGCCAGCGTGGTGGTGAGATCGGGCAGGCTGAAGCCAGTGGCCAAAAGCTTCCGGGCCAGCTCGACGCTCCGTTCCTCCATTCGAGGCAGGACTTCGGTGGAGAAGCGGAGGTGATCGGCTTCCTTGTCTCCATCGCCGGTGTCGATGGTATACGCGATCATGGCCCGGGCCGCGGCCTCGGTGACCAATTCCTCCAGCCGGGACCATTCATGGAGCCACGCGGTGATGTTGTCGGAGTCGAGTTGACGCGCCGCCAGTTCATCAAAGAATGGTGCTATGTCCTCCCAGCTAGCGCTGGCTAGAGCAGAAGGTGATGGCGGCAAATAAGACACTGTCACGATGGCTCCTGTATCCGGATGAACGGGTAACCCCCAGATATAACGACGATTCGGCGAGAGTCACAACCCATTTGGCTGGAGACGGTGAAATGTCGTGCGCTGCTGGTATTGCATGCCGATCTCCAGCAGCCCGCCTTCTCCCAGCGGGCGCCCGGTCAGCTGTAGACTGGTCGGCAATTCGGCCTCCCCAGGCGTGCGCAGGATCATGGGGCGGGCCGCAATCGAGCCGCGGAATGGATCCGGGAGCCACCCGCAGCACAGGAGCGAGTGCGGCAATGGCCAGGGACTCGGCAAAGGCGCGGCTGGTAAGATCGCTCACGATGGAGTCTCCTTCGGCTGGGTAGTGGTGCTGCGTCCCTGCCGATGGTAGAGATAGGCCAGAAGAAGAAAGACGAGCCCCAGGATGAACACTGATCCCACCCGGTAGAGCGCATCGAGAGACGACAGATCGAACACCAGAACCTTGATGACCGCCAGTCCGGCCACGCCCAGCCCAGCAACCCGGGCCGGCTTGAGACCACGGCGAAAGCCCAGGCCCACTAAAGCGGCGGCAAAGACCAACCACCAGGCACTGACGGCAAGACTCGAGGCCAGCGAAGCGGTGTACGCGGAAACCGTTTTGAGCTCGAAGTATCGCCGGATCTCTGCGGTGACTCCGAACAGGATCAGACCGCCCCCCAGGGCCCACAGGCCGCGTTGGGGGACCGACGACGCACCGGCCCATCCAGCTCGGCGCCACAGCCCAGCCGCAAGCAGCATGGAGACAAGGGCGGCGGCCCAGAGTGCTATGGCCCACGGTCCGACGAATGCCGCGTCATCCGCCGTCCTTCGGAGCACGGTATCGCCGAAGAGCTGTTGGAGTGCCGCCCAGAGAGTCGCCAGTGAATACCAGCGACCGTCTGTCCGCTGAGTGGGATGGTCCACGGCGGCCCAGACGAGAACCAGCAGCAACAACGCCCATACTCGGGGGACGCCGGTCCAGTGATTCCAGGCGGCAATTCCCAGGGCAGCCGCTCCCACCAGAGAGAAGGCGGGCCGAAGCCGTTGATACCCTGCCACCAGGTAGGGCAGTCCGATCAGGAGCGCTACCGCTCCCGGCTGGGTGTCGAACCAATGGCGATCGAGCTGGTGGATGGTCCAGCCCAAGAGAAGCGGTGTCAGCAGAAAATAGAGCGATTCACCCAACGACCAGCTGGGAGTCTTTGCGCCCGGGCCGAGCGGGAATGCCAGCATCCGATCGTTCCGCAGGGCGAACCACCAGACCGGCACCGCGAGCACCAGCCCGGCGGCAAAGATGGCCCAGGGGTGATCCAGATGCTGGCTTGCCGCCGCCACGAAGGTCCAGCCGCCGGTGAAAGACAGAAAGCGGGTTTCCCACCAGTGCTCGCGCAATCCAACGTGAATCCCGGCACTGCCACCCAGCACACCATAGAGCAGGACTCCCCAGGGCGAGCCGCGGTCCGCCGCTCCGTCGTACGCCACGCAGAAGAAGCTCAGCGCCACCACGAACATGGTAAGACGCCAGCTCCGCCGTGCGGCCACAAACCCCAGTCCCGCGGCCATACAGGCGAGGTATAGCAGCAGAAGGTCGGCATCGGCATTGTTCCGCCCCACCAAGAGCGGAGCGAAGAAGGCGCCAACCGCGGCCGTAGCGCCGAGGGCCTCGACGTCAATAGCGTACGCGATCATGGCGAGGGATACGGACACCAGAGCCAGACCAAGCACCCCAGTGGTAGGGGGCACTACGCCGTACAACCGAGCAGCGGCCCATACACTCAGGTAGATGATGGCCGCGCCACACCCGATCAGCGCGGCGCCATAGGTACGGTACTGCGGATGAAAGCGCCAGCCGAGGGCGCCGACGACCAACCCGGCGCAGGCTCCGCCGATGCAGCGCAAGACCGGCGAGATCCACCCCCGGTCGAACGAGAGCCGCAGCAGATAGCCCGCCGCGAGAATCAGCGCCACCACTCCCACCGCGAGGAGGACGCGTTGGCCAATCCATTGCTCGGATGAAAGCGGGGAAGGGAAGCGGGACTGCCGGGAGGAAGGAGGAGATGCGGGGAGGCGGGGAGCCTGGGAAGTAGCTGTTTGCCGAAGAGGGGATGCTGTCGACCGAGACGTCGTACCCCCTTCCCCGCTTCCCCGTTTCCCCGCTGATAGCACCCTCACCTGCTCCTCCAGCGCGGCCAATCGACGCTCCAGCCGCTCCCACCGCTCCGGGTCGCTCATCAGGCTTCGGCTCCTTCGGACGCCGGCTTGGTGACTCGGGGGTAGACGTCTACCTGAAAGGCCATGAGCCCTACCAGAGCGACATAGCCGGCCGCCAGGTAGAAGGGCCAGCCGTGGCCGAGCCGCTGGAACACAGTCGTGGCCAGTATCGGCGCCAGCACCCGCGCCAGCCCGGCAAAAGTCTGGGCTACTCCCATGGTCGTGCCGAGCTCACGGGGGTCCGATGCCCGTGACATCAGAGACGTGGTTGCCGGGAACAGCAAGGCCGTACCAACCGGCACCAGCGGAATAACGATCGCCAGAGTCCACAAGCTGCGGGGGAGCGGATAGACTGCGAGGCCGAGAACGAGGAGCATGGTCCCGATCCGCATGGCCCAGGTCTCCCCGATCCGGTCTACGATAGGCCCGAGCAGCAGGCTCCGCATGACGAATGAAAGCACGCCGACATAGAGGAAGATGTAGCCGATGGTCTTCTCGTCGATGCCAAATTCGGCTCCGAGATACAAGGCCATCACCGAGGTCATGGAGGCAAAAGCCAGCATCCCAACCCCGTAAATCCACAGCAGCCGTCCAATA
>Ga0126307_10003077_pt1 | contig 11346 bp, 8 predicted proteins | sample Plot28_FD_89955 | JGI IMG/M metagenome (GOLD analysis project Ga0126307, IMG submission 89955) | Serpentine soil microbial communities from UC McLaughlin Reserve, CA, USA - Plot28 | ecosystem: Environmental > Terrestrial > Soil > Grasslands | place: USA: UC McLaughlin Reserve, Lake County...
CCTCGACGCGCCGGACCTGCCCGACGAGCCGTAGCCGCAGAACCGATCGGGCCATGGGAACGATCTCGAGGCCGCGGTCGCGCCACGGAGGCGCGGCGATACCGTGAAACGTGTCGCGCACGTTCCTTGCTCTCGCGGGCATGGTCGCCATCGCGGTCCTCGCCGCAGCCGGCGCCGCCCTCCCGGCAACCGACGCACCCGTACGCCTCACCCTCGAGGCCAGGACCGGATCGTCGGTCCTGGTTCCGACGGAGGCCACCCTCGAGTGTCGCGACGCCACGCGCGGGACAGGCTTCCTGCGTCGTGCCGCCCGGCCGGCGTGTGCGCTCGTCCGGAGCGGCGTCGTCGCCGACATCGCCAAGGAGCACCGCGCGGCTCGGCTCTGCGGCGAGATCTACGGCGGACCACAACGTGCGCGCATCACCGGCACGGTGGGGCGCCGGCGCGTCACCGTGTCGATCGACCGCACCGACAGCTGCGGCATCAACGACTGGAACCGCCTCCGTGCGCTGCTCGGCGACCCCGAGCGAACCGGTGCGGTCCCGCGGCCCAGCGCGTCGGTGACGACGACGACGATCCCGGCGCCGGCGACCTACCGCCTCGCGCCGGGCGACACCCTGACCGAGATCGCCAAGCAGTTCCACACGTCGGTCGTCGCGATCGTGGCCACCAACCGCCTGGAGGACCCCGACCACCTCACCGAAGGCCAGGAGCTCGTGATGCCGCCAGCGTCGGCGGTGCGCATCGATGCCGCGCTGGTCGACGACGGTGCGAGCGAAGCAGTGGGACTGACGCTCGTCGGCGCGCAGCCGTCCGAGCTCGCGACGTTCGTCGTCACGCTCCCTGACGGCAGCACGTACACGGGATCACCGCACTCGGTGGCCGGCGACGGCACGGTTACGACGAAGTACACCGGCGCGCTCGCTCCCGGCACGTACAGGGTGACCGCCTCGGGTACTGCCGGCACGAACACGGAGACCGCGTTCCACCTCCACCCGCCCGGTTGACGCGCCGGGAGCCGTAGGCTCGTTCTCAGTGACGGGAAACGGCGTGGGGGACGAAGGCAGCGCGCGCTGCGGCCCACTCGCGGGCGTCACCGTGCTCGAACTGGGCGGCATCGGCCCGCTCCCACTGTTCGCCATGCTCTTCGCCGACATGGGCGCGCGCATCGTCCGAGTCGACCCCGCCGGCCCGGCGTACGGCACCATCGGCCCGCACCTCTGGATCTACCGCGGCCACGAGTCGGTGACCATCGACCTGCGCCAGGCGCGCGGTCAGGAGCTGGTGCTGCAACTCGTCGAGCGCGCCGACATCCTGGTGGAGGGCTACCGACCCGGCGTCGCCGAACGGCTCGGCGTCGGCCCCGACGTGTGCCGGGCCCGCAACCCGCGCCTCGTGTACGGCCGCATGACCGGGTGGGGACAAGGCGGGCCGCTGTCCGACCGGGGCGGCCACGACATCAACTACATCGGCCTCACCGGCGCGCTCGAGACCATGGGATCGCCGGGCACGCCACCGCCGGTGCCGCTCAACCTCGTCGGCGACTTCGGCGGTGGGGCGATGATGCTGGCGATGGGCGTGCTCGCGGCACTGCACGAGCGGGAGCGGAGCGGCGAGGGGCAGGTCGTCGAAGCCGCGATGTCCGACGGCACCCTCGCGCTCATGGCGCTCTTCTACGCGATGCGCGACGCCGGCCACTGGGTCGACGCGCGCGGCGCCAATCAACCGCAGGGGTTCGCGCCCTTCTACCGATGCTACGAGACCAGCGACGGCCTGTACATGGCGGTCGGCGCAGTGGAGGCGAAGTTCTACGCCGCGCTGCTCGACGGTCTCGGCTTCGATCCGCTGTTGGCGGAGACGCAGCACGATCGCGCGCGGTGGCCCGCGTTGATGCCCGTGTTCGAAGCGGCGTTCCGGAAGCGCACGCGCGCGGAGTGGGAAGAGGTGTTCGCGACGCGCGACGCGTGCGTCACGCCGGTCTTGGGCATGATCGAGGCGCCCGCGCACCCGCACAACGCCGAGCGCGACTGCTTCGTCGAGGCGAACGGCCACACGCAGGTGGCGCCGCCGGTGCGCTTCGACCGCACACCGGCGTCGATCGGGGGACCGTCACCGGAGGCGGGCGCCGACAACGAACGGGTGCTGGCGGAGATCGGGATCGACACCGACGAACTGGCGCGCTTGCGCGCCGACGGCGTCGTCGGGTGAAACGGACTTCGGCAAGGTATTGAGCAACGTATCGAGCAAGGTATGAGGGGGACGTCATGACCGAGACCTGCCGCGCCGCGGTGTTCCTGGGTGACCACACGTACGACGTGCGCGAGTTCGTGGTCCCCGACCCGCCGCCGGGCGGCGCGGTGTTGCAGGTCGAGGCGGTGGGTCTCTGCGGGAGCGACGTCGCGCAGTACGAGGGCATCGAGATCGTGCCGGGCGCGTGCGCATTTCCCGTCGTGCCGGGCCACGAGACCGTGGGACGCGTCGTGAAGCTCGCGTCCGACGCCGCCCTCGGCGTGGCCGAGGGTGATCGCGTCGCGGTCAACGAGATCCTGATGGCCGAGGGACCGCTGCGGCTCTACGGGTACTCCGACATGCGGGGCGACGGCGAGCTCGGGTTGTGGGGTGGCTACGGCGAGTACATGGAGATCTTCCCGGGCACCGAGTTGCACCGGATGTCGAGCGCGCCGCCCGCGGAGCACCTCACGCTGTTCGAACCACTCGCGAGCGCGGTGCACTGGGTCGACATCGTGGGGGTGCACGAGAAGGAGACGGTCGTCGTGCAGGGCCCCGGCCACCAGGGACTCGCGGTGCTCGAGGCAGTGCTGGCGAAGCGGCCGCGCCAGGTGATCGTCACCGGTACGTCGGACGACACGCTGCGCCTCGACGCGGCGAAGGAGATCGGTGCGTCGAACGTGGTGATGGTCGACGTCGAGGACGCGCACACGCTCGTCTACGACCTCACTCGCGGCATGGGCGCCGACGTAGTGTTCGACGTCGCAACCGCGACCGCGACCGTGCCGATGGCCATCGACCTCGCGCGCAGCGGCGGACGCATCCTGCTCGCAGGCTTGAAGCACTTCACCGAGGTGCCCGGTCTGGTGACCGACCACATCGTGCTGAAGAGCCTGCAGCTGTTCGGCGGGGCCGGGTTCACGCCGGCGTCGATGGCCAAGGCGGTCGCCCTCATCGAGTCGGGCGAGGTGCGCGCCGACGTCGTCGCGGGCGAGGTGTTCGACCTCGACCACATCGACGACGCCATGGCGCTGCTCATCCGCCGCGTCCCCGGCCACGACGCCGTCCGCGTCGGCCTCAAGCACACCCACCCCTGACGCGCGCGCCCGCCATTCGGCGTCAGTAGTGCGCCGTAGCAGCGCACAGGTGACGCCAAAACAGGAGCGGGTACTGTCGGTCGCATGTTGTACATCAACGGGGAATGGCGGGACGCGGCGTCGGGAGCGACGTTCGCGTCGACGAATCCGGCCACGGGTGAAGAGATCGGGCGCGCCGCCGACGGCGGGGTCGCCGACATGCAGGCGGCCATCGAGGCGGCCGCGGCGGCGTTCGGCGAGTGGGCCACCCGCACCGCGTACGAGCGCTCGAAGTACCTGTACGAGGCGTACCAGCTCATGCTCGAGCGGCGCGAGGCGCTGGCCAAGCTGATGACCGAGGAGCAGGGCAAGCCGATCCGCATGGCCCGCAACGAGGTGGGCTATGCCGCCGACTTCCTGCTGTGGTTCGCGGAGGAGGCCAAGCGGGTCTACGGCGAGACGATCCCGTCGGCGCGCGCCGACCAGCGCTTCCTCGTGCTGCGCCAGGCGGTCGGCGTGGTGGGCGCCATCACTCCGTGGAACTACCCGGTGTCGATGCTCACCCGCAAGATCGGTCCTGCGCTCGCAGCCGGATGCACCATCGTGCTCAAGCCGGCCGAGCAGACGCCCCTGCTCGCGGTCGAGGTGTTCAAGATCTTCGAGGACATCGAGCTGCCGGCCGGCGTCGTGAACCTCGTCACCACCGCGCAGCCCGAGACCGTCGGCCAGGAGCTGGTGACGCACCCGCTCGTGCGCAAGATCACCTTCACCGGTTCCACCGAGGTCGGCAAGCTCATCGCGCAGCAGGCCGCCGCCGGCGTGAAGCGCGTGAGCATGGAGCTCGGTGGCCACGCGCCGTTCATCGTGTTCGATGACGCCGACCCGGTGCACGCGGCCAAGGGCGCGGCCGCGGTGAAGTTCCTCAACACCGGCCAGGCGTGCATCTGTCCGAACCGCATGCTGGTGCAGCGCGGCATCGCCGAGCAGTTCACCGCCACGATGGAGGAACGCTTCGCCAAGCTGCAGGCCGGGAGCGGCTTCACCGACGGCGTCACCGTCGGGCCGCTGATCGATGCCGCCGCGCTCCAGAAGATGGAGCGCCAGGTGGCCGACGCGCTCGACAAGGGCGCGCGTCTCGTGACCGGTGGCGAGCGCCTCACCGCCGACGGCCTCGACGCCGGCTCCTTCTACGCCCCCACGCTGCTCGCGGACGTCACCCCCGACATGCTGATCTACCGCGAGGAGACGTTCGGTCCCGTCGCGCCGGTCATCGTGTTCGACGACGACGAGGAGGCCATCGCGATGGCCAACGACACCGACTACGGGCTGGCGTCGTACGTGTACACGCAGTCACTCACGCGCGCGTTCCGCGCGGTCGAGGCCCTGAAGTTCGGCATGGTCGGCGTCAACGACATCAACCCCACGTCGGCGGCGGCACCGTTCGGTGGCGTGAAGCAGTCCGGCCTGGGCTCCGAGGGCGCTCGCGCGGGCATCAACGAGTACCTCGACACCAAGCTCGTCGGCCTCGCCATCTGACCAAAGCCGAACCGGCGTCAACTGGGCGGAAATGGGCCGCCCAACTGACGCCGGTTGCGTCCTGGGGGGACGATGAGTACGCAGCGTGAGCACAACCTCGAGGTCGTGGAGCAGTTCTTCAGCGGGCCGCGCGGCCTCGACCGGCTCTCGCTGATGAGCGACGACTGCGAGTGGTTCAACGGCATCGGCAAGTTCCCGGCGGCGCCGGGGCAGACCGTCTTCGTGGGCAAGGACGAGATCGGGCGCGTGGTCCTCGGACGCGCGCCGTCGCCCACTCCCCTGAGCGGGCGCAGGGTCGACCGCTACGACCTCACCACCGCGCGCTTCCACAACGTGCACACCGTCGCCGACGGCCCGTACGTCTTCCGCCACCACGACTACACCGCCACGACGCTCGGCGGCCGCGACTACGCCAACACCTACGGATTCCTCTTCCGCTTCGACGACGACGGACTGATCGACCGCGTGTGGGAGCACTGGGGCACCCTCGCGGCGTACGAGCAGCTGTTCCAGAGCGACCTCGTGGTCCACGACCCTGACGAGCTGCTCATGACGACGCCGTCGGTGCGGCTGCGGCTCGACCTGGAGCGCCCGGTCGAGCGTGCAGTGATCGAGCGGTGCCTCGACGTCGCGGTGCACGCGCCGAACGGCTCGAACACGCAGCCGTACCGGTTCGTGTGCATCGACGACCCCGAGCGCAAGCTCGCCATCGCCGAGCTCTACCGCGACGCGATGGCCCAGTACATCAGCCGGCCACGCACCGACGCGCCCGAGGACAACGTCGACCGCACCACCGAACGCCAGCAACGCATCGCCCGCAGCGTGTTCCACCTGCGGGACCATCTGCACGAGGTACCGGTGCTGTGCGTGCCGATCGTCGCCGGTCGCACCGACGGTCTCGGCGCGGGTGCGCAGGCCGAGCGCACGTCAGTGTTCTGGCAGGCGAGCCGGTGGGGTTCGGTGATCCCGACGCTCTGGTCGTTCATGCTCGCGCTGCGCTCACGCGGCCTCGGCTCGGCTTGGACCACGCTCACGTTGTTCCGCGAGCACGAGATGGCAGAGCTGCTCGGCGTGCCGTTCGACGAGTGGATGCAGGTGGGGTTGTTCCCCATCGCATACACGCAGGGCACCGACTTCGCGGTCACGCCGCGCGAGCCCGCGTCCGAACATCTCCGCTGGAACAGCTACAACCGGTAGATCCGCGCCGCGTTGCCGCCCACCATCAGCCGCATCTCGTCGACCGGCACGCCGTCGAAGTGCGTGTGGATCACCTGCTGCGACTCCGGCCACGTCGAGTCGGGGTGCGGGTAGTCGGTCGCCCACAGCAGGGTCTCGACGCCGATCTCGTGGCGGTTGTCGACGCCGAACTCGTCCTCCTCGAACGTGGCGAACATGTTCTGACGCCAGTAGTGGCTCGGCTTCTCCGGGAGGTCCATGGCCAGCTGCTCCCACCCGTGGCGGTCGGACATGCGGTCGAGGCGGGTGAGGAAGTACGGCAGCCAGCCGAGGCCCGCCTCCACGAACCCGACCTGCAGGCGCGGGTGACGCACGAAGATCCCGGGCAGCAGCCAGCTCGCGAGCGCCTCGGCCATGTACATCGACGGCAGCGACTGGAAGATGCCCTTCGCCGGTGTCGGGTCGCGGTCCATGAGCTCGAAGAGGTACTCGTTCGCTCCAGTGTGTTGGCTGATCGGGATGCCGAGGTCCTCGATGGCCGACCAGAGCGGGTCGTACACCGCGTCCCAGTACGGCGCCAGATCGACATCAGACGGGTAGAGGGGCAACTGCACCGCCCGTGCACCTTCGTTGGCGATGCGTTGCACCTCCTTCATCGCGCACTCGATGTCGTGCAGCGGCAGGATGTACACGGGGACGAGGCGAGCGGGGTCGACCGACGCGAACTCGATGGCCCCGTCGTTGGTCGCCTGGAACGCGGCGAGACACGCGTCGGCGTCCATCTCGTAGAACTCGGCGCCGCCGGTCGCGCTCGCGTAGAGCACCTCGGCGTCGACGTGGTCGATGTCCATGTCGGCGAGGCGCGCGTGCGGCTCGTACGCGCCGGGACGGCCGGCCGCCTCCCATGGCTTCTCCGTGGGGAGACCCACCGTCGGTGTGGCGGCGCCGCCGGGCTTGTTCTTGAGCTGCTTCTGCGGCTTGCCCTCGAGGATGCGCCGGTGCATGGCGGCGATGGCGCCGAGGTAGGCGTCGTGGTGCTGGCGGGGCAGGTGGCAGGATCTTCTCGGGCTGCAGCTCGAGGTGCGAGTCGGCGGAGATGATGCGTTCGGTCATGGGTCGTCTCCTGTCAGCTGCCGCCGGACATCGCGGCGAACATCGCTTCGTCCGATGACGCGCGCCACAGGTCCAGCAGGCCGCGCGACATCGGCTCGCACCCGTGGCGCATCGGACCGTCGTCGTCGAGGATCGCGGCGCGGATGGCCGCGGCCGCGTCGAGCGCGGGCGTGTACTGGTCGCGGATCGCCTGGCGACCCTCGTAGACCGCTTCGGCCATAGCTCGGTACTCGGGGTACTCGCCGGCTTCCGCCATGCGGTCGGAGTCGTAGAGCATGTCGCTCTCGACCGGCCCGGGCATGATCTCCACCACACGGATGCCGAACGGTGCGAGCTCCACCCGCAGCGTGTCGTTGAGCGCGCTCACCGCCGCCTTCGACGCCCGGTACACCGCGTAGAACGGCACCGGCACCAGGATCGACGACGACGTGATCGAGCAGATGACGCCACCACCATTGGCCCGCAGGATCGGGATCGCGCGCCGCGTGACCTCGACCAACCCGAACACATTGGTCTCGAACACGTCGCGCCATTGGTCCATCGGGACGTGCTCCACCGGGAGGTAGTCGCGCTCGATCCCGGCGTTGTTGACCAGCAGCCGGAGGTCGGACGGGAGCTCGATCGACGACGGGTCGTCGACGTCGAGCCGCTGCACGGTGATCGAACCCGTGGTGGCGCCGACCTCGTCGACGAGTCCCTCGCCGGCCTTGGGATCGCGCATGCTCGCCACCACGTCGAAGCCGGCGCGCGCCAGGTCGACCGCGATCGCGCGCCCGATGCCGCGGCTGGCGCCGGTGACGACGGCGCCTCCTCCAGGTTCCATCGCGGGAGCTTGGAAGCTGCGAGTGAGAAGCGCAAGTCAGTGGAGACCGACCTAGTGGAGGACGCCCCCGACCACGACGTCGCCGATCACGCCATCCGCCTCGAGCCGGTCGACGTCGGTGTCGGTCAATCCGAGGATGCGGGTGAGCACCTCACGGTTGTGCTCGCCGAGGAGCGGCGAGCGGGTGCGGTGATGCGCGCGCGGGCCGTTCGTCAACCGGAACGGCGCGCCGATGTAGTCGGCCGCGCCGGTGACCGGGTGGTCGACCCGCTCGAAGAGCCGACGCGCGACCACCGGTGCGAGTTGGTCGTGTTCGTGCGCCCGCACGACCGGCTCGCACGGGACGCCGGCGCCCGAGAGCGCCGGCACGATCTCGTCACTCGCACGCGTCGAGCACCACGCGGCGATCGTCGTGTCGATCTCGTCCTCTTGCGCGCGCCGCTGGTCGCGCGTCACGAGCCCGTCGTCCTCGATCCCCAGCGCCACCGCCAATGCTCGCCACTGGTCGTCGGTCGCCACGGAGATCGCGACCCACCGGTCCTGCGTGCCGTCGGGATCGACGTCGGCGGTGCGGTACACACCTTGCGGGATGCAGGTGGCCGACCGGTTCCCACGCCGTTCGAGCAGTCGCCCGTACGCCGAGTGCTCGACCACCTGTTGCGCGGCGAGGTTGAGCGACGCGCCGACCATCGGGCACTCGAGGAACATGCCGCGTCCGGTGTGGTCGCGGTACTCGAGCGCGAGCAGGAGCGCGAACGTCGCGTGCGCGCCGCCCAGCGCGTCGGCGATGCCCGACGGCGGTTCCGGGCCACGGTCGGGGAACCCGGTGGTCCACGCGATGCCCGACTGCGCTTCGATCGTGGGTGCGTACGCGAGCCGTTCCCGCCAGGGGCCGTCGACGCCGTAGCCGGGCGCACGGAGCACGATGACGCGCGGGTTGCGCGCCAGGAGCACATCCTGGTCGAGGCCGAGCTGGTCGAGCACCCGCGGGCTGAAGTTGTCGATCACCACGTCGCTGACCGCGACGAGGTCGAGGAACAACTCGCGGCCGCGTGCGGTGTCGAGCTCCACCGCGAGGTCGAGCTTGTTGGTGTTGGAGCCCTGGAACAGGGGGCACCACTCCCACCATCGCGGTTCGCTCATCGGCCGCGTCGTGTTGCAGCGGATGCCGTCGGGCTGCTTGGTGGATTCAACGTGGATGACCTCGGCGCCGAGGATGGCGCAGGCGTGGCCGATGAGCGGCCCCGCCCAGAACGCGGTGAGATCGAGCACGCGGGTGCCGTCGAGCGGCAGCGATGTAGTGGGCGTCGAGACGGAATCGCGCGCCGGCGTGGCCGCTACACGCTCGCGGTGACGCTCGGTGTCGCGTCCCGGCGACGGCGCGGTACCGAACGGTCGAGGTGTCGCGTCGCCGCCGAGGCGGTAGGGCACCGCGGGTTGCGTGAACCCGTGGGGGTTGACCGCGAACGCGCCGCGGTCGACCAGGTGGTCGAAGTGTGGAAGGTTGGCGCCGTTCCCGACTTCGGCGACGGGGATGCGCAGCGCGGTTGCGAGCTCGACGATCTCGGCGGTGGGCCGAGCCAAGGTCCACGCGTCGATCACCGGTTCGATCTCGTCGCGGTGCAGTGTGCGGTGCGTGCCCCGCGCCATCTCCTCGTCGGCCAGCCAGTCGTCGCATCCCACGAGCACGCAGAAGTCGAGCCACTGCTGCCCGGTCGTGGTCTGCAACGACACCCATCCGTCGGCGGTCGGGTGCACGCTCGGCAACTGCGACGATCGTCGCGGCCGGAACGGCGCGCCCGCGATCTGGAACCAGGTGACGGGGTACAGCGGCTGGCTGTACATCAGCGCGTCGAGCGCGGCGACGTCGACCAAGTCACCCGGGCCGCCGGCGGTGACGCGCCGGCGCGCGGCCAGCGCGCCGATCGCGCCGTAGGTCGCCGCGGCCCACTCGCCTGGTGCACCACCACACATGAGCGGCGCTCGCGTCGGGGTACCGCGCTGCACGTGCCCGCCACACAGTGCTTGGCGGGTGAAGTCGGTCGTCGGTCGGTGGTCCCATGGACCGTCGAGCCCGAACGGGCTCAGCGCGACGACCACCAGATCGGCACGGTCGCGGTGCAACGCGCGCGGCGCGCACTCGGGATCGTCGGCGATCGTCGTGCCCGAGGACCACACGACGATGTCGGCGCGCGCCACGAGCTGGCGCGCGAGCGCGACGTCACCGAGCACGCTGTCGCTCGACGCGCACAGGAAGCGGAAGAGCGCGCCGTCGTCGGTTCCGACTGGTTCGCCGCACTCGACCACCCGGCGAAGCGGGTCACCGCTGGCGTCCTCGACCTTCACGACGTCGGCGCCGCCGTCGGCCAGCAGTTTGGCGCAGTACGCGCCCGCCAACCCGCTCGACAGGTCGACGACCTGCACCCCCGAGAGAGGCCACTCGCGGCTCATTCGGGCGACGGTAGGTCAACCTCACCCACGAGGGGTGGTGCCTCCCCCCTTTCGCGGCCCGCAGATCGGTGGTTGGCTCGAAGCGTGCAGGAGCAGGAGCGCCGATGACCGCGGCGTGGATGTGGGCGCGGGCCGAGCTCCGGGCGCGCTGGAAGGCGTGGCTGCTCCTCGGTGTGCTGGCGGGGGTCACCGTCGGAGTGGCCGCCGCAGGTTGGGCGGGCGCCCGGCGCACCGAACGGGCAGTGCCCGACGCCGTGGTCGCGGCGCGCATCCCGACCGCCGCGCTCCTCGCCAACGACCCCGCCTTCGGCGCGGAGCAACGCGCCGAGGTGGCTGAGCTCCCCGGCGTGACCGCCTCCTATCCGTTCCTCGTCGGCTTCTCCACCCAGGTCTTCAGCCCCTCGCGCCTCGGCGCCGAGAGCCCGTCACTGTTCCCCGTGAGCGCGGCGGCGATGCCGATCCTGACCGGGCCCCTCGTCGCGGGTCGCCTCCCGGATCCCGACCGCGCCGACGAGATCGTCGTCGACGAGAACGTCCGCGACGGTTTCGGGCTCGATCTCGGTGCGACGATGGTGCTCGGCCAGGTCGCGCCGCCGCCCGGCGAGATCCCACCCCAGTTCCAGCCCGTCGATGGTGCCACTAGCTTCCGCGAGCGGATGACGGTCGTCGGGATCGCCAAGTCGACGTCGAGCGAGCTCAACTGGATTCCGTCGAGCGGCTTCTACCGCAAGTACGGCTCCCACATGCCGTCGCTGGTGAACGAGTTCGTGAACCTGCGCGACGGGCGCGCCGGCATCCCCGCGTTCAGCAAGCAGGTCGACCAGATCGTCGGTCACCCGGTGAACGTCGAGGACATGTACGACCTCTACGGCATCCGCAAGGCCCTCAACGTGACCGACCTCGAGCGCGACGGTCTGTTGCTCTTCGCCCTCGCCGCGCTCG
>Ga0126307_10003078_pt1 | contig 11345 bp, 10 predicted proteins | sample Plot28_FD_89955 | JGI IMG/M metagenome (GOLD analysis project Ga0126307, IMG submission 89955) | Serpentine soil microbial communities from UC McLaughlin Reserve, CA, USA - Plot28 | ecosystem: Environmental > Terrestrial > Soil > Grasslands | place: USA: UC McLaughlin Reserve, Lake County...
AGCTAGCCGGTGAACGCAGTAGCCGGGTGGTGATTCGGAATCAGGGATGGCGACTGTTGATCAAGATGGCCAGTGCCCAGCTTCGCCGTCGCTTGCAGCATGAGGCGGCGGCGCCTCCGAGATCAAGTGGCCGGGGACCAGACGCCAAAAGGGTTACACGCCTACTGATCAAAGCCGTTGCAGACTCAGGGCTGCCAGGAGCTGAGCTGTTATACAGAATCCGGTCGCCGCCGAAACGTCAAGTTAGTGGCGCAGGCGGCTGGCCCAGGCATGCAGGGCGGTGTCGGCTTCTTCGGGGTGGGGGAAGCAGGCGTTGTGGGCGCCGGGAATGATCCGGAGGGGCGCGGAGCCGAGCTGAGCGAGGCGGCCCGCCCAGCCGGGTGGTGCGAAACCATCATGTTCGCCAGTGATGACCAACGCCGGCATCGGCAATTGGACGATGAGCTGTTCGGGCTGATCGGGAAGTGCCGAGAGGAGGAAGCGCACCAGCGGCAGGCCGCCGCTGGACAGGTAGGACGGGCCGGCGGTTGGCAGCTCGGCCGGGGCCTCGCGTGGGATGGTCCTCAGGAGACGCCGCAGCAGCGTGGGAATGGTGCGGGCATCAGGGTCGAAGGTGGGTCCCGCCAGAACTACTCCTACCACCCGGTCCGGCACAAGCAGGGCGGTTCGGAGGACCGACTGGGCGCCGGTGGAGTGGCCGAGGAGGATCACATCATGCCGGTTGGTTTGCTCAAGCCAGCGTGCCGTACTGACCCCGACACCATCCAAAGTTGGGGGGCAGCTGACAGCTCGGCCACCTTTCCAGCCGGGTAGGTCGAGCACGGTGGTGCGCGTCCAGGCGGAGCTTTTCCGGGCCAACGGGGCCAGGTATCCCGGTGCTCCTAGTCCGGGAACCATGACGATCTCGGGAAGCGTGTCGATCACGCCGGCTGTGAGCGAACGTACAGGCCGTCCAGCGACCGTGCTGATGCTAGGGGTCAGTCCGTAACTGCCATGCCGCAGCTCTCGCCGCTGTCGCCGAGTCAGATGTCTGGTGGCGGCCGAGACTTCACGTTCTGGCACCGGTGTCTCCACTGGCGCGGGGGAGCTGGCTACCTTCGACTCTTGTCGCCCGGGCCTGGGTTGCAGTGTCTGCAGGCTGGACGTTGATGTTGAGGACGCCGGGTTGTACCTCGGCGGTGAGGGTGGAGCATTCCCCGGCGACTTCTCCGTCGAGCTGATGGGCATGTTCGTCATGGAGCGTGATTTCCACACTGCTTCCGATGTGCTGGTCAACCTGGTCGTCCTTTTTGGGGCGACGGGTGATCAACCGGAGTGCCAATCTGAGCCAGTGCTGGAGCCGGCGAGGCGAGGCTATGTAGAGATCGAGAAGCCCGTCGTCGGGTCTCGCACCGGGGATGAGGGTGAGGTTGCTAGGAAGGTCTCCGACGTTGCCGACGGCGCAAAGCATGGCGTGGCGTTTCACGGGCCGGTGGTCGTCGAGCCGAACAGTCAGGTGCACCGGGAGCCGTCTGAGTGCCTTACCGGCTGCAACGAAGTAGGCGGCTGAGCCGAACTTGTCCTTCAACCGGGGGTCGGTCTCCTCCATGATCATGGCGTCGATGCCGATGCCGGCCAGCACTGCGAAATGCTCCGGACCCTGGTCGTCAACAGTGACCTTAATGAGGTCGATGATGCGAGTATTCGCGCCGAGCGCGACATCGATGACCGCCGTCTCATCCATCGGCAGGCCGAGATTGCAGGCCAGCAGGCTCGCAGTACCAGCAGGAACCAACCCCATCGGAATACCCGAGCCAGCCATCTGCGACGATCCGGACCGTTCCATCACTGCCCGCGCCGACCACAAGGTCGATGTGTTCGGACACCGCCATTCGGGTCATCGCCCGACCCGGGTCCTCGGCCGAGGTTTCCAGCCACAGCGTGTCGACCCAGCCGTCCCGCTGAATTACCTTCTCGACCACCTCCCGGAACTGCTCACCGATCTTCGTCGGGTTGTACACCACGGCGCACCGACCTCGCGCCCGATGGACTACGTCACTCATAAGGACTCCTACCTCATGCTGCCGGTGGAGTACGATGATCAACACTGCGTTGCGCCACATGCCGGGTTGAGTGCCCTGGAGTCCCACGATCACGGACAGGACGAAGGATCATGTAACGCACAGCTCGGCCAAGCCGAGCCGGCCCTCCTGACCGAGACGCTTCCGCGCCGGAATCCAGTCGGGTGGCCGGCGCGGCAGCACTTCGCGGCTCAGACGTCGTAGTGCTCGCGGCTGCCGGCCTTCGCCAGGCCGCAGCTGATCATGTATCCATACTCAGTAGGGTCACGTACAGCCACGCGCTACGGGCACCAAAGCCCTAGCCGGCATCACCGTTGTCGGTGACTGCAGCGGCTATCAGCACGCCGAGCACGCTGAGGAAAGACGACCAGCTCGGTGGTCTTGAACGCCGACTTGGTCTCCTTGATCTCCGTAGCGCGACGAGGGGCGTTCGCGCCTGCCGTGTATCTCGGCGTGTTCGCGGTCGAATCGGTGGTCGGTCATGGTGGAACTTCCCAATCTGCTAAGAGACGTCGGGTGGCTGATAGGGCCTCAACGCGGGGGCCGGGGCGATCGATTCGCCTCACCGGCAGGTGCGCCTATGTCCCGAATCCACAGCCGTCGGATGCGCATGAACCTGTTGATCTTGACGAACCGATCGTGGGAGACCTGCATCTGAGGTTCGACGTAATGTACCTCCCAGCCGACCCGGGACTTTCCTTCGTCGTCTGCAGCGCCGAAGCTGGCTCCACCAGTCACCATGCGCTGCGCCTCCTCGCCAGCTGGACCGCCGACGACAAGTCAATGGCCACCAACGAACCCTCCAAAGGAGCCCTGCCCGATGGAGGAATAACCCGATCGGAAGCCGGCGCAGCGGACATCAACTAACCCTTTCGCGTCCGCGCACGACCTTTGTCCATCGTCAGGCTCGGGCCGCAGTACGGCGGGCTCTGAGGGCGGATGTCACCCCGATCGGCTCCGGGTGGCGTCCAATGGAGTCATGGACAAAGTCGTCACGATCGGGATCGGCGCTCCGACCTTCGCCGACGTCGTCGCGGTGGCGCGGCACGATGCGCACATCATCATCGCGGAGGAAGCCTGGGCCAAGGTACGCAACAGTCGAGCGGTGATCGACTCCCTGGCCGAAGACGCTCGGCCGCACTACGGCATCTCGACCGGCTTCGGCGCACTGGCCACCCGGCACATCCCGGTCGCTTCACGAACTCAACTGCAGCGCAGCCTCATCCGCTCGCACGCGGCCGGCTCCGGGCCTGAAGTGGAGCGCGAGGTCGTCCGCGCGCTAGCCCTGCTGCGGATCTCCACCTTGGCCACCGGCCGGACCGGGATCCGCGAGCAGACCCTGCGCGCCTACCTGGCCATGATCAACTCCGGAATTGCCCCGGTGGTGCACGAGTACGGCAGCCTGGGATGCTCAGGTGATCTTGCTCCGCTGGCCCACTGCGCCCTGGCTCTGATGGGAGAGGGTACGGTCCGCGACGCCGCCGGGGGGCTGATGCCGACTGCGCAGGCTTTCGCCGCCGCCGGGATCGAGCCGGTCACTCTGGCCGAGAAGGAGGGCCTGGCGCTGATCAACGGCACTGACGGCATGCTCGGGATGTTGATCTTAGCCATTGAGGATCTCCGTGCCCTGCTGAGGATCGCCGACATTGCTGCGGCGATGAGCATCGAGGGGTTGCTCGGCACCGACGATGTGTTCGCCGACGACCTGCACGTGCTCCGGCCGCATCCCGGCCAACGCGCCTCCGCGACCAATCTGCGGATGATCATGGCCGGCAGTCCGATCCGGGAGTCGCACCGCGATCCGCTGGCCTGCACCCGGGTGCAGGACGCGTATTCGCTGCGCTGCTCGCCGCAGGTCGCCGGTGCGGTCCGGGACACCGTCGATCATGCCGAACGGGTGGCGACGATCGAACTCGGCTCGGCCATCGACAACCCGGTGGTCACCCTCGATCACCGGGTCGAGTCCAACGGCAACTTCCACGGCGCGCCGGTCGCGTACGTGCTGGACTTCCTTGCCATCGCCGCCGCTGACCTGGCCAGCATCGCCGAGCGGCGGACCGACCGGTTCCTGGACAAGGCACGCAACGGCGGGCTGGATCCTTTCCTGGCCAACGATCCCGGAGTCGACTCTGGCCACATGATCGCCCAGTACACTCAGGCGGCGATCGTCTCGGAGCTGAAGCGGCTCGCCGTCCCTGCCTCAGTCGATTCCATCCCGAGCTCGGCCATGCAGGAAGACCACGTGTCTATGGGCTGGTCGGCGGCGCGCAAGCTGCGCCGGACCATCGACGGCCTGACCCGCGTGCTGGCGGTCGAGCTGCTGACCGCCGCCCGGGGTCTCGAACTTCGCGCACCCATCATGCCCGCGCCCGCCACCGCCGCGGTGATCGAGGTGGTGCGCCGCGCTGGCGTCCCCGGCCCCGGAGCCGATCGCTGGCTGGCTCCGGAGATCGAAGCCGTCGTCCAGCTGGTCCGCGACGGTCAGGTCGTCGCGGCCGTCGAGGCCGTCACCGGCCCGCTCAACTGAAGGAGATGATGATCATGGAAGGTGCACGACCTGTTCGCGCTGCCCGCGGCAGCACCCTGTCCGCCAAGAGCTGGGCCACCGAGGCTCCGCTGCGGATGCTGATGAACAATCTCGACCCGGAGAACGCAGAGCGGCCCGACGACCTGGTCGTTTACGGCGGCACCGGCCGCGCCGCCCGTGACTGGCGCAGCTTCGACGCCATGGTCCGCACCCTGCGTGACCTGGAGGCCGACGAGACCATGCTTGTCCAGTCAGGCCGGCCAGTCGGTGTGATGCGGACCCATGAGTGGGCGCCGCGGGTGCTGATCGCCAACTCCAACCTCGTCGGTGACTGGGCGACGTGGCCGGAGTTCCGCCGGCTGGAGAAACTGGGCCTCACTATGTACGGCCAGATGACCGCCGGATCGTGGATCTACATTGGCACTCAGGGCATCGTCCAGGGGACGTACGAGACGTTCGCCGCCGTCGCCGAGAAGCGCTTCAAGGGCACACTGGCCGGCACTCTCACCCTGACCGGTGGCTGTGGAGGAATGGGCGGTGCCCAGCCGCTCGCCGTCACCCTGAACGACGGCGTCTGTCTGATCGTCGACGTCGACGAGTCGCGGCTGCAACGTCGGGTCGATCACCGCTATCTGGACGAGGTCGTCGACGACCTGGATCTGGCGGTCGAGAAGGCATTGCAGGCCAAGGCGCAGCGCAGGGCTTGGTCGATCGGTCTGGTTGGCAACTGTGCCGAAGTGTTCCCCGAACTGCTGCGCCGCGGTGTCCCGATCGACATCGTGACCGACCAGACCAGTGCGCACGACCCGCTGTCCTACCTCCCCGAAGGCATCAGCGTGGCCGACTGGGCCGATTACGCCGAGAAGAAGCCCGAGGAGTTCACCAATCGCGCCCGAACGTCGATGGCCAAGCACGTGCGGGCGATGGTGGAGTTCCAAGACGGCGGTGCGGAGGTGTTCGACTACGGCAACTCGATCCGCGACGAGGCGCGTAAGGGTGGGTATGATCGGGCGTTTGAGTTCCCGGGGTTCGTGCGGGCCTACATCCGGCCCTTGTTCTGTGAGGGCAAGGGACCGTTCCGCTGGGCCGCGCTGTCGGGCGACCCCAAAGACATTGCGGCCACAGATCGCGCGGTGATGGACCTATTCCCGGACAACGACCGGTTGCAGAAATGGATGCACGGCGCCCAGGAAAAGATCTCCTTCCAGGGTCTGCCGGCACGGATTTGCTGGCTGGGTTTCGGCGAGCGAGACAAGGCGGGTCTGGCGTTCAATGACCTCGTAACCCGCGGAGTGGTCTCAGCGCCGATCGTCATCGGCCGTGACCACCTGGACTGTGGCTCTGTGGCCTCGCCCTACCGGGAGACCGAGGCGATGGCCGACGGTTCCGACGCGATCGCGGACTGGCCGCTGTTGAACGGGTTGATCAACACCGCCTCCGGTGCGAGCTGGGTGTCAATCCACCACGGCGGCGGCGTCGGAATCGGCCGATCGATCCATGCCGGTCAGGTCTCCGTCGCCGATGGAACCGAGCTGGCAGCGCAGAAGCTCGACCGAGTGCTGACCAACGACCCCGGGATGGGCGTCATCCGGCACGTTGACGCCGGCTACGACCGAGCGATCCAGGTCGCCGCCGAGCGGGGCCTCCGCATCCCGATGCGAGAGGACGCCTGAGATGACCGGCGGCGTGCCGGTATGAGCCCAGTGATCGACTTCGATGGCATGTGGTCGGCAATCGCCGACATCGGCCGGGATGCCGGCACCGGCGGCTACCGTCGGTTCGCCTGGACCGAGGCTGACCTGACGCTGCGGGAGTGGTTCGCCGATCAGGCCGTCGCTCGCGGATTGGAGCTGGTGGAGGACCGGGCCGGGAACCAGTGGGCCTGGTGGGGTGATCCTGATCGGCAGGCTGGAATCGCCACCGGCTCCCATCTGGACAGCGTGCCGGACGGCGGCGCTTACGACGGGCCGCTCGGCGTGGTCAGCGCCTTCGCGGCCGTGGACGCCCTGCGGCAACAGAGATTCCGGCCGACCAAACCGATCGGGGTTGTCAACTTCGGAGACGAGGAGGGCGCCCGCTTCGGGATGGCATGCGCCGGCTCCCGGGTGCTCACCGGGGCGCTGAGCGCTGAGCACGTCCTCGGCCTGCGGGACGACGACGGTCGCACTTTGGCCGAAGTGCTCACCGCTCGCGGGCGCCTTCCGGCGGCGGTCGGGGCGGATCCAACGGTCCTTCAGCGGATCAGCACGTTCGTCGAACTTCACGTCGAGCAGGGCCGCGGCCTGGTCGATCGGGATCGGGCGGTCGGGATAGCAACCGACATCTGGCCGCATGGCCGCTGGCGGATCGACCTGCCCGGCCAGGCCAACCACGCCGGCACAACGGCGTTGATCGATCGGCAGGACGCCATGATCAGCTGCGCCGAACTGGTGCTGGCCGCTCGGACGGCCGCCGCCGATCATGGTTGTCTGGCCACGGTGGGCAAGATCACCGTCGAGCCGGGCGCCGTGAACGCGATCCCGTCCCGGGTGATCGCCTGGCTGGACGCTCGAGGCGACGGCGAGAGGGCCGTACGGTCAGCCGTCGCCGCGATCACGCGGACCGCTGCCGATCTCGGCGGCCACCTGACCGAAGAGTCATGGACACCGACAACGATATTCGACCCGGAGCTGAGGAGCCGGCTCAGTCGGGTACTCAATGATGCCCCGCTGCTCGGCACCGGCGCTGGCCACGACGCCGGAATCCTCGCCACGGCAGGAATTTCGACCGCGATGATCTTCGTCCGCAATCCGACCGGCGTCTCGCACTCACCGGCGGAGTTCGCCGAACGTGACGACTGCCTGGCCGGCGTCGCCGCCCTCACCGACGTGCTCAGTGACCTGGCCGGTGATCGGCCGTGATCAACTACTGGGCCGAACACGCCTGGCTGCCGGAGGGCTGCCGGGCGGCGGTGCGGTTCACCGTCACCGGGAGCCGATTCGGCGAGGTCGTTGCCGGGATGTCCCCACAGGCCGATGATCACCTTTTGCGCGGGGTGACCTTGCCAGGACTTGCGAACGGCCACAGCCACGCGTTCCATCGGGCGCTGCGCGGTCGGACCCAGGGCGACGGTGGCACGTTCTGGACCTGGCGCCAGCAGATGTACGCCGTCGCCGGCAGGCTCGATCCGGATTCCTACTACGAACTGGCGCGACAGACCTATGCCGAAATGCTGGAGGCCGGTTTCACCTGCGTGGGAGAGTTCCACTACCTGCACCATGATCGCGATGGGGCCGCGTACGCCGACCCGAACGCCATGGGCCTGGCCCTGATCGCTGCTGCGGCCGACGCCGGCATCCGGCTGACGCTGCTCGACACCCTCTACTTGGCCGGCGGTCTAGACAATTATGGTCACCGCCCCCTCAACGAGGTGCAGCGCCGGTTCTCCGACGATTCAGCGGAGGCCTGGGCGGATCGGGTCAGCGCACTCGGGTCGTCACCGACGATCCGGATCGGCGCCGCTGTCCATTCGATGCGCGCCGTGCCCGAAGCCGATCTGGCCGTCGTGGGCGGCCTGATCGGCGACCGCCCGCTGCACGTGCACGTGAGCGAGCAGCCGGCCGAGAACGCCGTCATGCGAGCGTTCTACGACCGCACTCCCACTGAACTGCTCGACGATCACGGTCTACTCGGCCCCCGGACGACAGCCGTGCACGCAACCCATCTCACCGACGCCGACATCACCCGACTGGGCGCGAGCGGCACGAGTGCCTGCATCTGCCCGACCACCGAACGGGACCTGGCCGACGGCATCGGCCCGTCCCGGCGGCTGGCCGACGCCGGATGCCCGCTCACCCTCGGCTCGGACCAGCACGCGGTGATCGATCCCTTCGAGGAACTGCGCGAGCTGGAGATGCACCAGCGGTTGGTCACCGGGCAGCGGGGCCAATTCACCCCGGCGGAGTTGATTACGGCGGCTAGCGTTGCCGGCTATCGCAGCCTCGGCTGGGAATATGGCGGTGAACTGCGAGCCGGCGGGATGGCCGACTTCGTTGTGGTCGACGACGATTCGAACCGTACCCGCGGCGCGTTGCCGGCTCAGATCGGATACGCCGCGACAGGCGCCGACGTGATCATGGTGGTGGTCGATGGAAAGGTCGTGGTCGGGTGAGAAGCGTGTTGATCACCGGCATCGGTGAGCTGGTCACCTGCGACGGCACCGGCGACGACCGGCTCGGCATCCGGCACGACGCCGCGATCATCGTCGAAGGTGGCCGGATCGCCTGGATCGGCGATCCGGCCACGGCTCCCGCGGCGGGGACCCGGGTCGATCTGGAAGGCAGGACGGTCATCCCGGGGTTCGTAGACTCGCATAGCCATCTGATCTTCGACGGCGACCGGAGCGCGGAGTTCGCGGCCCGGATGGCCGGTGAGCGCTACGACGGCGGCGGCATCGAAGTCTCGGTCGCCGCCACCCGAGCAGCGTCCGATGATCGACTCCGGACACTGCTGGCGGCCCGGGTCGCCGAGGTGCGTTTGCAGGGGACGACGACCGTGGAGATCAAAAGCGGCTACGGGCTGACCGTGGTCGACGAGGCCCGGGCGTTGCGGATCGCGTCCGAATTCACCGCCGAGACCACTTTCCTCGGTGGGCATGTGGTGCCGGCCGAGTATGCCGCCGACCGCGCGGCATACGTCGAGTTGGTTACCGGCGAGATGCTGGCCGCTGCGGCGCCGTACGCCAAATGGATCGACGTGTTCTGCGAGCCGAACTCGGTTCATGCCTTCGACGCGGCCGCTGCGCGACAGATCCTGGTAGCCGGTCGGGACGCTGGACTGGGGTTGCGTGTCCACGGCAATCAGCTCGGCCCCGGTCCGGGCGTGCAGCTCGCCGTGGAACTGGGCGCCGCCAGCGTCGACCACTGCACCCACCTGAGTGCTGGGGACGTCGACGCACTGGCCGCGGGCGACACGGTGGCGACTCTGCTGCCCGGCGTCGAGTTCTGCACCCGCTCGCCCTACCCGGACGCCGCTGCCCTGCTGCGCGCCGGAGTCTCGATCGCACTGGCCACCGACTGTAACCCGGGCACCTGCTACTCCTCGTCCATGCCCTGGGTGATCAGCCTGGCCGTCCGCCAGATGGGCCTGACCCCGGCCCAGGCGCTGTACGCCGCCACGGTCGGCGGGGCGCAGGCCCTGCGCCACGGCGACATCGGCCACCTAGCCGTCGGCGCCCGCGCCGACCTCGCCGTCCTCGACGCCCCGTCCTACCGGCACCTGGCCTACCGGCCCGGCGTCCCCATCGCCGCTGCCCTCGACCTCCCCTGACTTTGCTCCGAGCAGGTGATCCAACCGTCGCCGTCGTCAACCGCTCGGCACCGAGGCAGCCAGGTGCTGGGCTTTCGCCAGACTCGATGACGGCAAGGCCGTTCAGACTCTTGAGGGTGGCAGGTGTTTGGATTCGAACCACTCCGGGGAGTCGGCTTGGAGGCATTTCCCAAGCTGAGAATGCAAGTTCGATTCCCGTCGCCGGCTCCAATCCTGGCCCCCTCCGAGCAGCATGAAAGCTCACCAGCGATCCGGCACCATCTCGACCAGCTGATCTGCTTGACCTGACCAAGATCCCGTACTGCTTGTCGTTCCGTTCGAATCACAGGTCGGGTATCCATTCGGTGCGGCTGGCGACATTCCCGTAGGACCAGGCCAGGATTCGCTCCGGTACAAGGCGGTAGACCACATCATCGGCGGATCCGCCTAGCGGCGCTCGCTCACCAGTGACTGGTTCGACGTACTTGTCGCCGTACCGCTGTCCGATTTCTGCGAGTTGGTTCGGGTCAGAAACCTCCAGGCTCTCCCCCTCGGCAATCAGCACGTCCTCGCCGTCGCCCAAGTGGAAGACGGTCCACGGCTGCGTGGCCACATTGAGGCCCTTCCGGCTACGCCGACTCGTCTGATAATGCACCTCGCGCCCGTTCCAGACGAACCACACGGGCGCGACATGCGGTCTGCCGTCTGGGCGTGTACTGGCTAGCCACCCAGATCGCGCAGCCCTTAGCCGCCCTTCGACCTCTGGCCACTCCACGTAGGCACCGCTGCGCTTGATCCACGCTGCCATGCGGCAATTCTGTCGAACCGCACTGACCTGACCGCGCTAGGCGGTACTGCGGCCTGCGCGCTGCGCTGGTAATGGAACGGTCCCCGGCACGCCTTCCCCAATTGATAGCGCCGTGTCCCAAATGTGTTCCCCGCAGCCCACGATGCAGCCATACGAGTTCATCGCAAGTAGGAGAGCCGCTCGTGCCCTTCCACGGCGCCGTTAACATGCCGTCACGCACTGGACTTTCTCGTAATGCCTAGATCAACTGGTGAGTGACCAACTGCATGACTACCGATCCGCTGACCGGCGCCCGCTGCGCACTTCCAATCCACGCACGATCTTCAGGCTCAGCGCTCGCTGCTCCGGCGTGCCAACCCTGCTTCATTCCGAGGAGGTCACTGCAGCCTCACATCGTTGATCTCAGCACGTCGAACTCGGCTCCTGACGAGGACGGGTCGAAGCCGTGCTCGATCAGCCAGCGGGCCGCCACCACTCCGCCACGACCACCACGCCCGGATCACGTCGAGGTCGAGGTCGGTGCCGTAGCCAGCGACGAGATCGGCAAGGTGCTCCTCATGTCCGAGCGTCAAGATGGCCAGGTCGTACAACGCATCGCCAGGTCCTGCCTCGGACCAATCAATCACGCCGGTGATCTCGTCACCGTCGGCGAACACATGGGTAA
>Ga0126307_10003079_pt1 | contig 11344 bp, 9 predicted proteins | sample Plot28_FD_89955 | JGI IMG/M metagenome (GOLD analysis project Ga0126307, IMG submission 89955) | Serpentine soil microbial communities from UC McLaughlin Reserve, CA, USA - Plot28 | ecosystem: Environmental > Terrestrial > Soil > Grasslands | place: USA: UC McLaughlin Reserve, Lake County...
GATCTCGCTGAGATCGGCTGGGTCGGTTGCCGAGTGCGCGGGATCGCTTCGCAGCGCAGTCGTGACGGTACGCGGTCCGGGCGCGGAGTTCGTGTTGCCTTTTTCGGTGGTGGTCATCATCATTCCGTATCTATTGAGGCGATTTGTGCACATTTTGAAGCGCTGAGCGCTGCGCGGTCAGCCCGCGCTAGCCCAGGTTGTGCCGGCATGGCGGGAATAGGGGTACAACGCACCGACTCCGTGGCAGTGCGAAGCAGGTAGTCGAACGGCAATGCCAGTTTGTTTCTCTGGATATTCCAGATTCGACGGTCACGGGTGATTTCACGCACAGCGCGTCGGGCCGCGCGATCGGGATCGACACCTCTGATCACCGCTTCGGCGGCAGCCACCGCCGCCGCGGCACCAGAGGTCATCCCGTCGGAGAAGGTCGCCGAGACACCTTGGTGAGCGATCATTTGCAGTTCCAATGAGCCCGGCTCTGATTGGGGTGCTTTCCAGGGCGAGCCAGGAATCAACCCGGCATACAGCGTCTCCTCGGGATCATCGACGTCCATACCCAGCCGATCGGCGATTCCATGGAGTTCCTCGGTCATCGTGGCGATCTCGCGCTGCTTGTCGTAGCCGGCGCGCGCAGACACCTCTCCAACCATGATCCCGTAGAACGTCGAACGCGGTGACAGCGGATCTCCATACGGATTGAACAGTCCGACGACGATCCTGCCGTCGCGGCGAACGCCGGAGACCAGCGCGGCGTTGGTGTCAACGTACCGAAAACCGCTGGGCCTGACCGTCAACGGCGCTTGTACGGCGACCGTCGCCCAATCGACCTTTGGTGCCTGGCCACGCAGCAGTGCCGAGTTATGGCTGGCATTGACGATGAAAGGCCGTTTGCCCGGCGCCAGCGCATAGGCCTCGTCCAGCGAACTGACCGCGTCGGGCGCTTCGATCACGCCTGCGCGGTCCATCAGTTCATACATCGCGCCCTGCATGCGGCTGTTGCGCGCGCCGTAGAACAACGGACGCGAATAGCCCGTGCGCCCACCCTGATAGGCGATCATGCGGCCGAATTCGTAAGATCCGCTTGGCGCTTTCCTCGCCATGCCCACCAGGTTGCGCGTTCCCACGCCGCGGCCGTCGACGATATCGCCGTACAACGCATCGACATAGGCGCACTGCGGCACGCCCAGCGCGTAGCAAATCAGGTCGGTGCCATGGCCCCGCAGTGTCGCCCCGTCCTTCATCCGGCGAGACTCCTCGGAGCGCGGCCCCGCCAACACGACCTTGCCGTGGAACTGTTCGCTGCGCGCCAGCCGGGCCGCCATCACGGTGGCGGTGAAGCCGGCACCGGCGATCACCACAGAGTCGTAGTAGGGCCGCGAACCCGTCCCGACGGTGCGATCGACGAGCTTGCCGATATGAGCGAATCGCCTCACGTCGCGATCGGTCGGATAATAGTCCGCCTCGCTGTGTTTGATTGGATCCGAAACTGCCACAGCGGCAGCAGGTTTCGCCTCATCGAGAATTGTCACAGTTCAACCTTCCTGGAACTCGGTCCTGTCGCTTCTTCGACGGGTTCGTCAGACGGAGCGGCGGACATGGGCACCGAGGACGCGCCCGGCGGGTTGTAGTTGGGCAGATCCGTTGGCGGATTGTGTTGCCACGGGAAGCCGCCCAGCGCGTGCCGAGCCGAGTACGTGACTCGTCCGTGCAGCTTCTGGTAGGACCAGATGCCCTTGACGATTCCGGCCATCGGCTGCGTCCAAAATCCCATCGGGACTGGCTGAATGGGTTCCCTGCTGCCGATCTCCACTTCGGCGCAGGCGATTGCGTCGTAGTCCTCGGGACCCAGGCGCGCTTGGATGGTCCCCGCGGCGTCGACGATCATCGATTCGCCTGCGAACATCGTCGACCACCCAACGCCTGGCAGCATTGGTGTTTCCGAATCGACCGGTCCCACATGCTGTGCGACCGCGCACGGAGCGCCGACCATCCGCGCCAATCGCGGCGGCGATTCACTGATCATCGCGATGTTGTACTGGTGATCGCGTGCCAGCCATCCGCGGGCCACCGGCCAGGTTGGGCCCGACCACCAGCATGACCCGCCGAGGACGACATCGACCTTGTTCCGTAGGCGCCTGGCCGTGCGAGAGCGAGCCCACTCGTATCCCATAGGAATGCCGACGACGCCGCACGAGGTGGAGGCCAGCCCGTCGTCGTGGCCTGCGGTATAGAAGTTGTTCTCCCACATGGACGGCTCGTCCTTGTCGTGGAGGTGCGTTGTCCCATCGGGTTCGGCGAGGACGTAGGTGTGTCTGGCGTGGCGCCCGCGGATCGACAGGAATCCCCCACCGATCATGCAGTGCAGCTCTTTCGCGAGCCCCGCAATCATCTGGTACGGCGTACCGTCGACCGGCTGCGGAACGCGTCGCAGCACCCGCTGGAACATGTTGGGTGAGGTCATCGCCTCGGGGAGCAGGATCACGTCCGGCGAATGCATCACCGATGCTTCCCGCACCAGGGCAGCGCAATGGCGAAGGTTCGCCTCGACCGCGCCGACGGCAAGCTGCGGCTGGATGACGGCGATTCGCAGCTTCTCGCGTTGCGCCGCTTTGCCGTTGGGTGATGTGGTCATAACGTCTCCAGAGTGGTGGTGTCGTTGCGAGGGGCGGTGAGTATGCCCAGCGCTTCGCTGTGGGCCGGGATCGGCCGATGAGCGCCCTTGCCGTGGTAACCGGATGTCCGTGGCGCATTCGTAGTGACGGCGATCCGGCGGCCCAGCACGGTCGCGTCGGACCAGCCGTCCCGCCAGCGGCGAGCGGTGGCTGTCCGCGCCCGCCCGCGCAGCGCGATTTGGGCTTGTTCCACGCGGAAGGCGAGATCCAGCCGAAGATCCGCTGCGATGAACCGCAGGATGCCCGCGCGGTCCTCCCGAGCGCGGATCAGTGACTTCGCCGCCCACCGCGCCTTGCGGTGCAACGCATAAAGCTTCTGGAGTGAAACCGTCCGGGTATACCCGTTGCCGAACTCATTGCTGAACGAAGGGCTGCGCTCCAGTTCCCGCCATAGCTCGGCCTCGGGGCCGGCGAGCGGATGGGTACGGGTGAACCGACCGGCGAGGTACAGGCTCGGCAGGACGCCGAAATCACGCTCCCGCTCATAGGAGCGGATCACGTCGTCGATGCAGCTGTCGTCCTCGTCGAGGGCGGCGGCCAGCTTGTCGCCGAGCAGCGTGCCCCAGACCAGTGCATCGTGCATGCCGTGGCCGATGACGGGATCCTTGAAATGGCCGGCATCGCCCACGAGCGCCCATCCAGGTCCTGCGGAGAACCGGAAGTAGCTGGACAGCTCCTCGGTGCACCGTTGCTTGGTCTGTACGCCTACCCCCTGCACCAGCTCACGCAGCCGCGGAAGCATCGCGAGCTTCTCTGCCCACATGCCGTCGGGATCGGCGCGGAACTTGGCGATATCTTCCCGCGGCGGCATCAGCAGCACCAAAGCACCGTCATTGCACGGGAAGTGGAACCCGATGGTATCCCCGACCCGGGTCAGCAGCCACGAATCACGCACCGGCCGAGGGTCATCGACGTAATACCAGACCATGCCGCGCTGGTTCGGCCACGTGCGGTACGGCTCGGTGGCGCCGACCCAGCCCGCCACCGTCGAACGCCTGCCGTCCGCGCCGACCACAGCGCGCGCCCGCACCAGGACGTCTTCACCCGAGGCGGTCTTCACCCACACACCGGCCAAGCGGCCGCCGGCCCAGAACGGGCGCACGGCCTTGGCGCCCTCCCAGACATCTACTCCGGTTTCTCGCGCGGTGTCCACGAGCGCGGCGTCGAAATCGGGCCGCCGGACGCTGATCCCGTAATCGATTCCCTCGGGCGTCTGATAGTGGGCGACCGGCTCATAGTCTTCGGCGTAGATCCGAAAACTCCGTAGCGGCGGAGCCCCGGTTGCCAGAACGCGGTCGAGCGCACCGAGACGCTGAATGGTCGCGACCACCTTGGGCGTCATGATGTGTGTCGACAATGTGTCAGAGGGGAACTTTGCCCGGTCGAGCGCGATCACCTTTCGTCCGTGCTGCGCCAGGGCGATTGCGGTGCTCGCGCCGGCCGGTCTACACCCCACGACCACGACGTCCGCCTGCTCGATGCGCATGCTCGTCCTCCTTCTCCGGTGATGGTTGGACGAGCGTATGAGCGGGCGGTGCCGGCGAACATCCTCCTAGCGCCCGATCCATGTCCTTCGAACAGTGGTGTTGAAAGACCGCCTTGCTCCTTATGTTTGAGTCGACTTCGAAATGGGAGGTGTTGGGTGCTCAACGTTGCCCAGATCCTGTCTGGCGCGACCTCCGCCGGCCCTGACCGCATCGCGCTTCGGTTCGGCGACCTCGCGATGCCCGTCGAGGTCCTCGACAACCTCGCCAAGCAATCCGCTCGGTTGTTCTCCGGCGAGGGCGTCGGCCGGGGGCATCGGATCGCCATCGTGATGCCCAACGTGCCGCATTTCCCGGTGGTCTACTACGGCGCCCTGCGGACCGGCGCGACCGTGGTTCCGTTGTCCCCACTGATGACTGCGGTGGAGTTCGAATACATCTTCCGTGATTGCACGCCAACAGTTCTCGTCGCATGGACCGGCTGTCACGAAGCGGCCGCGAAGGCCGCGGAGGCCTGCAGTGTGCGACTGGTCTACTCGGCCGGACCGCCGGGCTGGCCGGCGACCGGGCTGCCCGACCTGCTCGAGAGCGCGGCGGCGGCAGCCGGTGCTGACGACATCGCGTGTACCGATTCCTCCGATGTCGCGGTGATCATCTACACATCGGGCACCACCGGCTCGCCGAAGGGCGCGGCGCTGACCCACGACAACCTGATGTGGAATGCGCGGATATTCGGTGACGCCGTGGATTTGAGGGAGGGCGATGTCGCGCTGGCAGCGTTGCCGTTCTTTCATTCTTTCGGTCAAACCTGCGTGCTGAACGCGGGCCTGCACTCAGGCGTCGAGCTGGTGCTTCAGCCGCGCTTCGATGCCGCCGAAGCCGTCGACCTCATCGAGCGCCACAGAATCACCCTGTTCATGGGGGTGCCGAGCATGCATGCGGCGGCACTGGCGGAACAACGATCTCGGCGGCGGGACTTGTCCTCGCTGCGATGGCTGGCCTCGGGCGGGAGCGGGCTGGCGGCCGGACTCCATGACGAACTCGAGCGCGAGCTGAAGGTGCCGGTGCTCGAGGGCTACGGCCTTTCTGAGACGTCGCCGATCACACATGTGTGCCGGCCCGGACTCGCTAAGAAGGGCACGGTCGGTCCACCGCTGTGGGGTATCGAGCAGCGGGTTGTCGACGACGACCGCACGCCGTTGGCCGTCGGCGCTGTCGGCGAGGTTCAAGTACGCGGGCACGCCGTAATGTCGGGATACTTCGGCCGACCGGACCCCACCGCGGCCGCGATCGACCCCGACGGCTGGTTCTGGACAGGTGATTTGGCTTCGATCGACGAGGACGGTTTCCTTAAAATCGTGGACCGGAAGAAGGACCTGATCATTCGCAACGGCCACAACGTCTATCCGTCGGACATCGAAACTGTGCTGAGCGAGCATCCAGCGGTGCAGCTGTCCGCCGTTATCGGCGTTCCCGACAACAAGGTCGGCGAGGAGGTCGCCGCGATTGTCATGCTCAAACCCGGTGTTGAGGCGACGGACGACGAGATCGCCGAGTTCGTCAAAGAGCGGGTGGCGGCGGACAAGTACCCCCGAATCGTGCGGATCGTCGGTGATCTTCCGCTCGGCCCGACCGGTAAGGTGCTCAAACGAGCCATAGATCCATCTGTTCTCGGCCGAACCGCGAGTCACAGCGGGTAGCCCGCCGATGTCAGCGCTTCGATAGTCGGATGTCGCGCTCGGCCAGGGGCTTCGCCGAATCCGTTCCACGTGGCGTACGAGGAGAAGTACCTGAATTCATCGCCAGTCTGGCGGATAAAGATTTGCGGGCCGTGGTTGTAGAACCGATTGGTTGGCACGGCAATACCATCGATCGGCGCGCTCGTTCTAGCGTGGCGGGTTTCTCATCCCTAGCGTGAAGTCCATTTAGCGGCGAGAGATATTGCGACAGGTGTACGGCGTTGGAAACCAAGAACATCACCGTAAATGGAGCTTTGCTCCAGAGATGAGTCTCATCGATGAGATCACCCACGACGAGGTGGGGAAGCGCGTGTCCACGGCCGTAGAGACGATCGACAGCCTGCGACTCGGACTACTCCGGTTGCGTTCGACCGCCTCGCCGACAGAACTCCTTCAACACGGAGCCGTCGAGCTGGTGGAGAGTTGCGGGTTCAGCCGTGTGGTGATCTCCCGCGTCGCCGGGTCGCAGCTCATCGTGACCGCATGGCACGCAAACCCGGATCCGAAGGACTTCGATCAGCGGCTCAACCTCTGGCGGGAAGAACCGCCGGTGGTCACCCATACGTTCCACGAGGGTGAGATTCTGCGGCGCCGTCAGCCCGTCCTTGCCCGGGAAGCCCTGACTCATCCGCTGACCTACAAGCCGATCATGAATGCCCTGGACTGTCACGCGTACGTAGCCGCGCCGGTGACAGTCGCCGGCCGCGCGGTGGCGATCATCCACGCCGATCGGCCGGACGGCGGTGTCGACGCGGTCGACCGAGCCGTCCTTGCCACATTCGCCGAAGGCCTCGCGATGGTACTCGAGCGCGATGCGGTCGCCGAGCGGCTTCGCGTGCACGAGCGGAGGACTCGCGAGTTGCTCTGCACCGGACTCGGGCTACTCAATGAACTCGTCGAGGACACAGTCGACTTCACGCCACCGTCGGCGACGGCCGAGTCGCCTCGTAATTCGGGGCAAGAGCCGCGTCGGCTTGATGCGGGCGCTCAGACCGGTGCGCTTTCGCTCCTGACCCGACGGGAGATCGAGGTGCTCGACATGATCGCCGCTGGAGCCACCAATGTGGCCATCGGCGAGGCGCTGTTCATCACGGAAGTCACTGTGAAATCACATGTCCAGCACATTCTTCGGAAGCTGCGGGCAGCCAACCGTGCCGAAGCAGTGGCGCGGTACCTGCGAGTCTGCCCGCAGCGCTGACTCAGCTCGTCCCGCGAAACGCGCATGGCCACTGGGCTCATCCAGGCCTTTGGAAAGACCAAGCAGACTTTATGGATTGGTTAAGCAGGCCTTGATCAAAGCGCCTTTTCAGCTCTATAAGTCCAGTTCGATGTCGGCGCAGGCCAGGCTGTTGCATACGGTGATGCGGTCTAGCGGAGCGCCGGCGGCTTCGAGCTGCGTCGTGCCGCTCAGTTTCGGCGTCACGCAGGCGCGGCACAGATCCCGCTCGCACCCGGTGGGCACGCGGATGCCGGCGCGACCCGCCGCCTCTAGCAAGGTTGTCGCGCCGTCGATCTCGACCGACCGATCGCTGCGCCGGAACCGAACGGTGTATCTGCGGCCGTCGTCAGCGGGACGTGTCAGGTTGGGCGGAGTGAATGACTCGGTGTGGAACTGGGCCGGATCCAGCCCCACGCCGCGAAGGTCACGCTCCGCGAGGTCGATCATCGCCGGCGGCGCGCACATGTAGGTCTCGCGATCGCTGGCATCCCGGACATAGCGCTTGATGAGAATCTGCGAGAGCTGCCCCTGGGTGATGTCGCGCCGATCTGACGGTTTGTCGGTGAAATAGTGCACTCGGACACCTGAGCGATCGGCGATCTCACGGAGCTCCCTCTCGAAGATGATCGAGCGATCGTCGCGGTTGAAGTACAGCAGCACCGCGTCGGAATCCGTTGCCTCGCGGGCGATCTTGCGAATGAGGCTGAAGATCGGAATGATCCCTACGCCGCCCGCGATAAAGAGCGACTTGCGCGGCACCGTCGTCATGGCCAGCCCACCGGTGCTGGCGGGCACGCCGACGAGCGTCACGTATTTCCCGGCGCGCAGGGTGTCGTTGAGCCGGTTGGAGACTCGCCCGCCGGCGACTCGCTTGATGCAGATCTCCATGGCGTCCGAGCCGTCGCTGTCGTGAACAAGGCTGTACTGACGGACCAGCGCCTCGTCGCCGACCTCGACCCGCACCGAGACGAAAGCGCCCGCATCCCAGCGCACGTCGTCCCAACCGCGCGGCTTCTGCAGCCGTACCCAACGCGCTTGGCCGTTCGCAACCGAGTTGGACGAGAGCACCTTCACCCGCACGTTGTGAAACCCCGGCTTATCCAAGTACGGCGCGTCGGGCAGCGATTTGTAGGCGACGCCGAATGCCAGCCGGCGCGCCAGCGATATCGGTTGCGCCAACAGGCGCAGCGGGCGGCCGAACTCCCGCTCGCCCAACGGGGTCGAAAGTCCGGTCACCGCCTTCAAGAACATGCGGATCGATTCCAGCAGTAGCGTCTCGTGGTAGGAAAGGCCATGCCGCGCAGCGATCGCACGCACCGCCTGCGCGATCTCGCGCTGCCGGTTGGGCGGCAGGTCCGGGAACATGTGATGCTCGATGTGGGTGTCGAGGCCGCCGTAGAAGATCCGGAAGTCGGGACGGTTCTCGAACGCAACCTCTTCGGTCAGGATCCGCTCCAGGAAGTTGTCGATTTTCGGACAGCGCACGAAGTTCCTGGTCGCACGGAACTGGCGCGTGTAGTACTGGTCGGGCGTCTCGTCCGGGCCAGGGTCCGGAAACATCTCCAGCTCGCCGGCGTGATGCTCGATCGCAACCAGGAAAAGCACTGACGTATACCCCGCAACCCCACCGAGATAGTTGGCGAGCAACGCAGGGAGGAGCTTCGAACCCGCCGCCCGCGGCTCGCGGACGTAGCGCTGCACCGCATCCCGCGCGGCGATGCGTGCGGGAGAACGTAGCGTGTGTCGGCTGAAGAAGCGTCGACCCTCGACGTGCCGCGTCACGTTGCCGAGAAAGAACGGCGCGGCCTGCGGCGCCGTCGCGGCCACCGCCCCGATGAGCGCGATCTGCCCGACGTGGTGACCGAACTAGTCCTGACCAGCCATGGCGCGGGCAATGCTGTAGCCGAGGTCGTGATCGCGGCCGGCGATGTTGGTGTGCGGGTGGTGCCCCTCGTGGTGCATCACCTTCCATTGGCGGATGTCGACGTTGAAGTCCCACTCGTAGCGCTCGGAGTGGTATTCGCCGCAGTTCGGCAGGTGGTCGTAGCTGCCGTGGATGATGTTGTGGCCCAGCTCGGAGAACTGCAGCAGTCGGTACAGCATCTCGAGGACAACGGCACGGCCGACCGCTTTCGGGCTGCCGTCTCGCAGGAGTTCGATCCGGCGCGCGTTGATCGCCTGGCCGTAAGCGGTCACGTTGCGGATGTGCGCGAGGTCCTCATCGCCGACCAACGCCTTCGTGCGCTGGTACAGATCCTGAAGTTCGTCGGCGAGGTTCTGGCCCTGGCCGATGGCGATGGCGTTCGTCATACCGCACCACGCTAGGGAGGAAGTGTGAGCAAATGAATGTTCCTACAGGACGCCGATTTGGTATTTTCGGACAGTGGAAGTGGCCCCGGTCTGGGCGGTGCCCCGAGGCACCGAGGGCGTCCGCATCATGGTGCAAGCCGGCATTGCATATGGGATGACGGCCGCGGAGTGCCTCGCGGGCAGCGGTGTGACCGAGGCGGACCTGGACGACGAGAACGCCGAGATCTGGGCTCACCAGGAGTTCGACGTCATCCGCAATCTTATTGTCAGGCTTGGTGATCGAGCGGGCGTCGGCATCGAGGTGGGACTCCACTCCACACTAGGTCGCGCCGGGGTGATCGGCTTCATGATAATGGCGTGCCCTACCGTGCGGCAGGGCGTGGAGATGGCCTTGCCTTACCTTGCGCTTTCCCCGACGCACCTGCGGTTCTCGGTGGAGGTCGACGATGATTACACGTATCTCGTCGCCGACGACGGCGAGTTGCCCGCCGATGTTCGGGCATTCATAGTCGAGCGTGACCTTGCCGGGTTGGTCGCCGCAATGCGCGGCGCGCATCTCGAGTTCATGCCGCTGTGGCTAGAAACGACGCTCGATGCCGAGCGTGCCGCCAAGCTCGCGGAGGTTTGGCATCCTCCTCTGCGAGAAGTCCGGCCCGGTCAACACAAAAACCGCCTCGCCGGGGCGCGCGAATTTTTGGATCAGCCGTCGGCGCTGGCAGACGTGAACACGGCGCGCATGCTCGAGCGCCAGTGCCGAGAACTGCTCGACCGCAGACTGTCTCGCGTCGGAGTCGCGGGCCAGGTCCGCAGCCGCCCGCTCCACAAGCCTGGCGAACTCCCCTCGATGCAGACCATCGCAGACGAACTGCACATCGATACGCGCACGCTGCGCCGTCGCCTCGCAACCGAGGGAACGTCGTTTCGCACTCTGCTCGATGAGATCCGGCACAGGCTCGCGGTCGAACTGCTGGCACTGGACATGGCGGTCGAGGAGATCGCAAGACAGCTCGGATATGCCGAGACGGCCAACTTGACACACGCGTTCAAACGCTGGGAAGGCTTGGCGCCCAGCTATTTTCGCAAGTCGAGCTGAGAGCCGCCAGCCCACGTCAAGCCGTCCACGGCATCCGGCTGATGTGATCGGACCGCCTGCAGCGCGACCAATGGCCGCCGACGCAAACGCTCGGCTGGGAATCCCAGCCGAGCGTCACGTGATCTACCACTGACTACTAAACACTGAGGAGACTCAGGGCTTGAGCACCGCAAGTACATCGTCGAGCGAAACGTTTGCGAGATCGCTCATGTCAGGACCATCGAACGTCTGCCAGATATAGGACGCTGTCGAGTCCTCCCGCAGCGGATGCAAGTCGGCCAAGTCCGGATCATCTCGGAAGTTGTTGAACGCCTCTTCGGACTCCCATTCGACGAGAAACAGAACCTGCCGTGGCGCGAGCTCACCGGCCACGTTGTCTCGGAACCGGCCAAGCGCCACCATTCGACCACCATATTGCGGAGCCGCTTCGGGCAAACGGCTGAAATACGCAAGGTACTTCTCCTCGTCGGCCACGTCGAACATATTCAGCGCGTAGAACTTCTTCTGTTGCGAACTCTCGTTCATTGCGGTTAACCCTCTCGTTGGGATCGGGACCTTGGTGTTCGTCGACGTGGTTTAGGCGGGGGAGGCTTCGGCCAGGTCGTGAGCGCTGGGCGCATTGTCTTTGGCCCACTTCTTTTCCGCTTCGGAGAACGGGGCAGGCGGCTTCATCCCATTCACCCTCCACAGATCGATCGGCGTCTCGTCGAAGTGGATCTCGGTGCGCAAGCCACGTTGCGTGGTGAAGGGTGCGAGCCGTTCGACGAAGACGCTCATGGCCAGTTCCCTGAACGCCGGATCGTCCATCTGGCGCGCGATGTGATCGA
>Ga0126307_10003080_pt1 | contig 11341 bp, 8 predicted proteins | sample Plot28_FD_89955 | JGI IMG/M metagenome (GOLD analysis project Ga0126307, IMG submission 89955) | Serpentine soil microbial communities from UC McLaughlin Reserve, CA, USA - Plot28 | ecosystem: Environmental > Terrestrial > Soil > Grasslands | place: USA: UC McLaughlin Reserve, Lake County...
AGGCTGTGAGCAAGGAAGCGGTCGGCGGGTGGCCGTCCATCGTCGCCGTCGCCTCTGCAGCGGCTGTCGCGATCACCGTCTACGGCGACCTCGACAACCCGCTACGGCCGGCGGTGGTCCTGTGGTTCCTCCTGGCGGGGCCCGGCACACCGCTGGTCCGGCTGCTGCACCTCGCGGATCCGTTGACCGAGGTCGCCATCGCCGTCGCTCTCAGCCTGGCGCTCGCCATGCTGGTATCCGTCGCGTTGCTCTTCGCCGGCGCGCCGTCCTCGGCTCTCGCTCTCGCCGTCCTCATCGCCATCACCGTCATGGGCAGCGCCGCCCACCTTGCCGTCGGGCCCAGCGCCGGCGGTTCGTCATGACGTCGCTGGTGACAGAGTCGACGAAGTCGGCGATCGATTCCGGCAATCTCGACAGCCTGTCCACGAGCTTCGGGCTCGTGGTCGTGGTGTTGCTCCTCGTCATCCTGCTCGAACAGGAGCTGATGCGCGCGTTCAGCGGCCGGCGCCCATCGGCGGCTGCCCGCAGCCTGGGCATTGCGAGCGTCCCGCTGCTCCTGATCGTCACGGCCGTGTTCGCCGCCCGGTTCGCGGAGCTGGTGAGCTGACGGTGAGCGTCGTGGCCATCCCCGAGAGTACGAAAGCCGAGCCTGTCGCGACGAGCATCGTGGCGCGCGTCTTGCCGGCGTACGTCGCGGCGATCGCCGTCGCGGAGGTGCTCGTCGGCTTCGTGGACCCTGTCGCCGGAACGCTGGTCGACGCCGTGGTGCTGCTCGCGATCGTCAACCACTACGCGTGGCTGGGCTCGCAGTCCGGGACGACCGCACGCGTGCCCTCCGATGCGGCCGCTCTCCCGGTGCTCGCGCTGCTGCCGATCCTGCGCCTCGCCAGCGTCGCGATGCCGGTGACAGCTCTGCCGGAGATCGTCTGGTACGCCGCCGTGGGCGCGCCCGTGCTCGCCGCTGCGTGGGTCGCCGCCCGGGTGGCGGGACTGAAGGCCGCTGACATCGGCTTGCGCGTTCCATCGTGGCCGGCGCAGATCGCTACGGCCGCCGCGGGCGTTCCGCTCGGGCTTGCAGCGTACTGGATCGCGCAACCGGATCTGGTGGGTGGCACGTCGGGCGTCGGGCGCGGTCTCCTGGGCGGCGCGATCCTGCTCATGTGCGTGGGCTTGCTGGAGGAGCTCATCTTCCGCGGTTTGGTCCAGACCGTATTCGAGGGCGCCCTGCGATGCCCGGGCATCGTGTGGAGCACGCTGCTGTTCGCGCTCGTCTATGCGAGCTCGCGCGATCCCGCGTACATCGCATTCATTGCCGCCGTCGGCGCGGCGTTCGGCTGGTGCGCTCGACGGACTGGCTCGATTGTCGGCGTGGCAGCGGCTCACGGCCTGCTCGTGGCCGGGCTTCTGATCGCGTGGCCACAGGCCTTGCCCTCCTAGCGATCTGGCCGAGCCGACGGCGCTATCCGATGACTCGGTCGTCCCGTTCAGGCTGCGCCCTTCTCATCGCGAAGATCTGGGCATCGCGATTGGCATAGACGAGCTTGATGACGCCCGACCGCTCCAACCCCGCCCTGAGCCGGTCCCAGGTCCCGGGCCTCCAGCCGTTCTCGATGGTGCCGGCGGCGAGCTGAGCGCGCGTCACGATCAGATACGACGGCGTGCCGGCCGCGCCGTTCAGGTAGTGGATGAGGTCCGGCTCACGGAGTCCTCCCAGCTTCTGCTCCACCGACACATACTTGTACGCGTCATACAGCCTGTGGCGCCACGGAAGCGACACGTTGAGCGAAACGAGCTGAGCGCCGGGCGGTGCCATGTCGTAGAGACGGCTGACGGCGGTGCGCTCCGCGGGCGTGAAGTAGTGCATGCGCTCGTCGCCGTAGCGCGATACGAGCCAGGCGGCCGAGAGGATGACGCTGACGACGGCGATGCCGACCGTCCCTGTCCAGGAGGGTCGACGCCCCACGTCACCCAGGAACGCCGCCGCCGCGAAGAAGACGACGGCGGGAAGCGCGAAGAGGTACGCGCGCATGAGCAGCTCGCCACCATAGGTCTGCAACGGCAGCAGCAGGAAGGGCACGGCCGCGAGAAGGACGAACGTGAGGTCGGCTCGGCCCGCCCGGAACCTTCGAACGGCACCGACGCCGGCCAAGGCCAATACCAGCGCCGACATCCCGGCCCGGACGTAGGCGACCGTGAGATGAGCGGAGCTGCCCGCGAAGCGATCGGTCAGGTTCGCGTTGACGTTCTCGTTGACCGATCCGACGGGTGCGATCACGTGCGCGAAGTGCCCGTTGAGGAACCGCACGGCCATGTAGCTGAGCCAGGCCGTCGAGAGCATCAGCATGAGCACGGGGAGGCGACGCGCCGTCAGGCGGCGGGCCGCCACGAGCACGCCGATGACGATCAACGAGACCCAGGGCGTCAGCTGGTGGCTCGGCACGGTTGCCGAGTAGAGCAGCACGACGATCGCCATGAGGGCGACGCGCTGCCATGCCGTGCTGCTGGCGGACGGCAGCTCGCCGGGCCGCATGTGGTGCTTCAGACGGCTCACCCATCCCCGTGCGGCTCCGCGCGCGCGCCCGCGCACGCGTAGCCGCACGGGGGTGCGGAACCACTTGAGCAGGATGAGGAGGATGACCAGGTACAGCACGTAGTTGAGCGCTTGCGGCGCGAGGTAGTCCTGGCCGATCCAGTTGGCGAGGCAGAACAGCCAGACGCCGAGCCAGGGCCGGCGGGGGTCGGCGGTCGCCGTCCGGATGATCACGAACACCGGCACGACGAAGAGCGTGTTGAAGAACACCGGCGCCCAGGCGGCGTACGTGATCGGGTTCGAAATTCCGGCGAGCCGCGTGAACAGAGCCGTCAGGATGAAGAAGCCGGGCCAGTTGAAGAACGCGTCGATGTCCGGGTCCACCGCACCGTGACTCATGACGTACTCGGCGACACCTGCGAGCTTCCAGGTGCTCTGCGTACGCGGGATGCCCTCCATGAAGGGCGCGACCCCGTAGAGCATGAAGACGAGGGCTGCGATGTGAACGATCAGCGAGACCGCCCGCAGATCTCGCCGACGCAGGTTCAAGCTGAACGTCACGCTGAGTGCCGCCAGCGCCACGAAGAACACGGGCGGCAGCACGGACACCAAGCCGAAGTCGCCCATCCGGCTGACGTCCGCCCGGCGTGCGACGAGAAGCGCGGCGATGCAGAGTCCGACGGCACCCGCGCCGAGAACGGGCGCCACGACATCGCCGGACGGTCGCCGTTGGCGAGCGAGCACGAGCTCCCGTCTCACGGCAGCCGGCTCTCGCTCGAGGGCGGGCTTCTGCAGGGAGCTCATGCGGGAGCGCCTCGGCTACGCCGTCGCAAGCTCGGCCGTGATGAGCGCGCTGGCGTCGGCGAGTGAAGCGGCGACCACATCCGGCCGCACACCCTGAGCAGCACCGCCGATGAGGGCGGTACGGCAGCCCGCCGCCGCGCCGGCCAACACGTCGGTCTCGGCGTCCCCGACCATCCACGAGCTTGGCAGGTCCACATCGAGCGCCGCTGCGAGCTCGAGGAGCATGCCGGGCCTCGGCTTCCGACACTCGCATTCCTCGTGCGCCTCGTGCGGGCAGTAGCGGAATGCGGCGATCGAGCAGCCGAGCGGTCGTAGGTCGCGCTGGATCCGGACTTCAACCTCACTAAGCGTATGACGCGTGACGAGTCCGCGCGCGACACCTCTCTGGTTCGACACGACGGCCAGTGCGAATCCGGCGCGCGCCAGCCGCGAGATCGCGTCGCGAGCGCCGGGAAGCCAGGCGAAGTCTCCGGCCGAGCGGACGTACTCGTGCTTGCGGGGCCTCACATTCAGGGTTCCGTCGCGGTCGAGGAAGACGGCGCGCCTCGCTACACGACCCAGGGCCGGTCCTCCGCGAGACGCCGCTTGAAGTGGTCCACCATGATGTGGTTGATCATCAGGTGGACGTCCTCGACCACGCCGTAGTCGTCCGAGGGGACGATGATGGGCAAGTCGACGAGCTTGGCCGCCTGGCCGCCATCGAATCCGAGCAGGCCCGCGACCTCGGCAGAATGCGAGCGGGCGCACCGGATCGCGTTCAGCACGTTCGGCGAGTTGCCGCTTCCGGAGGTGACGATGAGGAGGTCGCCTGCCTGAACCAGGTTCTTGAGCTGCTCGCTGAAGACGTTCTCGTACCCGGTGTCATTCGCCAGCGCCGACACCATTGCCATGTTGTCGTTGAGGCTGATGATGCGGAACCGGCGCATGTTGGCCGCGATGGTGTTCTTCCCGATGTCAGCGGCCATGTGGCTCGCCGTCGAGGCGCTGCCGCCGTTTCCGAGCGTGAGCACCTGCTTCCCGTTTTGATACGCACGGAACAACATCTCGCCGAGGGCGACGAGCCGGGTGCGAGGCAGCGCATCGATGGCGCAGCGAACGCGATCGAGATAGGCGGTTACGTGCTCTTCCATGTCTAATCCTGTGTGTCGTCCACGACGGCGATGTGGCTTCCTCGCGCGGCCAACCTGAGCGGGACCTCGCGCAGATCCGCCAAGCCCTTGCGAACACGGTCGTGGCGGTCGGGCGGCGCGAACACGAGGAAAAAGCCTCCCGCGCCGGCGCCGAGGATCTTGCCGCCCGTCGCGCCGGCGTCCAGGGCGCGCTCGTACCAGCCGTCGACGTCCGCGTTGCTGATGTCTTCGACCAACCCCTTCTTCAGGATCCAGTTCTCGTGCAGCAGCCGGCCGACTGCGTCGACTTCCCCCGCTCCGAGGCGCTCGCGGAGCTCGTACGCGAAGTCGCGCATCCTCTGCAGGGTCACGACCGCACGCCCGTTCCGGACCGCCGTCTGCTGCTGCTGGAGCACCTGCGACGCCGATCGCTGGCGCCCGGTGTAGAAGAGCAGGAGCGAGCGATGCAGGCGCTTCAGCGTTCCTGGCGGCTGGATGACGGGCTCGACCCGCACCCCCTCGTGATGAGGGAGGAACTCGATCAGGTTGAAGCCGCCGACGGCCGCAGCGTACTGGTCCTGTCGCCCGATCGGCTTGCCGAGGATCTCGATCTCGATCCGAGCCGCCTCCTCCGCCAGCTGAACCGGCGCCTTGTAGACCCCCTGGAACGCGTAGAGGGCGTTCAGCAGGCCGACGGTGACCGTGCTCGAGGAGCCGAGCCCGGTGCCCTGGGAGGGAACGTCGGCAAGCGTCATGACGTCGACGCCGCGGGGAATGCCCGTGACCCGCAGCGCCTCTCGGACGAGCTCGTGCTCGACTTCCGACGCCTGTTCGACGATCTCCGTTCGCGAGTAGCTGACGCGGACGTTGCCCTCGAAGCGACGCGCGACGACGACATGTATCCACTTGTCGACGGTGGTGGAGATCACGGCGCCGCCGTGCTCCTCGTAGAAGTCCGGCAGGTCCGTGCCGCCGCCGACGAAGCTGATCCTGAGGGGTGTCCGCGAGATGATCATGCGCGTCACTCAGAGAACGTGTGAAGCGGCTGGAACTGGTGGCTCATGCATGCGCCTCCGCCAGCGCGGCGCGCCGCTCGGTTCCTCCGGCGGCCAGCTCGCGCACCAAGCCGACGTAGTTGTAAGCCGTGAAGCAGACGAAGTAGGGGATCCACTGCGGCTGCAGCCGCGCGAGGCTCAGGAGCATGCCGCGGACACCGGCGGCGAGCGGCAGCCCGAGCAGCAGCTTCCCCGTGAGGCCGTGCGCGGAGATCATGCGGCCCGAACCGTGACCGTCAGCGAGCCACTGCCCCTTGGCGAATTCCCAGGTGTCTCCGAAGCGGTGCTCGACGACGGTGGTGGGCGATACGCCGACCTTCTCCCCCGACTGCCGCAGCCGCCAGCGAAGGTCGATGTCCTCGCCCGACAGGAAGCGCGGGTCGAAGCCGTGGCGCAGCAGGGCGTCGCGCTCGAAGATCGTGGCCACCAGGCCGAACCAGTGCCTGCTACGGCCGGTGCGGTGATGGTGAACGAGCGCGCGCCCCCAGTAGCCGCTTCCGGATACGCTGCGCAGGCCGGCCTGGAGAGCGGTGTAGCGCCCGGCGCCGAACTCCTCGACGAGGCGCCGAAGGTCTTCGTCGCCCAAGACGACGTCGGCGTCGACGAGCGCCACCGAGCCCCACGTGGCCGCCTCGGCGCCGAGGAGTCGGGCAGTCGGGAGGCCCCTGCCCTCGTCGGAGATGATGCGAGCACCGTAGCTCCGTGCGATCTCGACCGTGCGGTCGGTCGACATCCCGTCGACCACGATGATCTCGCGGGGCTTGGACCGGGCGATGGACGACAGGCACTCGTCGATCAGGTGCTCGGCGTTGCGAGCCGGCACCACGACGGAAAGATCCAGCATCGGAGGCGTCGCCGGCGATGGTTTCAAGGGTGGATCCGCCTCACTGGAGGCTCACGGTGACATCGTCTGCGACGAGCTGGAACGGCTGCTTCCTGGTCTCGTTGCCGAGCTGGACCGTAAGCAGGCCGCTGCCGACGCTGGCCACGGTCGTGGAGTAGATGGACGTCCCGTTCATCGACACGTCGACCCTGCCGCCTCCGGCGGCGCCCGTGGTGACGTGGACCACGAAGTGCGCCCACGTCCCGAGTGGCAAGCGGCCGGTGGTCGAGAACGCCGTGCCGCCCCAGTTGACGTACAAGCGGTCCGAGTTCACGTTTTGTCGGTAGAACGAGAGCTGCCGGCTGCCGGCGGAGTCGAACAGCCGGAGGACCGGGACGTTGCCGCCGCTCGGGCCCTCCGCCTCGATCCGGATCCAGTCGTCGACAGTGACGTCGCCGTGCGGGAAGGGAAGGTCGTAGCGAAGCGTCGCGAACGAGCCGGTGTTCGCCGTCTCGGCGAGTCGGGCGGCTTGCGTCCCGGTCTTGACGGTGTCGGTCTGCACCACGGCCGTGCCGTCCGCTCCGACCGCTCTCATCCATGGGCTGGCGAAGCCGGTCGGCACGATCGAGGTCTCGAAGCCGTCGCTGAGCACGACCTGCTGGACCTCCCACGTCCGACTCGCCGGCGTCGAGTCGGTGTTGCCGGCCGTGTCGGTGGCTCGGACGTCGACGGTGTGCGTCCCGGCGTTGAGGCCTGAGTACTCCTTCGGCGACGTACACGCCGCGTAGGAGCCTTGGTCCAGGCGGCACTGGAACGTTGATCCCGTCTCGGTGGATGTGAACGCGAACTGCGCGCTCGACGCGGCGACGACCCCGGCAGGACCGGAGGTGATGGAGGTGTCCGGGGCGACCGTGTCGACCGTCCACGCCCGGCTCGCCGGCGTCGCGTCCACGTTGCCGGCGCGGTCGATCGCGCGCACCTCGAACGTGTGGATGCCGTCGGAGAGGCCCGTCGCCGTGCCCGGCGCCGTGCACGCCGTGAACGGCGCGCCGTCCAGGCTGCACTCGAACGTCCCCCCGGTCTCGCTCGAGGAGAAGCCGAACGCGGCCGACGTCGAGCCGGTCGCCTCCATGGGCCCGGAATCGATCGACGTGTCGGGCCGCGCCGTGTCGACGGTCACCGTGACCGCCGGCGACGAGAGAGCGCTCGACCCGGCGTCGTTCGTCGCCCGCGCCGCGAACGAGTACGTCCCGTCCGTCAGACCCGCGAGCGACAGTGACCAAGTCCCGTCGTCGGCGGAGGGGGTCGAGCCCAGCGGCGTCGGGCCGTCGAAGACCTCCACGGTCACGGCCGGATCGGCGGTCCCCGACACGGTCACCGTCGAGCTCGACGCGAAGCTGTCGCTCGCCGGCGAGGAGATGACGGGCCGGTGCGGAAGCGCCGAGTTCACGCTCCACGAGTAGGTCGCCGGCGTGGCGTCCACGTTGCCCGCAGCATCGACCGCCCGGACCGCGAACGTGTGTGCACCCCCCGCCAGGTCGTCATAGGACTGCGGTGACGCGCAGGTCGCGACCGGCGCGTCGTCGAGGCTGCACTCGAAGGTCGAGCCGCTCTGCGTGGACGAGAAGGAGAAGCTCGCCGTCGTGCGCGCCGCCGGATCGGGCGGCGCGTCCGTGATCGTGGTGTCGGGCGCGAGGTTGTCGACCGTCACCGTCCTGGTCGGCGAGGCATCCGAGGTGTTGCCGGCGGCGTCCGCGGTGACCGCCGCGATGGGGTGCACTCCGTCCGGGAGGTCGGTGAGGGTCGCGCTCCAGCCGCCGGCGCCGTCGGCTTTGGTGGTGGCGGCCGTGCTCGTCGCGTCGAGCACGCGAACCTCGACGCCGGCCGTCGCGGTGCCGCCGACCGCGAGGTCACGGTCCTGCGTGGCCAGGTCGGCGGCTGGGTCGATGATCACCGGGACGCTTGGCGGCGTGGTGTCGATCACCAGCAGCAGGCCGGGAGAGGCGCCCGAGTCGTTGCCGGCCTGGTCTCCCGCTGTCGCGGTGACGGTGTGGGAGCCCTCGGTCAGATCCTCGGTGGTCATCGACCAGTAGCCGGCGCCATTGGTGAGCGCCGTGCCGAGCTGTGTCCCGTTCGCTCTCAGAGTCACGAGGCTGCCCGCCTCGGCGGTGCCGGTGAACGTCGGCGAGGTGTCGGCCGTGACCCCGTCGCTCGAGGAGGCGCCGGTGTCGCTCGCGGCGGACAGCGTGAGCGTCGGCGGCGCCGGAGCGGCGGTGTCGACCGTCCAGTTCGCGACCGCCGGGCTCGGATCCGTCTGCGCGTTGGAGTCCGTAGCGCGCACGTTGAAGCTATGGGATCCGTCTGTCAGCCCGGAATAGGTCGTGGGCGACGTGCAGTTGGCGTAGGTGCCGCCGTCGACGCTGCACTGGAACGTCGCCGACGGCTCGGGGCTGGTGAAGGCGAACGTCGCGCTCGTCGCGTTGGTCACGCTGGCCGGCCCGCTCACGATGGTGGTGTCCGGCGGCGGATCGACCCGCAACTCGAGCACCGGCGCCCGGGTCGCGACCTCACGGGAGTTGACGTCGGTGCCGTCCGTCGAGGCCGGGATCGTCACGAAGCCGTAGTCGCCGTTCCCGGTGACCGCCGGCGTTACGTCGTACTCGACCCATGCGTTCTTCGGGACGTTGCCCTTGTCGTCGAGCACCCCGCCGACGGCCGCCGGCTTGTTGGCCCACGTTATGCCGTTCTCTGACCACGTGCTGCTGGTCCTGAGGATCTGGGGGCCGTTCGTCGAGCCGTTGATCACCCAGGCGCGCAGCTTGGCGCTGACGATCCTGTGGGTCCCGGCAACGCTGAAGCGGAAGTAGGAGTGCGTGTCCGCGGTGCCGTTCGACGACTTGTCCGTCGACAGCGAGATGTCCGCTCCGAGATTGCGGGTCGGGCGTGCCTGATCGACCCAGGCGTCCGCGGCGGCCGTGACGTTGACCACGGTGCCGGTGTTCTCGATCGTCCAGCTCCTGCTCGCGGGCGTCGCGTCGGTGTTGCCTGCGACGTCGACGGCGCGAACCTGCAGGCCGTGCGCGCCGTCGCTGAGGCTGGTGTAGACGGCGGGCGAGGAGCAGGCCGTGAACGCGGCGCCGTCGAGGCGGCACTGGAACGTCGAGCCGGCCTCGGACGAGGAGAACGTGAAGCGTGCGTCGGGGTTGTTCACGGTTCCCGACGGGCCGGAGTCGATCGTCGTCTCCGGCGGGGTCGTGTCGGCCCGGCTGAGGTCGATCGTGTTGTGCAGGTAGGTCTTGGTGCCGTCGTCCCCGGCGATCGCCACGAGGCCGGTGGAGCCGTCGAGCGGCTGCTTGGTCGAGCTGACGTTGTTGATCGTCGGGTGCGCAGCGCTCGCGATGAACGGCGTGCCGAGGCCCGGCTGGAACGCCGGTGAATCGAGCGTGGTCTGCTTGTAGTAGACGATTCCGCCGCTGCAGCACGGCGCCGCGGCGAACATGTACAGCTGGCGGTGCTGCTGGTCGATCAGCACGAGCGGACGCGTGTGCTGATCGGATACGGTGCCGTAGACGGTTCGCGTCCACGTCGTGCCGTTGAATGCATTGAGCACCAGCAGCGGGTCGTTGGCGCCGTTGAGTGAGGTCTTCGTCGCCGCGAAGACCTTGTTGCCGCTCGGATCGCCGGCGATCGCCTTCAGGTTCATGTGGTCGTCGGCCCACTCGGACTGCTGGATCGCGGGCTTTGCCGTCCAGCTCGAGTCGCCGTCGCCGTCGACGTGGATGCCGAAGTACATCGCCCAGTCGTTCTCGTTGCTCCACATCACGCCGATCCGCCCGTCGTAGGCCACGAGCGCCGACATGTCGTCCGCCGTCAGGTTCGCGGCGCCGTCGAGCGGAGGGACGAAGGGGGTGACGAAGCTGGCGGTCGAGGTCGTGGAGTGGGTCACCCAGACCTTCTGCTCCTGCGTGTAGGTGATCCAGATGCGACCGGTGCTGTCCTCGTCCAGCACGGCCGCCTCGGTGCCTGTCGGGTCGATCGTCACGGGGAAGCCGGCGTCGAGCGACCAGGTCTTGGCGCTGGAGTTGTAGGAGAAGCGCTCGAGCTTCACGGCATCGAGCGTCGACGTCGACGACGCGCCCGCGCTGACGATGAACAGGTGCGTGCCGTCCCACTTCGCGTCCGCCCAGACGTTGCGGCGGCCGTCCACGACGGTCCCGGTCGTGGTCCAGCGCTCGCTGGCGGCGTCGCGACGATAGATCTCGAACCGCTGGGTGAAGCTGTTGAACATCGAGCCCCACCAGATGCCGTCCGCAACCCACAGCTTGCTCTGCGGCTTCATCCCGGTCGGCGCGCTGGTGCCGCTGAACGAGCCGTCGGCGAATCCGACGTCCGCCGAGGCCGGCGCCGCGGGCAACAGCGACGCCGCGGCCAGCAGCAGCACCGCGAATCGGCGCGCGCGCCCGCGGGCCAGGTGCGGTCTTCTGCTCCCCGTTGCGTGCATCTTTATCTTGATCGGCGCGACGTTCCGGCGCGGTCTCAGCGACCGTCGCCGGTCCCGCGCGCAAGCGTCGTCTCGGGAAGGATCAGCCGTTCGCGGATCAGCGTGCGCAGCGCGCGGCGCCCGTCTCGCCATGCACGCAGGTTCGACTCGCCGTACTGCCGCTCGTACTCGTAGCTCGCAACCTCGCCGATCCGCAGGCTTGCGGTGACGGCACGGACAGTCATCTCGGTCTCGATCTCGAAGCCGTCGGAGCGAAGCCTGAGAACGCCCAGCTTGTCGCGGTGGAAGCCGATGAAGCCGTAGCAGAGGTCGCTGAAGTGGGTACGGTAGAGCGTATTGACGGCAGCTCGCAGCGCCCCGTTGCCGAGCCGCCGGATCGTGCTGATATCGCTCGTACCGCCGCCCGGGGCGAAGCGGGATCCCTTGACGAACTCGTAGCCGCTGTGTAGCGCGTCGACGAACCGCTCGATCTCGCTCGGATCCATGCTGCCGTCGGCGTCGATCATCACGATGTAGTCG
>Ga0126307_10003082_pt1 | contig 11339 bp, 7 predicted proteins | sample Plot28_FD_89955 | JGI IMG/M metagenome (GOLD analysis project Ga0126307, IMG submission 89955) | Serpentine soil microbial communities from UC McLaughlin Reserve, CA, USA - Plot28 | ecosystem: Environmental > Terrestrial > Soil > Grasslands | place: USA: UC McLaughlin Reserve, Lake County...
GAGGAGCCGGGATCGAAGATCATTTCCAGGACGGACGCTTCCACGACCTGTTCCTCAGGGCGGAAGGCCCTGTCGTCGCGCAGCTCCAGCTGGTGTTCCTCGCGAGCTTCCGGTGGCTCGGGGGCTCGGTCCCGGCCGACGAACCGGAGCTGCATTTCCCAGAGCTCGATGTCGAGCCCGCCGCGATCCCGGCCGTGGTATTGCACAACGCGCCCGGGCGCTACCGCCCGATCACCGACGCGATCGCCCGGCTCCTGGATGGCTCGACCGACACGCTCGACGTCGTCAACCCCTACGTCACGGCCCGCGGGATGATCCGCCGGATAGAGCAGGCAGCCCGCCGCGGCGTCCGGGTGCGGCTCTTCGTCCCGGCCGATGCGAACAACTGGGCCTGCGCAGCCGCGCAGCATGCTCATCATCCACGGCTGCTGGATGCCGGCGTCCGCATCCACGAGTACCCGGCGATGCTCCATGCGAAGGCGTTCGTGCGCGACGGTGAGGAGCTGCTCGCGGGGACGTGCAACCTCGAGGCGTGGAGCCTCAAGCGCTTCTTCGAGATCGATCTCCAGCTCAGCTCGAAGGAGGTTGCGGCCCAGTTCGACGAACGGTTTTCGGCGCCGGCCGAGGCCGTCTCCGGCTCCGGCCGGCGGCTGACCGGCACGAAGGAGAAAACAAGAGCGCGGTTCTTCGCCGCGATCTCGCCGCTGCTCTGACCGAGGAAGAAAGGAGCCCGAGCTGTGCGGATCGAAGACTATGGACTGATCGGTGACCTGCAGACCGCCGCGCTGATCGGTCGTAACGGCTCGGTGGACTGGCTCTGCCTCCCCCGATTCGACTCTGCTTCGTGCTTCGCGGCCCTGCTCGGGGATGAGCGCCACGGGCGCTGGCGCCTCGCGCCGGCCGGTGAAGCAGACGCGAGTTCGCGCCACTACCGCCCGGGGACTCTCGTGCTCGAGACCGACTTCGAGTCCGCCGAGGGGGCAGTGCGCGTGATCGACTTCATGCCCCGTCGCGGCGACGGGCCGCCGCGCCTGATGCGCATCGTCGAGGGCCTGAGCGGGCGCGTACCCATGCGGATGGAGCTGTCGCTGCGGCCGGACTACGCCTCGATCGTTCCGTGGCTCGAGTCTTCCCCCGACGGGGTTGTCGGCACCGCGGGCCCCGATGCGTTCAGGCTCAGCACAACGTTGCCGCTCGAGGTCCAGGACGGAACGGTGCGGGCGGACTTCGTTGTTCCCGAAGGCGCGCGCGAACGGCTGACGCTCTCCTGGCATCGGTCATACGGGGAGGTGCCGCCGGTCGAAGACGCCGACTCGGCGCTGGCCCGGACGGACGCGTGGTGGCGGGAGTGGAGCGGGCGGTGTACGTACGACGGTCCGTATCGAGACGAAGTTCTCACCTCGCTGATCGCGCTCAAAGCGATGACGTATGAAGCCACCGGAGCCGTCATCGCCGCGCCGACGACGTCGCTGCCGGAGGACATCGGGGGTGAGCGGAACTGGGACTACCGCTACTGCTGGCTGCGGGACTCGGTCCTCGCGCTCGAAGCACTGCTCGTGGCCGGGTACACCGAGGAGGCAGTCGGCTTTCGGGACTACCTCCTTCGAATCGCGACAGGGGACCCGACGAAGATCCAGATCATGTACGGGATCGCCGGCGAGAGACGTCTGACCGAGTTCGAAGTCGACGAGCTCCCCGGCTACGAGGGCTCCAAGCCCGTCCGAATCGGCAACGCGGCCTCAGAGCAGTTCCAGCTCGACGTTTACGGCGAGGTCGTCGGCGTCGGGTTCCTCGGCACGACCGTTCTCGGCAAGATGGACGAAAGCCTCTGGCCCCGTTGGCGCACGGCCGTCGAGCATGTCGAGACGATCTGGCGCGAGCCCGACGACGGGATCTGGGAATCGCGGGGCCCTCGGCGCCACTACACGTACTCCAAGGTGATGGCCTGGGTTGTGTTCGACCGCGCCGTCCGGCTCGTCGAGCAGTACGAGCTGGAAGCGCCGGTCGAACGCTGGAGAGAGGTTCGGGACGAGATCCATCAGGAGGTCTGCGAGCACGGCTACGACCCCGAGCGCCGGACTTTCACCCAGTACTACGGTTCCAAGGAGCTCGATGCGAGCGTCCTCAACATCCCGCTCGTGGGGTTCCTCCCCGGCACCGACGAGCGCGTTACCGGCACCATCGACGCAATTTCGCGTGAGCTCGGCCGGGACGGGTTCGTCTCTCGTTATTCGACCGATGACACCGACGACGGGCTCTCGGGCGACGAAGGCCAGTTCCTTGCCTGCTCGTTCTGGCTGGTCAGCGCGCTCGCGGTCAACGGCCGTGTCTTGGAGGCTCGCGAGCTCTTCGAGCGCCTAAGTGCCCTGGCGAACGATCTCGGCCTGCTGGCGGAGGAGTACGACGTGAAGCGCAAGCGGCAGGTCGGCAACTTCCCCCAGGCGTTCAGCCACCTGACGCTGATCGGAGCGGCGGCGGCCATCTCTCGAGCGGAAGCCGACGCGAAGGTTGAGGCGGCTTGAGCGCAGAGCTTGCGGGCGGCGCGCGGCGCAGGTTCCTGCTCCCACTCGCACTGGCGCAGTTCATCTGCAGCTTCGCGGGCTCGAACATGAACGTGATGATCAACGACATCAGCGACGACCTGGACACGAACGTCCAGGGCGTGCAGCTGGCGATCACGTCGTTCCTGCTGATCATGGCGATCCTGATGATCCCCGCCAGCAAGTTGACGGACCGCTGGGGCCGAAAGCGGTGCTTCATGGGCGGCCTCGTGCTCTACGGAATCGGAGCCCTGTTGAGCGCGCTCGCCCCGGGCCTCGGGATCCTGATCCTCGGCAACTCCGTTTTCGAGGGTGTCGGCACGGCGCTCCTCATCCCACCCGTCTACATCCTCACCACGATCGCGTTCACCGACGTAACGTCGCGAGCCCGGGCATTCGGCGTGATCAGCGGCCTCGGGGGGATCGGCGCCGCCGCCGGCCCGTTGATCGGCGGGCTCATTGCCACGGCGATCAGCTGGCGGGCCGCGTTCCTTTTCCAGGCGCTCGTCGTCGCCGCGATCATCCTCCTCAGCCGGCGGATGGTCGACCCGCTCCCGGCGGACCCGACGCGTCCGTTCGACGTCGTCGGAGCGGTGCTTTCCGCGGTCGGAATGTTCTTCGTCGTGCTGGGGATCCTGCAGGCCGACAGCAACGGCCGGCTCATGGCGCTCTTCCTGGCAGTCGGTGCCTCCCTCCTGATCGGGTTCTTCCTCTACATCCGTGCTCGGGAGCGAGCAGGGAAAGAGCCGCTCCTCTCCACACGCCTGTTCAAGAACCGCGTCTCCAACCTCGCCCTCGTCACGCAGAACGCTCAATGGCTGGTCCTGATGGGGACGTCGTTCACGGTCGCCGTCTATCTCCAGACCGTGCGCGGGTACAACCCGATCGAGACGGGCGCTATCTTCACGGCGGCGACGTTCGGCGTCCTCGCCTCGTCGTTGGCAGCGGAGCGATTCGCCAGGAAGCGCACGCAGAAGACGCTCATCTTGGCCGGTTTCGCGTTGACCGCGGCCGGCATCGGCCTCCTGATCGGCCTTGTCTGGGAATGGTCGAACATCGTCGCCTTCGTGCCGGGGCTGCTGCTCATCGGGCTCGGAGTGGGCGTGATGCTGACGCCGTCCGTCAACGTCGTGCAGTCGAGCTGGCCCGAGGCGCTGCAGGGCGAGATCTCGGGCCTCTCGCGCAGCGTCTCGAACCTCGGCTCGACGTTCGGAACCGCGATCGCCGGGACGATCCTCGTGGCCGACCTCGCGAAAGGGCAGTACGCCCTTGCGATGGTTTCCCTCGGCGTCGTGGCGGTGCTCGGTCTTGTCGCCGCGTTGTTCCTTCCCGCCACCCCACGGCCTGGGCGGGCGGTCCCGACCTCGTGACGACTGCTGCCGAAACGGCACCGGCGACGCGTGCGAGCGGCGCCACGCTCGTCCTGCTCACGCTGGCGGCCGGCCAGTTCCTGATGACGCTCGACAGCTCGGTCATGAACGTCTCGATCGCGACTGTCGCGAAAGACGTGGGCACGACGGTGACCGGGATCCAGGGCGCGATTACGGCGTACACGCTCGTGATGGCGGCACTGATGATCACCGGTGCGAAGGTGGGCGCGCTCATCGGCCGCAAGCGGGCGTTTGCGATCGGTTGCGTCGTGTACGGCTGCGGCTCCTTCACGACGGCGATCGCGCCGAACCTCCCGGTGCTGTTGTTCGGCTGGTCGTTCCTGGAGGGCGTCGGTGCGGCTCTGATCCTGCCCGCGATCGTCGCTCTCGTCGCTGGAAATTTCGCCACGGACCGACGGCCCGCGGCGTACGGACTCGTCGCCGCGGCCGGAGCTGTCGCCGTCGCAGTGGGCCCGCTCATCGGCGGCTTCTGCACGACCTACTTCTCGTGGCGGTGGGTCTTCGCCGGCGAGGTCCTGGTTGTCGCCCTGATCCTGCTCCTGACACGTCGGATCGCCGACGCCCCGGTCGAGCAACGGCCGCAGCTCGACGTGGTCGGCGCTGTGCTGTCGGCGCTCGGACTCGGTGCAGTCGTCTTCGGCGTGCTGCGGTCCAGCGAGTGGGGATGGATCCAGCCGAAGGCCGACGGCCCGTCGCTGGCGGGCCTGTCGCCCACTGTGTGGCTGGTCCTCGGGGGGCTGTTCGTCATCTGGCTCTTCTTCCGGTGGGAGGCCCGACGGGAGTCTCGGGGCCAGGAGCCGCTCGTCCGCCCGGCGATGCTGCGCAACAGGCAGCTGACCGGCGGTGTGACGATGTTCTTCTTCCAGTACCTCGTTCAGGCCGGATTCTTCTTCGTCGTGCCGCTCTTCCTGTCGGTCGCCCTCGGCCTCTCGGCGCTCGAGACGGGCGCACGGCTGCTACCGCTTTCGGTGACGCTGCTCGCCGCTGCGATCGGCATCCCGCGTCTCGCACCGCGACTCTCGCCACGACTCGTCGTCCGCGCCGGCCTGATCTCGATGCTCGCGGGAGCGGTTGTCCTGCTCGCCGCGCTCGACCCGGGCGCGGGCGCCGAGATCGTCGCAGTTCCGCTGCTGCTTGTCGGCCTCGGCATCGGCGCGCTCGCCTCGCAGCTCGGCGCCGTGACAGTCTCGGCTGTTCCGGACGACGAGAGCCCTGAGGTCGGGGGCATCCAGAACGCGATGACGAATCTCGGGGCCTCGCTGGGTACGGCACTGGCAGGCTCGCTGCTGATCGCGACGCTGACGTCGGCGTTCCTGACGAACATCCAGCAGAGCAGCGCGATCCCGGCGAGCGTCAAGGAGCAGGCGCAGGTAGAGCTCGCCAGTGGCGTTCAGTTCGTCTCGGACGCCGACCTCGAGGCTGCCCTCGACGAGGCCGGCGCCACGGCGGCGACCACTGACGCCGCGCTCGATGCGTACAGCGACGCACGGCTCGCAGGCCTCCGCTCTGCCCTCGCGATCCTCGCCGTGCTCGCGATCGTCGCCCTCTTCCTGGCTCAGAGCATTCCGAGAAGGCCGGCCGGCGTCGAAGAGGGAAGGGAGTAGCGATGTGCCGCTGGCTGGCGTATTCCGGATCCCCGATCAAGCTCGAGGAACTGCTCGTCAAGCGGGACCGCTCGCTGATCGACCAGAGCCTGCACGCCAGGCAGGGTGCGACCACGACGAACGGCGACGGCTTCGGCGTCGGCTGGTACGAGGAAGGCGAGCCGCCGCGGGTCTACCGCAGCACGCATCCGGCTTGGAACGACCGCAATCTACGCGAGCTCGCCGCCGGGGTCTCCTCGCCGCTCTTCTTCGCGCACATCCGCGCTTCGACGGGCACGGCCATCCAGGAGACGAACACGCACCCGTTCCGCTACGCAAACTGGCTCTGGATGCACAACGGCCTGATCCGTGAGTTCTCTCGTCTGAAGCGCGAGCTCGTGCTCGCCGTCGACGACTCGCTCTACGCGTCGATCGAGGGCACCACCGACTCCGAGACGATGTTCTTCCTCGCGCTCACGTTCGGGCTCGAGCGCGACCCTGTGGGCTCCGTCGAGCGCATGGTGGGGTTGATCGAGGAGACCGGCCGGATGCACGGTGTCGAGCATCCCCTCCAGATGACGGTTGCCACGACCGGCGGGGACGCCGTGTGGGCGTTCCGGTACTCGAGCGAGGGCGACTCCCGCTCGCTCTACTTCAGCACGCGCATGGACACGCTGAAGGCTCTCTATCCCGAGACCGACGAGCTTGCCGGTCTGTCCGACGAGACGAGGGTCGTTGTCTCTGAGCCGCTGGGTGATCTGCCAGGGGTTTGGAACGAGGTGCCGGAATCACACGTCGGCATCGTGCAGGCTGGTGCCGACGAGCTCCGGCCGTTTACGCCCAGAAGCCTCTGATCCGCGCCCAGTGCCGTTCTCGAGCAGCTGGCGCCAGCCGACCAGGATCCGGTGGACGCTTGCGGCGCCGATGATCGGAGCGTCCGGCAGGGGGAGCTCACCCGGCGAGAGGATGAACGGCCGCGTCTGCGGGCCGCCGAGGCCGCCGTGGAAGGAGATCAGCTCCTCGAATGCGCATCCCTCCTCGAGGTCCTGGTCGTAGAAGCTGCCGACCATGATGTCGGCAACGTGGGCAAAGGAGTCCGTTCGCGCCAAATGCAGCGGCGCGTAGCGCGAAAAGCTCGTGAGCGGGTCGCGCCCCTCGATCCGGCCCTCGCCGAGGAAGTAGGCTCCGTCTCCGCCGAGCACGACCGGACCGTCGGCTGAGCGTACGAGGATCCAGCCCACGTGCGGGTGTTCGCGGAGCGATGGGATCAGCCGTGGATGGCGAGCCTCGATGTCCTCGAGCGTCAGGCGGTGCGGCTCCTCCATCAGGTAGACGAGTGCGAGGTTGCCCGAACCGAGCACGACGACATCCTCGCCGGAGACGTCGTTCTTCGACCGCTTCTTCGGTTTCGCGCCGGTTGCCTCGCCGATGGCGTTTCCCACCATCGCGTGCTGCTCGTCTCCGCCCGCGATCTCCTCCACCTTCCCGCTCGCGAGCGAGCGCTGTACGAGCTCGTCCAGCCCGTATCCGTTGCGCTGCTTGAACGTGGCGCCCTGAGTCTGGCCGTGGTCGGAGAGCACCACGATCGTGTACGGCCGCGGCGCGTAGCGGCGAGCGCGGTCGATCCGGCCGAACTGCTGGTCGAGCTTTCGCAGCGCCTCCAGCGTGTCGACTCGCTCGAGCCCCGAGTGGTGCGCCACCTCGTCGTAGCTCGAGAACGTCGCGTAGACGGCGGGGCGCCCGCGCATCATGTCCGTGAGGACCCCGTAGACGATCAGGTCGCGGACGACGACGCACATCGCCCCCCGCATGAACGGGTAGAGCCCCCCGCGGTGGCCTCGCGGCCGGACGTCGCGGCGCCGCGCCCGAAGCGCGGCCGTCCACTCGAGGATCACCTCCCAGCCGAAGAGGACGAGGGCGCGCGTAACGTTGAACCCGTTGGCGAAGAACGCGCGGTAGCCGGGATTCGCCCGCTTCTCCGCCTCCATCCTGCTGACGGTGAGGATCACCTCCTCGGCCTCGCCGGAGAGGAGGTTGCCCCGGCTCGAGCCGCCGTCGACGAGCAGCCCGTTGCCCGACGCCCGCTCGCGCTCGATGCGCGCGCAGTCGGCGGGAGCCGAGCACGTCATCAGCGTTCCGGTTTCCTTCTCGACCCAGCGGAAGGCCGGAATGTCCTCGTTGGAGCCCAGCAGGATCCCTGCCTGGCTCGCGCCCGTCTGGGACGAGAGGTCGGGCTCCCACTCGACGAGGCGATGGCTTCCCTCCTCGACCCAGCGAGCCATCGTCGGCGCGTTCCCGTCACGCATCGCCCGGCGGAGCACGGGCAGCGCGAGCCCGTCGATCTCGAGGAAGAGGATGCCGGGGACGTCCGTCGGCTCGCCGCCGCCCTGGCGGCGGGCGATCCGCTGGACGACCCGAAGCGAGTAGGTGTCGTCGTCGTTCGTCCCGAAGACGACCTCGAGCGCGACGCTCACGGCTGCCACGATCAGCGCGGCGAGCAGGGCCCACCAGAACGAGTCGACGACGAACGTGTTCTCGAGGAGGTCGGACGCGAGCTTCAACACGAACGCGTCCAGCGCGAGGACGAGCAGGAAACCGAGCGCGAGCATGAACGGCAGGCGCAGTGCTGCCAGCACCGGCGGGAGGATCGCGTTCAGCACCGCGACGACGACCGCCACGGCGAGCGCACCCCAGAACCCCCCGACGTCGACTCCCGGAAGCACGGCCGCGGCCACCCAGAGCGCGGTCGCCGTGAAGAACCAGGTAATCACCAGCCGCAACGGCTTGAACCGCGGCCGCTCCGGGTCCCAGGCTACGCGCTCGCCGTACTCCGCCATCAGGCGGAGTCCCGGGCCGCCTTCTTGGCCGCCCGCTGCTCTTTCTGGTCTGCCACGGTCGTCTTCGCGTCTTCATACGACTGTCGGACGAGGAGCTTGCCGCCGGTCCAGCCAAAGGCCCAGACGACGAGCACCGTCGCGAAGACGATGTTGAACGCCGTGATAGCGAGCTGCTGACCGAGTGAATAGGCGGTCGCTGTCGCCGCGTCGGTGACGTCCTCGAGCGCGGCGGCATTCACCGCTTGGTTGATGCCGACGCCGCCGGGCGTCGCGGAAACCGTATTCGCAAGAGAATTCCCCCCGATCACCGACATCACGGTGTGGAAGGTGACAGGGATGCTGTACCCGGCCAGGAAGATCGCCGTCACGCCGAGCTTTGCGACCCACGCTCCGAACGAGGGGAGCAAGACCAGGACGATGTAGTCGCGGGGGCGCGCGAGGATGGCGCCGCCTTGCTTCGCCTGCCTCCAGAGGCCCTGCAGCTTGCTCCAGAAGATCCGGCCGAGCAGGACGACCAGGAAGCCTCCCCCCGCGAGGATCAGCACCGTGAGGCCGGGGTGATCGTGGAAGAAACCGAGCTGAAGCTCGAAGGACCCGGCGACGGAGAGGAAGAGGTAGAGGTAGACGAAGGTGCCGGCCACCGTGAAGAAGATCTTCTGCACGACCATGCCGCCGAGGACGCCGGCGAGCCCCGCTCCGGGGATCATCGCCACGAACATCAGCAGCATCACCACCGTGCCGAGGTTCGCGGGCAGGAAGCCGTTCAGCGCCACGCCGGCCGCGTAGGCCGCCAGCACCTGGAGGTACGAGATCGGCGCGCGCGGAAAGCCGGCGCGCAGGATGAAGTACCAGGCAACCGCGGTGAGCGTTGTCTGCACCGTCTGCACGGCCCAGCCGGCGATCAGGTACTTGGCCGAGATCTCCGACAGCGCATCCCACACGCTGCTGAGCCACCCGCGCACGTCGATGCCGAGGATGTTCAGGACGCCGACGACGACGATGGTGCCGAGCAACCACGCGCCGACCTTGAACAGCCGCCGACGCCGCGACGGATCGCCGAACGGCAGGATCCGCCAAGTCCTGTCTTGGAGCGGTTCGGCCGCGGTGAGGTCGGCGCTGCTCACGGTCCGAAGACAGCGTCGTCCAGATTCGCGACCGGACGCATCATCCGAACGGTGTGATTCATGCGCTCCGGATGATGCATCGCCCGGCGAGAATCGCTTCGATGGCGGGAGCGAAAGGAGGCCGCCGATGGACGCGACCACGCAGTTCTTCCAGGAGCTCGGCACCCGCGGCCACGAGCCGCTGTTGGAGAAGGCGACGGGCACGATCCGCTTCGAACTCACGAACGGCAAGCGCAAGGCCCGCTGGCTGGTGACCGTCGAGAAGGGTGACGTGACCGTCTCCCACGGGAACGCCCGCGCTGATTGCGTCACACGCGGCGACCAAGCCGTCTTCGAGCAGATCGTCACCGGGGAGGAGAACGCGATGGCGGCGGTGTTGCGGGGGGCAGTGGCCGTCGAGGGAAAGCCGGAGCTGCTCGTCCACTTCCAGCGTCTCTTCCCCGGTCCGAGGCGGTCGTGAACGGAGGGCTCGTCCAGATCCTCGACGGCAACACCTTCGTGGTCAGCGACTCGCGGGGGGACATCGAGGCCTCGCTCACGGACCCCACAGGCCTCTTCTCGTTCGACAGCCGCTTCCTCTCGAGCTGGATCTTGACCGTCAACGCCCAGCGCCTGAATCCGCTGTCGGTCGACGACCTGCAGTACTTCGAGGCGCGGTTCTTCCTCGTGCCGGGTACCGGGACGGTCTACGTCGACTCCAAGCTCTCCGTGATCCGCCGCCGTGCCGTCGGCGACGGCTTCCATGAAGAGCTGACGATCCTGAACCATGATGAGAAGCCGGCCGATCTCAAGGTTCGCATCGACGCGGCCAGCGACTTCGCCGACCTGTTCGAGGTCAAGGACGCGCTCGAAAAGAAGGGCAAGTACTCAACTCAGGTTCGGAACGGGAGCCTCCACCTCCGTTACGAACGAGGGACGTACAAGCGCCAGACGACAATTTCCGCGTCGGCACCGGCCAAGCTGGACAGGAAAGGCTTGACCTTCGACGTTCACGTCGAGCCACACGCTTCGTGGACGACCGATCTCGACGTCGTCACGGCAGCCGGCGCGGGCGGAACGTACATCCGGCCCAAGTACGAGCGGGGGGAGCGGCGGGCTCGACCCAACATGGAGCGGAGCCTCGAGCGCTGGCTCGAGGATGCGCCACGTCTCGAATGCGACTGGGACCCGTTGAAGGTGACGTATCGGCGCAGCCTCGTCGACCTCGCCGCGCTGCGCTTCGCGCCGCCGATCTCGGGTGGGCGCAGCCTTCCCGCGGCCGGTCTTCCGTGGTTCATGACCATGTTCGGCCGCGACAGCATCTTCACGAGCCTCCAGGCGCTGCCGTTCACGCCGGAGCTCGCAGCCACGACCATCCAGGCGCTCGGCGACTGGCAGGGGAGTCGCGTCGACGACTTCCGCGACGAGGATCCCGGCCGGATCCTCCACGAGATGCGGTACGGCGAGATGACGGCGTTCGAGGAGCGGCCGCACTCGCCCTATTACGGTGCCGCCGACGCGACGCCGCTCTATGTCGTGCTGCTCGACGAGTACGAGCGGTGGACCGGCGACAGGAAGCTCGTTCGAGCGTTCGAACGCGAGGCCCGCGCTGCGCTCTCGTGGATCGACGACTACGCCGACCTGATGGGCAACGGCTACATCTCCTACCAGCGCCGAAACGAGCAGACCGGTCTCGAGAACCAATGCTGGAAGGATTCGTGGGACTCGATCTCCTACCGCGACGGCCGTATCCCCGGCTTCCCGCGAGCGACCTGCGAGCTCCAGGGCTACGCCTACGACGCCAAAGTGCGAGGAGCACGGCTCGCCCGCGAGGTGTGGAAGGACGCCGCGCTCGCGGACGAGCTGGAGAAGGAGGCCGCGGATC
>Ga0126307_10003084_pt1 | contig 11336 bp, 9 predicted proteins | sample Plot28_FD_89955 | JGI IMG/M metagenome (GOLD analysis project Ga0126307, IMG submission 89955) | Serpentine soil microbial communities from UC McLaughlin Reserve, CA, USA - Plot28 | ecosystem: Environmental > Terrestrial > Soil > Grasslands | place: USA: UC McLaughlin Reserve, Lake County...
GCATGGCAGACGAAGGTCTGCAGAGACTAGACTGCTGCTACAACTCCACGGTACGAGCATAAAATAAGCTGCGCAACCGAGCCATACACAAGTGCGCTTATCATCCCACTGCTGAGGAAGCAGAAGCGGCACACTGCAAGTCGGCAGAGATTCTGCACGGCCTAACAATGCGCCTGCGGTTGAGGGGCGACATGACCTGCAGGTGATCTGGTACATTAACCAGCCGGGGCGAGGACAGGCGAGCGGAGCGTCTCTCGACGTGCGCGGCCTACCCGGCCGCTACAGCCGAAGGGCGACTCGGGTGCAGTAAGCGTCACAGTTCTACGGCTCGAGATGCTGCAGACCAGAACCTGCACGTACCACCAACTCTACTTCGGGTGCTTCCTCGTTCAGTAGAGCGCTAAACCGCAGCTCAGGTTGTTTTGTATTCTGGAACCAGCCCGCAGACGTTGCGGCAGCCGAGTAGCCGCATCAATGTGCCTACGCCAGAGTAGCTACCAGCGCGCAAAAAAGCGGTAGGAGAAGGAAGGTTGGCCCCCCGCCGCCTTTCCTTTCCTTACCCTTTTGAGGAGTAGGTGGCGATCCCTTACCCCGAAGGGGGGCTAGGCGAACGGGGCCCGTGGGGCAAGGACCCGGTGATCCACCGTTGGCCATCCTTCGTAGGGGAAAGAGAAACCGGCATCCCTACTCTCATCTCCTTTCGCTTCACTACCCACAAGGACGCCGGTTTTGTATACCGGACATTTTGTGCAGAACGGGTTTTTCGTCGCGAAGCCGCCCGCAACCCTGCCAGAAAAATACATAGAAAGGTGTAGAAACGTTTCTCGGGGGTGGTTTGAAATGCTTGCATCCCTCTTAGAAGGGGGAATAGTAAGCGCCTATACTCCTCCTTTTTCTTTCCCCGCAGCAGTCTGTATAGGCGCCTGCCTGTGTTCCTAGGACGAGCCAACTTTTGGTGCAGAGAACGGTTGGTTGTGGGGCTTGCCTCCTTGAAGGCAGTACTGCGCGCTACCTTAGCCTCGTAGTATTGAAACGAAGGGCGGCGGAGAGCATAAAGGGGTCATAGCCCGCCGCCCTAGCGTCGTGGAAACACCATCGGAGCACGAAAAGGAGCGATGGGTGAAACGGAAAGCAAAAAGGCCCATCACCCGAAGAACACAACGCCCTCATACTCGGCTAGCAACTAAAGGAAACTAAGAAATGCGGCGAGTGGGAGAGAAGCAGAGGCCCCGCCGCCAACGGAGGAGTGTACGAGATTGTACCCAACGAGGGCGCTGGGGAAACGGCGAGAGACGTTTGGTTCACTGACTTTGTGTAAGGCCCAGCTACCTGACCCGTAAAAGCAGCTTCTACCAACTTAAGCGAACCTTTGCAAAGTTGCGCTAACCTTCTAAGTGCTTCATACTCGCCGACGTTGTTGTAGACGAAGAAAGGAGTTCTGAAAAACAGTGCTCAAGAAACTACTGGTCTGGGGTATGGTTCTGGTGGTTACGGCTTCGCTAGCCGTGCCAGCCTTCGCCCAGGCAACGGCAGACCTTAATACAGAGTGGGGCAGTGACCAGTGGCTTGTCGGTCAGTTTGGCGTCAACGGTGACATAAGCCCGTTTTGCCAGACAATCGGTGAGGATCCTGATGCGCTAGCTGACTGGTTGGCACAGTTCCCAAACCTCGCTAACGTTTGTGGCGTCGCACCGGCTACCGAGGGTAGTGGTGATGTTAGCGGTAGTGGCGGCGGCGGTAGTGGCGGCGTCAGCGGGCCTGAGTTCGGCGAACAGACATCTGAGAGTGGCGACATCACGACGCAGAACGATGATAGCTCTATATAGAGGGCAACAACTACTCGTGAGTCGGGCCGTTGCAGTTCGGCCGGGAGGCCGACTTCACGCCTGAGAGTGAGCCGGCGCGAGAGCAAGCGGTTCAGCAGGCCTCTGTAGCGGCCTCCTCTTAGGAGTGGCAAGAGCGCTCTAAAACAAGGCTAAAAAAGAAACAAGAGGGCCGGGGGCTGTTGTCCCCGGCCCTTGTGCTTTCTAAGGAGTAGGGCGGCTTTGTACCGCTACGCCAACTTCTAAATCGTCTATGGGCGGCGGAACCGTTGCACTGTTTATTGCAGCAGCATGCCGCGTATATCGGGGTCGTTAAAAAGCTCGAAGGCCCCCTGGCGCATCTTTGGATTAGATAGAAGCTTCGTGGCGAGAGTTCTCTTGTCCATGCGCGGGTTCTTAAGAAGCATCCTCAGGTACAGAAACAGAGCGAACTTGGTATGCCATGATACTCCCTTCTGCCCACCACCCCTCCATAATTACTACGCGCTGGTTCCCGGAGAATCGAGCTTCAGAAAGAAGCATCTAGGGGTGTGGGAAAGGAAGGGAGCCAGCTACATATAGGCAGGTGCTCCGCGGTTTCTTACTACCCCCTCCTACACAGCGGGGCACCTGCCCGCTATAGGTTAGTGACCATACGCAGCTTCTCAGCTGGCACAGGGCGAAAGAGATACGAAGGAAGGCAGACGTAATGTGGCGATTAGCGCCCCCCCCGCCTCTCCTCGGGGCCGCCTTATTGAACTCAGGGCGGCCCCCCACTCATGCTTGACATTGGGTGTCTGTTGCGCGGTTACGTGAGGTGGAAAGAGGGCCCCATCCTGCTTTCCGAAGGGAGGAGCGACGGAAAGCCCGAAGCATCACCCAACCGGCTAGGGTGTGGGTTATCGGAGTTTGCTTAACGTGGTTGCCACCGTCTTGTCGGAGGGAGATCGGTCCGCGCCCTACTGCCCAGCGTCTCGCCGAAGCCAGAGTGTGGCGGAGGTGCCACACGCGTCCGGCAGCTTGATTGTGGGCGCATATAAGGTATAGTCGGCATGCTACGTAATAAAGAACATACGTCCACGATTACCGAGATGCCGGATGAAGCGCATCTCATTTTTGTGTCCTGTGCCTATCCTCTCCCGTTGAGTGGTCGCCCAAGACGTGCGCTCCTTATGGTGGCGACTGCTCTACACTCAACAAGAGGAAGGAAACGTATCATCTTGACAACGCATACTTTAACCGAGGCCCCGCGGGCCTCGTTCAAAAATCTCCCCGTCTCTAAGCAGGTCCACAAGGCCGTGGCCGATCAGGGGTGGGAGAGCCCTACCCCCATCCAGACGCTGGCGCTGCCCGCGCTCCTGCGCGGAGAGGACGTCGTAGGTCTCGCGCAGACCGGCAGCGGCAAGACTGCTGCCTTCTCCATACCGCTAATCGAGGCTATCGACCCGAAGGTTCGGGGCGTACAGGCGCTCGTGCTCGTGCCCACGCGGGAGCTCGCCGCGCAGGCCGCGACCGAGCTTACGCACCTCTCCCGTTACGAGCCGGTTCGTCCGGTCGTTCTCTGTGGGGGCGTGTCTATAGGCCCCCAGATCAAGGCGCTCCGCCACCGCTCCGCCGCGGTCGTCGTCGGCACGCCGGGGCGCACCCTCGACCACCTGCGAAGGGGTACGTTGCGGCTCGGCTCGGTGTGCTACCTCGTGCTCGACGAGGCAGACCGGATGCTCGACATGGGCTTTGCGCCGGACGTCGGTCGCATCCTTTCGTACACGCCCGACAGCAGGCAGACCGCCCTCTTTTCGGCCACGATGCCAGAGGGGATACGCGGCATGGTCAAACGCCACATGCACTCTCCACAGTGGCTAAAGGTGGAATCTGAAGCGCCTACGGTCGATACCGTAGAGCAGGTCTACTACCGGGTGGACGTACGCGACAAGACACGTGCCCTGCGCTCGCTGATCGACGCCGAGAAGAAGCCCCTGGCGATCGTGTTTCGCCGGACAAAGCACGGGGCCACCAAGCTGCACCGCCAGCTAGAGAAGGACGGCTACAGGGCGGGCCTGCTGCACGGCGGGAGAACGCAGACGCAACGTGGCAAGACGCTCGCCGCGTTCGTCGGGGGCCGGACGCGGATCCTCGTCGCGACGAACGTCGCGGCGCGCGGGCTCGACATCCCGAACGTCTCGCACGTCATCAACTACGATATGCCCGAGGACGTGGAGACCTACGTACATCGCATAGGGCGCACGGCACGTGCCGGCAAGGACGGGGTGGCGGTGACGCTCATCGGCGAGTCAGAGGTTAGGGAGTTCAATAAGATCAAACGCGCCCTGCCTGTGGAGGTGCGCGAGAGCAGGTTGCCCATCTCCGCCTAGAGATCGGCCACCGACCGTAGTAGGCTAAAACCCGAAAGCCGACGACAAGTAGAGCGAGGCGGGGCACGGCCCGCTCTACCAAGGCTTTGGTGCGGCTCTTCACCCCAAGCTTTGCGTAGATGGGGGAGACGTAGAGTTGGCGGGCTCGCGCTTCAGTGGTTCCTGACGCGCCGAGATAGTAGCTAGAGACCTAGCCAGAACCGGTAAAGTAACCTCCTCGGCTTCCGAAGAGGGGGCCTGTTTCACAGCAGTTTTGTGGTGTCAGATGGGCAGAGTAACTATCAACTTTGGCCCGTGTCCGGGAGAGCTTTTGGCGGTTATCTCCCCGCCGTGTCGCTCGACCACCTGTCGGCAGATCGCCAAACCCATCCTTGTCCCCTCGTAGACGCGTCCCGCCTGTGCAACCTCTGGAACGGCGCAAAGACGTGCTCTAAGTACTTCTCGTCGAAGCCTATGCCGTTGTCCTCGACGAGGATGCGAACCCTACCGCCCGTACGCTCCCCCTCGGGAGCTTCTTCTCACCTCAAGAGCACACTACGTACCTTGAGAATGGGCGCTTCGCCCTCTTTATGAAACTTCAGAGCGTTGGCTATCAGGTTCTGCAAGAGCTGGCGCATCTGCGAGCGGTCGGCCTCTACGTCGGCAGCTCTCCAACCTTCACCCGGCCCTCCACCCGCTCGATCTGCGCCTCCATGTCCGAGACTACCTCACCTGCCACTTCGTTTAGGTCGACAGGCTCGAAGTTGAGCCTGGGCGCTAGTCTTGGAGAGGACGAGCAGGCCGTCTATGAGGTTTTGCACGCGCTTGGTGGCACCATCCATGCGCTCCCGGTAGTCGCGCTCCCTCTTGCCCAGGGCGACAGCCTTCGTTTTCAGCCGTTCGGCGAAGGTGTGTACCTTGCGAAGAGGCTCTTGCAGGTCGTGCGGGACCACCCGGACAAAGTCTTGCAGCTCGCGGCTTCTCTCCCTCAGCCTGACGGCACTCTACCAAGAGCTGCGTGTTCTTGACAACCGGTTTGCCCGAGAGGATTGTACTGACCGCTCGCGCTTCTGGGTGTGGCAGCTGTAAACGACTCAGTTTAGCTGGCTACCGCCAGCAAAAAACCTAAAAGCCGATTGCTAGCTGCTAACGGGCGTATGCGCTTTAAGCGGCCTGTTCTCTCTCCATCTCCTCGGAGTAGCCTCCGTAGCGGGCGGCGCTGTTCATCCTGGCGCGGTGGAGGAAGATCCTCTGCGCCTCCTCGACGTTTGCTACTTCGCCCTTCCAGGTCTTCATCGGCAGGTCTTGCAGGGCACGGGCGTAGGAGAAGGAAAGTTCCCAGGGGAGGTTTTCGTACATGGCATTCATCGCATTCAGGTGGGCGGTCGCCTGTACGTCTGTCTGGCCGCCGGAGAGGAACACGATGCCGGGTACCGCCGCCGGTACGCTTCTCAGGAGGCACTCGACCGTGTAGCGGGCGACCTCTTCTATCCCGGCCTGCTCTGGAGCTTGCTTTCCGGAGATCACCATGTTCGGCTTAAGCAGCAGCCCCTTGAGGTGGACGCGCTGCTCGTAGATGGCACCGAAGGTGCTCTTTAAGGTCTCTTCCGTGACCTCGAAGCAGCGCTGTATGGAGTGGTCGCCCTCTATAAGCACTTCGGGCTCGACTATTGGCACGATGTCCGCTTCCTGGCAGAGGGCTGCGTAGCGGGCGAGGGCATGAGCGTTTGCGTCAATACAGCGGCGGGTCGGGACGCTCTCGCCGATAATGGTAATTACCGCCCGCCACTTGGCGAAGCGGGTCCCAATCTCTTTATACTCGACGAGGCGCTCGCGTAGGCCGTCCAGGCCTTCGGTGATCTTCTCGTCTGGGGCGGCGAGGGCCATCTCCTTCGCACCCTTGTCCACCTTTATGCCCGGGATGATGCCCTGCTCTTTGAGGACCTCCGGGATCGGGGTGTCATCTGAGGCCTTCTGTTGAATAGTCTCGTCGAAGAGGATCACGCCGGAGAGGTACTCGCCGATGCCGGGGGTGGTAAAGAGCATCTCCCGGTAGGCCCGGCGACTCTCTTCGGTTGACTCGACGCCTGCGGCGGTAAAGCGCTTCCCTATCGTGCCGAAGCTCTCGTCGGCGGCGAGGATGCCCTTGCCTTTGGCGACGAGCTCCTTGGCGGTGCTCTCGAGCTGGTTTACGTTCACGGATCGCTCCTTTTCTCTAGGGCTTCGTCGCCCCTGAAGGATAACAAAGTCCCTACGGGCTATTCTCCCCTTATCGCGGTGTGTCCTCCTTAATAATCCCTCGCTGTTTTTTACTTCTTTACCCTTACACCTCCTGGCGGAGCGAGGAGGTGTAAGGGCTCCTCACAGAATAGCTTTATGGTGGCAACGTACCTCCAAAAGGGAGCAGGCGCATCTTCCAAACGGCCTATTTGCCCGAAGGACTCTCTGTTAGGGGTTGAGCGGTGCGATCTAGTCCTTCGCGCGCGCTTCTCTAGAACGTATCTTGCGGGAGTTCTTCTCCGCGCATCGAACGCCCCTCATCGGTGAGCAGCTGGCTCAACAGCTGCAGTTTGTCGGCGACCTGCGATGCGGTCCCGCTCACCGCCACCGCCTGGGTCTGGTCCCCGAGCTCGACGAGCAACCCGGAGATGGCTTCGATGTCGAGGTTATCGGTCGCCAACAGCCTTTTGAGCTCACCGAGGTTGTCGGCGATGGGCTGGAGGCCGGGGTCGCCAGAGGCCTCGAGCTTGTTCTGCCAGCCCTCCACCTCCGAGATCGCCCGCTCGATAGCTACCCGCCTGACCCCCTCACGCAGGGTCGCCGTGGTAGAGTCGAAGTCCTCGTCCCTTATACGGTTCTCCGTCACGTCCCATCCTCCTCTTTCGACTTCAACGACAAAAGGCCCCGGGGTATCGTCCCGGGGCCCCGCCTTCTATGCGTCTGCGGCGCTCTCTACGCCCTTACTAACTCCCTCTCTCTATCCGACGACCTCTTCTTCTCCTCCTCGGCCCGCCGGGCCTGCTCTTCTCGCTGCCTACGCAGCTCCTCTTCCCGCTCTCTGCGGGCCTCTTCTTCTTTACTGTCTCTGTAGGAGTAGCACACGGCCACCACCTCCTCAAAAGAGCTCTCTACCTCACCGTAAGGCATACCCTTATTACCGAAGGCTAAAACTCACGACGGACAGGATGTTAGTCTGCGCCAATATTCCCAAAACCCGAGAACAAGAGCCAACTGGAGATCTCTTATACGAGATCTATGCAGGGCCGTTATGCAGGCGCTATCCGAGGAGGTATCACCGATAATGCTTAAAAACGTTCTTTCCTCGTGCCGAGAATAAACCAAGAGCGTGCACAAACCGTATCAATCCTTGCTGCAAGACGAGATCCTATAGTAAAGGAATTAATCGAGAAGACGAGGATGGACAACTACAAAGGTAACAACGGTACGCGCGGCACTGTTCGGGCTGCGGAAAGCTGCCGGAGAAGATGGTCGGACCCGGCAGGCGTTACCTGTGGTTGCCTTTAGACCACACCCTCGCCAAGACCTACAGGAATCTCCATAGCGCCGGATGAGAGTGCGAGACCACGAGGGACCACTGCGTGATGGTGCACCTAAACGGCGAACGGTTAACCGACCTGTTCACCTCCCTATAGAGTGCTCACCGGCACGGAGGTGGGAAACACCTGGGCCCTCTTCAAGCTCGACGCGTACGAGCTTACTTTGAGCGACATCCCAAGGGCGCAGTTGTTGAGGGAGCTCTCCGCGGTGAGCCGGTCGGACTGGCTCCTGGATATGCTCTTGGAGGAGCGTTTGACCAGCCACTTCCAACCTATCGTCTGGGTCGAAGACGCAACAGAAGTTTACGCCCAGGCGTGCCTGCTCAGGGGCATAAGCGTCGACGACGTTCTGATCCCGCCGGGTCGGATCTTCGAAGCTTCCAAGGAGAGCAGGATGCTTTTCCAGGCAGACCTCGCGGCTCGCTTGACGGCGGTTCGGGAAGCCGTACGTCATGGCATAGAGAGCAACCTATTCATCAACTTTACACCCAAGTCCGTCTATGACCCTGTCTTCTGCCTGCGCTCCCCGGTCGAGACGATCGACGACTCGAGGTTGCCCCACGAGAGGATAGTCTTCAAGGTTATCGAGACCGAGGGGACAAAGGACGTAGAACCCCTGACAACGTGGTGAATAGTATAGAGAGCAGGGATTCAGGGTCAACCTCGGCGACATGGGAAGCGGTTACTCTTCGCTCAACACGATCCATATCCTGCGCCCCGACTTCATCAAGCTAGATATGCAATTGATCCGAAAGTAGGCGACGATCCCTATAAAGCGGTCGTAGCGAGCAAGCTCCTGGAGATGGCTCAGAAGCTAACGTGAAGACGATCGCCGACGGCGCGGAGACCGAAGAGGAGCTAGCCTGCGCGCGAGAAAAGGGCGCCATTTTCGCCCAGGGCTACCGGATCACCAAGCCTACGACTCCTCCCACAAAGAATCGCTTGACTCCTCGCACAACTGATAGGCGCAGACCGTCGCAAGTACAGGAGCCTGGGCTTACCGGACCATCGTTAGCGGTCAGTTGAGACGCGAGTGAGGGTTGTCTGCAGGGAGCAGGAGAAGCGCGGAGTATGGTACGTTTTAGGGCGACGAACAGTACTCAAAAACAGCGTTGCCCCCTATGGGGCGGCGAGAGGGAGAGGAACAGTGACGAACCGGCTGGCGCAAGAGACTAGCCCGTACCTGTTGCAGCACAAAGACAACCCGGTTGACTGGTACCCGTGGGGCGAGGAGGCCTTGGAGAGGGCGAAAAGCCAGAACAAGCCTATCCTGTTGAGCGTAGGCTACTCGGCCTGCCACTGGTGCCACGTCATGGAGCGCGAGTCGTTTGAGGACGAGTCGACCGCCGAGATCATGAACAAGCACTTCGTCAATATAAAGGTAGACCGCGAGGAGCGCCCCGATATAGACTCGATCTACATGTCCGCCGTCCAGGCGATGACGCAGCACGGCGGCTGGCCGATGACGGTCTTTATGACTCCTGACGGCGCCCCATTCTACGGCGGTACCTACTTTCCGCCTGAGCCGAGTCGCGGGATGCCCTCGTTCAAGCAGGTTCTCCTGAGCCTTGCCGACGCCTACGAGAACCGCCGCGACGAGGTCTTACAGAGCGCAGGGAACGTCCGCGAGTATCTCCGGTCTGCAACCAGCGCCTCTGTCCCTCCGGCTGGCCTCTCCAAGAGGCTCCTTGATAACGCGGCCAGCTCTCTTGTGGGTCAGATAGATAACCGCTTCGGCGGCTTCGACGGCGCGCCCAAGTTCCCCCAGCCTATGAACCTGGAGGTCTTGTTGCGGCACCACAAGAGGGCCGGCGATCGGACGGCTCTCGCCGGTTTCGAGCTCACCCTGCGCCAAATGGCCAACGGCGGCATCTACGACCAGCTCGGCGGCGGTTTCGCCCGCTACTCGGTGGACGAGTACTGGCTCGTGCCCCACTTCGAGAAGATGCTCTACGACAACGCCCTACTCGCCCGCCTGTACCTGGAGGCTTACCAGGCCACAGGCGACGACTTCTACCGGCGCATCGCAGAGGAGACGCTCGACTACGTCGTCCGCGACATGACCGATCCTGAGGGAGGCTTCTACTCCGCAGAGGACGCCGACTCCGAGGGTGAGGAGGGCAAGTTTTACGTGTGGACGCCCGCCGAGATCGAGGCTGCACTAGAACCTGATGAGGCGAGGCTCGCGATGCGCTTCTGGGACGTAACCGAGCGCGGCAACTTCGAGGGCAGGAACATCCTCTACGTCCCCCGCCCCCCCGAGGCCGTCGCCGCCGAGTTTAACATCTCTGCGGAGGAGCTATGGAAGAGAATAGTCCGCATCCGCGAAAAGCTCTTGGCGGAGCGCGAAAAGCGGGTGCGTCCTGGGCGTGACGAGAAGGTGCTCGCTGCCTGGAACGGCCTTATGCTCCGCGCCTTCACCTTCGCCGCCCGCGTCCTCGACCGCGAGGACTACCGACGGATCGCCACGAAAAACGCCTCCTTCCTGGTAGAGAAGCTGAAGTCGGATGACCGCCTCCACCGTTCGTATAAGGACGGTCGGGCCCGCTTTAACGGTTACCTTGAAGACTACGCCTGCGTCGCCGACGGGCTCATAGCGCTCTACGAGGCGACCTTCGAGATGCGCTGGCTAAAGGAGGCCGGCGCTCTCGCCGACGCCATCCTCGAGCTCTTTTGGGATGCTGAGAAAGGCGCCCTCTACGACACCGCTGCCGACCATGAGGAGCTCGTCACCCGCCCGCGCGACATCTACGACAACCCTGCGCCATCAGGCAACTCAGCCGCCGTCGACGTCCTTTTGAAGCTCTCCGTACTCCTCGACCGCGAGGACTACCGGCGTCACGCCGAGACCGTCCTCGAAGATTTGAGCGGCGTGCTCGCCAGAGTCCCCGGCGGCTTCGGCCGGCTCCTCTCGGCCCTAGATTTTTACTTCTCCACGCCCTATGAGGTCGCTATAGTCGGGGACCCGGACGCGCCTGATACGAGGGCCTTGTTGAGCGCCGTCTACTCCGCCTACCTCCCCGACAAGGTCGTCGCGGGCCGCTCCGAGGACGACGAGGAGGCCGCGCGGCTAGTACCGCTCCTCGCCGACCGCCCGACACGCGACGATAAGGCTACGGCGTACGTCTGCGTAAACTACGCCTGCCAGAACCCGGCTACCGATCCCGAGGAGCTGCGGAAGCAGTTGAACGGTTGAGCTACCTGTCGGAAAAAGCGGCTACGGATGGCGCTACGAGCGCGCAGACGCTTCGACAGAGAACGGCGGCGACCCTAGATGAACACCGCCGTTCTACCGCCGGTCAAACCGTGTTCGATCATTCTCAAGATCGCCTCTGCGATCTTCTCGCCACCCTGCGCCGAGGGTTCGATGGGGTTGGCGTAGTCTCCTTCTTCCGTGCAGACGAACCGTAGGTCGAGCAGGGGGATGCCGTGGGCGAACGCCATACGGATTATGCAATCGTTGAACACCGTCAACGCTGTGACCGCGATTCTCTGCAGGGACGCGTCGGGGAAGCGCGGGTAGTAGATGGTGCAGATCGCCGTCGGCAGCCCGTACGCGAGCACCCCCGCCAACATATCGCTATACCTGCGCTCGAACTCGTCGGCGATGTCGGCGAGACCGAGGA
>Ga0126307_10003085_pt1 | contig 11335 bp, 13 predicted proteins | sample Plot28_FD_89955 | JGI IMG/M metagenome (GOLD analysis project Ga0126307, IMG submission 89955) | Serpentine soil microbial communities from UC McLaughlin Reserve, CA, USA - Plot28 | ecosystem: Environmental > Terrestrial > Soil > Grasslands | place: USA: UC McLaughlin Reserve, Lake County...
CAACGAGTCCAAGTCGAGTGCCGGCAGTGTCCGATCGGTCGGAATCGTCTCTCCGGGGTTGAGCCGTTTCACCGCGCCGGTGCCCTCCTCCAAGGACAGGTACCGGCCGCCGAAAACGTCGGCCCACCGGACCGCCGCTCTGGTCCCCTCGGTGAGCGTCACGGAGTCGGCAGCGGAGAACTCCACCGACACAACGGAACTGGCTTCGATAGAGACCTTCTTGACCTTTCCGACCTCCACCCCCGCGATCCGCACGAAGTCGTCCTGCGCCAAGCCGGACACATCGGTGAACGTCGCCCGGTATGTCATTTCGTCTTGAAATCGCAACTGCGCAAAGATCAGCATCATCGCGAAGAAACCCAGCGCGCACACGAGAACGAAGATCACCAGGCGTCCCACCGCGCCAGCCAGATTGTCTTTCATGGCTGTTCACCTCCCGGTGCCGCGTCGGTCATGGGGGGAGCCGGTGGCGGCGGCACCCCGGGATACAGCGGCGTGCCCTCCGGCCCATATTGCGGTGCTCCGGACGACGGAGCGCCCGGATAGGGCACCGGTCCGATAGCCGGCGGCCCTTCACCGCGCACGCTCGGTGGCTCTGGCACCGCGCGGGTCACTGGCAGGAAGTTGACCCACCACGGATGCCCGATCCCCGGGTTGGGCCGGATGTCGGTGCCTGTCCCCCACCCTGTGTTTGTAACAAGTTGGCGCACAGGGAAGTTCTTGGTCGCATCGGGCAGCGATCCGCAACTCGGCTTGCCACCCGGGCCGCCTTTGGCGGCGATGACCGGTAGGTTCTGCGGATATCGATACGGGTCGTCGCCGAGCATAACGCCCGAATCCATGACCCAGGTGCGCCCGTTGCCGCCCATCTGCTCATAGCCCCCGTTGTCCAGGAACCACTTCGCGCCCACCAGCATGCACGTATAGACCGGGTCGTACTTCAGTAGCAGATTGGTCGTCGGTGACGCGGTGTTGACCGCCCGCACCAGATTGTCCTTGCTTGGCGCCAGCAGGTCAGTCCCCGCCTGAGCCAATCCAGTTGTGTTCAGCAGCAAGGCATCCAGGTCTTTGGCTTGATTCGTCACAGTGGTGCTGGTGGTGCTGGCCGAATTCAGAATGGTCAGAAGGTCTTGCGCCGCTGCGCCGTAGGCGTCACCGAACCCCTTGATGGAACGCCAGTCCTGCGCCAGCGTGTCACTTCGTGGATTGAGCGCCAGCAGAACCTGATTGCCATCGGTGGTCGCCTGTCCGATCCGCTTGCCCCGACCGCGCACCCCTTCGGCCAGAGCGCTCAACGTGGCATTCAGCTTGGCCGGATCGATCTGCTTGATAACCCCGACCAGGTTCTCGAACACCGTGTTGACCTCGGTGCTGACATTGGCTGACCGCAATACCGCGCCCGCCACCAATCGCTCGCGGCTGGGATCAGGCGGCGGCACGAGTTCCACATACTTGACGCCGAATATCGTCGTCGCCTTGATCTCGGCAGCCACATTGGCCGGGATGTTGCCCATCTGGTCGGGGAAGAGCTCCAACGTCAAGCTGACCGGGCCGGACGTGCGTTTCAGCGAAGCGACCCGGCCGACCTCCACCCCGCGCATCTTGACCCTGGCACCGGGCTCCATGACCAGACCCGATCGGTCCGCCCTCAGCGTGACGCGGTCATAAGAGTTGAACGACCCGGCGTACATCGCCGAACAGACCACCGCTACGCCTACCATGGTGACGATCAGAATGACTGTCCACCACGCAGGGTGGAGCTGACGTGATTTGCGAACCGGGTCCATACCGACTACCCGCCCACGTGGAAGTTGCTGGACTGCCCGTAGAGGGCCAGCGATACGAACACGACGACGAAGCACGCACTGATCAGCGACGTACGAACCGCACGCCCAACGGCCTCCCCGACGCCGGCGGGACCGCCCGACGCCGTAAACCCGTAGTAGGTATGTACCAGCATGATTACGACCGTCATGCTGATCGCCAGGACGAACGACCAGAGGATGTCGGTGGGGATCAGGAACGTATTGAAGTAGTGGTCGTACACGCCCGTCGACTGGCCATGGATCGCCGTCGTGGCCACCCGGGCAGACAGGAACGACATCAGCACCGCAACGCAATACAGCGGGATCACGACAAACACGCCCGCAAGGACCCGCGTCGCGGACAGGTACGCGATCGAGCGAATCCCCATAACCTCCAGCGCATCGATTTCCTCGTTGATCCGCATCGCGCCCAGCTGTCACCAATCGTGGCGGACATGCCGAACGCGGCAGTCAACGGCGCGACGAGCCGCACATTGAACAACGCGGAACCGAAGCCGGTAAGCGCCTCGACTCCGACATCAGTGAACTGGTTGTAGCCGAGTATTCCCGGCAGCGCGCCGGTGGCGATGTTCAAAAAGGCGACGATGCCGATCGTTCCGCCTATGACCACCAAAGCTCCTGTGCCTAAGCTCATTTGAGCTATCAGGCGCAGAGTTTCAACTCGATAGCGGACGGCTGCGTCGGCGAGCGAACCCATTGTCGTGAAGTAGAACTGCGCCTGGGTACCGACACGGTTCCACCCGCTCGCCCAGCCCCGCACCACCCGACGCGCACGCGGGGCGCGCTTGCTCGGCACACCGATGCTCACAACGTCACCTTCAGGCCCACCGCGGTAGCGATGACGTTGATGACGAACAGCGCCATGAACGAGTACACCACCGTCTCGTTGACCGCATTGCCGACACCGGCCGGTCCGCCACCCACCGAAATGCCTTGTTAGCAAGCGATCAGACCCGCCGAAAGGCCGAACAACGCCGATTTGACAACAGAAACGACCACGTCGGTCGGCCCGACAAGCACCGTCAGACTCGCAACGAAAGCCCCCGCAGTGACGTGCTGGGCCAAAACCGAGAACATGAAGGCACCCGTTAGCCCCACCAAGATCACCACCGACGTCAACAACAACGCGACCACAGTGGCAGCGAGCACCCGCGGCACCACCAACGCCTGAATCGGGTTGATGCCCAGTACTCGTAAGGCGTCAAGCTCCTCGCGAATCGTTCGGGAGCCCAAGTCCGCACACATTGCCGTCACGCCGGCACCCGCCACCACCAACACGGTCACCATCGGCCCAACCTGCGTCACCGTTCCAAGGGCGGCGCCGGCGCCTGTGTAATCGGCGGCCCCGAACTCCATGAACATGGCGTTGAAGGTGAACACCATGAGCACCGAAAAGGGGATCGCCAGCATCAATGTCGGCAGAATTGACACCCGCGCCACAAACCACTTCTGCAACAAGAACTCTCGCCACGCGTAGGGCGGCCGCGGTATCGACACAAGAGTGTCGAGCGCCATCGCGTAGAAACCACCCACCGCGCCGAAAGGCTTGGCAACAGCACTCGCCGAGAGGCGCTGCATGCCCCGGTACTCAACGGTCATGAGCCTGTTCCTGTCATGACGGTGGCGCGCGCGGTCATTGCGCAAGCTCGTAAGGAACGGGCCGGTTCTCCTTGGCCCAGAGCTTTTCCATCTCGGTCCCGGGCAGAGGTGGAACGAGTCCCTGGATGCGCCACAGGTCCATCGGCGTCTCGTCGATGTGGACCTCCCAGTCGAAGCCACGATCCTTGACGAATGGCGCCAACTTCTCCTCGATGATCGCCATGCAGGCTGCCCGTACTTCAGGGGTGTCCATCTGCCGGGCGATGTGGTCGACGCGGATGCGCACGAACTGGTTGGCTGCCTTTCCGCCGACGTAAATGGATTGGGCGGGCTTGTCGTGGAAGATGACGACGACATAGAACTCGGGCAGGCCCGCGTAGTCCGCGTAGATGGAGGTGATCGCCTCGGACAGTTGCTCTTTGTCCTCGTTGGTATAGGCGCTCTCGGGCGTGAAGATCTCCCAGCAGGGCATTGATTGCTCCCGATCATGATTGGTTGGCCTGCGACGAGATTCGTTCGCTTCGTAGTCCCGACGGTCAATTACTCGAGCGTTATTGACGGCAGCGTCGCCATGCTCTTCGAAGCGAAGAGTCGCTAGACACGATCCAAGCCTTTCTGTTGTGCTGGTAGCAAAGTTTGGAACGTGTGCGCCTCGTCTCATAGAACAATCGCGCCGCGTCCCGGTACAGGAGTGCCGCGCTCGGCAAGTGCGGACCGGTGTCGAGGTAGCGCGATCGCCAGGCTGATCTAGGTAAACGCCGAATATTGACGCTTCGCAACTGTCCAACTAAATACGCTCTGCGGCAAGGCAATTCGGTGTTGACTCGACAGGATGACCACCGACTCGAGTCGGCGGATGGGTCGAGAACGGCTAGCCGCCGGCTGGCGTCGCCTGCCTCGGTGTTTCGGCTCTACGGGTGCGCGGCACCGGCCGCTGTGTCACTCCGTGATGGCGGGATCAAACCGCTAATGACTTACTGTTTGCCGGGAGATCCGATTCGCGTGCGGTGATATCTCAATCGCCGGGGTGCGCGGCCTCGCTGCGTAGCCGCGAAGGTGATGTATTGAACCATCTGCGCACCGCACGAGCTAGGCTCGACTGTTCGCGCATCCCCACCCGTGTCGCGATCTGCGAGAACGACAGGCCGGTTGTCGTGATCAGGTTCAGAGTCTGCCTCTGCCTAACCTCATCGACGATCTCATTGAAGGTCCTGCCCTCTCTGGACAAGAGCCGCTGCAGCGTCCGTGGGTGAAGCCTCAACAGACGGGCGACCTTCGGCAGATCGGGGCTGTCGAAGCCAAGGTGGTCAGCGACGATCTCCGCCACCAGTTCGGAGACCGGTACGTGCTCGTGGCCGAAGTGTGTCTCCAGGTAGTCGATCGCGATTTCGCGAAGCAACTCGTTGCCTCCGCTGACCTGCGCCAGGAGCAACTGACGCGGTATTCGCAGAACGGCGTTGTCCGCATCGAACCTGACAGGCGCGCCGAAGAACTCTCGGTAGGTGGCCACGGGCGCCAGACAAGGGTGAGGAAGTTGCACCGACTGCAGCCCGTAGGGTGCGCCGCCGTTTATCAGGAACATGACGCGATGGACGATCCCGATGCCGTAGTCGGTGGTTTGCGGCGAGGCGTTCGCCGTACCCAGCCGGTACCGAAGCCCGACCACCTCGGGATTGTCCAACGGATCGGCGATCGGTTCGAGCGACATGGCGGGGCTGTGAACGGACAGGTAGCGCTTCGCGCACTCGACGGCTTCACCAATCGTTCGCGAATTCTCCATCGCGATGGCAACGGGGCCCATGAAATCCAGCCCCTGCTGCGCGGCCATCCGCAATCCGAAGTCTGGGACCGACAGCCGCGCGGAAGCATCCTCGAGCAGTTGCTCGAGCAGCCGAACACTGACGAACGCGTCGCGCCCGGCGATCTCCTTCTCATCCACACCGCTCTCGGCAAGAAGTTCTGGACCCGACCCGCCCAACGAACTCACGAGAGCGGCAAACCCTCGCAGAGTAGACGCCCGGATGGGCACCTCTGTGTCTTGCAAAGACAAATCGTTGTCGTCCTGGGACAAGTAATGACAGGTGTAAGCGAGGAAACTACAGCATCAACGACGCGGTAGAGGCCAAGTTGCAAAGCAAGGCCAGAGCAACACCGCCCGTCCAGATCAATGGCGATACCGGCAGGAGGCGGCCGTGACACTAGCCCAATCGACGTTGCCACGCAGTGAGCCCGCAACACTGGAAGAGCAGGACTTTCATTGGCGGGCCGCCGTTCGTGACCGCCTTGCCACGATGGACCTGCGACGCAAGGAGCGGGTCGGAGGCTTCGGCTCTGTCAGGATTCGCGACCTCGGTGATCTTCTCATCACCGACTGGGAATGCCCGCCGGTCGAGGGAATTCGAGGCAGCAATTTCACGCGTCGCGACGACGATGCCTTGCTGCTCTTCACAGCCTCCGCAGGCAAACAGATCATCGAATGCGACGACCGGACGGTCGTGCTTCGACCGGGAGCGGTTCTGATCACCAGTACCCGGACACCGTGGAGGTTCGTTATCCCGGGTCGTCTGACCAAACGAACGATCAGAGCGCCCATGACGGCGCTGTCCCGCTTCGACACAGGGGCCGGCGTACCCAGCTGCCTACTCATGGACACAGCGGAGAATCCGCTCGCCAAGATCCTGCAAGATTTCCTGACGGGCATCGACGGTCAGTATGGGCGCATGACATCGGTGGAGATCGAGGCCGCCCGCAACGCCCTGCTCACGCTGATCGCCGGGATGATCCGGGCAAGTGCGCTGCCCGATCTGGGCGGAGGCGAGCTCCTGCCGCTGCTCCGGCGACAGCTAGAGACCTGGATCACGAACCACCTCTCGGACGGTGCCGTCAGGGTCCGGGATCTCGCTGCAGCACACAACGTCGCCCCCAGAACTGTCCATCGCGCATTCGAAGCGACCGGAGACACCGTCGGATCGATCGTCCGGAAGCACCGCCTGGCCGCCGCCAGGGACGATCTCGTTAACACGAACCTCTCGATCGCCGCGATTGCGCACCGCTGGGGATTCTGCGACGCAAGCCACCTCGGTCGAGAATTCCGGCGGGAAATGTCGGTGTCGCCGAGCGACTACCGCGAGGCGCATGGGACCCACGCGAGCTTGAACATGGCGAGCGCTTGAACGGTGAAGTGCGGTAAGTGGCGCGCCGCCCGTGTGGATGCCGAACACCAGAGTGAGAGCTCATCTGCTCAGCAAGGCCATGCGAACTGCGCAGGGGTCCATCAGACATGTGAAGCCGGTGCGGCCGAGCGCGGCACGGGGGCTTGTCTCGAAGGTATACCAGCAAATCGAACGCGACTACGGCTTCCTGGCTCCGCCGATCAGCCTGCACTCGCCCTCGCCAGAGGTCATGGCGGCGAGCTGGTTGATGCTGCGCGAGACGCTGCTTGCATCTGGGCGGGCGGATCGTGTCATGAAGGAGGCCGTCGCATCCGCCGTATCCGAAGCGAACGCCTGCCCTTACTGCGTCGAGGTTCATGACGCGACACGACGGAGCATGGACGGTACCCACAACGCCGACGCGGTATGGGCGTGGGCATACGGCGGCCCACCGCCCTTTCCGGACGACCAGCTCGAAGAGTGTGTCGGTGTTGCGGTCACCTTCGAGTACGTCAACCGCATGAACAACGTCTTCTTGCCCGAAAGTCCCATTCCGGCACGGGTTCCGGGCCTGGCGCGCAAACAAGTGCGGCGGACCCTCGGCGGTGTGGCGGCGCCGGGTAAGCGGACCATCGAGCCCGGCGGCTCGCTCGGGCTGCTGCCAGCCGCCCAGCTGCCGGAGGACTTGTCATGGGCAGCCAGACACGCGACCATCGCCGGCGCGTTCGCCCGAGCGAGCGCGGTCATCGACTCCGCAGGCGTCCGATCACTGCCGGGGGAGGTCCGGGAGCTGGTGCACACTCGGCTGTCGGGGGATGCTGCTGACATCGGTCTCAGCCGCAGCTGGGTCGATCATGCTGTCGCCGAGCTCCCCTCCGGCGACCGGGCCGTCGCGAAGCTGGCCTTGCTGACGGCATTGGCCTCCTATCAGGTCGATGACGATGTGGTCGCATCCGCACGCCGCGCGTGCGCCGACGACGCCGCACTTGTCGAACTCACTGCATGGGCGAGCCTGACGGCGGCCCGACGCGCGGCTCCTCGGTACCTGCACGCGAGTCGGCGAGGCCTCTAGCTATTGCTTGGCGCTTGGATACCGCCGCCGGCCGCATGTGTTCTATTTCACAGAAGACGTTGGCCCTACCGTGGGTTTGTCGTCGCAGTACAAACGCAAGCGACGGAGTTGCCAGTAGGAACCGATTGTAGGTGCACCGATGTGGATTGTTGTCACAAGTGACGGCCGACGGGTAGCCGACATCTGCTCGGAGGCAGATGCGCGCCGTGCGGTCCACACGTTGGGCGTTACGCAAATGCGCAGACCGTATTCCTGGGACGTTGTCGACAACCTCGGGCGTAGGTTTGTCGCGGAGCTCAAGCATCGAGTGCGGAGTTCGTCATGATTCTCGGACGCAATCCGCGCACTCCGGTGATCGGCGACACGGTACTGTCGCAGTCTGATCGTCGACACGGTTCCGGCATCATCGTTGACACAGATGCGATTAGGTACAAGGTCTATTGGCGCGACGGCAGCGACACCCTCCGCTGGCACACGCGCCACGAAATAACCGTCCCGCGACTCGATTACGGACGGCGATGGCCGTAACGGACGCTATTGCAGTGCGGAACGTACAAGAAGCCGACCTGGCCTGGGCACTCATTGAAGCCGCCAAGCCCCACATGAACGCCGGTGAACGCAATTACGTGTTCGTCACCGTGGGCGCCGGCGACACGTTCGCAGCGATCCGTAGCCTGATCAATCTGGTTGCTGCCAAGCGCATCCCGTTGCGTCCACATCTCATACAGCTATGTACAACATGGCTTGATGCCTATACTCTCCACGACGCACACGAGCATCTCCGTCGCCTCATCGAAGACTTCTTGATGCCGAATACCATCCAAGCCTCTACATCGATCAGGCGACTGTCGACGCCATCGAAATCTGTTCCGCTGCTTGCCGTTACGGGAAAATAGCGGCGTCTTCCTACTGTACGTCCGGTGGATTGCCGTGTTCTTCGATGTGATGAGGCCGCCACATGCCCCTGCTGACGGCATTGGCCTCCTACCGGCGGATCCCCGCTACTTGTGCGCGAGTCCGCAACCCCTCTAAATGTCGGCAGCCACCTTGGCGCTTGTGTACCACCGTAAGGCGGATTTGTTCTATTCGAGAAAAGAGGCTGGTTCGTACCGTTGGGCTTGTCGCCGTAGTACAAACCTGTACTGCGTCAGGTGCATCGACTGACCGACCCGCAAACTTTGGAGGTACTCCGTGGTATCCGCAACCCATTCATCCGCTGCAGGCTCGACGGCATCACCGACGGACGCCCCGCCGGTCCGCGCCACGGTGTACGCGGGTCGCTGGCCGAATATCCCGGCCGTTGAGTTTCCGGGGTTTCCCAGTGGCAAGTTCTCGCCAACCACCTCGACCTTGATCACCGGGGCCACGGAGGCGGTTCTGATCGATGCCCAGTACCTCAAAGACGACGTCCGCGACCTCGGCGACCTCATTGAGCGCACGGGCAAGAAGCTCACGACGATCTACATCACCCACGCTCACCAAGATCACTACCTCGGGTTCGGCCCCCTCCTCGAGCGGTTTCCGGGCGCGAAATGTGTTGCGCTGCCGCATGTGGTCGAGGCGATTAAGGACTCCATGGACATGCAGACGGAGCAGTGGAAGTTGCTGTTCGGCGACGCCTGCGTGATGGCTGGACCGGTCCCCGAGCCGATGGAGGGTCACACGCTCTACGTCGACGGTTCGCCGCTGAACGTCATCGAGGTGAAGCAGGCCGACGTCCATCCCACCACCATCGTCCACATCCCCGAAATCGATGTCGTGGTGGCGGGTGACTCCATCTACAACGAAATCCACGCGATGTTGGGATTTGCTACGCCCGCCGAATGGCAGGACTGGCTCGAGACAGTCGACGTCGTCGAACGCCTCAAGCCCCGGATGATCGTGGCCGGCCACCGCAGGCCCGACGGTGACGATTACGCGGTCGACCGGATGATCGCGCAGACCCGCTCCTACATCAAGGACTTCGCGGCCGCATACGAGGTCGCGGAGGATGCCGACGCACTCGTCTCCGCCATGACGGCGAAGTATCCGTATCACGGTAACCTCTGGACCCTGCAGTACACCGCCTTGAGCGTCATGATGGCCCGCGACAGCGCCGCGTCAGCGGCAAACATCACGGCCTGACGCAGTAGAACCGGGACAGTGCTCGGCGAAATAGCCTGCGCACCAAGACCTTCACTCTGCGTTGCATGTAGCTGACGCTTGGTTACACCATTCGCATGGCTCGGCGAGCTGATCGACGGTCGTCTTCCCCGACGACGGCGCGTACCACCGGCCGTATCAGCGTCCGGGTAATGGGGCGCCTCTCAATAGGTTTGGTGGGCGACCGCTGGACGGTGCACCTCGGCGAGCAAGGCATGCATTAGTGGCAAGCCGTCAGCGGCAGCAGGCTGTTGACGATCTAGTCTAGACGATCTAGTCTAGCGGATGGCGAAACAAAGAAGCCCAACCGTAGGAGTTGCAATGAGCCATGTGAACCTCGAGATGACGGACGGCGTGGCGATTGCAACCACTGCGAACCCACCGGCTGAGCTCTTCGACGTCGGGCAGATCACGGGCTTGCGAGATGCCGTCCGCAAGGCGACGGAGGACGGCGCTCGCGCCATGGTGATCAAGAGCGACGCTCCCCTGTTCTCCGGAGGCGCAGACGTCGCTCTATTCCACGGACAGAGCCAGCAGGATGGGCGGGACATGCTCTCCGATGGCATGGAGATGATCGCGGCACTCGAGGATGCGCCCTTCCCGATCATCGCCGCCGTCAACGGATTCTGCTTTGCGGCCGGCCTGGAGATCGCACTCGCGTGTGACTTCATCTTCGCCGCCGACGACACAATCTTCTCGCAGGTTGAGGCGAAGATCGGCGTGACCACCTTCCTCGGTGGCGCCTACCGGCTCGCCGAGCGCTGCGGCCCGGCGATTGCGCGCGAGATTGTGTACACCGCGGACCGCTACAGTGCCGAGCAGTTCGCCCAATGGCACATCGTCAATCGTGTGGTTCCCGCCGCTGACCTGCACGAGACCGCCCTGAAAGTCGCCAAGAGGATCGCCCGTGGACCGGCGGTGGCGCACACCGAGACCAAGCGCCTCATTCGGCACGCATTGACGCAGAACTCTCGGTCCGCTGACCAACTTGTGCTCGACGAGACGACGCGCCTGTTCGAAACCCGTGACACGCAGAACGCCGTCGGCCTTCTACTCGAGCAGGGAGCACGCGAATTCATGAAGAACCACCACGAGGTCGTATTCGAGGGCCGCTGACGGCTGCCCGGCCGACATGTCGGCCAAATGTGGGCCGCCTAGGATGCCGACGCTGGAGGTGTATCTAGTCCAACTAGACTAAGTCCAGTAAACTCGACTTATGACGACGGTGAACATCCACGATGCGAAGTCCCACTTGTCGCAATTGCTCGCTCGCGTAGAGAACGGCGAGACGATCACGATCGCCCGCGCCGGGAAGCCAGTCGCCGACCTCGTGCCGCACGTGCGCGCCGACATCGTCTTTGGCGGCCTGGCCGGCCGGCTCGACTACGACGCCGATCATTTCGATGATGCGGACAGCGATCTCAACGCCTTGTTCGGCATCGGATGAGCGGCCTTTTGCTGGACACCCATGTCCTGCTCTGGCTGCTCGACGACAATCCCCGGCTGGGCATCAATGCGCGAGAGCGGATCAGAGCCAGCGCAGC
>Ga0126307_10003086_pt1 | contig 11334 bp, 10 predicted proteins | sample Plot28_FD_89955 | JGI IMG/M metagenome (GOLD analysis project Ga0126307, IMG submission 89955) | Serpentine soil microbial communities from UC McLaughlin Reserve, CA, USA - Plot28 | ecosystem: Environmental > Terrestrial > Soil > Grasslands | place: USA: UC McLaughlin Reserve, Lake County...
GCCCGAGGGCCTCGACCTCAACCGCAACTTCCCGGCCGGCTGGGGCACCGGGGTGCGCGGCTCGGGTGACCACCCGATGTCGGAGCCCGAGATCGACGCCCTCGTGCGCGCGATCGTCGCCCGCCCGAACATCTGCGGCTACAACGCGTTCCACACCAGCGGCGGCGTGATCCTGCGGCCGTCCTCGACCGTGGCCGATTCCGCTCTGCCCCCGGCGGACGTCTGGGCCTGGACCGAGCTCGGCGCCATCGGCACCCGCCTCACCCGCTACCCGGTGCACTCGGTGTACGAGGACTTCACGTGGGACCGCAACGAGACGATGAGCGGCGCCGCCGACGACTGGGCGTACGAGCACCTCGGCGTGCTCTCCTGGACGACGGAGTTCTGGGACGCCGTCGAGGCGGCGACCGGCACGAAGCAGAGCACGCACTTCTGGTACACGGGCCCGACCGACGCCGAGGCGCTGGCCGTGCTGCGCTGGGTCGAAGAGCACGCCCCTGGCCAGTACGTCTCGTGGTACCCGTTCGACCATCCCCAGTTGGGCCCCGTCGAGCTGGGGGGCTGGCGGACGCCCGGCGTCTGGACCAACCCGCCCCCGGCGCGCCTCGCCGCCGAGGTCGCCCCGCACGCCGAGTTCGCCGTTGCCCAGGCGCTCGCCGCGCCGTGTCTCGCCGTCCGTCACACGGCCGTGGTCGCGCTCGGCGAGGGCACGTGGCAGGTCGAGCTCGGGCTCGCCAACACCGGCTGGCTCCCGACCGACGTGTCGGCGCGTGCCCGCAAGGAACGGCTCGTGCTGCCCCTCGTCGCCGAGTTGAATGGCGACGGCGTCGAGGTGCTCGACGGTCCCGCCCGCCGCCAACTCGGCCAGCTGGAGGGTCGGGCCGGGATGCGCTTCACGCACTGGGCCGACGGCACGCCGGACCGCGCCCTCGTCACGTGGGTGGTGACGGGCCCCGCTGGCGCCCGCGTCGAGCTCATCACCCGCCACCCCCGGGCCGGCACGGTGCGGGCCAAGCTCACCCTGGCCGACTGAGCGCTCGGGACGGACTCAGGCCTTCGGGCCGTGGCGGGCGCGCACGTCCTGGCTCCGCTGCTGCAGCGCCCACGAGACGAGACGGACGGAGAACGCGAGCACCACGAGGTTGGCCAGCATGTTGGCGGTGACGAGGGCGCGGGCGCCCTGCCCGATGGCGGTGATGTCGCCGAAGCCCACCGTGGACAGCGTCGTGACGGTGAAGTACAACGCATCGGTCTTGGTGCGGATCCCGTCGATCTGCCCATCCACCTCCGTGCCGATGACGAAGTAGAGGCTGGCGAACGCGAGGACCAGCAGCGTCACGATGGTGGCGATGGCGCCGAGCGCCTCGGACACCGGCTGCTCGGTGACGAGGATCTGGCGCACCCGGCGGAACGTCAGCGGGATCAACCCGATGGCGGCGGCCAGCACCAGCCCGGTGACGAGCAGACCGGCCCAGGGTCCGTTCAACGGCATGAGGTAGTACGCGGCGAGGGACATCAGGCTGACCCCGGCGACCTCGTAGAACCGCGTCGTGCGCACCGACACGGCGCGGAGCGTAGCGAGCACGCCGGCGACCCTTCCGAGTGGCTGCCGGGCCTGGCGGCCGGGGAGGATGGCGTCGTGGAGATCCATCGCCAGGTCGTCGGCCACGGGCCCGTCGTGCTGTTGACGCACGGCTTCGGGGCGTCGTCGGACATGTTCGCGTCGACCGTCGATGCGCTCGCCACCACGCACACGGCGATCGCCTGGGACATGCGCGGGCACGGGCGCAGCGAGGTGTCCGACGACGCGGCGGACTACTCGATCGCCGCCTCGTTGCGCGACATGGCGATGCTCCTCGACGCGGTGCAGGGCGACCGGGCCGTGCTCCTCGGCCACTCCCTGGGCGGCTACCTGTCGCTGGAGTACGCCCTCGCCCACCCCGCCCAAGTCGCGGGGTTGGTGCTCGTCGACACGGGGCCCGGCTTCAGGAACCATTCCGCCCGGGCGGAGTGGAACGCGATGGCCGAGCGCTACGCGACCGCCCTCGACGAGCGAGGCCTCGACGGGTTGCAGGGCAGCGAGGAACTGCGCCGGGCCGTCCATCGCAGTGCCACCGGTCTGGCCCACACCGCCCGCTCCACGCTGCGCCAAGAGGACGACTACGTCATGGCGTCGTTGGCGACGATCACCGCACCGGCGCTGGTGGTGGTCGGCTCGCGCGACGAGCCGTTCCTCGCCGGGTCCGAGTACATGGCGGCCCGGCTCCCGGACGCCCGGCTGGCGGTGATCGAGGGCAGCGGGCACGCGCCGACGGTGACCCACTCCGCGGCGTTCAACGCCGTGCTGGCCGACTTCCTCGACGGCCTGCGCTGACCGTCACGACTCCAGCGGCGCCGGCTCGGGGTCGAGGTCGAGGTCGTCGTCGAGATGGGCGGTGTCGTTGAAGCGGCGCACGATCCACCGGTTGCCGGCGACCACCAGGTGCGTGATCGAGGCGTTGTTGCAACCGAGGAAGGCGAACGGGTGGGGCGTCGCCACCGCCTGGGCGATGATCTCGCCGATCACCCCGCCGTGGCTGAACACGACGACGCGCGAATCCGGGTGGGTGGCGACGATCCGCTCGACCGCCCCCCGTACGCGGCGGCGCAGCGCGTCGGCCGGTTCGGCCCCCGGGATGGCGTCCCAGCGCTGTTCGCGGATCATCTGCAGCGCGATCGGATGTCCCTCGGCCATCCGCTGTCGGTAGAGCTCGCCCTCCCACTCGCCCAGGTGCACCTCTCGCAGGTCGGGTTCCACGAGGGGCGTCACGCCCAGCCGCCGCGCCAGCGGCGCCGCCGTCTGGTGCGTGCGGCGCAGCGTGGTGACGTAGATCGCGTCGATCGGCAGTCGGGCGAGGCGTTCGCCCACCCGTTCGGCCTGGGCCTCACCCTCGGGCGCCAGCGCCGGGTCGCCGTGGCCGTCGACGAGCGGGAACGGGCGCCCGGGCACGAGCGGTTCGGACTCGCCGTGGCGCACGAGCAGCAACTCCGTGGCGCCCGGCGGTCGGCGGAAGCGGTGCTGACGGTAGCTGGCGGGTCGGTCGGTGGTGATGGGGCGACCGTAGTCAGCGCACCGGCCGCGACCAGTGTGTGAGATCGGCCGCGGTGGGGAAGGCGCGGGCTCCCCGGACGTCGAGAGGACTGACATGTCGAAGGAACTGGCAGGTCGCACGGTGGCCTTCCTCGTCGCCAACGACGGCGTGGAGCAGGTCGAGCTGACGACACCATGGGAAGCGGTCGAACGGGCCGGCGGCACGCCGGTGCTCGTCGCCCCCGAGACCGGCAAGGTGCAGGGCCGTCACCACCTCGACGAAGGGGACGTCTTCGAGGCCGACCGCACCATCGAGGGGGCCAGGGTCGAGGACTTCCATGCCCTCGTGCTGCCGGGAGGCGTCGCCAACCCCGACGAGCTGCGCACGCGCCCGGACGCCGTCCGGCTGATCCGATCGTTCGCCGACGCCGGCAAGCCGATCGCCGCGATCTGCCATGCGCCGTGGACGTTGATCGACGCCGGGCTGGTCTCGGGGCGGCGATTGACGAGCTGGCCGAGCCTCACCACCGACATCACCAACGCCGGTGGGGAGTGGGTCGACGAGGAGGTCGTCGTCAGCGACGACCACGGCCACACGCTCATCACGAGCCGCCGCCCCGACGACCTCGACGCCTTCTGCGCCGCCCTCGTGGCCGCGGCGGCGCGGTGACGATCGTCGGCTGGCACGCGTCGCACGAGCAGGTCGCCCCGAGCCGTCTGCTCGACGCCGTCCGGCGAGCGGAGCAGGCCGGGTTCGACGCCGCCATGTCGTCGGACCACTTCTCGCCGTGGAGCGAGCGCCAGGGCGAGTCGGGTTTCGCGTGGTCGTGGCTGGGGGCGGCGATGGCCACCACGGCGCTGCCGTTCGGCGTGGTCACCGCGCCCGGCCAGCGCTACCACCCGGCGATCACGGCGCAGGCCATCGCCACGCTCCTCGAGATGTTCCCCGACCGCCTCTGGGTGGCGCTCGGCACCGGCGAGGCCTCCAACGAGCACATCACCGGTGACGGCTGGCCCGACAAGCCCACCCGCACGGCCCGCCTGGCGGAGGTGGTCGACGTGATGCGGGCACTGTTCGCCGGCGAGGAGGTCACCCACCACGGGCTGGTGCACGTCGACCGGGCTCGGCTCTGGACGCTTCCGGCACGGCCGCCCCGGTTCGTCGGGGCGGCGGTGTCGCCGGAGACGGCCGCCTGGGTCGGCGGCTGGGCCGATGGCCTCATCACCGTCAACCAGGACGCCGACGCCCTGCGCTCGGTCCTCGACGCCTTCCGCTCGGTGGCCCGCGGTGACGCGCCGGCCTACCTCCAGGTCCACGTGAGCTGGGCCGGCACGGATGCCGAGGCACTTGCCATCGCCCACGACCAGTGGCGCACCAACGTGTTCGCCCCTCCGGTGTGCTGGGACCTCGAGTTGCCCGCGCACTTCGACGAAGCCAGCCGCTACGTCGGACCGGAGGACGTCGCCCGCCAGGTGCTGGTGTCGTCGTCGCCCGCCGAGCACCTCGAGCGGCTCTGCGGCCTCGTCGAGCTCGGCTTCGACGGCGTGTGGATCCACCACGTGGGCCGGGACCAGCAGCCGTTCATCGACGCCTTCGGCGAGCACGTCGTCCCCCATCTCCGGGCCGCCCGATCATGAGGAACGCCGAGCTCCCCGGCCTCGCCGTCACGGCCGACCTGTGGTGGCGCAACGCCGTCGTCTACTGCCTCGACGTGCAGACGTTCGCCGACTCCGACGGTGACGGCATCGGCGACTTCAACGGGCTGACGTCCAAGCTCGACTACCTGGCCGGCCTCGGCGTCACCTGCGTCTGGCTGATGCCCTTCTACCCGACGGCCGACCTCGACGACGGCTACGACATCATCGACCAGTACGCCATCGACCCCCGCCTCGGGTCGTTCGGCGACTTCACCGAGTTCGTCCGGACCGCCCGGGACCGCGGCCTGCGGGTGATCATCGACCTCGTCGTCAACCACACGTCGAACCGGCACCCGTGGTTCCAGGCGGCCCGCCGCTCCCGCGAATCGCGCTTCCGCGAGTTCTACGTGTGGCGCGACGAGATCCCCGCCGACGGCCCCGAAGGCGTGGTGTTCCCCGGCCGCCAGGACGGCGTGTGGACCTACGACCCCGAGGCCGAGCAGTACTACCTGCACCGCTTCTACGCCCATCAGCCCGACCTCGACATCACGTCACCCGTCGTGCGCGACGAGATCCGCAAGATCGTCGGCTTCTGGCTGGCCCAGGGCATCTCCGGCTTCCGGGTCGACGCCGTGCCCTTCCTGCTCGAGACGGAGGGCGCGCGCGAGGAGGACGCCGTGCAGGGTCACCACGTCCTGCGCGACCTCCGGGCGTTCCTGTCCCGTCGATCGGGCGACGCCATCCTGCTCGGTGAGGTGAACCTCGACGCCGAGGAGCAGCGCCGGTTCCTCGGCGACGAGGACGGCGACGAGCTCCACATGCTGTTCGACTTCCAGGTGATGCAGGCGATGTGGCTGGCGCTGGCGCGGGGGGACGCCACGCCGCTCGTCACCGCGCTGCAGTCCCGGACGCCGATCCCTGACGAGGCCGCGTGGGCGACGTTCCTGCGCAACCACGACGAGCTGACGCTCGACAAGCTCACGCCGTCCGAGCGCGACGAGGTCTTCGCCGCCTTCGGCCCCGAGCCCACCATGCAGGTCTACGGGCGGGGGCTGCGGCGCCGGCTGCCGCCGATGCTCGGCAACGACCCCCACTGGATCCGCATGGCGTACAGCCTGATGTTCGCGCTGCCCGGGACGCCGACGCTGTTCTACGGCGAGGAGCTGGGCATGGGCGAGAACCTCGCGGTCGACGATCGCCTGGCCGTGCGCACGCCGATGCAGTGGACGAGCGGCCCGGCGGCCGGCTTCACGTCCGCGCCGCCCCACGCCCTGGTCCGTCCAGTCCCGGAGGGGCCGTTCTCGCCTGCGACCGTCAACGTGCGCGACGAGCGGACCGATCCGGAGTCGTTGCTGAACTGGTTCGAGCGGCTCATCCGCCTCCGCAAGGAGTGCCCGGAGGTGGCGTGGGGAACCACGGAGGTGCTGCCCTCGGGGGCGCCGGCGGTCGTCGTCATGGCGCACCGCTGGCGTGGTCGCACGCTGATCACCGCCCACAACCTCGGCCGGCGGACGCGCACGGTGGCGGTGACGCTGCCCGAGGGCGGGGACGGCTGCCTGCGCGGCCTGCTCCGGCCCGACGACCGCATCCCCGTGTCGGGCGGGGCGGCGTCGGTGCGGCTGGCGGCGCACGACCACCGCTGGCTGCGCTGGGAGCCGACCGACGGTTGACATGTGACCAGTCGGTCACCTATTGTTCGTCCGTGGAGCCGGACCCGGACGACGCCGTGTTCCGGGCGCTGTCCGATCCCCACCGCCGCGCGCTCCTCGATGCGCTGTTCGTCGAGGACGGTCAGCGACTGGGCCAGCTGTGCGCCGTGCTGCCCGACATGACCCGCTTCGGCGTCATGAAGCACCTCGCGGTCCTGGCCGAGGCCGGCCTCGTGGTCACCGAGCGCCAGGGCCGCACCAAGGTCCACTACCTCAACCCCGTGCCGATCCAGCGGCTGGCCGATCGTTGGATCGCCAAGTACGCCCGAGGTCCCGTGAGCGCGCTGACGGACCTCGCCGAGCGGCTCGAAGCACCCCGATCCCCGTAGGAGCCACCATGCCCGCCACCCGTCACGTCTTCCAGATCTTCATCCGGGCCGAGCCGGACTCCGTCTGGCGGGCGATCACCGACCCCGAGTTCACGAGGCGCTACTTCCACGCCACCGCGTTCGAGACGACGCTCGAGCCGGGGTCGCCGTTCCGGTACGTGCAGCCGGACGGCAGCGTCGCCGTCGAGGGCACCGTCGAGCAGGTCGACCCGCCCCGCACGTTGGTCATGACGTGGCGGGTCCTGTACGACGCCGCGATGGCCGCCGAGCCGCCGAGCCGGGCCGAGTGGCACATCGAACCCGCCGGGGAGCAGCTGACGAAGGTGACGGTCCGCCACGTCGACCTCGGGCGCAGCCCGTTGACGTCGTCGAGCGTGGGCAGCGGCTGGCCGTGGGTGCTCGGCAGCCTGAAGTCGCTGCTGGAGACCGGTGAAGGCCTCCCGGCGGCGACGGCGGCGCCGGTGGTCGCGCCCGAGGACGTCGACGGCGAGATGCACCGCCGCTTCGCCGTCGAGGCCAACAACACGGCGTGGGAGCTGCTGACGCGGGACGACTTGGACGGCGACGAGGCCGAGGACCTGATGCGGCGGGTGTACGCCGCCGCCTACCACTGGGCCCGGGCCGCCCGCCGCGGTCCCGAGAACGAGGCCCGGGCCGAGTACATGATCGCCAAGGCCAACTGGCGTCTCGGCCGCGGGGAGGCGGCGCTGCACCACGCCCGCCGCTGCCTCGCCGCCACCGAGGCGGCCGGCCTCGTCGACTTCGATCTGGCCTACGCCCACGAGGCGCTGACGCGGGCGCTCCTGTTGCTCGGCCGCACCGACGAGGCGGCGACGGCGTGGGCGGCCGCCACGTCGGTCCCCATCGCCGACGCCGAGGACAAGGAGATCCTCGACGCCGATTTCGCCGACGTCACGCTCCCCTGATCCGAGTACCGGGCGCCGACGGAGTACCGAGCGCGGACCTGTCCCGCGGTCGGTACTCCGTCAGCCGCCCATACTCGGACGGGAAGCGGTGGGCGGTCCGTACAGTGGGGTGGTGGAGCGGAGCGTGCAGGAGCTGTTCGAGGCGGCGCGAGCGGTGCAGGAGCACGCGCACGCCCCCTACTCCGGGTTCCGCGTCGGTGCCGCCCTCCGGGCCGGCTCCGGCCGCATCCACGCCGGCTGCAACGTCGAGAACGCGTCGTTCCCCGAGGGCATCTGCGCCGAGGCGGCGGCGATCGGCGCGATGGTCGCCGCCGGCGACCGCGAGATCGTCGAGGTGCTCACCGTCGCCGACGGCGACGACCTCGTCACCTGCTGCGGCGGCTGCCGGCAGCGCATCCGCGAGTTCGCCGGTCCCACCGTGCCGGTCCACGCCGCCGGTCCCGACGGTGTGCGGCGCACCTTCACGGTCGCCGAGCTCCTCCCGGCCTCGTTCACGGCTGCTCAGCTCCCCGGCTGACTCCGGCGGGTCGGCCCGGCCCCCCGGGCCCTCTCGACGTGCCAGGCCGAGCGGGTGGAGGGCGGCTACCGGCTCACCGGGCGCAAGCAGTTCGGCTCCAACGGGCCGGTCTGGAACTGGCTCGGCGCCCACGCCATCGACGCCGCCGCCCAGGGCGGCCCCCAGATCGTCCACGCCTTCGTCTCCCGCACCAGCCCGGGCGTCACGGTGGTCGAGACGTGGGACACGCTGGGGATGCGACCCAGCCAGAGCCACGACACCGTCCTCGACGCCGTGTTCGTGCCCGACGCCCGGATCGGCCGCGTCGTGCCGGCCCTCGACGAGCAGGACCTGTTCGTCGTGGTCATGGACATGTGGGCCCTGCCGCTCATCGCCAACGTGTACCTCGGCATCGCCGAGCGGGCGATGGAGCTGGTCGTGGCCGGCGCCCGCCGCAAGACCTCGATCGCCATCGAGCGGGGCGCCTACGCCTTCAATCCCATGGTGCAGCACCAGGTGGCCGAGATGTTCCTCGAGCTCGACGCCGCCTCCGCCACGGTCGACCGCTTCGTCGACGACTGGGTCGCCGGCGCCGACCACGGTGAACGCTGGACGCCCAAGCTGTTCGCGATGAAATGGCGGGCGGTCGAGGCCGCCAAGCGGGTCGTCGACATCGCGCTCGACGTCGCCGGCGGCGGCGGGATGTTCCGCGGCAACGAGCTCGAGCGGCTCTACCGAGACGTGCGCTGCGGCGGCTTCCACCCGGCCAACGACACCCTGACCCACGAGATCGTGGGCAAGGCGTGCCTCGGCATCGCCGGCGAGGAGGGGCCGCGCTGGTGAGTCACCCGGCGAGGGTGCGGAGGGCGTGCTCGACGGCCGCGTCGCCGTCGAGCACGACCCCTTCGGCGCGGGCGGCGGCGTGCTCGGCGTCGCCCAGGGTGTCCCGCAGCGCCTCGTCGAGCGCCGCCATCAGCTCGGCGTCCGTCCCGAACAGACGGTGTCCGGCGCTGGTGTGGCGGACGGCGGCGACCAGCACGGCGGCGTCGCGGTCACGACCCATGCGGTGGATCAGCGCCGCGACGCCGCGCAGCATCGGCCACTGGGTCGACCAGATCCCGGCTCGCCGCCAGTGCTCGAGGAGCCGTTGGTAGGCGGCGGCGGCGACGGCCACGTCACCGACCCGAGCCTCGATCGAGGCCAGCGAGGCGCCGGCGACGCCGACGACGAACGAGGCGTCGGTGCGCTCGGCGAGCTCGACGGCCCGCGCCAGCCACCGTCTCGCCCGAGCGGGATCCGCGTCGACGTCGATCTCGCCGGCGCAGTACCAGGCGAACGCTCCCAGCGGGCTGACCGTGTCCCCGATGTCGGCGAGCAGCGCGGCGCTCACGTCGCGGGCCTCGTCCCGGCGCCCTGCGTAGGTGAGCGCGAGGATCTCGGTGATCGAGAGGATCAGGTTGCGGTGGCGGTCCCCGCCGGCGTACCGGCGGGCGTCGCCGAACCAGCGCAACGCATCGTCGAGTCGCCCTTCGAAGAGGGCGACGCTGCCCATCGTCGAGCTGACGGTGTGAGGCGTCGGTCCCGACCGGATGCTGGACACGGCGAGGGCTCGTTCCGCTCGCCGATGCATCTCGTCGAGGTCGCCGAGCACCCATGACGCCAGCGCGCTGACGGCCCAGACCGACGGCGCCAGCGGGCCGGTGTCGCGAGGGTCGGCGGCGAGCACCCGCTCGCACCACGCCATGACGTCCGGGCGCTGACGGACGTAGCCGTACGTCTCGAGGGCCGTGACCAGCCGGCCGGCCCGCGCCAGGTCACCGATCGTGAGCAGGTGGGTGAGCGCGGCGGCCAGTTCCGGCAGGGCGTGGTCGATGGCGGCGATCGCCGTCGTGCCCTCGGGCGCCCACAGCCCGCGGACGGCCTCGTCCAGCCGGGCGAGGACGTGGGCGGCGTGGCGCTCGGCGACGACCGTGGCCCGGGCCGACGCCGCCCGTTGCTCGGCGGCGAAGGCGCGCAGGCTCTCCAGCATGGTGGCGCGGCCGTCGCCGTGTCCCTCGATCAGCGACCGCTCGATCAGCGTCGCCACCGCGTCGGCCGCCGCCGGCTGATCGAGGCCGGTGACGGCGGCCGCGTCGGCGATGGTGAACGGTCCGGCGAAGATCGACAGGTCGGCGAACACCTCCTGCGCGGTGGTGTCGAGGAGCCCGTACGACCAGGCGATGGCGGCGCCGAGGGACTGGTGGCGGGAGGCGGTGCGCGACCCCGACGCGAGAAGCCGGAACCGTCGGTCGAGTCCCGCCGCGATGTCGGCGAGCGTGAGCGTGTGGAGGCGGGCGGCGGCCAGCTCGATCGCCAACGGCAGGCCGTCCAACCGACGCACGATCTCGTCCACGCAGGCCCGCTCGTCGGCGTTCGGCGTCCAGCCGGGCCGCACGGCCCGGGCCCGCTCGAGGAACAGCCGCTCGGCGGGTCCGCCCGGTCCCACGAGCGGGAGCGGTGGCACGGGGCACAACTGCTCGCCGGCCACGCGGAGCCGCTCGCGGCTGGTGGCGACGACCGTGACCGTCGGCCCTCGGCTGAGCACGGCGTCGACGAGCACGGCGATCGGCTCCAGCACGTGCTCGCAGTTGTCGAGCACGACCACGACGTCGACGTCGGCCAGCACCTGGGCGATGCGGTCGTCGAGGCCCGTTCCGGCGCGGCCCTCCAGCCCGAGCGCGGCGGCGACGGCGTCGACGGCCGTGTCGACGTCGGCGGACGCGAGCTCGCAGAACACGACCGGGCGATCGGGTCGCGCCGACCGCAGCCGGTGACCGACTTCCAGGCTCAGCCGGGTCTTGCCCACGCCTCCCGGCCCGAGCATCGTCACGAGGCGGTGCCGTCCCACCATGTCGACGGCGTCGGCGACCAGCTCGTCACGACCGACGAGCGACGTCGCCGGGAGGGGGAGCCGGTGGGTCGGGAACCCCCCGGCGAACTCGCGCCGCCCGCCCTGGTCGTCGGCGCTCGCGGCGCCGCCGTCGAGCAGCTCCCGGTGACGGGCGACCAGCAGGGTCGACGGCTCGATCCCCAGCTCCTCGGCCAGCCGGCGGCGGAAGCCGTCGTAGGCGCGGAGCGCGTCGACTCGCCGGCCGAGGGCCTCTAGCGCGTCGAGCGTGAGCTCGAC
>Ga0126307_10003088_pt1 | contig 11334 bp, 12 predicted proteins | sample Plot28_FD_89955 | JGI IMG/M metagenome (GOLD analysis project Ga0126307, IMG submission 89955) | Serpentine soil microbial communities from UC McLaughlin Reserve, CA, USA - Plot28 | ecosystem: Environmental > Terrestrial > Soil > Grasslands | place: USA: UC McLaughlin Reserve, Lake County...
AGCCCGACCCGGTCCAGATCGAGGACCCGACCGACGACGACTCCGGCCGCGGCCCGTCCGACGACGGCGTCCAGGTCCCGGTCCTCGACCCCGATGAGGGCGGGATCGACGACGGCATCGGCGGGACGGACGAGGGCGGCGCCGACGGCGGCAACGACTTCAGTGCGGGCAACAGCGGCACGGACGCCGCGAAGGAAGGCGACGCCCCCGGCGGCGACGGCGGAAGCTCGGTCGACCACGCCGCCGGCGGCGACGCCGCGGCGCCCGCCAAGGCCGGCGACGGCGACGGCAACGCCCCGGCGCCTTCGAACGACGGCGACGCCGCGGCGCCCGCCGCGGGCGGCGGTGACGGCGCCGGCGGCGGGGGCGACGCTGCTGCCCACCCGGCCGCGACGGCCGCTCCCGCTCCGGCTCCTCCGGCGCCGGCTCCGACTCCGGCCGTCGCTCCGGCTCCGCCTCCGCCTCCCCCGCCGCCGCCCGCGCCGGTCCAGGCCGCACCTGCGGCGCCGCCCGCCCCGGCCGCGCCGGCTGCCGCCGCGGCGCCGGAGCAGGCTCCGCCGGGCCAGGGCTAGCCGCGGGCTTCAGCCGCCGCCGGCGGCCCCGCCTCTTCCGGCTCGCCCGTCAGCGGCGACTCGGGCGGTGGGCGGTCCTGGGCGTAGTGCAGGACGACCGAGGCCACGCTCGCGGCCGGGACGGCGAGGAAGACGCCGACGATCCCGGCCAGGATGCCGCCGGCCGCGAGCGCGATCACGATCGCCGCGGGGTGGAGGTGAACCGTCCGGCTCATGAGCACCGGGTACAGGAGATGGCCCTCGATCTGCTGGACCGCGACGACCGCGGCGAGCACGAGCAACGCGTCGACCACCCCGCCTGAGACGAGCGCGACCAGGACCGCGAGCAGGCCGGCCACGAAGGCGCCGATCAGCGGCACGAACGCCGCGAAGAACGTCACGATCGCGAGCGGCAGGACGAGTGGCACGCCGATGATCAGCAGCGCGATCCCGATGAGGACGGCGTCGACGAGCCCGACGAGCGCGATCCCGCGTACGTAGCCCGAGAGCGCCGTGTAAACCCGCGAGCCGAGCACGTCCGCGTGATGCCGGCTGCGCCGGGTCACCAGCCTCAGCACCCAGCCCCACATGCGCTCGCCGTCCTTGAGGATGAAGAAGCAGAGCAGGACGGCGACGATCAGGCCCGTGATCAGCTCGCCGAGGAGGATGGCGCCCGACTGCACTCCGCGCGCGAGCGGCCCGCTGTTCTCGCGCAGCTTCTGCAGGCCCTCGTCGACGCGTGATCGCAGCTCGTGCTCGCTCAGGTCGAACGGCGGCTCGGCGAGCATGTCGGCCGCCTTGCGCACGCCCTCCTCGGCCTGCGTGCGCAGGTCGTCGAACTGGCTGGCGATCGAGGGCGCGATGGCCGTGGCGATCCCGGCGAAGACGAGGAAGGCCGCGAGCATCGCCGCCGCCGCGGCGAGGCCGTCGGGCAGGCGGCGCTTGAACCACCGGGCGAGCGGCAGCAGCAGCGTGCTGACGAGCAGGGCGACGATGATCGGCAGCACGATCACCCGCAGCTGCACGAGCGCGTACGCCACCGCATAGACCGCCGCGGCGATCGCGACGAACCGCCAGCTCGCCGCGCCCGCCGTGCGGTACCAGCCGGGCAGCGCGGCGTCGCCGTGTCGGACGTCGTCCATCCGGCCCTCCTCTACCCGCGCGCGCCGCGCGTGACCCCGCGACGTGGCGCGCGCCCGCGGCGCGACCGGGTATCCCGGCCCCATGGAGACCGAAGAGACCCGCACCGAGACCGAAGACGACCGCGACCGCGGAGAGCCCGGCGCCGAGGGCGGCCGCTCCGACGCCGCGGACACGCCGCCGGGCGTCCCGGCCGACGACAGCTCGCCGCTCGGCGACACCGACCAGCACTCGAGCTCGAACGCGTAGTGCCGCGCGGCGGCGGGCGAGCCGCGCGGCGCCGCTATTCGCGCGGGACCGCGAAGTCCGTGAGCGCGGGGTCGGGGCGGCCGCGCAGCCAGTCGCCGGTGGCCATCGCGCGGCCGCCGGGCGGGCGGACGGTCGTGAGCTCGAGCGGGCCGTCGGCGCAACCGAGCACGAGCGTGCCGTCGATCGCGCGGACGTGGCCGGGCTCGACGGGCGGGCCTCCTGGGCGGGCGGCGTCGACGCCGAGGAAGGCGCCGCCGGGCAGGGCCACGCGCGCGCCGATGTGCGGCCGTAGCGCGCGCACGACGCGCTCGCACTCGCCAGCCGTGCGCGCAGCGTCGAGCGCGCGGTCGGCCGCCTCGATCTTGTGCGCGTACGTGACGCCCTCGTCCGGCTGCTCGGCGAACGGGGGGCGCTCGTCGAGCGCCCGCACCAGCAGCTCCCCGCCGAGCACCTGCAGCCGCCCCGCCAGCGTCCCGTAGTCGTCGTCGGGCGCGATCGGCTCGCGGCCCGCCAGGCACACCGGCCCCTCGTCGAGCCCGGCCGTCAGACGCATGATCGACACGCCGGTCTCGGCGTCGCCGGCCATGATCGCCCGCTCGACGGGCGCCGCGCCCCGCCAGCGCGGCAGCAGCGACGGGTGGACGTTGAGGACCTCGTAGCCCGACAGCACCGGCTCGCGGATCAGCACGCCGTACGCGCAGACGCACAGCGCCTCCGGGCGCGCCGCGGCGATCCGGGCGAGCGTCTCCTCGTCGTGCAGCCGCTCCGGCTGGATCGCCTCGAGCCCGAGCTCGCGCGAGCGCAGCGCCACCGGCGGCGGGGACAGCCGCCGCCCGCGCCCCCGCGGCCGGTCCGGCCGTGTGACCACCAGCGCCGGCCGGTGCGCGCTCTCGGCGAGCCGCGCCAGCACCGCCGCCGCGAAGTCCGACGTGCCGAGGTAGACCGTCCGCAACGCCGCGCTCAGGCCACGAGCCGCGACCCCTCGGCCGCGTCGCGCTCGCGCAGCGCCCGCATCGCCTGCTTGCGCGCCTCGCGCGACGTGCGGTCGAGGATCAGCGTCCCGTCGAGGTGATCCATCTCGTGCTGGATCACCCGCGCTTCGAGCCCGGACGCCTCGACGAGCAGCGGATCGTCGTGCTCGTCGACCGCGCGCACGCGGACGTGGATCGGACGCTCGACCTCCAGGAGCACGCCCGGCAGCGACAGGCACCCCTCGTCCATGACCTCGGTCTCGGCGCTCTTCCACTCGAGCACGGGGTTCACGAGCACGGCGACCGGCGCGTCGGGCTCCACCCGGTAGACGAGCAGCCGGTGCATCACGCCGACCTGCGTCGCGGCCAGCCCGATGCCGAGCGAGTCGTGCATGACGGCCGCCATCCGCCGCGCCTCCTCGGTGAGCGCGGCATCGAAGCGCTCGACGGGCAGCGCCCGCGCGCGCAGCACGGGGTCGCCGAACTTGCGTACGAGCCGCAGCGCGGCGTCGCGGCGCGCCCGCGTCTCGGCATCGAGCTCCTCGACGGGAGCCTCGACGATCTGTTGCTCCTCAGCGGCCATCCGCCTTCGAGTCTAGCCCCGGCCGGTCAGCCTCCGGACGGCGTCACGGCGGGCCTCGCGCGACGTGCGATCGAGGATCAGCACGCCGTCAAGGTGGTCGAGCTCGTGCTGGAGCACGCGCGCCTCCATGCCCTCCGCCTCGATCACCCGCGCACGCCCGCGGGCGTCGTGGCCGCGGAAGCGGACCTGCGCGGCGCGCTCGACCTCGACCCACACGCCGGGCAGCGACAGGCAGCCCTCCTCGTCGAGCTCGCGCTCCTCGCTCTGCCACTCGAGCTCCGGGTTCACCATCACCGCGATCGGCGCCTCGGGCTCGGCCCGGTACACGAACACGCGGTGCATGATCCCGAGCTGCGTGGCCGCGAGCCCGGCGCCGAGCGCGTCGCCGAGCAGCCCGGTCATGCGCTCGACCTCGGCCTCGAGCGTGGCGTCGAAGCGCTCAACCGGCCGGGCGCTGCTGCGGAGCGCGGGGTCGCCGTAGACGCGAACCTCCGCGAGCGCGGCCTCCCGCCGGGCCAGCGTCTCCTGGTCGAGCTCCGCCATGGGCGCGCCGAGTGTATTCCGGCGGCTACTGGGGATCCACGTCGACGGCGAAGGCGACGTCCCGCAGCGCGCGGTCGCGCGCCGCGGCGTCGACGGCGGCGCCGGCCGCGGCCACCGCGGCCGCGCGCTCGCCGGTCTTCACGACGACCTGGAAGCGCTCACGCCCGCGCAGGCGGAAAAGCGGCGCCGGGCCGAGCACCTCGGTGGCCGGCGCGCCGTCGACCGCCGCCGCGACGCGCGCGGCCGCGTCGCGCGCCGGCGCGCCGTCCTGCGCCGAGCACACCACGCGCACGAGGTCGGCGAACGGTGGGTAGTGCAGGGCGCGCCGGCGCTCGAGCTCACCGGCCAGGAAGCCCTCGGCGTCGTGGCGCGCCGCCGCGGCGATGGTATCGGCCTCCGGCGCCATCGTCTGCACGAGCACGCGCCCGCCGCCCGGGCCGCGACCGGCCCGGCCGGCGAGCTGGGCGATCAGCGCGAACGTGCGCTCCTCGGCGCGGAAGTCCGGGAAGCGCAGCGTGGCGTCGGCGTCGAGCACCACGCCGAGCGTCACGTCCGGGAAGTCGTGCCCCTTGGCCACCATCTGCGTGCCCAGCAGCACGCCGGCCGGCGCGGCGTCGAAGCGCGCGAGGAGATCGGGCACGGCGTCCTTCGCCGCCGCGGTGTCGGCGTCGAGCCGCAGCACCGGCACGTCGAGCGTCTCGCGCAGCTCGGCCTCCAGCCGCTCGGTGCCCGCCCCGTGGCGTGCCACGGCAAGCGAGCCGCACGCGTCGCAGCGCTGGGGCACCCGCTCCCGATGCCCGCAGTGGTGGCAGGCGAGCGTGCCCTCGCCCCGGTGCAGCACGAGCGCGACGTCGCACTGCGGGCACTCCCAGACCTTGCCGCACGACCGGCAGGTCAGGAAGTTCGACCAGCCGCGCCGGTTGAGCAGGACGATCGACTTCGGCGCCGCCGCCAGCGCCCGGCGCGTCAGCGGGTGCAGCGGCCCGTTCGCCCCGCGCATGTCGAGGACGCGGACGGGCGGGAGCGCGCGGCCGTCGACGCGCTCGGGCAGCCCCACGTGCGGCAGCGCGTGCCAGCTCTCGGGCCGCGGCGTCGCCGAGCCCGCGATCAACGCCGCGCCCGTCCGCCGCGCGCGCTCGGCGGCGACGCGGCGGGCGTCGTAGCGCGGGTCGCCCTCGTGCTTGTACGACGGGTCGTGCTCCTCGTCGATGACGATCAGACCGAGGTCGGCGACGGGCGCGAACACGGCGGAGCGCGGCCCGACCGCGATCCGCGCCTCGCCGGCGCGCAGCCGGCGCCACTCGTCGGAGCGCTCGCCCTCCGAGAGGGCCGAGTGCAGCAGCGCGACGGTGTCGCCGAACCGCGCCTGGAAGCGCGCCACGGTCTGCGGCGTGAGCGCGATCTCCGGGACGAGCACGATCACGCCGCGCCCGCGCTCCAACGCGGCGGCCGCCGTGCGCAGGTAGACCTCGGTCTTGCCGGAGCCGGTCACGCCGTGCAGCAGGTGCGAGCCACCGGACCGCAGCGCGTCGAGGGCCGCGGCCTGCGCGGCGGTGAGCTCCACCGGCCGGTCCGCGGCGACGTTGACCCGCGGCGCGCGCCGGCGGAGTCGCGGCGCGATGGTGACCACGCCTCGGGCCTCGAGCCGCCGCAGCGCCGGGAGGTCACGCCCCGTCGGCCCGGGGAGCCGCTCGAGCAGAGCGCGCTGGCGCTCCGTGAGCTTCCCGTTCGCACCGCCGGTGGGCGCCGCCCACAGCTCGGTCCTGGCGCGGCCGGGCGGCGGTAGCACGAGCGAGAGCGCCCGCGCCGGCGTGGAGCAGTACTCGGCCGCCATCCACAGCGCGAGCTCGACCAGGTCGGGCGGCAGCGACTCGTCGCGGACGGCGGTCGGGGCGACGAGGCGCTCGGCCGGCACCTCTGAGCGCTCCGCAAGGCCGACGACCACTCCGTCGAGGCGCTGGCGCCCGAACGGAATGCGCACGACCGAGCCGACGTCGACCGGTTCCTCGGGCAGCGCGTAGTCGAACGGACCCGTCAGGCGACGGGTGGTCGTTAGAGGCTCGACCTTTGCGATCACGAATGTCTAGCGTCGCACGGAGGTCGCCGCTCGCGGCGACCGGAGGGCGAAATACGGTGTCTTCATGGACGGTATTCATCTAGGGGACAACCTCGACGTCCTACGCGGGCTCGAGGACTCGTCGGTGCAGATGGTCTATGCCGACCCGCCGTTCAACACCGGCCGCGCGCAGGTCCGCAGCACGCTCGCGACGGTGGCCTCGGCGGACGGCGACCGGACGGGCTTCGGCGGGCGCCGCTATGCGTCGACGCTCCTGGAGAAGTCGTCCTACCGCGACGAGTTCGACGACTACCTGGGCTTCCTCGGGCCGCGGCTCGAGGAGATCCGGCGCGTGCTCCGCCCCGAGGGGACCCTCTATCTGCACCTCGACTACCGCGAGGCCCACTACGTGAAGCTCCTGCTCGACGAGCTGTTCGGCCGCGAGTGCTTCCTCAACGAACTCATCTGGGCCTACGACTACGGCGCCAAGCCGCGCCGCCGCTGGCCGCAGAAGCACGACACGATCCTCGTCTACGTCCGCGACCCGGACCGCTACCTGTTCGACGCCGAGGCCGTCGACCGCGAGCCCTACATGGCGCCGGGCCTCGTCACGCCCGAGAAGGCGGCACGCGGCAAGCGCCCCGTGTCGGTCATGTGGCACACGATCGTCTCACCGACGGGGCGGGAGAAGACGGGCTATCCGACCCAGAAGCCCGAGGCGCTCGTGCGGCGGTTCGTGCAGGCGTCGTCTTCGGTCGGGGACCTGTGTGTCGATCCGTTCGCCGGTTCGGGGACTCTGGGGGCGGTGTGCTCGGCCCTGGGGCGGCGGTGGCTTTTGGTGGATTGCAATGCCGAGGCGGTTGCGGTGATGCGCCGTCGCCTTGGTGGCGGGGTTTGAGACAACTTCGCATTGAGGGAGTGAGGGAAGGGGCGCGGCCGGCCGGCGCGAGGCGGCGGGGCGGGATAGTGCGGTGCGTGGACAGTCAACGTCGACGGCAAGACGGATTTGCGCCCGCGGTCGACGTTGACGGTCATATAGGCGGTCAACGTCGACGGGAGCGCGAAATCGGACGGGCCGTCGACGTTGACGGTCGGATCGCCGCCGTGGCGGCGCGGCAATCGGGTGTCCTCCTACGAGCGCAGTTGATGGACCTGGGACTCGGCCGGGACGCGATTGATTCGCGAGTCCGCCGAGGGAGGCTGCACCCGATTCACCGCGGTGTGTATGCCGTAGGCCACACCGCGCTCAGCGAGCGCGGCAAGAACGTGGCCGCGCTCCTCGCCGCGGGCCCCGGCGCCGCCCTGAGCCACCGCCACCGCCGGCGCCCTCTGGCGCATCACCCCAGCGCCGGCCAGACCGGAGGTCACGGTCGCGGGCACCCCGCGCCGATCCCGCCCCACCCTCACGACTCCACCGCACCGCCTCCCTCAATGCCCAAGATGTGCGCCTGCACGACGGCTTGAGGATCACGTCGCCCGCGCGGACGTTGGAGGACCTTGCCCGCGTGCTGCCGGAGGTCGAACTCGAGCGCGCGGCCGCCGAGGCGCAGGTTCGCGGGCTCGTGCCGCGGGAGGAGGGAGCGAAGGTGGCCCCCACCCGCTCCCAACTCGAGCGCCGCATGCTCACCCTGCTCAAAGCCGCCGGCCTGCCCGACGCCCTCGTCAACACTCGCATCGGCCCCTACGAGGTCGACCTCTTCTGGCCAGAACACCGCGTCATCGCCGAGGTCGACGGCTGGGCATCGCACTCCACAAGACGCGCCTTCGAGCGCGACCGCCGCCGCGACGCCGAGCTGCAGGCCGCCGGCCATGCCGTCCTGCGGTTCACGTTCCGCCAGATCAGCGACGAGCCGCTGCAAGTCGCGGCCAGCCTCGCGCAGGTGCTGGCACGGCGCGCGGCATGAGCACGGTCCAGGCCCGCGGCCCCGGCCGCGTGAACCTCATCGGCGAGCACACCGACTACAACGGCGGCCTCGCCCTCCCGTTCGCCATCGACCGCGGCGTGACCGTGACCGCCGAGCCGGCGGGCGGCAAGGAGATCCACGCCGAAGCACACGACCTCGGCGAGACCGACTCCTTCCTCCTCGATTGCCCGGGGAAGGCGCGCGGCTGGCGCGCCTTCGTCCGCGGCATGGTGGCGGAGCTCACCGGGGCCGGCTACGGGCTGCGCCCGTGCAGACTGCGCATCGAGGGGGACCTCGATCAAGGCGCCGGACTCTCCTCCTCCGCCGCCCTCGAGGCCGCGCTGTGCCTCGCGCTGCTCGCAACCGCCGGCGAGGCCGAGCCCGCCGACCGCCGGGAGCTCGCCAAGCTCTGCTCGCGCGTGGAGAACGGCTGGGTCGGGGCCCAGACCGGCCTGCTCGACCAGCTCGCCTCGCTGTGCAGCGAACCCGGGCACGCGCTGCGCATCGACTTCGCCACGCTGGACCTCCAGCCCGTCCCGCTCGACCTCGGCGACTGGACGCTCGTGACCATCGACTCCGGCACCGTCCACGAGCACGCCGGCTCCGGCTACAACGAGCGCCGCGCGGAGTGCCGGCAGGCGTGCGAGCGCCTCGGCATCGCGTCACTGAGGGACGCCACGATCGCGGACGTCGAGCGCCTTCCGGAACCCCTCGACCGGCGCGCACGCCACGTCATCACCGAGAACGAGCGCGTCGACGAGATGACGAGAGCGCTCGCGGCACATGACCTGCAAGCCGTGGCCGCCCTCCTCGACGCCTCGCACGCCAGCCTCCGCGACGACTACGACTCCTCGACGCCGGAGGTCGAGCGCACGATCGACCAGGCCGGCGCCGCCGGCGCCCGCATGGTCGGCGGCGGCTTCGGCGGCGCGGTGCTGGCGCTGCTACGCCCCGGGGTCGTCCGCCCGCCGGGAGCCCTCGCGGTCGTCCCGGGACCCCCCGCGGCGCTGGTCTGACGCCTGGAGCTGCTCGCCGAGCGGGCGCCCGCCCCCTATAGAGGGAGCGGTGAGTACCCGAGATTTGGGCTTCGAGCCTCCCGGGCAGACTGCCACCAATGGGTTCGAGGGAACGTGCCGAGCTGATAACCCGCGTGGGCGTCATCGGGGCGACCGTGATGACGGCCGTCGCGGCCTTGATCGTCGCGTATCTGGTCAGTGGCGGCACGCTGTTCGGCGACGTCCTGGGGATCGATCGGGTGTCGCCGCCCTCGGTCCTCGAAGACACCGCACACGACAAGCCCGGCTCCGGCGACGTGGCCTCCAAGCACGACTCGTCCGACACCGCGCCGGCGCCGGCGACCGCCGCCGGGCCGCCCGCGGCCATCGCGTCGACGCCGGCCGCCACGCAGCGCCGGCACCAGCGCCGCGGCGGCCACTCCGGCCCGGCCCCCGCCCGGCGGCACGTCCCCGGCGCGGCGCCGCGCACGCGCGACCAGCCACGCAGCGAGCACCCGCGGCGCGACCACCCGCGGCGCGAGCGTCCGCGGCGCCCGCCGGCTGCCGGCTCGCCGAGCCCCGCCCCGCCCGCGGCCGCCCCGCCGGCGCGAGAGGAGCCGCCGCCCGCCGCCGCGAAGCCCAAGCCGAAGCCCGCGGAGCCGGGCCCGCGCTCCGAGCCGCCGCCCGCCGCGCCGCCGCCGACGTCGTCACGCCCGGCCGGGCCGCCCGGGCAGGCGAAGGAGAGGCCGGGCAACGGCCCGCCCGAGGGCAAGGGCGCGCCGGAGGCGCGCAGCGAGCAGGCCGCGCAGCCGCCCGGCCAGGCGAAGGATAAGCCCGACAAGCCGTAGCCGCCGCGACGGCGCGCTGGGCCTACGCGACCGCCGAGGTCCGTAGCGCGCTCGGCCTCCGGCCGTCGGGGTCCGCAGCGCGCGCTCGGCCTACGCGACCGTCGAGGTCCGCTCCGCGCCGAGGCCGGCGGCCTCGCGCAGGGCGTCCGCCTTGTCGGTCTTCTCCCAGGTGAAGTCGTGGTCGTCGCGGCCGAAGTGGCCGTACGCCGCGGTCTTCTGGAAGATCGGGCGGTGCAGGCGCAGGTACTGGCGGAAGGCGCCCGGGCGCAGGTCGAAGTGCTCGTCGATGAGCTCGAGGATCTTCCCGCGGCCGACCTTCTCGGTACCGAAGGTCTCGACCATCACGGACACCGGGTGCGCCACGCCGATGGCGTAGGCCACCTGGACCTCGCAGCGGTCGGCCAGGCCCGCGGCGACCACGTTCTTGGCCACATAGCGCGCGGCGTACGCCGCCGAGCGGTCGACCTTGCTCGGGTCCTTGCCCGAGAACGCGCCGCCACCGTGGCGGGCCATGCCGCCGTACGTGTCCACGATGATCTTGCGCCCCGTGAGGCCGGCGTCGCCCACCGGGCCGCCGATGACGAAGCGCCCGGTCGGGTTGACCAGGAAGTTCTTGCGTAGCTTCTTCGCGTCGTAGAGCTCGCGCGGCAGGACCGGCTCGACGACGTGCTCCCACAGGTCGTCCGGGATGAGCGACTCGGCGCCCTCCTTGTGCTGCGTGGAGATGAGCAGCTTCTCGATCTCCACCGGCCGCCCGTCGCGGTAGCGGACCGACACCTGCGTCTTGCCGTCCGGGCGCAGGTAGGGCACGAGCTCCGCCCGCCGCACCGCCGCCAGCCGCTCGGCCAGCTTGTGCGCCAGCGATATCGGCAGCGGCATGAGCGACTCGGTCTCGTTGGACGCGTAGCCGAACATCATCCCCTGGTCGCCCGCCCCGGCGACGTCGAGCTCGTCGTCGTCGGACGGGTCGGTGCGGGTCTCGTACGCCGAGTCGACGCCCTGGGCGATGTCGGGCGACTGCTTGTCGATCGCGTTGATGACCGCGCAGGAGTCCGCGGAGAAGCCGAGGTCGGCGTCGGTGTAGCCGATCTTGCGGATCGTCTGGCGCGCGATCTCCTGGATGTCCACGTAGGTCTCCGTCGTGATCTCGCCCGAGACCACCACCAGGCCGGTGTTGACCAGCGTCTCGCAGGCGACGCGGCCCGCGGGGTCGTCGCGCATGACGGCGTCGAGGACGCCGTCGGAGATCTGGTCGGCGACCTTGTCCGGATGGCCCTCGGTGACCGACTCGGACGTGAACAGGAACTCGTTGTCGCTCATGAGGCGGGGAAGCCTAGCGACTCCGCTCGCGCTGCTTGCGCTCTTGGAAGTCGATCACGACCGGGATGCCCTCGAGCGCGTAGCGGTCGCGCAGCCGGTTCTCGACGAAATACGCGTAGTCGCGCGTGAGCCGCTTGCGCGAGTTGACCTGGATCGAGAAGCGCGGCGGGCGGA
>Ga0126307_10003090_pt1 | contig 11332 bp, 9 predicted proteins | sample Plot28_FD_89955 | JGI IMG/M metagenome (GOLD analysis project Ga0126307, IMG submission 89955) | Serpentine soil microbial communities from UC McLaughlin Reserve, CA, USA - Plot28 | ecosystem: Environmental > Terrestrial > Soil > Grasslands | place: USA: UC McLaughlin Reserve, Lake County...
CCGCGCCCGCCCCCCCTGTCCCCGCGGGCCCGGGGGGGGGGGGGGGGGGCCCCGCCGGGGGGGGTTTTTGGGGCGGGGGGGGGGGGGGGGGGGGGTGGGCAGGCTAGTGGTGACACAGCAAGGGGTTCGAGTCCCGGGAGGGCGTCATGACCAGCAGCAGGTACGAGGTCGGGTCGGTCAGTGGGCTGGTCGACGCGCCGGTGGAGCCGTCACCGCGGGAGCGGCGGTGGGCGGCGGAGGTTTTCGGGCTGCTGCGGATCGTGATGGGGTTCACGTTCCTGTGGGCGTTCGTGGACAAGCTGCTCGGGTTCGGGTTCGCGACGCCGTCGGAGCGGTCGTGGTTGAACGGTGGGTCGCCGACCCGGGGGTTCCTGGCCAACTCGGCTGATGGCCCGTTCGCGGGGTTCTACAAGGACATCGCCGGGGCGGGGTGGGCGGACTGGCTGTTCATGCTGGGGTTGGCCGGGCTGGGGCTGGCGCTGCTGCTGGGGATCGGCATGCGGGTGGCGGCGGTGTCCGGGGCGCTGCTATACCTGATGATGTGGTCGGTGGTGCTGCCGCCGCAGACCAACCCGGTCGTGGATGACCACATCATCGGGGCTCTGGTGCTGATCGGGCTGGCGCTGGTGCACGCCGGTGACACCGCCGGGCTGGGTCGCTGGTGGAAGCAGCAGCCGATCGTCCAGCACCACCGCTGGCTCATCTGAGCCGGTCAGACCGCGACGCGCCGGCCGGGGAAACCCGACCGGCGCCGCCGTCGTTGTCCCATTGGTACGCGGAGATCTCCGCGGAGCCGTCCCGGGAGTGGCCCGAGGAGGAGGTGGTCAGGATGACCGCCGTCAACTGCCCGATGTGCGAGCTGAGGTTCGCCAGCCGGACCGAGCGCGACTGGCACCTGCGCAACGAGCACCAGCGCGCTCACGTCCATCCGCCGGCCAACCAGCCGCCATCCTGGACCCGACCCGCTCCGGACGCGGAGCCGGCGCCCGCGTCCGCCCCGGAGCCGGCCGCCGAGGAGGAGGCACCGTCATGAACGTCGCCGCGCCGGCCGGGACCACCGACCTGCGGCAGCACGCCGAGGCGCTGGCCGACCTCGGCCGGATGGCCCCGTCGCTGCACAACGCCCAGCCGTGGGCCTTCCGGGTCGGCTCGGACCGCGTGGACGTGCTGCTGGACCGGTCCCGGCTGCTGCCGGTGGCCGACCCGACCGGCCGGCAGGCGCATCTCGGCCTGGGTGCCGCGGTGTTCCTGCTCCGGCTCGGGCTGTCCGCCCTGGACTGCGAGAGCACCGTCGAGCCGTGGCCCGAGGCGCAGGACCCCGCGACCGTCGCCCGGCTGTCGGTGCGCGGCCGCCGCCCGCCGACACCGGCCGAGCGCAGGCTGCTCGCGGCCGTCCCGGCCCGGCGCACGGTGCGCACCCCGTTCGTCCCGGAGGACGTTCCCGTCCCGCTGCGGGTGGCCTGGCGGGAGGCGGTCGAGCTGGCCGGCGCCGGGCTGCGGTGGGTGGAGCGGCCGGGAGAGCGGATCGGCGTCGCCGCCCTGGTCGCCGTGGCCGAGCGGATGCAGCAGCGGGACGCGGCCTACCTCGCCGAGCTGGACCGGTGGACCGCGCTGACGATGGTCGCCGAGGGCGCCGGCGTCCCGCCGTCCGCGTACGGCGTCACCGCCGCCGCCGGCCACGCCGCCGAGTTCCCGCTGCGGGACTTCGCCGGCGGCCGGCAGACCGACCGGCCCCGGCACGTGGGGCCGGCGGAGGAGCACCCGGTGGTCGCCGTCCTGGAGACGGCCGGCGACCAGCCGGAGGACTGGCTCGCCGGCGGGCAGGCGCTGATGCGCGTCCTGCTCACCGCCGCCGCCGACGGCTACGCCGCCTCCTACCTCAACCAGCCGCTCGAGCTGCCCGGCCTGCGCCGGCAGCTGCGCGACGAGCTCCGGCTGACCGGGTGGCCGCAGCTCGTCCTCCGGCTCGGCCGACCGGCCGGGGTCCTGCCGCCGCAGGCGCCCCGCCGGCCGATCGCCGACGTCCTCCTCCCGCCCCGCTGACCCCCTGGGCCCCACCGGGTCCCGCCCGGCCGCGCGGCCGCAGAGCCGCGGAGGATCATGGGTCCGGGCAACGGCCAGTGCCCCGACCGGGAAGGGATCCGCATGACCTCCAGCGCCGACGCGATCGTGGTGGGAGCCGGCCTGGCCGGCCTGGTGGCGGCGCACGAGCTGACCGCCGCCGGCCGGCGGGTCGCGCTGGTCGACCAGGAGGGCCCGGCCGATCTCGGCGGCCAGGCGTACTGGTCGCTGGGCGGGCTCTTCCTCGTCGACAGCCCCGAGCAGCGCCGGCTGCGGGTCGAGGACTCCCTGGAGCTGGCCTGGAGCGACTGGCAGGGCAGCGCGCAGTTCGACCGGGTCGAGGACCAGGACAGCTGGGCGGTGCAGTGGGCCCGGGCGTACGTGCAGTGGGCAGCGGGGGAGAAGCGGGCCTGGCTGCGCGGGCACGGGATCTCGCTGCTGCCGATCGTCGGCTGGGCCGAGCGCGGCGGCCTGCGCGCCGGCGGCCACGGCAACTCCGTCCCCCGCTTCCACATCGCCTGGGGCACCGGGACCGGCGTGGTGGAGCCGTTCGTCCGGTACGCCCACGAGGCCGCCGCGCGGGGCCTGCTCACCTTCCACCACCGGCACCGCGTCGACCAGCTGGTGCTCACCGACGGGGCCGTCACCGGCGTGCGCGGCACGGTCCTCGCCCCCGACGACACCCCGCGCGGGGCGGCGAGCAACCGGGATCCGGTCGGCGAGTTCGAGCTGACCGGGCGGGCGGTGATCCTCGCCACCGGCGGGATCGGCGGCGACCACGACGTGGTCCGGCGGTACTGGCCGGGCCGCCTCGGCACCCCGCCGCGCACGATGGTCACCGGCGTCCCGGCGTACGTCGACGGGCGGATGCTGGACATCGCGGCCGAGGCCGGCGCGCACCTGGTCAACCGTGACCGGATGTGGCACTACACCGAGGGCCTGCAGAACTGGAACCCGATCTGGCCCGGGCACGGCATCCGGATCGTGCCCGGCCCGTCCTCGCTGTGGTTCGACGCGCTCGGCCGCCGGCTGCCCGACCCCTGCCTGCCCGGCTACGACACCCTGGCCACCCTGCAGCACCTGCGCACCACGCCGGACATCGCGGCGTACGACCACTCCTGGTTCGTGCTCACCCGCAAGATCCTGGCCAAGGAGTTCGCGCTGTCCGGGTCGGAGCAGAATCCCGACGTCACCGCCCGGGACAAGCGCGCCGTGCTCCGCGAGCGGGTGCTGGGCCGGGGCGCGCCGGCCCCGGTGCAGGCGTTCCTCGACCACGGAGCCGATTTCGTCACCGCCGGCACGATCGAGCAGCTGGTCGAGCGGATGAACGCGCTCACCGGCGCCCCGCTGCTGGAGCCGGCCACCGTGCGGGCCCAGATCGAGGCCCGGGACCTGCAGGTCGCCAACCCGTATGGCAAGGACAGCCAGGTCCAGGGCATCCACAACTCCCGCCGCTTCCTCGGTGACCGGCTCGGCCGCACCGCCGCGCCGCACCGGCTGCTCGATCCGGCCGCCGGACCGCTCGTCGCCGTCCGGCTGCACGTGCTCACCCGCAAGACCCTCGGCGGGATCCAGACCGACCTGTCCTCCCGCGTGCTGGACCGGACCGGCCAGCCCATCCCGGGCCTGTACGCCGCCGGCGAGGTCGCCGGATTCGGCGGCGGCGGCGTGCACGGCTACAACGCCCTGGAGGGCACCTTCCTCGGCGGCTGCCTGTTCGGCGGGCGCGCCGCCGGCCGCGCCGCCGCCGCGGCCGCCGTCGGCTGACCCCGGGACCCGGCCTGGCCTGTTACCCCTTACCGGTATAAGGTGAAGGCCGGACGGGAGGTCGACATGGTTGGTTACAGCGGCGGCAAGGACCGGCACCTCAAGCGGCTGCGCCGGATCGAGGGCCAGGTCCGGGGGCTGCATCGGATGGTCGAGGAAGACAAGTACTGCATCGACATCCTGACCCAGGTGTCCGCGGTCACCCGGGCACTCCAGTCGTTCTCGCTGGAGCTGCTCGACGAGCATCTGGCCGGCTGCGTCGTCGACGCCGCCGGCCGGGGCGGCCGGGAGGCGGACGAGAAGGTCCGCGAGGCGTCCGAGGCGATCGCCCGCCTGGTCAGGTCGTGACCGGCCCGGTGTCGGGGCCGGTCGGTCGAGGAGGAGCGCAGATGAGCACGAGCACGTACACCGTCGAGGGCATGACCTGCGAGCACTGCGTCCGGTCGGTGACCGAGGAGGTGTCCGAGGTGGCCGGTGTGACCGCCGTGGACGTCGACCTCGGCAGCGGCCGGCTGACCGTGTCCGCGGAGCAGCCGGTGGACGACGCGGCGGTGCGGGCCGCGGTGTCCGAGGCCGGCTACGAGGTCGTGGGCTGAGACGATGAACGCACCGACCAGGCTCGCCGCCTTCGGCCTCGGCCTGGTCGCCGTGTTCGGGGTGGCGCTCGGGGTCGGCCGGCTGGCCGGACCGGTCGCCGCCGGGCCGGCGGCCGGGGCGGGCGCCGGGCACTCCGCGGCGGGCAGCGGCGCCGGCCCCGGGCCGAGCGCGTCGGCGGCCGGGGTTCCGGGCGGGCTCCAGGTCTCCGAGCGCGGCTACACACTGCAGCTGGCCAGCCCGACCGCGCCGGCCGGACCGGGCACGCTCGCCTTCCGGGTGCTCGGTCCGGACCAGCGGCCGGTGACCGCCTACGAGGTGACGCACGAGCGGGAGCTGCACCTGATCGTGGTGCAGCGCGACCTGTCCGATTACCGGCACCTGCACCCCATCCGGGACGCCGCGGGCACCTGGCGGGCGCCCGTCCGGCTGCGGCCGGGGGCGTACCGGGTGTTCGCCGACTTCCAGGCGGCCGGCGCGCCGGAGGCGCTGACGCTCGGCGCCGACCTGGCGGTCCCCGGCAGCGCCACGCCGGTGCCGCTGCCCCAGCCCGCGCCCGCGTCCCGGGTCGGCGGCTACACGGTCACACTGGACGGCGACCTCACGCCCGGGGCGACGTCCCGGCTGTCCTTCGCCGTCACCGCGGCCGGGCGGCCGGTGACCGACCTCCAGCCGTACCTGGGCGCGGCCGGCCACCTGGTCGCCCTGCGTGCCGGTGACCTGGCCTACCTGCACGTCCACCCGGCCGCGGGCGGACTGGCCTTCGACGCCGAGGTGCCGTCCCCGGGCCCGTACCGGCTCTTCCTGGAGTTCCGGCACCGGGGCGTGGTGCGCACCGCGGAGTTCACCGCGGTGGCCGGCGCCGGCGCCGCCCCGCCGGCTCGGGCACCCGGCGGCGGGCACGACGACGGTCACGGGGACTGAGGAGGACCGAGATGACGTCCGCAGTGGACCCCGCGCGGCAGGTCGAGCTGTCGATCGAAGGGATGACCTGCGCGTCCTGCGCCGCCCGGATCGAGCGCAAGCTCAACAAGCTCGATGGGGTCACCGCGACGGTCAACTTCGCCACCGAGAAGGCCCGGGTCACCTTCCCGCCGTCGGTGCCGCCCGAGCAGCTGCTGTCCACTGTGGAAGCCGCCGGGTACACGGCCAGGCTGCCGGAGCCGGCGGCCGCCCCGGCCGACGCCGCGGCGGCGGAGGCGGTGGAGGACGACCCGGTGCGCCCGCTGCGCCAGCGGCTGCTGGTCTCGCTGGCGCTGACCGTGCCGGTGGTGGCGATGGCCATGGTGCCGGCGCTGCAGGTCGAGTACTGGCAGTGGCTGTCGCTGACGCTGGCCGCGCCGGTGGTCGTCTACGGCGGCTGGCCGTTCCACCTGGCGACGTGGCGGAACCTGCGGCACGGCAGCGCCACCATGGACACGCTCGTTTCGCTCGGCACGCTGGCCGCCTTCGGCTGGTCGCTGTACGCGCTGTTCGTCGGCTCGGCCGGCGAGCCGGGGATGACCCACCCGTTCGAGCTGACCGTCGAGCGCACCGACGGCTCGGGCACCATCTACCTGGAGACCGCCGCCGGGGTCACCGCGTTCCTCCTCGCCGGCCGCTACGCCGAGGCCCGGGCCAAGCGGCGGGCCGGTGCCGCCATGCGGGCGCTGCTGCAGCTGGGCGCGAAGGACGTCGCGGTGCTCCGCGGCGACCGCGAGGAGCGGGTCCCGGTCGACCGGCTGGCGGTCGGCGACCGGTTCGTCGTCCGGCCGGGGGAGAGGGTGGCCACCGACGGGACCGTGGTGGAGGGCTCGTCCGCAGTGGACATGAGCATGCTGACCGGGGAGTCGGTCCCGGCCGAGGTCGGCCCGGGGGACCCGGTGGTGGGCGCGACCGTGAACGCCGGGGGCCGGCTGGTGGTCGAGGCCACCCGGGTCGGCGCGGACACCCAGCTGGCGCAGATGGCCCGGCTGGTCGAGGAGGCGCAGAACGGCAAGGCCGCCGTCCAGCGACTCGCCGACCGGGTGTCCGCGGTGTTCGTCCCGGTCGTGATCGCGCTGGCGGTGGCGACGCTGGGCTTCTGGCTCGGCAGCGGCGCGGGTGCGGCGACGGCGTTCACCGCCGCCGTCGCCGTGCTGGTCATCGCGTGCCCGTGTGCGCTCGGGCTGGCCACGCCGACCGCGCTGCTGGTGGGCACCGGCCGTGGCGCCCAGCTGGGGATCCTCATCCGGGGGCCGGAGGTGCTGGAGTCGACCCGGCGGGCGGACACGGTGGTGCTGGACAAGACCGGCACCGTCACCACCGGCCGGATGAGCCTGGTCGAGGTCGTGCCGGCGCCGGGCGAGGACGCGGGGGAGGTGCTGCGGCTGGCCGGCGCGCTCGAGGCGGCCTCCGAGCACCCGATCGGGCAGGCCGTCGCCGCCGGCGCTCGGGAGCGGGTCGGCGAGCTGCCGCCGGTGCGGGACTTCGCCACCACCGCCGGCCTCGGGGTGCACGGGGTGGTCGACGGCCACGCGGTGGTGGTGGGCCGCGAGCCGCTGCTCGCCGAGTGGTCGCTGACCGTCCCGGCGGAGCTCGCCGCGGCCCGGCCGGCGGCGGAGGCCGGTGGGCGGACCGCCGTCCTCGCCGGGTGGGACGGCGCCGCGCGGGCTCTGCTGCTGGTCGCCGACACCGTCAAGCCGACGTCGGCCGAGGCGGTGCGCCAGCTGCGCGACCTGGGTCTCACCCCGGTGCTGCTCACCGGCGACAACGCGGCGGTCGCGCGGGCGGTCGCCGGCACGGTCGGCATCGACGAGGTGATCGCCGAGGTGCTGCCGGCCGACAAGGTCGCGGTGGTCCGCCGGCTGCAGGGCGAGGGACGGGTCGTCGCGATGGTCGGCGACGGGGTCAACGACGCCGCTGCGCTGGCGCAGGCCGACCTCGGGCTGGCGATGGGCACCGGCACCGACGTCGCCATCGAGGCCTCCGACCTCACGCTGGTCCGCGGCGACCTGCGGGTGGCCGCCGACGCGATCCGGCTGTCCCGCCGGACCCTGGCCGTCATCAAGGGCAACCTGTTCTGGGCGTTCGCCTACAACGTCGCGGCGCTCCCGCTCGCCGTGGCCGGGCTGCTCAACCCGATGATCGCCGGCGCCGCCATGGCGTTCTCCTCGGTCTTCGTGGTGGCCAACAGCCTGCGGCTGCGCGGGTTCCACCCGCTGGCGGCGAACCGGGCCGCGCCGCCCCGGGACGCCGGCGTCCGCGGCGACCGCGCCGAGCCGGCCGCGGTGCGCTGACCGCCCCTCTCCGGCTGGACCTGCCGGCCGGGCCGGCGACCCAGGACGGTCAGCGCAGGCACCCCGGCGGCAGGTGGAACTCTCGCAGCGCCTCCACCTCCGGCGGCAGGCCGCTCGGCCGGTCGGCAAGCTGGTCCGGCCGGGAGCCCAGGATCGACCGAGCGTGCTCGAGCTGGCCGGTGAGGACGTCCTCGCCGAGGGTCGGCGTGGCCGCGGCGGCGCCGGAGAGCAGGTCGGGGAACACCGGAGCGGGCTCGACCGCGGCGTACCGGTTCCGCCAGTGGCCCGACCGCGGGTCGAAGGCGTAGTCGCCGAGCAGCCGGTGCCCGTCCGTGGCAACCATGTCCACGGCCTCGACGAGGTAGTCGACGACGGCCTCGGACATGAAGTAGGCGAACGTCACCCGGGCCCAGCCCGGCTTGATCCCCTCGTACCCGCGGACCACCTGCGTGCGCAGGGCCGCCGAGTGCTGCGGAGTGATGCACAGCAGCCGGTGCCCGTACGGGCCGGCGCAGGAGCACCCGCCCCGGGCCTGGATGCCGAACAGGTCGTCGAGGACCGCGACGACGAAGTCGTGGTGCAGGACGCGCCCGCGGCGGTGCACCCGCAGCGAGACGATCGGCAGCCGGGGGGCGTCCGGGTTGCCGAGGATCTCCACGTGCGGGTTGCGGCTCCACCGCTCCAGCGCGCGCCGCCACCAGCGCTGCTCGAGGTCGAGGATCCGCTCCGTCCCGACCGCTTCCTTGAGGGCGACGACCAGGCCCGCCCGGACGGACTCCACGATCGCCGGGGTGCCGGCCTCCTCGCGGGCGACCGGGTCGTCGAGGTAGAGCGCACCACCGGGGTCGACGAAGGAGACCGTGCCGCCGCCCGGCACGGTGGGCACGGCGCGCGCGGCCAGCTCCCGGCGCACGATCAGCACGCCCGGTGTCTGCGGTCCGCCGACGAACTTGTGCGGGGAGAACACGACGGCGTCCTTCGCGTCGACACCATCCGGGGAGGCCTCCCGCATGCGGATCGGGACGTAGGGCGCGGCGGCCGTGTAGTCCCACACCGCCAGGGCGCCGTGCCGGTGCAGCAGGGCAGTGACCCGCGCGGTGTCCGACCGGATCCCGGTCACGTTCGACGCCGCGGAGAAGCAGCCGACCCGCAGGGGGCGGTCCCGGACGGCGACCAGCCGGTCCCGCAGGTCGTCGAGGTCGATGCCGCCGGCCCGGTCCTCGGCGACCGGCACCACATCGGCCACCGACTCACGCCAGGGCAGCTCGTTGGAGTGGTGCTCGTACGGGCCGACGAGGACCACGGGCCGGTCGCGCTCCGGCACCGGTCCCGGTCGGCGGCCGAGGCCGAGCAGCCGGGTCAGCTTGTCGACCGCGGCGGTGGACCCGGAGCCGCAGAAGACCACCAGGTCGTCCGCGCCGCCGCCGACCGCCCGGTGGATCTGCGCGCGGGCCTGCTCGCGCAGCCGAGTGGTCCGCCGGCCGGTGGCCGAGCTCTCGGTGTGCGTGTTGCCGTAGCCGGGCAGCACCCTGCTCCGGACCGCGTCCTCGACCAGGTCGAGCGCCCGGCCGGACGCGGCGTAGTCGGCGTAGGTCAGCCGGCGCGGCCCGTACGGGCCGGGCAGCACCTCGCCCTCCCCGATCAGGCCGGCCCGGATCCGGGCCACCAGCTCCGACGTTCCGGCCGGCGCCGCGTACTCGACGGTCGTCCCCATGGTCCCGCCCCCCGTCGGCGCCGGTGGGTGCTGCGCCGCTGAGCTGGATCCTGGGCGCACGGGGCCCACTCGTCGTGCGCGGCAGCTACCTACCTTGCTGCGCCGGACGCCTACCCTTCGGCCGGCGGAACGCCGAGTGCCGCCGCCGCTGCCGGCGCGTCCCGGCGCGACCGCACGCCCAGCCGGCGCAGCAACGCCGCGACGTGGTTGTCGACCGTCCGCGGCGAGACGACCAGCCGGGCCGCGATCTCGGCGTTCGTCCGGCCCTCGACGAGCAGCGCCAGCACCTCCAGCTGGCGCTCGGTCAGCCGGCCGGGGTTGGCCCGGGTCGCCGCCCGCGGGCCGCGCGGGACGCCCGGGACGCCGGCGCGCCGCAACCGGCGGCGGCAGACCCCGGCCGCCGCCGTCGCGCCGAGCCCGTCGAGGATCGCCAGGCCCCGCCGCCGGGTTTCGGCGTCCGGCCCCTCGGTGAGCTCCAGCGCCTCCTCGTACGGGTTGCCGGCCTGCTCCCAGAGCAGCGCGGCGGCAGCCCAGTCGCCGGCGATCCCGGCCGCGAACGGCGCGGGGCAGTTCGGGAACGGCGCGACGTCCTCCCCGGCCCGGCGCCGGTAACGCAGCACCTCGGCGTGCAGGAAGGCGTGCTGCGCGCGGACCGCGACCTCGAGCAGCCGCGCGCCCTCGGTGCGGACCGCGGCCCGGTCGCCGGTCAGCCAGAGCCACTCGATCCGGGCGCCGGCCGCGACCGCGCGCTTCTGGTCCTCGCCGGTCGCCTCGGCCAGGGCCCAGGCCCGCTCGACGTACCCGGCCGCGGCCGGGTCGCCTCGGCGGGCCAGCAGCCGGCCGAGAAAGGCGAGCGGGTTCACCGCGTTCGCTCCCGGGTCGCCGTCGGCGTCCAGCAGCGCGCGCAGCCGCCGCTCCGCCTCGTCCCAATGGCCGCGCAGGATCAGCACGTAGCACTGCTGGGCCTCGATCCGGTACGCGGCGGTGGCCAGGTGGTGCTCGCGGGCAACTGTCGCGGCGAGCCGCAGGTAGGACTCCGCCTCGGTGACCCGGGCCGACCGCAGCAGGACTATCGCCAGGTTGTGCGCCGAGACGGTGACATGGTCGGCGTGCCCGAGCCGGCTGGCCAGCTCGACCGACTGGCGCAGGTCGGCCAGGCCCCGGTCGTCCCCGCGGGAGGCCAGCGACAGGCCCCGGTAGTTCAGCGCGTGCGCGACCACGTCCTCCGCACCGGTGCGCCGTGCCAGCTCCAGGGCGACGTCCAGCCGGCTCACGGCCTCGTCGAAGCGGGCCTGCAGGGCGTCCTGGCAGCCGAGCGTGCTGTGCGCCAGCGCCAGCTCCCGGGTCGGTCCCAGCGGTTCGAGCACCGCCAGCGCGCGCGTGGCCTTGGCCCGGGCCGCCGCGGGGTCGGCGAGCAGGGTGCTCATTCGCGCGGAGATCAGCAGCGCCTGGCCCAGGCCGAGCGGGGTCGTGCCGGTGGAGTCCCACAGCGCAACGGCGCGGTCGGCGTGCCGGCCCGCGTCCCCGAAGCGGTTCAGCGCGTACGCGGCCCGCGCGGCCAGCCCGTGCAGCTCCGCCGCCGCCGGGCCGGGACCCTGCGCCGCGTCGCCGCCGGCCAGCTCGCCGCCGGCCAGCTCGGCGCCGGCCAGCTCGGCGAAGGCGAGTGCCTCGCGGTGCCCGTCCGCGGCGGCCGCCTCGCGGGCCGCCGCGGCGGCATAGCGGGCGACCGCGGCGCCGTCGCCCACCGCGACCGCGTGGTGCACCAGCCGGGAGGGTTCCGCGCCGGCCGCCGCGAGAGCCCCGAGCACCCGCCGGTGCAGGGCGGCCCGCCGGGAGCCGGGCAGCGCCTCCTCCACCGCTCGACGGGCCAGCTCGTGCCGGAATCGGACCCCGCCGTACGAGGCCAGCAGGATCCCGCGCCGCTCGGCCGGCTCCAGCA
>Ga0126307_10003091_pt1 | contig 11320 bp, 13 predicted proteins | sample Plot28_FD_89955 | JGI IMG/M metagenome (GOLD analysis project Ga0126307, IMG submission 89955) | Serpentine soil microbial communities from UC McLaughlin Reserve, CA, USA - Plot28 | ecosystem: Environmental > Terrestrial > Soil > Grasslands | place: USA: UC McLaughlin Reserve, Lake County...
ACCCTCGCGATGGGATAAAGTTGCTCCTTCATAAAGTTGTTCGAGGTCGCGTAGCGGACGTCGAAGCGAATGGCGGGTAACTCGTCTCGCAGATCTACGAGCTCTTTCGAGGGCTCTTCGGTTATCGTTTGGAGGTAGAGGTACTTGTCTTCGATGACCTCAAGACCGTACTCGTTCCGAGGAAGACTCATAGGAGCGCAAGTTTAAACGACGAGGAGAGCACTCGACAGGGCCAATCATCTACCAAACGAATAGCGCAAAGCACATCTCGCCCTTCTGTTTTGCTACCAGCTAGATAGCCAAGGTCTACCGCACCGTCTTGACAGTTGGTCCATGGAAGCGACGGGAGAAGAGCCGTCGCCGGCAACTCCACAAAGAGGGGCCGGCATACAGGAGGGGGGAAACGCACCGGCCCCAGTATGTTGAGTATATATCCTCTTGGCGCTTTTTGGTAACTTTTTTCTCATTTAAAGAGAACATACATAAAAAGAGGGCTAGGATTCCGTTCCCAAGCCCTCTTCAAAGTTTTTAGTCGCCGCGAGACGTCCCGTCTGGCGTCTAGGCCTGCTGGAGCTCGGCCTGGACGACCAAGCGCCTCGCGTAATCGGGGAGCGTGCACGATTGGAGCGTCAATATGTTCTTGCCCTCCAAGGCTTCCGTGACGTATAGGTCCGCTGGGTCCACCTCTAGGGTTTGGAAGACCTTGTAGGTATATTCTCTACCTTTAGCATCCAAGACAAAGACCCGATCACCCACCCGCATGTTGTCGATGTCCCAGAAGGCGAGGAAGCTCGGGGTGTTGGGAAAGCCGAGGCGGTGCCCGGCTAGGTATACGTTGGCCTCCTGCTGCCACGGGTAGCCAGTACCCTCTAAGTGGATGCCGGCGAAGTTCTTGAGCGACTCCTCGTCGTCGCCCAACGTACTCGGGAAGGGAGCGTCCTTTACACGCTGCATCTTGGGCACCGTGACCGTCAGGGTCCTATCTTCAGGAGCGTCCAGGTCGCCGCTCGACCCCTGTTGCTCGCTGGGAGCCCTGGGCGCTACAGGCTGATCCGGCGGGTTTTGCCCCGTCTCTGATCCGCCACAGGCGGATAGCGTCGCCACCACCATTAAGGCCGCGATCACCGACGAAAGCTTCCCTACGCACAAGTTCCCCACCTCTTCTCTCCTTGCCTACGGGGAATCGGCAGCCGCGGGAAAGATGGCTCGCCGATTCTTACGGGCACATACTGTATCAAAGTTTTCACGTGTTTCGTCACCCGGGAGCAGAATTTTTGTTGACCTAAAGTTGTGCTCGAAAGATACCACGGGGAGCAAGGAATGTGAGATTTAGCCCGGTTCCCCCAGCGTACGAATAAAATCCTCTATGGTGTAGAGATACTCGGTCGCGCCAGCCTCTGGCTGCGGGTTCAAAGAGACGAGGTCGAAGTTTTGGAGTACTTTTATCAGCTCCTCGGGCTCGAGCTGCACCGCACCCCAGCCTTCGCCGGGTATCCTGGCCCGCCACTGCATATAGAACCGCTCGGCCTCTATAATGCTACTAAAAACGCAGATTACCTCACCCTCTCTCGCGCTATACGAGAGATAACCGGGAATGTTCCCCTCCATGCGCTCTAGCACCACGTGCCCCTCGCGCTCGTGCAGATAATCAAACAAGGAAGCTCCTTCCGTCGCGGCACCTGCCGCCCCCTACACAGCATACATTTCTCAAACCTACGCATCTCCTAGGTCTCTCGCCGGACCAAAGCGCCCCTGAGTTGCAGGATTAATCTAACCGCCTGCGACGTAGCATGCGCGGTACTCGCCACCCTACTCGACGCTCCTCTAACCACGATGAATCAGCAGTTGGCCCAAGAGCCGTCGGTCCACCACGCCCAAATTGAACTGTATCAATACCGGCGTATCAATACCGGCGGTAGGCGGACAGTTACGTCGGTAACTGTTGCAAAGGCTCTTGGTGCTTCCCGCGGTATGAGCCAGCCGGAAAGAAATACAAAGACCCTGAAATTTTGGTTGTACAGCCTGATAAAGGTCGAGGTCGGCTTTGACGACGCCCTCCTCGTGGTCGCGGCGCAGGTGAAAGCCGAGCTTTTTGAAGAGGCGCTGCACCGGGCGGTTATCAAAGAGTATATCGGCGGTGATGCGATGCAGGCCCTCTGCGCGGCCGATCTCGAGGAGCCTCTCGAGGAGGACGGTGCCGAGGCCCTGACGCTGGAAGCGGTCGCTAACGAGGACGGAGAGTTTGGCCTCGCTTGGGACGGCGTGCTCCCTGCTCGAGCGTCCTACTCCCAAGATCTCACGCTCCCCGGTCTCGGGGTTCCGGCGTAGATCGGACTTGTGCCCTTCGGCGAACAATCCGTAGAGAAATTCGGATACTAGGTTAATCAAGGAGCTTCTCTGAAGCCTCGAAGGTTAGATCGTGGGCCTTGGCCACAGGTTCGGAGACGAGGCTCCCACGTAGAGTCGAGAGACCTTTGGAGAGGGCGGGGTCTTCCACCACTGCACCTTGTATGCCGAGGTCGGCGATCTTGACGAGATACGGTAGCGTCGCGCTGGTCAGGGCGAGGGTCGAGGTGCGAGCGACCGCCCCGGGAATATTCGCAACGCAGTAATGCACCACACCCTCCTCGACGTAGGTAGGGTCGGAGTGGGTGGTAGGGCGGCTCGTCTCGACACACCCACCCTGGTCCACGGCCACGTCTACGATCACGCTCCCATCCCGCATGCTCTTTACCATCTCCCGGCTCACTATGTTGGGCGCCTTGGCTCCAGCCACCAGCACCGCCCCGATGAGCACATCGGCCTCTTTGACGGCGTTAGCCATACGGGCTCTGTTTGGGACCACGAGGTCCGCCCTATCGCCAAAGAGATCGTCCAGGTACCTCAACCTTATAGGGTCTACGTCCAGCACCTTCACCACCGCTCTCATACCAAGTGCGATCTTGGCGGCCTCCGTCCCCACGACGCCACCCCCGATTATGTTCACCCTGGCCGCCGGCGTTCCCGGAACCCCGCCTAAGAGTAGACCCGCACCTCCCTGAGGACTCTCGAGATAATGCGCCGCTGCCTGGACCGCCATCCTCCCCGCGACCTCGCTCATCGGGATGAGCAACGGCAGGCTCCCGTTGGGCAGCTCGACCGTCTCGTAGGCTATCGCGTTGATCTTGCGCTCCATCAGGAACTCAGTGAGGCCCTTGTTTGCAGCCAGGTGTAGGTAAGTAAAGAGCCCCTGACCCTCCCGGTAACGGTCGTACTCTTCGGGCACCGGCTCCTTGACCTTGGCTATGAGGTCCGCCGCCTCAAAGACCTCGTCGGCGCTCCCGACGATGAGGGCCCCACACGAGCCATACTCCTCGTCCTCGAAACCGGCCACCGTCCCGGCTCCTGCCTCCACAATCACCTCGTGCCCGTGGTGCCCCAGTTCCGTAACCCCGTCCGGCTGTATGCCAACCCGGCCCTCCATGTCCTTGGTCTCCTTAGGAACCCCAACGATGGCCACAGACGCTCTCCTTTCCCCTATCGCACCAAGCTCTGCTCTGACCTTCTGTAGCTTACAACCTCTCCGCTACCAAAATCGAAGCTACCGGAAGGAGGAGTGGCACCCTTACGGCCATGACCACGAGCCGAAAGAGGAGGGCTTGGATGGCTGCGCCCGAACGTGTGGCGTTGGGGGTGTAGCGCGTGGAGGCGGTGAGGTTCTCGAATTGTATCTCGGTCTTGCTACTCGAATACGCTAAGGGGTGAACGCTTGTAGACACGGGCGTGGGCCTTAGCCCCGAGCGCATCCGAAAGGCTCTGGCCACGCTCGGCGCCACGCCAGAGGCCTTGAAGCGCGTCTATCTGATACATCACTACCCCGACCACGTTGGTTGCCTGCCAGGCGTACAGCAGAGGGCCTCGAACGTAGAGGTGGTAGCGTCAGAGCACGAGGCGGAGATCATCTCCGGCAAGCGTGGACGAGACCTTCCGAGTAACACACTTCTACGCTACCTGAGCCGGTACCAGAAGCTGCTGACGGCGCCGGTCGACCGGAGTGGCGCGCGAGGGCGAGCTCGTCGCGGCGGGCTTTCGCGTGATCGCTACACCGGGGCACACTCTTGGGCACACCTCGCTTTTGCGGGACGCGGATGGGCTCTTTTTTACCAGCGACGCGTTCGGGGTCCTGCTACGCAGGATACGGTTGGAGTGTACAAGGCTCCCTGTACGGACCCCCCGCACGCAAAGCGCTCGGCGCAGAAGCTTCTAGCGGAGGAGTTCGACGTCGTGGTGAGGAGCCACGGCTAACCGCTATATGGGGGGCGTACAAGCGGCTACAGGCAGCGGTCGTCCGCTACAACTGCGACGTACAGTAAGGAGAACTCTGGCGAATGCATCCTGAAATCAACGTTCGAAAGAGGTACCTTGTACGGAGAAGTGATCTTGACCAGAGAGATAGATGCTTTCTAGGGGACTCAAGCTCATCTTTATGGTGGGTATCTTCTGGTAGTATCCGCAATCGTACTTCACTACGTGTTCCGCCTCTATAAAGCCCCCACTGACGCGGAGTTCGATGTGCTCGGCACCTTCTTCGCGACGTTTGCTTCCACGATCCTCACTTTTTTTATCGGTGCTCTGCTCTTCGACTACCAGGTCGAGAAGACCGAAGCTGGGAGATTTAAGCAGCTCAAGTTGCTCCTGGGGGTAGAGCTCTCCACGACCCTGGAGACGCTTGATCCCTCGAACGCCATAGAGGTACAGCTTCCCGACAACTCCTCAGTAGAGGTGGTGATCACCCACGTCCAGCCGGTGATCCTCGAACAGGCCATCCGGGACGGCTACTTCGACCCTCCGCATGCAGAGGCCGCTATACGTCTGGCAGAGAAAATGCGTGTCTACGGCGCCAAAACCTCACACCTCTTTTCCATCCTCTCTACGCAGACAGCCCCCGACCCGGACTTCGAGCGGTTAGCGCTCCATGCGATCCGGGACGTCGAGAAAACCCGACAGGACATCTTCAAGGATACCCAGTTACTGATCGAGCACCTATAAAGCACCTACAAAGAGGAAATCGTCGAGAAAAATCCCATTTTCTTACAGCGGTTTGCGTTGATATTGGACCGTGCCACATTGTAGGTGCATGAAGCTTGTTTAGTAGACTTGCGGGGCGCCAGTGAATGCAGTCAAGCGTAGCATTCCAAAGAACACGGTTGCCTGGGCCAACCTTACTGAAAACCGCTATAAGGAGAGACCTATTGAACCTTCCAGAAGGCCTTTTCCTGGTGCCGGAGCCTTTCAAACCTTAAACTTTATGCTTGTAGACGTCACCATAAGGGGGTTTTCAGACTCACGATGAACTTGTTCCGCAACGATCTTGAAGGCCGGCCACGTGCCTTCTGGCGCCTGCTCTTCCAGTTCGCCCTATACCTGGTCGGCACGTATCTACTGGTAAACCTAGCGTTGGCGGCGTTCACCCTTCTCGGCTTAGTACCCCTCGAAAGCTCCGCCCTCGAGGACCTCGTTGCGTCGCCAACCTTCCTGGTAGTAGGCGCACTGTCTACCTTCGTCGCGACGATAGTCAGCGTGTGGTTAGCAGGCCGCTTCTTCGACCGCCGGCCGTTCTCTGACTTCGGTCTGCGCCCCATGGATCGGGACTGGTGGATCGATCTCGGCTTCGGTCTGATCTTGGGCGCCCTGCTTATGTCAGGCATCTTCCTCGTGGAGCTAGCGGCCGGTTGGATCACGGTCACCGGCACCTTCAAGGTCGTAGGCAACCCTGACGCGCCGTTCTTTCCGGCCATCCTCGCCCCCATGGTATTTTTTTTGTGCGTGGGCGTCTACGAGGAACTGTTCTCCCGGGGCTACCAGCTCCGGAACATGGCTGAGGGGCTGAACTATCCTAACCTCGGACCCAAAGGTGCGGTCATCCTTGCCTGGATGCTCTCATCTCTACTCTTCGGCCTATTCCATTCGGTCAACCCGGGTGCGAATGCGGCCATTGTCGCTGTTATCGTTAATATTACCTTCGCAGGGTTCCTTTTAGGGCTCGGCTACATCCTGACCGGACGGCTCGCCATCCCCATAGGGCTGCACACAACCTGGAATTTCTTCCAAGGCAACGTCTTCGGCTTCCCAGTGAGCGGCGTGGAGCCCATAGGAGCGACGTTTTTCTCCATCGAGCAGGGCGGACCACCGCTATGGACCGGCGGCATCTTCGGCCCCGAAGCGGGTCTGCTCGAGATCGCCGCAACGGTTGTAGGCAGCTGCCTTATCTGGCTCTGGGTCCGTGTTCGCTCCGGCAAGTCCGTTCTCCAGTCTTCTATCGCGGACCCGCCGCCCCACCTGACAGAGAAGGTCCCCGGCGACACCGGTTAGAAGTAGGACACGACACTGCAGCGAACCTCATACGTCCCTACTCTCAAGCACGCGCACGTAGTCTACGAGGTTGCTCTTCATACTTGACCATATAGTAGCGTCAGGGTCGAGGATTGCGGATATCATGTCGGGGTGACGGCGGGTGCGAGAGAAGCGACGGAGGGGGTTTCGCTCAGGCGGCGTCGGTGGTGGTCTGGGCTGCCCCGTTTCGACCGACGGGTGTGGCTGCTCGTGGGGGCGATGCTTGTCTACAGGTTTGGGCAGGGGCTTTATTACCCATTCAGCACGATCTACTTCCACAACGTCGTTGGCATACCGCTATCTCAGATAGGGATCGGGCTGGCTACGCTTGCAGGTACTAGCGTGACCTCGGGGCTTATCTGTGGCCCTGTAGCTGACCGCTATGGCCGCAAGCCGCTGATGCTTTTAGCGCTCTCGGGGAGTGCCGCCGCCTTTTTTGCGTTTGCATTCGTTGGGGACTTCCGGGGATATCTGATCGTGTGCGCGGCAGCGGGCCTCGTGGGCACAGCGATGTTCGACGCGGCCCGCAACGCGATGGTCGCCGACGTCACCCGCGAAGGTATGCGGGCGAGGGCCTACGGCTTGGTGAGGGTCGGCGGAAACGTCGGCTGGGCATTGGGACCGGCGGTGGCGGGCCTTATTGCCGCTTCGGCGGGAACCTCCGCAGATATCTATCAGGTTATGTTTATCGGGACGGCGACGCTCATGCTCGTGGTGCTCGTCGCTCTTGCCCTGCTGGCCCGTGAGTCGCTGCCGCAGACGTCAAAGGCCAAAGGGCGGGAGCTCCCGCCAGTTCCCCTATCGAAGCTTAGGGCGGCGTTCGCTGATGCGCCTTTCGCGGCGCTTCTTGCGGCGGGTTTACTCCTATACTACGTGTTCACCCAAGACTGGCAGGCGCTGCCAATCTACTCCAAGAACTTTCTTGAGGTTTCGGACTGGCAAGTCGGGCTCTTTCTGGCCGGGAACGGTCTCATGGTGATACTACTCCAGCTGCCGGTGGCGCACCTCCTCGACGGGCGCTCGAAGGTTGCGGCGCTCGCCGCCTGTGCGGGGTTGTTTGCGGCCTCGTCAGCGACGTTGCTCGTCACGGGATCATTCTTGGGCGTCCTCGTCGCGTTCGCGGGGTTCTTTACGCTGGCGGAGATGATCCTGGAGGTCGCCGGCGCAGCTCTGGCCGCCGAGCTCGCCCCCACGGATAGGCGCGGAACGTACCTAGCCCTCTTCGGTTGCTGCTTCGGTGCCTCTTATGGGATAAGCCCTATAGTCGCCGGGGTACTCCTCGACGCGGGCCTGCCACACATCATCTGGACGATACAGCTCGCCGCTGTGGCCCTCGCGGCGGTGGGATTGGTAACGCTCGCCGCCTTGCGGAAGCGCCGAGAAAGGGACGACCAACAAAGAGTTGAAGGCTGAAGGCTATTCAGGGACGTGCAGCAACGCCTCCCGGGGGTGCGACGACCGACCAGCGCCCGGCGCCTCCAGCTCCGTTTCCCAGTACATTTCGTAAGGCACCACGCCACTCTACAGCAGAGATCACCCCCGATGTACCGAAGGGCATGCTGCTCGAAAATCAAGGTTAAGGGCAAAGCCTTTCAGGGTATCCTATTCCTCCGTAAACGAAGGAAAGGAGAACAAGAACTGTGGCTTACGAACTCCCGCCGCTCCCCTACGACTACGACGCGCTGGAGCCCCACATAGACGAACGGACGATGTACATCCACCACGACCTCCACCACAACACCTACGTCAACAACCTCAACGGTGCGCTCGAGAACTATCCGGATCTGGCCGAGAGACCTCTTGAAGAGCTCCTGGCGGATCTGGACTCCGTGCCCCAGGACATCCGCAGGTCGATCAGGAACAACGGCGGGCAGCACTCTAACCACACGATGTTCTGGCAGATCATGAACCCCAACGGGGGTGGCGAGCCCGTCGGGGACCTCGCGAGCGCCATCGAGTCGAGCTTCGGCTCCTTCGAGAACATGCAGGAGCAGTGGTCGGCCATGTCCGCCCCTGGGTCGGTCTTTGGCTCGGGCTGGACCTGGCTCGTTGCCGCCCCCGACGGCTCTCTAACCGTCGAGTGCACCCCTAACGGGGACACCCCCTTGATGGAGGGCAGGCTGCCGATCATCGGCATCGACCTCTGGGAGCACTCCTACTACCTTAAGTACCAGAACGCGCGTCTAGAGTACGTAAGCGCCTGGTGGAACGTGGTCGACTGGGAGGAAGCAGAGCGCCGCTTTCAAGCTGCCAAACAAACCTAGCGGCACCTCACGGCTTAACTCTTACAGCCAAGCCCTCGGGGAACGTCTCCGGGGGCTTTACGCTGCCCGTTTTTCGGACCCGGCGAAAGAAGATTTTTCATCGGCGGTATCTATGGGTACACTTAGCGGGAGGAAAGTTTTCGGAGCGGAAGGGATATTCTAGATGCGTTTGGTTGTGATCGGAGGGGTAGCTGCGGGGACAAAGGCAGCTTCGAGGGCCCGGAGGGTCGACCCTGACCTGGAGATAACCATCTACCAGGAGGAACCGGAGATCTCTCAAAGCGAGTGCGGGCTGCCGTACCTGCTCTCCGGCACCGTCGAACATCGTGACGACCTCATCGCCCGCACCCCGGAGGAGTTCGCCGAGAAGGACGTCGAGGTCCTCACCCGCCACCGCGTGGAGAAGATAGATCCGGACAACAAAACGCTCACCGTTAAGAACTATACGACCGGCGAGGAGTTCGAGGACTCTTACGACCGCCTCATCGTCGCCACGGGAGCCAAAGCCATCCGCCCCTCCATCGAAGGCGTAGACCTCGACGGCGTCTTCACCTTGCACTTCCTCTCCGACTCGGACAGGATCCTCTCCTTTATAGAGGAGCGATCGCCGAAAAAGGCGATCATCATCGGGGGTAATTATATAGGGCTCGAAGTCGCCGAGAACCTCACCGAGCGCGGGATGGAGATCTCCCTTTTGGAAGCTGAGGAGCAGGTCGCCGTTACCTACGGCCCCGAGGTTGCCGAGAAGGTCGAGGAGCACCTCGAAGAGAAGGGTGTTGCGGTCTTTACCGGGGCGCTCGTCAAGGCGCTGGTGGATGACGGCGAGGGGCGCGTCCGGGCCGTCCGGGTCATGCATTCTGGAGAAGACGCGGAGATGGAAACGGAGCTGGTTATATTGGGGACCGGCATCAGGCCCGAGGTGCCCGATGTCGCGCTCGCCGAAATGAAGCCCGAGGTGCCCGAGGTCTCGCTCGCCGAAGCAGCGGGAGCAGAGATCGGGCCTACCGGCGCGATCCAGGTGGACAAACACCTCAAGACAAACCTCCCGGACGTGTGGGCAGCAGGCGACTGCGTCGAGTCGGTGAACCTGGTGACGGGTGAGGCGATTTGGGCACCCTTGGGTGACACGGCGAACCAGATGGGTCGGGTGGCGGGCACAAACGCGGCCCATGGCGAGGACATACTCGAGTTCCCCGGCGTCCTGGATACCGGCCTCTTTAAGATCTTCGACCTTGGGGTGGCGAAGACGGGGCTCTCGGAGGATGCGGCCCAAGAGGCGGGCTTCGAGGTCGTAACGGCGAGCGTCGAGTCGGTGAGCAAAGCCGGCTACTATCCGGGGGGCCAGTCTACGTTCATCAAGCTTATAGTCGACGGGGCGACGGGCCGCTTGGTAGGCGCGCAGATCGCCGGAGGGAACGCAGACAAGTACGTAGACATCTGCGCCACGGCCATCTGGGGCAAGCTCGCCTACCCGGACCTCATCAACCTGGACCTCGCCTACGCCCCGCCGTTCGGGCCTACCTTAAGCCCGGTCATAGCAGCTGCCAGCGTCTTGGCTGGCGAGTTCGAGAAAAAGACCGAAGGCGTCCGGGCCAGAGAATAGAAGGCGGGCCGCGGACGCCGCCCCGGCGGGGGCTGTCTAGTCAGCAACCGTCCTATTCAAGGGGGTCGGGGTTCTAGGAGAAACTCGGCCTTTCGTGTTGCTTTTGCGCTGCGGCATGAGCCCGGTCTCTAACGTTGATTTTCTTCGACCTTGCTACGCCCCTCGTCGGTAATCGAGAAAAAGCCGTAACCCTCTGTCCGGTTCTCTCCCTCTGTTTCGTGTCCCGCTCGTTTCTCGAAGAAAAAGTGGTAGCCATCTGACCGTTTTTCTATGTATCCCGCTTCTTCGAGCTCGCGGGCCAGCCTCGTGAACTCGTCTCTATCTTTTTGGTACTGTACGGTGCTCATCCCCATCTGCTGCGCGACCTCATGTATATAAACGAACCTCGCAGGGTCGCCGCCCGAAAGCTCGTGGACCGCATTCAAGAGCTGCATGGATTGTTCCCCAATCTCTCTCTCCGCCACAGCCGGATCTCCTTTCCGCGTCTCCCATCAAACAACCAGCTACCCGATGCGCCAGATCAATCTTCTCCGCAGCCGAACATCCTACGTTATCGTGGAGCACCACGCATCCGCTCGGAGCTTCGAGGTACTACGGGGCAGGGTACAAGAAGTCAGGGCACCGGATTCTTTGACCGCAAGCTTCTGAGCAGCAACCGCTAAGACAGATCGTTTACCTAGCTTCCACTGAGGGTATGTCCGATCTAATACGCCAAGCGGAAGGAGGAAAACGGATGGACCCCGGAGAGCAGACTACGGGTACCCGCGATGAGCATTACAACCTCGTAAGCGTGCTTTACCATGCTTTACACGGCGCTGACAACTGCGATATATACGCCACAGACGCTGAGGTAAGCGGGCGCGCCGACCTCTCTGATTTCTTTAGGGAGGCGCAGGAGAGGCAGAGAGGTCTGGCCGACCGGGCGAAAGGCTTGCTGGGTATAGGAGGCACCGCGACAGCAGGAGCGGGCAACACCGCGACAGCAGGAGCGGGCAACACCTCGACAGGAGCTACTCCAACAGGAACTGCTCCGGCGGGTGGCGATCTGGCAGGCGGCGCTACTGTGGCGGGCCGCACTTCG
>Ga0126307_10003092_pt1 | contig 11313 bp, 14 predicted proteins | sample Plot28_FD_89955 | JGI IMG/M metagenome (GOLD analysis project Ga0126307, IMG submission 89955) | Serpentine soil microbial communities from UC McLaughlin Reserve, CA, USA - Plot28 | ecosystem: Environmental > Terrestrial > Soil > Grasslands | place: USA: UC McLaughlin Reserve, Lake County...
CCGTCGGCTTTGTCCTCCTTACCCTCGATTATGACGCTCGTCCTGTTGTAGTTTAGAGGGGAGACGACTTTGTTTATCGAGAAGACCTCTCCGGGGGCCAGGAGCGTGCCGTTGATCGCGTTCGAGGCGGTCCTGAGGTTATCCCGCCGTTCTTCGCTTTTATCGCTGGTCTCGCGATAATCGGTGCGATACCTTCCGAGGCGGGTCGTCGGTTTGAGTTCCTCGGCCTCGGCGGTCGTGAGCTTCGGCTCGTCGGTGACCACCGGTACCTCGTACTCGCGCTGCCCCTCTAAGAGCCCGGCCTCGATGTCGTCGAGTAGCTTCTCCTCATCCACCTTCTGCCCGGTCCGACTGGGCGTAACGGAGACCTCGTTTCCGTTTACCTCGAACCCGGCCTCGACCGGCTTGACCGTGAGTGCGGCGAACACGTCCGACAAACCGTACCGCAGTCGTTCCCGATCGTAGCTCACCGCAAGCGGGACGCGCACCGTGCCCTGGGTCGCCTCCAACCGCTCGCTGATACGCCTTAGGATGCCACCTTGGCGTCCGACGGCGTAGGCTCGGTCCGCGCTCGCTTGGACGTCGAAGTCCACGCCGATCTTATCGGAGGAGACGGTAAACTCTTGGGGGCCGGTAAGCTCGATATCCTCGAGCGTCCCTGTACGCTCCTCGATAATCCCGCGGGCCTCCTCGGGCGTCTTGCCGCCGAGGGATATGCTATCGACCTCGACGCCAGGGTAGATCCTGCCATGGTTCATCCAGTAGTCTGCGGCTACCAGCACGATTACGACGAGAGCGCAGATGACGAGCACGGGAACGATGATGATCCTTCGCCAACCCCCCTTGCGACGCTTGTTCTGAAAGCCGCCAAGGGTGTTCCTAGAATTTGCTCTGTCTCTCCGATCTATGAGACCCAACAGCCTGCCTTTCGTGCGTAACCCTGCACGCTAAGTGTACCTGACAAATCGGAGCAAGTTGCTTATATATTAACAATAGCATGGCAGAAACCCGTCAGCCATAGTTACGGCATTTTCGGGTATGGTGTATTAGGAGAAACCCCTGGAGTGTGTAATACTGAGGTTATATGCTGATCTACTCTCAGCCGGGCCGGCAGAAGCTACGGAACATCGACAGGAACCCGCGGGTCGACCTGAACCTCAACTCCAACGCCCACGGCGGGGACGTGGTACGTGCCGAGGGCACGGCCGAGGTGGTCGAAGATGCCCCACCGGCCGACGAAGTTCCCAACTACGTAGAGAAATATAGGGATGCTATCGCCCGCATTGGCTCCGAGCCGGGGAGCTTCGCTCGGGCCTACTTGGTGCCCGTTCGCGTCAAGCCCGAGCGCTAGCAGGTCTAGGTAGGTAAATCCCAAAAAGCCCGCGCTCTTTGCCGCTGCCATAAAGGAGGGGCTCACGACGGAGAAACGAGAGGGTTTCTGAATCGTCGCGGGCTCTTACGGGAAGGAGAGAATTCTATGATGGCTTCAAGCCTTATACGTTGGGGTGGGTTAGCGGCTTTAGTAGCCGGGGTGCTGTTCGTGATCGTCAACCTCCTCACCCTGCTCGTCTTCTTTCAAGGATCCGGCGCGGGCTTCACCTCGTTCGGCTCGCTCTTGCGGTCCACGATCGCGCCGATCGCCGGGGCGCTGCTGTTGTTGGGGTTAGTCGGGCTATACGTCTACCAATCAGAGGCTACGGGTATCCCTGGCCTGATCAGCTTTCTCGCAGCCTTTTTGGGCACGGTATTGGCGCAGAGCTTCGCCCCGGTTATCCTACTCGCTAGCCTGGGCTGGGCTTTGTTCGGGGTGTCTTGCCTACGAGCCGGGCTCTACCCGCGCATACCCGCCATACTCCTTATCATCGGCGCTGTGGGTACCGGTCTGGTTAGGGCGATCGCGAGCGCCGGGCCCGGTATCGTCCTGGCGTACGTGGGCGCCGACATCATCCTTAACGTGGCCATAGCATGGCTGGGCTTCGTCCTTTTTACCAGAAGGCGCGAGGAAGCCCGGCAAGTTACGTAAGCGTGTTACGTTTCTTAGACCGACCAGGGACAAGGATGGTCCCCAGGCGCGCAAGCCCTTCAGCAGTAACTCGTTTGGAGGTGTAAAGCATCACCACCGCGATTGCTGGCTTAGCGTCTACCCGCGATCAGATCACGCGGATACGCGACTACCCCTCTTCCTCTGACGCGAATCCGTGAGAGATCCCACGCGCGTAGTCTCCCGGGTGCTCCTCGACCCACCGGACGGTCTCTCGATAGCCCATGCGCTTGGCCAGGACCAACACGTGAGCCCGCTCCACCATGTGCGCGCCCGATCGCTTAACCGCCTCTAACCCTTCGAGCACGCCGGCGGGCACCACGACCGGCCCACCGGAATCCTCTTCCGTACCCATGGTGCGCCTCCTTCTTGCTTGGGGCGCATGGTACCAGGCCCTTGCACCTGAGTTCCCGAGAGCGTGTGCCGTAGGGTAACCCACTCTCCTCGGCGCCGGCTCTCTTGCTGAGCGGATTCGATCGGTCCTTGGCCCTTATCCGTTCTTTATCTAGTACCTTGCTCCAAAGCTTCGGTATCCTTATGCGGACACCTCGAAGCAGCTCCACGGCTCCGACGGGGTGAGGGTACGCGAGCATTGAGAGGCTGATGTATATGGAAAAAGTGGCGGTTTTGGTTCTGGCGGGTAGGGAGACACGGGCAGACGAGGCCCGTATAGCCAACGCTCTGACCGTTGTAAACGAATTCAAGGAAGCCGGGGATGAGGTCACCTTGGTCTTCAGTGGGGCCGGGACCAGGTGGATTAGCGAACTGTCCAATTCTGGTCACCCGCTTAGCAACGCTTTCGACATGGTGAAAGACAAGGTTGCCGGTGCCTGCAAAGAGTGCGCGGCATCTTTCGGGGTTGAGGAGGAGGTAGAAGCCAGCGGCATTCCCCTTGTAGAAGAGTACAAGGGGCATCCGAGCCTAAAGAGGTTGGTGTCCCAAGGTTACCAGGTGATCACCTTTTAGAACGGTCTTCGAGGTCTTCGAATCTCGGAGAGCCGGGCAGGCCTTAGATAGCTGCGGGAGCTTGATTACTCAAGTGGGCAAACACCTTGGGGTTTGAGGATAGAGCACCTTGCCTCCGTGGGCCTATGGTGTTGGCGTGTGCTTATGCGGCGTTTCGTCCTGCCTCGCTCTTGTGACGAATGCGCTCGGAGTAGTAGATCTCTCTTAGGCGAGAGTTTTCCTCCTCGGCCTCTGCCAGGAAGCCCTTCAGACGCTTATTCTCTTTCGAAAGAGCGTCGTATCTAGGGTCCTTAAGCCGCTGCCTGGTCTTTGTAAGGCTCTCAACTATGAAGCAACAGAGCCAAACGGCGACGCCGACGAGGCCGACCATCGTCAGGACCAGTACGAAAAAACCGAGCATCTCTTCCATCACCAACCGCCTCCGAGTCGAGCACCTTTCTCCCCTTGATAAGGGTGAATGCCCCCAGCGGGCGAACCTAAAACGGGATCGGCAAGAAAAATCTAGTCGGACACCACATCCGGTAGCTCTCGGCGTACCCGCGCATACGTATTGCCCCATGCAGGGCCTGTCGCGAGCCCTCGAATGACCAAGAAGGGCGGGGGGACTGCGGGTTAGGAGTTTTTGGAAGCAAACCCCGACATGTCCGAGGTGCCGCCGAAAGAGCGGTTCAGGGGCTTCTCCCGGAGGCTACTGTTCCACTGGGCCCGGCATCTTCCCCCGGTTCTACGGTTCTCCGGGACGTTGGGCCTCTTCGAGCAGGCGCATGACCTCCTCGTCCGGGACCTGCTCGAAGTTTCGGTACCAGAGGCCGACGGCTTCAAGGTCGTCGGGCATGAGCAGGCAGATCAGATCGTTCGTCTCGGGGCGTAAGAGCTCGGCGGACGACGGCGCACAGACGGGAACGGCGAGGACGAGCCGCCGGGGATTCAAGCGCCTGAGGGCCAGAAGCGCAGCGCGCGCCGTCACGCCCGTGGCGAGGCCATCGTCCACGAGTATGGCCGTGCGTTGTTCGAGGTTGGGGTAAGGATGGTCGCCGCGGAAGAGCCTGAGGCGCCGCTCTACCTCTTCGGACTCGCGGGCGGAGACCTGGTCCAAATAATCCCCCGGGATGCCTAAAGCCCGCACGACGCGCTCGTTGAGGATACGTACCCCGCCGGGGGCCACGGCGCCTATGCCGAACTCCGGCTGGCCAGGGGCTCCGATCTTGCGGGAGACTATAACCTCCAACGGTGCGCCCAAAGAGCGCGAGACCTCGGCACCGACCGGAACCCCGCCCCGCGGCAGCGCGAACACCACTGGCCGCTCGTTCGCGTAGGACTGAAGCCTCTCGGCCAGTCGCCTTCCGGCTTCCCTGCGGTCCTCGAAAAGCATCTCCGCGCCGGACATGTTTGACTCTCCTTCCATGTGGTGATTATGCAACAGCGGCCCCAATCGCTGCACGGGCGCCCGGCCCCGTGCCCCCTAAATGCCGCGGCGATGTGGGAAAATAGCGCCGCTGCGTACTCTAAGTTCCCGAGCGGGACAAGGGTTCTAAGGAGGAGAGATGACGGAGACCAGGGAGATATCCCCCTCTCGGGGCAGGCTGGGCGTGCTGATGCCGGGTATAGGGGCGGTCGCCACTACCCTCATGGCGGGCGTCGAACTGATAAGGAAGGGCCTCGCCGAACCCGTGGGTTCTCTCACCCAGCTGGGCACCGTTCGCCTGGGTAAGCGTACCGAGAACCGGGTCCCCAAGATAAAGGACTTTATTCCCCTCGCCGAAATAGGAGACCTCGCCTTCGGCGGCTGGGATGCCTTCCCCGACGACGCCTACGAGGCCGCCGTTGTCGCCGGAGTCCTCGAAAAAGAGCACCTGAACGCCGTTAGAGAGGAGCTGAAGGAGGTGCGCCCCTTCCCTGCCGTCTTCGACTCTCGCTACGTCGCCGGGCTCGGCAACGCCATCCACACCAAGAGCTATGGTTCTTTGAGGGAAGCGGCCGAGCGGGTGCGGGAGGACATCTGGGCTTTCAAAGAAGAGCAAGGTTTGGAGCGGGTAGTGATGGTCAACTGCGCCTCGACGGAGGCTTACCTGCAGCCCCAGGAGGCGCACTTCACACTCGAGGGCTTCGAGGCGGCGCTAGAGCGGTCGGACCCGGCGATCTCGCCGTCCATGATTTACGCCTACGCCGCCCTAAAAGAGGGCGTTCCTTACGCCAACGGCGCCCCGTCTTTAGCGGTCGACATCCCGGCCCTCGCCGAACTGGCGAACGAGAAGGGCATCCCCGTCGCCGGCAAGGACTTCAAGACCGGCCAGACCTTGATGAAGACTATCGTGGCGCCCGGTTTGAAGGCGCGGATGCTCGGGCTTTCGGGCTGGTACTCGACGAATATCCTGGGCAACCGGGACGGGGAGGTCCTCGACGACCCGGAGAGCCTCAAGAGCAAAGAGGTCTCCAAACTCTCGGCGCTCGAGCACATCTTGCAGCCCAACGTGTATCCCGGACTCTACGGGAACATCTCGCACGTCGTCAAGATCAACTATTATCCTCCTAGGGGGGACGCCAAGGAGAGCTGGGACAACATAGACACCTTCGGTTGGCTCGGCTACCCGATGCAGATCAAGATAAACTTCCTCGCCCGCGATTCGATACTCGCCGCCCCCATAGTTCTCGACCTCACGTTATTCCTGGACCTTGCACAAAGGGCCGGCATGGGCGGCATCCAGGAGTGGCTCTCCTTCTACTTCAAGAGCCCCATGACGTTGCCCGAACTCTACCCCGAGCACGATCTCTTTATCCAGCACATGAAGCTGAAGAACACCTTGCGCGCCATAATGGGTGAGGATCTCATAACCCACTTGGGCCTCGACTACTACGAGTAGCTCGTCCGGCATCCCTACGAGGGTGGGGAGCCACCCGGGTGGTAGGGGCCCGACCTCGGCGGTCGCTCTTCGTTCGGCGGGAAAGGGGCGGCGGGCGGAAAGGCTTCCTCCGGGGGCGTGACGTCTTCGTCCGGTGGCGCGGTGACGGCCGGGGCAGTCCCCGGCGGAACACCGCCTACCTCCGGCGCGGCGCCCCTTATGCCCAGCAGCCCTTTCGCCCGCTCGGCCAGCTGCCTGTGCGCCGCTTGCGCCTCCCTAAAGAACGCGGCCAGCTACTCGTCTCCGACCATCTCGGCGTTCAGGACGTAATTCTCAAGCGTCTCTGCACCGTCCCAGGCGGGGTAGAGCACGCTTACTAAGTTGTAGTGTTCGTCGCGGGTCCCCGTGACCCGCTCGCCGGGGTCCATCTCGTCCTCTTTCGTTCCCGGTTCAGGTAGATATCTCCCCCTGGCTGCCTGCCTCGAAGAGCGGAGCGTACTCGTCAGGGAGCTGCGAACGAACGTCATCTATCACGCCCTGGGTGACCGCGTCTCCCAGCACCTCGACTACCACCCGGGCATGGTAAACGGCCGTAGGCCGATCCACGCCTCCGTCTTTCTCGTTGACCCGCTCGAAGAACTCGTCCAGGGAGAAGGGGTTGCTGGTCTCCTCCCCCTCGTACCGCATATACTCGGCAAGCTCCGGCGGCAGCTGCGAAGCGAGGTCTTTGGGCTCGCCCCCGGCCAAGCGCTCCTCGAGGGTTTGAAGCGTGGCTTGAGTAGCCCTTTCGGCCTCCTGGCGAGACTCCATGTGGCCGCGCGTCTGTACCTCCTTAATGAACTCGTCGTACTTCACTTTCTCCTCCCGGTTAATCCATGAGCTGTCTACAATCCGCCACGTTCTCTGTTCTGGAGATACCCGCACCGGAAGCCGCGAAAACGACCCGTCACCCGGAGGCGGTGGGATACTCGAGGCACCCGCTCGCGGTCCGACCCGCGAGCGGGCATTACGCCCTCCCATTCTGCCTTCAAGCGGGGGGCGGGGGAGCAGAGAGCGGAGGACCTCCGCGACCCGGAACATCCTGGTGCACAGAGCGCGCCTTGAAGACCCAGCGGGTGCCACCCTCCGGATGCTCCCGCGTTTCGAAACGGCCTTCGACGCTTATCGGCAGGCCTTCCAGGCCTTCGTCTAAGGGACCGACCTCCGACGTGTCGACCTCGATGGTTACATGGTTGAGATGGTAGCTGGCACTCTCGCTATCGACCGCAGCGGCGATGTTCCTCTCGAGAATGCCTCTCAATGGAGCGTCTGGATCGACCATATTGTGTCTCCTTGGCGCGGTAGCTTTTTACGTCGAACGTCTACTACCTGTTTTGTTGCGCACCGAAACGTCCCTGAGGCCGAAGCGCTAGTCGAGTGGGGTAGGGGGTCCGGCGGAGACTATTTGAGAAGGTGAGCTACATTAATCTAAACGCTACTGTCTTGGGAAGAGCTCCCAACAGAGGGAGCGTGCTCCAGCGTGGCGGCTTCCCACCCCGGTTCCTCGTCGCTCTCGGTGAACTCGGCCTTCCGTATATCGCCCTTAGGTTTCACGAATAATCTGTGGGTCTCGTCCGGATCCAACTCGAACCGTTGCCCTATCTCGCCTGCTGGACCGTTGTCCAGGTGCCCGCCTCTGTTGCGGGCGAAGCGGCCTATACCCGCCGCTCGGAAGCTGGCTCACTCGTCTACGACAAAGATTCCCACCATTTTGTCAAAAGCTTCTAGCAAGGTGTTGATGTATAGCGACGCCAACTCGTCGATGGGCAGGAAGTAGGTGCTATCGGGGGTGTAGAGCACCCAGCGGTTGATGTTGAAGTTATAGCCCGGCTCCACCGGCGGCGCTGCCCATCCCTCGCCGATCTTGACCCTGCTGTGCCGGTAGAGCTCGACCCGTTCGCCCTGCTCTGGCAGCCGGATCAGCATGGGGATCTCTTCCGGAGTAAAGTCCTGCAGGCTCATATCGCTTCCTATCTCGGCCGTTCTTCAATCCATGGAACGCCTCGGCCGAACGCGCTTCGACACGGCGCCGCGTGGTTTAGGTTCTTGGTCTGTGGTGGGCGATCTGCCGCGGAGAAGAGCCGCGCTGACCGCGACGCTGCGAAGTCTAGGACGCAGTACGCGCCTGCGATCACGGAGGGTGGATTGCCCATGGCGAGGTGTAAAACCGGCGCCACGGCCGCCCAAGTCCAGTTCCCAAAAGCCGTCCCCAAAAGTTCTAGCGCCGAGGTTGCGAAAAAGGCCGCCGCGTACACTCCCGTCGAAGAGGACTTCCAGATGCAGAAGGCGAAGACTGGCCACAGCAACACCGCTGAGGCATCTAGCCGTCCAAAGAGCAAGGGTCCTACCGTGAAGCCGCCTACGCTCCACAGTGTCGCGAGTGCGAGGGCGGCAAGGCCAAACGTTTTGCCCCGGTCAGCCATCATGGGCGTACGGGCGGCCCGCAGGGCGAAAAGGTAGATCAAACCGTGCCCCGGGGGCACGTAGAGTGGCACGTTGCCGAAACGGTACGCATACACACCCCACAGCCCCGAACTAAACAGCTCGATGGTGGTGGCGATGAGCACCAGCAGCCAGACTCGTCGGCGTTCGGGCGGTGGCGAGAAACGCAGGACCAGGAACAGGAACGCGAAGGTGAGCACCCCAAGCAGGTGTTGTTGGCCCAACATCTGCGTTTGACTGTCCGCGTACAGCAGAGCCAGTATGTACACGGCGACAGCGGCATGGAACGCATACGGCCTGAGGTGGGTCGGTACGCCCAACAAGACGATCCGGCGCAGACGGCTTTTTAGGTAACGACGTTCTTACACCAGACATCGCTATGAGAGCCAGCCGTGAAAATAGAAGATCGGCTTACCTTCGGCATAGCAACCATCCTTCGGGCAGCTTGATCTGCCGTCGGTTGTGTTTGTAGTCGCAGAGGCCAATAGACTCCTTTCTTCGGGGTTATGCCCTGCCCCGGCGGGACGACGCCGATCTGCTGCATCATGCCCAACTAGTCGAAGAGGTTGCGTACCTCTCGTCTACCGTCCGTGTCGAGCGGGGCGCAGAAGATCGGCTGAGAACGTTTTACACTTTGCAAGCATGATGAACGTGACCCGGTGCCAGCAGAGCTCAGCTCACGCGCCGTTGCCGTCTTCGCGTTCGCTCTTTTCGGTGATCAGCTCCCCAGGGGTGAGGCGGGCGGTCTTGGGAGCTTGGTCCTTTTTGTAGACCATGATCGTGCGCTTGAAAGTGATCACGACCGTCCCATCCTGGTTGAAACCAACGGTCTTGACCTTGACGATGCCGACGTCGGGACGCGATCTAGACTCCCGTTTCTCCAGTACCTCAGACCGGGAGTAGATGGTATCCCCTTCGAAGACCGGAGCGGGTAGCCTGACTTCGTCCCAGCCGAGGTTGGCGAAGACGTTCTGAGAGACGTCGGTGACGCTCTGGCCAGTGACCAGAGCCAAGGTAAAGGTGGAATCCACGAGCGGCTTTCCGAACTCGGTTTGGGAAGCGTAGAAGCTGTCGAAGTGAATAGGAGCTGTATTCTGAGTAAGCAGGGTGAACCACGAGTTGTCCGTGGTGGTGACGGTCCGTCCCAGGGGATGCCGGTAGACGTCCCCGATCTCGAAGTCTTCAAAGAACCTGCCTCGCCAGCCTTCCTTCGCGCCCATCGGATTCTCCTTTCTGAGCTTTTGGCTATAACGCTATCAGGCTTACGGCGGGTTCACAGAAGCTAGAATCTGTTTCGCTAGCTTCGTCCTTGAGAAACCCGACCGGTTGCTCGGCGCTCGGGCGGCTTACAACCCCGACCGACTGGATACTTACCTTCGAAGCGAAGGCATCGTGATGACAGCCTCGCACCGTAGAACAGGAAGAAGCCCAAGACGCGGGGCGGGCGCAAGCTGAGGCGCTACAAGCGCCGTTGGAAGGTAGAGAGGCTTTTTTCTTCGATGAAGGGTTGTCGCAGGGGTTGCGCCTGGAGACGGCCGGCACAGGGATCAAGGTAACCACCATCCAGCCGTGCAACGTCTCCACCGACCTGCACGAGCTGAGCGGCGATGCGGAAGCGGTGGAGCGTTACTCTCCAACCAATGGTACACGTCTGTTGGATCCCCAGGACGTAGCTGCGTCGATCGTACATGCCCTCCGGCAACCCGAGCACGTGGCCATCAACGAGATCCTGGTGGAGCCTCGCGACGAGCCCGTCTGAACCTGCCCTTCGGGGTGAAGAGGTGCCGCTGACTTCGAAGTCCTTGAGGAGCACTTCTGCGGCCTTCTTTTACGGCTGTCTATCCCTCTTGCGAGACCTGTCGCGGCTGGCGTTGTGCACATTGAAAGCATAGCGCGTCATTCCTTTCGACGACGGATAGGTTGGGGTTTGCTAGACTTGGGGCCCAGTAACGTCGCGGGGTCCTTCGGGGTCTTTCGGGACGATTAGGCTGCGTTTAGAATAGGTGAAAGGGATAATATGGACGTAGCGGTACGTAAGTTGACTCTGGAGCGGCTCGGGATGACGGGCTACGGGGCGGTGCACGAGAACTTGCCTCCCGCGCGGCTCGTCGAGGCTGCCGTCAGGCGTCGGGAGGGGATGCTCGCCGAGAATGGGGCGTTGGTTGCCAAGACCGGCAAACGCACGGGTCGCTCGCCCAAGGACCGCTTTATCGTCGAGGACGACGTAACGCGTGACAAAGTTGAGTGGGGCACCGTCAACAAACCCTTCTCGACGCGGGCCTTTGAAGACATCCTCGGCAAGGCCACCGAGTACCTGAGTAACCTTGAGGAGTTCTACGTCGTGGACGCCTTCGGAGGTGCCGACCCGAGGTACCGTACGAGCGTGCAGGTAGTGACCGAGTACGCCTGGCACGCCCTCTTCGCCCGCCAGCTCTTCAGGCGTCCGACGAAGGAGGATCTCGAGACCTTCGAGCCGGAGTGGACCGTCATCTGTGTGCCCCGCTTCTTCGCCGACCCCGAGGAGGACGGGACCGGGTCCGAGACCTTCATAGGCCTCGACTTCTCGCGCAAGGTCGTCCTCATCTGCGGCACCGAGTACGCTGGCGAGATCAAGAAAAGCATCTTCAGCGTTCTGAACTTCGTGCTGCCGACCGAGCACGAGGTGCTCCCCATGCACTGCTCGGCGAACGTCGGTGAGGAAGGCCAGGACGACGTGGCGCTGTTCTTCGGGCTCTCCGGGACCGGCAAGACCACCCTCTCGGCGGACCCCGAGCGCAGGCTGATAGGCGACGACGAGCACGGCTGGTCCAACGAGGGCGTCTTTAACTTCGAGGGGGGCTGCTACGCCAAAACCATCCACCTCTCCGAGGAGAAAGAGTACCAGATCTACCACGCCATCCGCTTCGGGAGCGTGCTGGAGAACGTCCCGGTGGACCGCCAGGGCCGCGAGGTCGACTACCAAGATAGTTGCATCACCGAGAACAC
>Ga0126307_10003094_pt1 | contig 11309 bp, 13 predicted proteins | sample Plot28_FD_89955 | JGI IMG/M metagenome (GOLD analysis project Ga0126307, IMG submission 89955) | Serpentine soil microbial communities from UC McLaughlin Reserve, CA, USA - Plot28 | ecosystem: Environmental > Terrestrial > Soil > Grasslands | place: USA: UC McLaughlin Reserve, Lake County...
AATATTGTGTAGTTCCAGGAAATAAAAACGAGGGGTATTGAAGAGAAAAAGAAACAATAGAACATTCATTGCCCTGTTGATTGAACTCCTGGGCCAATCGTTGATTGAATGTTGCCAATCCACCTCGCAAAGGATGTGCAGGGCCTATGATTATAATGCGCTGCATTACAAGCCTATTTTGTCCTCAATAAGATACGAATTACGGCCCGGAGCATTACGGGCAATCAGTTCGGAAATGAAACCTGCTAAAAATAATTGCATCCCGATGATCAAGGCCGTAAGTGCGAGGTAAAATCCCGGGCGATTGGTTAATGCCACATCTTCATTAATAAATTTGGCAATAATGAGATATAGTGTAATGCCCAGGCCTAACAGGAAGAATAAAGTGCCCCACAGCCCAAAAAAATGCATGGGCCTTTTTGAAAATTTTCCAACGAACGTGATGGACAACAGGTCCAGGAAACCATTTACAAACCGTTCCCATCCAAACTTGGTTACGCCGTATTTTCTTGGCCTGTGCTCTACTACTTTTTCGCCAATTTTTTTGAAACCGGCCCATTTTGCGATTACCGGTATATAGCGGTGCATTTCGCCATATACTTCAATACTTTTTACTACTTTTTTACGGTAAGCTTTTAACCCACAATTAAAATCGTGCAGTTTTATGTGTGACACTTCGCTGGTTACTGAATTGAAAAATTTGGAAGGAATGTTTTTGGTGAGGGTGTTATCATAGCGTTTTTTCTTCCACCCGCTTACCAGATCATAGCCATCTGTAACAATCATCTTACGTAAGTCTGGTATTTCATCAGGACTATCCTGGAGGTCGGCATCCATTGTAATAATCACATCTCCCTGAGCAGCTTTAAAGCCTTCATTCAACGCGGCTGACTTGCCGTAATTTCTTTGAAATTTTATACCCCTGATATGATTGTTGACCGTGTTCAGTTGTTCTATTACCTTCCATGAATTATCTGTGCTTCCATCATCAACCATAATAATCTCGTAAGAATAATGGTTCTCGTCACAGACACGCGTGATCCAATCAGCCAGTTCCGGCAATGATTCTTCTTCGTCTTTTAAAGGGATGATTATAGAAAGGTCCATGACTTTATGATTGTAAGGAACTATCTTGCTGGGTTAGGAAAGGATCTTTTCGTCTTTTAATGATTAGTGCAAAAATCAAAGCAAAAACGCCACTTATCGAAATGGATATTAAGTAAGATTTTACAACATCAAGAAAATTGGTGTTGGCCGCAGCCTGGACGTCCATTTTATCAAGCATTTCGTCAATCTTTTCCTGGGACTGGTTACTTTTTTGTAATAATGCTTCAGTAGATTCTTTTAATGTTTGGAAAAAATTTGGATTTACATATTTCAAATAGATAAAATTGAAAAGAGCATAAAACAGCTCAAAGATTAGCACAGACAAGAACAAAATTTTAAAGGCTTCTTTTAACTCTATAAAACCTCCATTTTTTTTCCTCAACTGAAAACCAGAAATTAATAATATAACCAAAACAATTGCATATCCTAAAAAAGCCCAGAGCGCTAAGAGGATGGGGTTGGTTGCGCCTGTGCCATATCTTAATAACAGAAAAACGCTATAAATAAAACCTATAATTATACCCCACTTTACGCCATGTGAAATATTTGATTGTTGTTGCATGTACCAAATTATTCATTCAAAAATACTTTGTCTTTATTAATAATTCCTACAGGCTTACCGGTAAGTTGCCTACGGAGGAAAGGAGAATTCTTTGACCTGGACTTAAGAGTGGTAACGGTCCATTGCTGGTCAGGAAGAAATAGACTTAAACAGGCTTTCTGATTTTTGTCAATGGAAATGGCAGGAAGGTCAAAGATGCTACGGGGATTAAAGGATAGTAATTCAATTATTCTTTCTAACTGAAGATCCGGCAAACAAGTTCGGATAATAGCAAAACTGGTCTCCAAACCAACCATACCATAGTCTGCATATTCAAACTCCACTATTTTATGATCACTGTCCTGTGGCAAGTGATGGCTTGCTATGCAATCAATAGTGCCATCTTGCACGGCTCGTCGCAAGGCATCGCGATCTGCAGTTGTACGCAGTGGAGGATTTACTTTTAGATTGGGATCATACTGCACCAGGTCTTCATCACTAAAACAAAGATGGTAAGGAGTAACAGAGACAGTCACATTAACTCCTTGTTGTTTGGCTTCCTTAATTAATTCAACAGCCTTTGCTGATGATATGCCCGTGATGTGAATTTTAGAACCCGTATATTTTGCCAGTTCAATATCTCTTTGGATCATTAATTCTTCGGCAATAGCAGGCTTACCTGGGAGCCCTAATTTAGTTGAAGCAATTCCTTCATTCATCAAACCTGTAGCGCTGATAGTTTTATCATCAGGCACTTGTATAATAGTTTTGTTAACCGCTTTAATGTATTGTAGGGCCTTCATCAAAAGACCTGATGATTGTACAGTAGATGTTCCATCACTAAATGCTACGGCACCGCTGGAATGCATATCATACATCTCGGCCAGTTCTTTACCTTCAACGTTTTTTGTTATGGCGCCGATAGGATAAATAGTAATGGGAAGCGCTTTGCTTTTCTGGACGATATACTCTATTCCGGATTTATTGTGCAGGGAAGGAGAAGTATTAGGAACCACCATCACATCCGTATAACCTCCGCTCGCTGCTGCAGTTGCCCCGGTTTCCAGTGTTTCTTTAAATTCAAAACCAGGATCATTAAAGTGAGCAAACACGTCTGCCCAGCCGGGGGAAACACACAGGTCGGGGATGCTTATTTCCTTATCTGCTTTTATTTCAACAGAACCAATTTGGGAAACAGTACCATCTTGAATAAGAATATCAACTTTTTGCTGATGAAAAGGCGAGGAAGGATCAATTACGCGTACTTGCCTTACAAGAATATCCATTAAGGTGCGAAGATAATGGATAGAACGAAAGATTTACAAAATGTCGGGATGACTGGATTCGAACCAGCGGCCCCTTCGTCCCGAACGAAGTGCGCTACCGGGCTGCGCTACATCCCGTAATTGTTTGCATAAAGTTATCTGATTGTTGTTAATAAAAGAGCCATTCAAACCTTTGAATGGCTCTAAGTCGGGACGACAAGATTCGAACTTGCGACCCCTAGCACCCCATGCTAGTGCGCTACCGGGCTGCGCTACGTCCCGAAATTGATATTCTGATCTTCAAGAAACCTTTTAATGCCACGGTTCTTTATTTTCATTTCCAAGTTAACTGCTTCTTTTCTGTCTATACCATTTTGGCTCCAAATAAGCCGCCACGGCACACCTTTTGAAGTATACCTTACCCGCCCTGAATTATGTCGCAACAGTTGCTGATCTAAATCCTTAGTACTGCCCGCATAAAACTTTTGCAACGATTCACTCCAAAGTATATAAGTTCTAAACGTGCACATACTTTTCGCGACCCTCCCGCTTCAGGCGGGATGCGCTACCGGGCTGCGCTACGTCCCGAATAATCCGTTATCAACCTGCTTAATAAAAAGACAGGTGAGGGGCTGCAAATTTAAACTATTAATTGAACAAATTGTTTCAAGGCAATAAGTTTGTATTTACCATGACAAATGAACGCCGTCAAAAGATAGAAGCTGTGTTGAACAAAAGACAAAATGATTTGACTATAGTGCTGGAAAACGTTTTTGATCCCCATAATATTTCGGCTGTCATGCGTAGTTGCGATGCGGTAGGTGTACAGGAAATATTTGTGCTCACGACCAAAATTCCCCGACATAAAAAATGGGGGGAAAGAAGTAGCAGCAGCGCCTCCAAATGGTTAACGGTACGCCAGTTTGATAATGCAGTAGAATGTTTTGCTGTAGTGCGAAAAAAATATGCAACCATTTTAACAACACACTTATCAGGCGATGCTGTAAGTTTATATCAGTTGAATCTAACCAAAAATATTGCTTTGGTTTTTGGAAACGAACATGCAGGGGTGAGTGATGAAATAAGAGCAATGGCGGATGGTGATTTTATTATACCGCAGGTAGGTATGATTCAATCGCTTAATATAAGTGTGGCCTGTGCAGTAACTTTATACGAAGCATTCCGCCAGAAACAAGTTGCTGGTCATTATGCAAAACTAAAATTACCAGCCGCTGAATACCATTCACTAAGTAATCAATGGGGAGTTTTTAATGAAGAAAACAGCTAAATATATCTTACTCTTTTTCCTGGCTTTTAGTTTTCTAAAAACAGAAGCACAAGAAATTAAAAAATGGAAATTAAAAGAGCTGAAATCTGCAATCGATACCACTGACAGCCCGACGATTTTTAACTTCTGGGCCACGTTTTGTAAGCCTTGCCTTGAAGAAATGCCTTATTTCCAGGACCTGGTAAAGAAGTATGAAAGTGCCGGTGTAAAACTCGTGTTAGTAAGTCTTGATTTACCAAAAGCTTATCCAAAAATAAAAGCCTTTGCTGCCAAACATAAAATCTACGCGCCAATTGTTTTTTTAGACGAAACAAATGCCGATCTTTTTTGTCCTGCGGTAGATGAGCAATGGTCAGGTACCATCCCGGCAAGTTTGTTTATCTATAATAAAATTGGTTACCGCCGTTTCTTTGAAGACCAATTAAAAAAAAGCCAGTTGGACAAAGAAATTCAGTCAATGATAATGCCAGGAAAGTAAACGTCTGTTTGAAAGAAATTTCTTGCATTTAAAAATTTTTTCCCAATGAACCAGGCCCGATCAAAAAAAGCCCCGGCAGCTGCCGGGGGTTTTTTTTGGTGGGGTTTCTACAACCTTTTTATTCCGCATCCAACAGAACGGGATGTTTTTACAGTGATATCTTTTCCGCTTACTAGTTCTGTAATGGCTTCTTTCAAATGCCTTCTCTTCACACTACCTGCATCAGATGGATTATCATCAATAGCACCGTGATAAACTAATTTACCTGCAGCATTAAATAAAAAGTTTTCCGGTGTACGCCTGGCGCCAAAAGCATCAGCCAGGGCAGAACTTTGATCCACTGTATAATGCCATTTATATCCCTGTTCTTTAGCGTACTCTCTCATGGCTTCGTATGAATCTTCGGCATCACGTTGGGCTTCATTGGAGTTAATCAATATAACGCCCATTTTATTCTCAAGGGCGTACTTGCATATTTCTTTTGTACGCTCCTGGTTATTGACTACTACAGGACAGGTATTGCAGCTGAACATCACCAGCAATCCGTTTTTACCAATTGCGTCTCTTAAAGAAATTTCTTTACCACTGATATCTTTCATTTTGACATCAGCTTTAGGCATATCGGCGCCTATAGGTAATTCGGATATCGTTATAAAAGACAAAAGGCCTGCACCAACTAAGGCAGAGAAAAGGAGCTTTTTCATACACCTAAATTTTATGATTCAAATTTCCGATAAATTTTTGGAAACCCGGTAGCCACTCAAACGCCAGGTAAGCCATTTATGGCGTAATAATGACCTTTTTAGATTCATCTTTGGCCTGTCGCAAATTGGATAGTGTTACGTTTAGTTCAAATCCCATCAGGACAGCAAGAGCATTTACATAAATAAGGGACATGAGAATGAAGATAGCTCCTATAGAGCCATAGAGCTTGTTGTAATTGCTGAAGTTGTTTACCCAAAAAAAAACGAGGGCGGTAGCAACGATCATCAATGTTGTGGCAAAGGCAGCACCAGGAGTTAACAGCGGCCACTTTTTAGTAACCGCCGCGCCATGCCGGTAAACAAACGAAACAATAAAGAATAGCAATAAAAACAGGATAACCCAACGAAAATTTTCAAGGACGTAATGCCAGAAGCCCTCGGTAATGCCTAACCAGTGCAAAACACTGCTTTGGCCAATCAACAGACCCATACAGACAGAAAATAAAACAAAAACAATGAGTGTTAATTGAAGTGCAACGATCCGTCTTTCCAAAATGTTTCTTCGCATAAAACCAGGATAGTTTTTATCGAAGGCCCTGAGTATTCCCATCATAGCATTACTTGAAAAATAAATAGCCAGCAATAAACCAAAAGAAAGCAGGCCGTTTCTTGGACTGTTCAAAAAATCATTTAGAAAATTGATGATAACAGAATTGTCTTTTTCACCAGGAATAATATCCCTTATCAGTGAAAATAATTGTTGTACAAATTGTTTTGATATAGGTAAGTAAGGGATTAAAGTGAATACAAAAATGAGAGTAGGAGGAATAGCCATTACAATATTAAACGAAATCCCGCTGGCTCTTTCGGTCAAACTCGTTATGCGAAGCTGTCTCAGAAAAGGCGGACCCACTTCATATATTGAAAGACCGTTCAGACCAGGTAGATAAAGCTTTTTGCTGCCACTAATTACCTGCCTGCCGGGAGCAGATGCAAAAATTCTTTTTTTTATTTGTGATCGAAAGCTCATTATTTGCTTTCTGCTTTTGATGCTTTTGAAGAATCACGACTATTTAAGGCTTCCTGGTACAGCTTTGCTTTCTGCAGGTGTTCTTCATATGTTGTGCTAAAGTCATGAGCCTCTTTAAAATCAGGGCTTGCTACAAAATACAGGTAATCAGTATTGGGCGAATTCAACACGGCGTCAATCGTTTTTTTTGAAGGTGTACAAATTGGTCCGGGTGGCAGCCCTTTGTTTCTATACGTATTATAGGGTGACTCCACAAACAAATACTTCTCATAGATCCTTTTTAGTGCAAAGTTTTTCAGTGCAAATTTTATAGTGGGATCAGCTTGCAAAGGCATGCCTTTGTTTATGCGGTTTAGATACACACTGGCAATATTTCCTTTTTCTTCATTATTGTTGGTCTCTTCTTCAATAATAGAGGCTAAGGTATATGCCTGTGACGGGCTTAATCCATGATTTTCTGCTTTGCTGTTTCTTTCTGCTGTCCAGAATTTTTCCGATTCACGGTATAACTTTTCAAAAATGCTTTGCGGTGTAGAGTTCCAGAAATAAGTATACGTGTCGGGAAGAATTGCTGACATTACAAGAGTAGTATCTAAGTCAAACTGTTTTAGAGAGTCATTATTATTTAAAAAGCTGATCATTTGAAAGGAGTCGCACTCAAATTTATTACCTACCAGCCGTGCAAAATCTTCCTTTGTCCGAAGCTTTGTTATTACCAGGTTCACCGGTGTTTGCCTGCCATTGCGCAACATGCGCACAATGGTAAGAAGGCTGCTTCCTTTTTTAATTTCGTACTTGCCGGGTTTGAGGTTTTTCCAAAGATCCATCCTATCGGCAAGCCAGTTAAAGGTAGACGTGTTTGTAACAATCTTATTTTTATACAAGGAGTCTGACACCACCTCTTTTGTAGCTGCGGATGTTTTTATATATAAAACTTCTTTTGACGACGTAAACCCTGTGGCTGAACCCAAAAATATCCAGGCTATAATTCCAGCGCCAATGATCAATAAAAGCAAAAGGCCTAAAAGGAGTTTTTTCATAGGCTTCAAAGTAAATAAAAAACCCTGTCATGAGGACAGGGTCGAGTTAATATAATTTCCGCAATTTATTTAGGTGTGTTTGGATTGTTTTGTGTGCCAGGGAAAGTTCCATTGTTAGGGTTGCCCTGTGGCTGTTGAGTTGGTGCGGGTTGCGCAGGAACCGGTCCATTACTTACATTATCAATACGGTCGCGAACTGCCTGGCCACCTGAAATAAAAAAAGTTGACACAAGACAAAGAATAGCTATCACCGCTGCAAAGATCCAGGTACCTTTTTCCAATACATCGGTCGTTTGCTTCACACCCATGAACTGGTTGCTGAAGCCGCCAATATTGCCAGCAAGGCCACCCCCTTTTGGATTTTGAACTAACACAATAAGGCTTAAAACAATTGAAGCCAGGATAATCAGGATTACAAATAATACGGTCATATCACGAACCTTTTAAATTTTCAATTTTCGTTGCAAAATAAGCCCTTTTAGAGGGATTGAGCAAACTTAATTTGTTATAAACTTCTATAGCTTTTTGAGCATTTCCCTGCTTGGTCCACACTTCCGCCATGGCTTCTGTCCACACATCCGATTGGTGGATTGAGTCTTCAGCCATGTGTTGCACTTTTGTTTCTGAACCGGCATCTACCGCATTTGTCACCTGGGTAGCCGGCAATCGCTTCATAGTCTTTAACCATTCTGTAAAACTTTTTAACTGCTTACCTAATTTATCTTTCGGAGCCTCCTCCTGTGAAAGCTTAATGCCTTGCGAGGCAAAATAATCTACCGTGTGATAAGGTTCGAAGGCAAGTTCTGTTTCCTGTTTCGGGTTTTGAGTTTGAGGTTGAATGGGATGGGCGCTTTCGGGTGGCTGCGGCTGATGGGGTAGTGTTGGAATTTCGTCCAATTCCACGCCATTGGTTGCATGGTTTTGTTCTACGTTAACTGGATCATCATGCGTAATTAAAGTTCCAAGTGAAGAAATGTCCGGAACTTTTACCTGTCGTTCAGGGTCATAAGTATTGTGGTCAGACGAAAGGGGTGGAGTTTCTTGTACCATCTCTTTCGGAATTGAATGGGCCAGATAATCGTCCGTTGAAACTGCAATCGATTCCTTTTCTAAAACTTCAACTTCTTGTTCAAGAGGTAACCTGTTTTCGTCATCAAATGAGATTTCAGTGTAAAACCTATCTGAAGAAATGAAGTATTGAAACTCCAGAGGATTGTGATAGTATAATATTGATTTTTGTAATTGTGCGTGGTATTCGTCTGAACCTTGCTGTTTGAGCTTTTCGAGTAAAAGAAATTGTGCAGGAGCGAAGTAGGGAAAACGAAGTGTTAGGTTTTTAATTTCGTCGACGTTGCATTCTTCGATAGTTGCTTTACCAAACAAGCGTTGAGCCAGGGCATGTATTCTTTCGCTCATGTCGGCAATTTACTACCAATTGGAAAATATACGGTTGAAAATTTCATCTGAAAGATTCCTTATCATTTCATCCAGCAAAGAAGCCTCAGCCTGTTGCAAAGTTCTGTTGGCACTAAAATCAAAACTGCGGCTAACATCATATTCCTGGGTTTTGTTATAGACCTGATCTACTAAAGTGATATGCACAGAAACGGTAAGCCGGTTAATAGACGCCTGTGACTGGTTATTATTGGTAGTTACACCTGAAGTGCTTACGGAATAGTCCCTGATTTCCCCACTAATATCCCAATTGGCATTGTCGGTTGTAATATTGGTTAGCCTTGTCTGCCTTATAATCTTTTGTTTTAAGCGGTCAGTAAGTGTGGGACTTAGTTGTGGGTTCACATAAGGCGCCCTGTTTTCAATAAAATTTACCCGCACTGTTTTGATTGAATCAGGAATAGTTCCTTTTTCACTAAAACCGTATATACCACAGGAAGAAAATGAAAAACTTAAAATGCAGATTGCAAAACTCAGTATGAAAAGAAAAATTATATTGGATTTTAAACGCATAGAATTGAAGCCTTTTTTCTATTTTTCAGAGTGCATTTTGTTTTATTGGTCGATGTCGTATTCTTTCAGTTTTCTGTATAAAGTTCTTTCACTTATACCAAGGTCCATGGCAGCATCTTTTCGTTTGCCCCTGTGTTTCTTTAAGGCTTTTATGATCAATTCTTTTTCCTTGTCCATAATGTTCAGGCTTTCTTCTACTTCTTCGTGCTCGTGAATATCATTATGGTGCATCACTACCGGTTGTGAGGCTGCAGGAATATTTGAAGTTACTAAAACCGGCGAACCCATTTCATGAGTTTGCAATTCTTTAACCTCGCTCATGAAAGAAGGGTTTTGGTGAGCAGCTGTCGGATTTTGCACTACCTCAAAAAAAAGACGCTTCAATTCTGTAACATCTCTTTTCATGTCGAAGAAGAGCTTGTACAAAATTTCTCTTTCGTTGTTGAATTCATGCGACTCTCCATTTACATGGGCTAAAATAGGCAGGCGGTTGGTAGAATTGTTATTGTCGGGAAGGAACTTAGCCAGTTCCTTTGCATTAATTTGTTTTTCTGTTGCCAGCACAGAAATCTGTTCAGCAATATTTTTTAGTTCACGAACGTTACCAGGAAAAGGGTAGTTCATTAATCGTTGCCGTGCTTCCTCATCCAGTTGAACAGGAGCTGTTTTATATCTTTCTGCAAAATCAACGGCAAACTTTCTGAAGAGGAGAGGGATATCTTCTTTCCGATCTCTCAAAGCCGGCACACGTATAGGTACTGTATTTAACCGGTAATAAAGGTCTTCCCTGAATTTTCCCTGGTGAAATAATTGCAGCAAATCTTTATTGCTGGCCGCAATTACCCGTACATCTGTTTTTTGCACTTTAGAAGAACCAACTCGGATAAATTCACCACTTTCTAAAACGCGAAGCAATCGGGCTTGTGTACCTAAAGGCATCTCGCCAATTTCATCAAGAAAAATAGTTCCGCTGTTCACGGTTTCAAAATAGCCCTTACGGCTATCTGCAGCGCCGGTAAAAGAACCCTTTTCATGACCAAATAATTCCGAGTCAATAGTTCCTTCCGGTATAGCACCGCAGTTTACAGCAATGAAAGGATTGTGTTTTCTTGCAGAAAGCGAATGTATAATATGAGAGAATGCTTCTTTACCTACGCCGCTTTCTCCCGCTATCAAAACGGTTAGATCTGTAGTAGAAACCTGCACGGCTACCTGTAAAGCATAATTAAGTGCAGGTGAGTTGCCTATAATGCCAAACCTGTTTTTGATACTTTGTAAATCCATTCTAAAACAATTAAACTAATTCACCTAATAAAGTTGCCTGTGTGCAGTCTGTTACTTTTACCTGCACATAGTCTCCGGGCTTATGATTTCTGTTTCCTTTTGGAAATACGACGACCTTATTCTGAGAGCTTCGTCCCATCCAGTCCTTATCTGTTTTCTTTGAGTCAGCCTCAATTAAAACCGTAAAGGTTTTATCCACATCCTTTTTATTGCTTTGGTGCGAAAGCTTTCCCTGCAGCTCCACAATCTCCTGTAATCTTCTTTTCTTCACCTCCTCGGGAATATCGTCTTTATACCGGCGCTGTGCCAATGTTCCCGGACGTTCACTGTAAAAGAACATGTAGCTCATATCGTACTCCGCATACTCCATAACGTCTAAGGTGTGCCTATGGTCTTCCTGGGTTTCAGTGCAGAAGCCGGCAATAACATCAGAACTGATGCCACAACCTGGCAGGATCTCGCGAATACGATCCAACTTAGCCATGTACCATTCACGGGTATAACTTCGGTTCATCAACTGTAGCACCCTTGTAGAACCACTTTGCAGAGGGAGATGAATGTATTTGCAGATGTTATCATATCTAGCCATTGTAAACAACACCTC
>Ga0126307_10003095_pt1 | contig 11308 bp, 12 predicted proteins | sample Plot28_FD_89955 | JGI IMG/M metagenome (GOLD analysis project Ga0126307, IMG submission 89955) | Serpentine soil microbial communities from UC McLaughlin Reserve, CA, USA - Plot28 | ecosystem: Environmental > Terrestrial > Soil > Grasslands | place: USA: UC McLaughlin Reserve, Lake County...
GCGCCCCTCTCCCGATGGGCCTGGGTGCCCCCCGTGGTTCCCAGGATGAGACAAATGCTGGACAACCTCTGCATCCACCAGAAATTCATCGCGATCCTCCTCCTGCTGCCGCCGGTGCCGCGCGCCCCGGCCCTCTGGGGGAGGTAGAGCAATGGCATCGACTCAGGCCAGGCGGCGCTGGGCGTGGGCGCTCGTGCTTGTGCTGGTCGCGCTCGCGGTCGCGATCCCCCTCACCGTGGCCCGCCGGCAGGAGCCCACGCCGCCCGGCACCCTCCAGAACGTGCTGCTCGAGGATTTCGAGGTCCGGCAGGAAGCGGCTGTTGTGCCCGCCGGCACCGTCAGCTTCCGCATCCGCAATCAGGGCCCGACCACCCACGAGGTCATCGTCGTACGAACCGAGCTTGCCCCTGACAAGCTGCCCCTGCAGGACGACGGGCTGACGGTCGACGAAGAGGGCGAAGGCATCAAGTTTCTCGAGGAGGTCGATGGGCTCGACATCGACGACCGCGAGACCATGGTCCTGGACCTAGCGCCAGGCCACTACGTCCTGTACTGCAACCTGGAGGGCCACTACCTGGGGGGGATGTATGAGGCGCTCACCGTCCGCTGAGGCGGGAGCCGCGAGCGCGACCCGGCGCACGGCGGTCGGCGGCCGGTCCGGCATCGGCCGGTTGGTCCCGCGGCTCCCGATCCTTGGCGACCTGCGCCTGGGTCGCCGGCTCGGCTGGGTCATCCCCATGCTCATCGTCCTGGTGGCCGCGATCGTCGTCTACAACGCGCGAGCCATCGCGGAGCAGCGTGGCTCGGCGCTGGTCGTCTACACCGCCGCGCGCCAGCGGGCCTTCGTGGAACGCTATACGACGGACGTCCTGCTGAAGGTCGACGGCTTCCAGGCCGACCCTGAGGAGAGCGCCGAGGACGTGCGCGAGCCGGTCGACGTGCTGCTGGACGGCGGCAGCGTGCGCGCACCCCAGGGCGGTGGCGCGCGGGTCGAGATCCAGCCCGCCCGCGACTGGAGGGTCCGCCGCAAGCTCGAGCAGGACCGTCGCCTCATCGACGCGTTGATCCGCACCGGCGACCAACTCCAGGAGGGCGGCCGCGACGACCGGAGCTACGAGACCAACGTGACCCGACTGCGGGTGCTGAGCGCCCAGCTGTCGAGCGTCTCCAATGACGCCGTCCGGGAGATCACCCAGCAGGCCGAGGCATCGATCAGCCGGCTGGTCCGCATCGAGATCGCCCTTGGGCTGCTCGGCGTGCTCGCCGCCCTCGCCCTGGGGCTGCTGCTGCGGCGGGCCGGCGCCGAGCAGGCGGCCCAGTTCCGCTCGCTGGTGAACAACTCCTCGGACCTCATCACCGTGCTTACCCCCGATGGCACGATCGCCTATCAGAGCCCCTCGGTGCAGCGGGTGCTCGGCCGGCGAGCTGGCGCCCTCGTCGGCGCCGCCCTGGTCGATCTCGTCCATCCCGACGACCGGCACCAGGTCAACGCGGCCCTCACCAGGCTCATGGAGGCGCCGGGAGCGACCGCCAGCTTCGGGTGCCGGCTGCAGCACGAGGACGGGTCGTGGCGTCACGTGGAGAGCATCTGCACCAACCTCGCCGACGATCCCCGCGTCAACGGGCTGGTGCTGAACATCCGCGACGTCACCGAGCAGGCGGCGTTGCGCCAGAGCATCAGCGACCTGCTCCACAACCTCGCCAGACGCAGCCAGGGACTGGTCGACCGGCAGCTCGAGCTGATCGACGAGCTGGAGCGCAACGAGGTCGACCCGGACCGGCTCGACGAGCTGTTCCGGATGGACCACCTTGCCACCCGGATGCGGCGCAACGTGGAGAACCTGATCGTGCTGTCGGGCGTCGACCAGCGCCGCCGGTGGAGCGAGTCGGTCCCGCTGCGCGACGTGGTCGAGGCCGCGGTGGCCGAGGTCGAGGACTACTCCCGCGTGCAGGTTGCCGGTATCCATGACCTCACGCTGTCCGGCCAGGCCGCCAGCGACGTCGCCCATCTGCTGGCCGAGCTGGTCGAGAACGCCACCTCGTTCTCCTCGCCCACCACCAGGGTGGAGGTCTCCGGCGGTCCGGCCGGCAACGGCTACGTGCTCGAGATCGGGGACCACGGGATCGGGATGAGCGACACCGAGCTGGCCGAGGCCAACCGGCGGCTGGCCGCGCCGTTGGCGGCCGACAACATCGCCGTGTCGAGAATGATGGGCTTCCACGTGGTCGGCCGCCTCGCGGCCCGCCACGGCATCAGGGTGCAACTGCGTCCTCGCTGGTTCGGCGGGATCACCGCGCTGGTGCTGCTGCCGACGACTCTGCTCGGCTCGGCTGGCGAGCACCCAGCCATGGCACCGCCGGTGTCGGCCGGCGTCACGGTCGCGCCGGAGCCGCTCCTGCTGGCCAACTCCACCGAGTCGCGCTGGCAACCGCGCGCGCACCTGCCGCTCCGCCGGCAGGCAGCGCCGGCACCAGACCGTGGTGGGGACACGGATCCTGCCGCTGAGGCAGGCGACCCGTTCGGGTAGGCGCCGCGGTCACCATGGGTAGCTGTGCATGAGCGGCGGTGGAACGGATGAGGGGGGGCGGACCTGGTCCCGTCACTACCGCCGCCCCTACACGGCCACCGGTGGGCGCACCCGCCCGGCTCACGACGACCTCGAGCTGGAGACGCTGGTGCAGACGGTCACGGGCATCGACGAGCAGCTTGCCGGGTTGGGTCGCGAGCAGCGCTCCATCGCGGCGCTGTGCCGGGAGGGCGTGTCGGTCGCGGAGATCTCCGCCCGGCTCGACCTGCTCCTGGGCGTGACCCGCGTGATCGTCGGCGACATGGAACTCCAGGGCGTGGTGGTGCTCCACCGGCCGCGGGCCACCGTCGCCGACGCCGACCTCCCGCCGCTGGAGCTCCTGGAGCGGGTGCTGCACGGCCTCAGGAACATCTCGTAGCGATCTGCGGCGTGGGGTCGTGCCGGGTCGCTTTCGCCGGCGACGCTGGGGTGACGCAGGCGGGGCAGGATCGCCGGCATGGCCGGGTATCGCGCTCTTGCCGCGGTTGGGCGCAGCGTCGTTGCGTTGCTGAACCGCGGGTTCGCCGAGGCTCTGCCGACGGGGCGTCGGCCGACCGCGGTGCTGGCCGGCACGCGTGACTTCGACCTGGTCAACTCCAGCCCGTCCGCGGTCATCCGCTACCCGGCGGTCTCGCTGTACTGCTACCGGCTGGCGGTGGACCGGGAGACGCGGCCGGGATGGTCGGCGGTGGCCAGCCAGGACGGCCTGCCCCGGTTGCCGCTGCGGATGCATCTGCTGCTGACCGCCTGGGACGAGTTCGCCGAGAGTGAGCTGGAGTGGATCGGGCTCGCCGCCCGGATCCTCGAGACGACCAGCGTGCTCAGCGGGCCGCTGCTCGACCCCAGCGGCGACTGGGGTCCCGGCGACAGCGTCCAGCTCGTCACCGACGAGATCGCCCTTGACGCGATGAGCGAGGCGTTCCAGGCGCTGACCGCGGACTATCGCCTCTGCCTGCCCTATGTGGCGCGGGTGGTGGTCCTGGACGGTGTCGGCCGGCCCGGCGGGGAGCGCGTCACCACGGTGGCGGGCGACCTCGGGCCGGACGTCGCCACGGTGGCGCCGCCATGACCGCCGAGCGGATCGAGGTGGAGGCCGGCCCGGTGTCGGTATGGCATCGGCTGGCCCTGGGCGTGCGCTGCCTCGACGCGCGCACGGGGGCGCCGGTCCCGGTGCCGGTGCTGGTCCGCCGCGAGCTCGGCGGTCCCTCGCTGTCGCGGCGCCGCTGGTCAGGACCGGGACCGGCTGCACGCTCCGCTACGGCGCGTCGGTCGGCGCCCGGGTCGTGGTGCGGATCGAGGACCCGCGGCGCCGGTGGCTGCCGCGGCGGCTGGCCGTGCGGCCGCCGGACCGCGCGCGGGCCGAGGCCTCGGAGGCGGACCCGCCCGGGGTGTACCTGGGCGCCGCCGACCGCACCGTCGAGGCGTGGCTGTACCCGGGCCCCGCCTACCCGATCCCGGCCGGCAGCACCGGCGCCCGGCTGCGGGTGCTGCGGCAGGGGGCGCCCGTCGCCTGGCCGCGGCTTGAGGTCTTCGAGCCCGGCGGGGTCCCGGCGGGATGGGCGCATGGGGACGAGCACGGCGACGTCCTGGACCTCGCCTCCACCACCGGCACGATCCCGCCGCCGGCCCCCGCGACCTTCCCGGTGGCCGTCCGGGTGCACCACCCCGACCCGGCCCGGCCCGCCGGCCAGGGCCCACCCGACCCCTTCCAGGTCCCGGACACGCCCGAGGCGTCGCGACCCGGCGACCGGCTGAGCTCGCTGGTGGCCGAACGGGTCACGGCCCCGACGGGGCCGGCCCTGCCCGAGGGTCTCGACCTGGACGCCGCCCATGGCACCGGCGTCCCGCCGGGCTACGTTACCGCCGCCGACGTCGTCGTCCCCCTGACCACCGGACAGGTGCTCACCGTCCCCATCTCCGTCTGAGCCGCGACCAGGAGGTCCGAGCCCATGCCCGAGTACCTGACCCCAGGCGTCTACGTGGAGGAGACCAGCTTCCGCGCCCGCTCCATCGAGGGCGTCCCGACGAGCACGTTCGGCATGGCCGGCCGGGCGCAGTACGGCCCGGTCCCGTACTCGCTCCCCGGTCTCGGGCTCGGGGGTGGCGCCGGCGGCCCCAAGCCGGGCCCCACGTTGCTGACCAGCTACACCGAGTACGAGCGGGCGTTCGGCGGGCTCAGCATCGGCGGCGAGCCATGCTGGCTGGCGTTCGCCGCCCGGGCGTTCTTCAGCAACGGCGGGCGGCGGCTTTACGTCTCCCGGGTGGTCGATCTGACGATGGCCGCCGGGCCGCCGCCGGCGGTCGACGTCGACGCCAACTTCGCCTCGCTGCCGGTCCCGCCCCCGCCGCCGGGCGGCGGGGCCGCCCCCGCGCCGCTGCTGCGCTTCCGCGCCCGCTGGCCCGGCTCGGTGGCCCGCACCATCCGGGTCGTGGTCAGCCTGCGCCGCAGCAAGAACCGGCTGATCAACGGCGTGCTGACCGGGGTCCGGCCCGGGGCCGCGGTCGAGGTGCTGCCCCTGCCGGCGGACGGGTCGCCCTTCACCCCGCCCCCCGACACCCAGGACCCCGACCCGGCCACGGTCCAGGTGGTGGTGCGCAACGACGAGGGCGAGCTCGGGTACCGCACCGCCGCCGGCGGGTTCCAGGCGGTCGACCCCGCCACGGCCGCGGTGCACCTGGTCCTGGCGGTGTCGGTGTCGATGGCTGAGGACCGGGTCGACGCCTACAACGAGCTGGAGCTCGACGAGGAGCACCCCCGGTCCATCTTCACCGTCCTGCAGCTGGACGACCCGCCTGACGAGTTCTCCCTGGTGTGGCTGGGCCGGGAGCCGGTGGCGGCCGGGCAGCCCGCCCCGACCCCTGGGGCCGGCGGCGATGGCGTCGTGGTAGCGGCCGGTCTCGATCAGACGCGCGGTGAGGGCGTCCAGCGCGTGGATCCGCAGCTGGCGGAGGCGCTCCCGCTCGATCCCGATCCAGTCCTCGGACCAGGTCGGCAGCAGGTCGGCGCCGTAGCGGTCCGGGTCGAGGTCGGCGGGGACCATGCCGGGCGTCCCGTCGAGCAGCCGTTGGGAGCGGGTGACCAGGTCGACGACGTCGCAGCGCACGTCGGAGGTCAGGGCGACCTGCGCGCCGGTCGCGTCGACCAGGCCCGGCGGCAGGCGCCAGATGACGCTGCGGAGGTTGCCGGCGGCCCGGTGGTCATGCTTGTCGGGCCAGAGCGTGCCCGCCGCCACCCTGCGGCTGACCGGGCCGCCGTGCAGGACCAGCAGGGCGAGCAGGCGCTCGCCGCCGGCGGTGATCCGCAGCGGACGCCCGAGACGGCTGAGGCGGAACCCGCCGAGGAGCCGGAGCTCGACCGGGCAGCTGGCGTCGGTCGTCACCCGGCACTCCCGCGCGAGGGTCTCGGCCCCGCCGCCGGGCATGCCATCCCTCCCCCTAGGACACCTGGAGGTCGTCGTAGCTGTAGAAGTCGCTCGGGTCCAGCATCTGCCGGGGCGTGACCGGGTTGGTGAGCAGGGAGTGCATGTCGTCGTCGATGCGGTGGCCGTCCAGCTGCGCCGGGGCGTTCTGGCCGGGCAGGTAGGGGGAGCCGGGGAAGGTGTCCTGCCAGGCCGCCCAGATGCGGTCCTCGTTGCAGTGGTTGAGGTAGAAGACCGGGTCGTTCGGAGAGGACGACGGCAGCATGTCGCCGCCCACCCAGACATGGACCCGGTTGTGGAGCCCCGGGGCGCCGGCCAGCGGCCGCCAGCCCTCCACGCGGTTCCGGAACCCCTGCGACTGGGTGTTCCACGGCGACCGGTCGTACTCGTCCAGGTTCAGCGCCGCGGCCACGTCGGCCTGGGTGGGCAGGCCGGCCACGTTCTGCCCGAACCCCCGCCGGAGGCCGCGGTTGGCCTGGACCAGCTGGCCCTGGACGTCGGCCGTCACCCGAACCCGCCAGCTGGCCGGGTCGGTGGCGTCGAAGGCGAACGGCCCGGTGCTGACGGGGCTTCCCTCCCCGCCCATGCAGTCGTCGTCCCAGACCGCCGAGTCGGGCTGGGCGGCGGGCGCGGCCTCGCCGTCGGCGGCCCAGTCCCAGTAGGGGAGGCCGACGTCGGCGTCGTTCAGCACCCGTTGCAGCTGGAGCTCGAGCAGGACGAGCATGAACCGGTGCCAGGGAAGGAACACCGGGCCCCGATGGGCGGCGTTGCGGTCGCCCTGGGTCGGAGGGGTGAAGGTTCCCATCGCATAGTGGTGCCAGACGACGAACAGATCGTAGGTGCTGATCTGCGCGGGCGGTCCGGGGATCTGCAGATCGGTCGTGGTCGGGCCCAGGAACTCCTGCTTCAGCAGGGTGACACCCTCGATGTAGTTCTTGCGGGCGGTCTCGTCGGTCAGGATGTCGCGTCGTATCGCCGCCATCACGATCCCTGCCCGTGCTCGTGGCTGTGTCCACCGGCCTCGAAGTCGTCGGGGAAGGTGTCGATGAGCTGCTTCACCAGGTCGACCGCCGAGGTGAAGCCCAGGTTGGGAACGGCGTGGTAGTGGACCTGGCCGTCGTTGGTGACGCCCATGTGGCCCACGATCGGCATGCCGTCCACCTCGAGTTGATAGGTGGTGCGGACCACGATGTGGTGGCCGCGGTAGGTCGCCTCCCGGACGCTCTCCATCTGGCCGCCGCCGTGTCCAGGGCCGTGGCCCTGGGCCGGCAGCTGCGCCCGGCCCTCGGCCAGCCGCTGGACGATCGCATCGGGCGCCGCCCCCAGCGACAGCTCTTCCCGCTTCATTGGCGTCCCCTTCCGTCAGTCGTGGGTCCGGCAGATGCGGACGAACAGGTCGTTGAAGCCGGCGATGCCGCCGAACAGCGCCCCGATCTCCACCACCTGCACCCGGACGAGGGCGTCGGCGATGCCGGAGGGGGGAAGCGGCGGCAGGTTGGCCAGCGCGTGCGCGAAGGCCTCGTCGAAGCTGAGGTTCCGGGAGAACCCGGTGGCCTCGTCGGCGCCCGGCGGGCAGCTGCGATCGGGGCTGCCCTGCACGGCGTCGGCATACGCCTCCAGCTCCTTGCCGTACTCCTGGATCGGAACCTGGTCGGCCCCGTCGGCGTGATGGACGGTGATGGTGTCCTGGTCGGCCGGGAACCGCACCGTCTCGGCAATGCGGAATGGCGTGATCACCTGCGGGAAGACGCCCGGCCGGGGACAGCGCAGCAGGTCGAACTGCTGCGGGAAGATCCGCCGGGGGTCCTGGCGGATGTCGACCTGGAAGCCGGGCGTCGGCAGCTCGCCCTCGGCCACCAGGAGCACGTTCTGACCGATCCGGAAGGCGTGGATCGCGCTTCGGGAGGCCAGCTCGCATCCGATGTGCATCGAGTGTCCTTTCTCGTGGTGGCGTGCTAGGCGCCTGGGGCGCCGGTGTCAGGACTGTGGAGCAGGACGGCGATCCCGGCTGCGACCAGCAGGGCGCCGACGGGGGCGGCCAACCTGGGTCCCGCCCTGGCCGTCTTCTCGGCCGCCATGACCACGCCCAGGCCCAGCATCCACAGGAGGCTGGAGAGCCCGAGGGCGAACATGACCAGTATCAGCGGCCAGCAGCAGCCGACACAGGACCAGCCGTAGGCCATCCCGATCCGCATGGCGTCAGCGGCCGGGCGGCGGCCCTGCCAGTGGCGGTAGATGAAGCCGCGCGGGGACCGGCAGGCGACCAGGCACCGGTACTTGAGCGGGCTGAACTGGTACAGGCCGGCGAGCACCAGGGCGGCGCCTCCCAGCAGCTGGGGGCGGGCCTGGAGCCACCCGATGCTCGCCACCAGCCTGTGCACGCCCAGGTCGGCGGCCCGTAGCAGGTAGCCCACGGCCAGCCAGGCGGTGACGAACCCGACCGCGACCGCCGCCTGCAGCCGGCCGCGTCCCGGCCGCTGGCGGACGACCGTGGCGAACGCCTCCAGCAGTCGGCTCGCCGTGGGGAGCATCATGGCGACGATCATCAGGGTCCATCCGGCCAGGAACAGGCCGAGGGTCGTCCAGCCGTCGGGCCCGGACGGCGGCTGCCCGTGGCCGAGGTAGCGAGCGTAGGGTGACGCCCCCCAGCGCCACAACGCCAGCCAGGCGGCGACGACCAGCCCGGCCAGGATCCAGGCGGGAGCGGCCTGGGCCCCCCTTGCCGTGGTTGCGTACCGGAACCGAGCCATGCTGGGTGGCCGCTCAGGCGGTGGCGGCCTGGTCGCGGCTCAGATAGGCGAACCGGCCCCGGTTGGCGCTGCGCGCCTCCAGCTGCAGATCCCACTCCTCACCGTCGAGATCCAGCCGGTAGGTGCTCGACCGGCCCACCTCGGCCGGGGTGCCGAGCAGCACGGCCAGCGCCCCGTCGGCCACGGTGATGAGCCGCCCGGTCTCGCCGACCAGGGGCTGCATCTCGGCGGTCGCCGCCTTGCCGGCCGTGACCTTGGTGGTGCCACCGTCGTTGCGGAACGAGATGGCCGCCCGAGCCGCCGAGCTGACCTCGTCGGTCATCTCGGCCAGCTCCTGGAGCGGACCGCCCAGCTTGCCGGTGAAGCAGTCGGTCAGGGCGCGCTCCTGCTCGTCGGTGGCCCGCTCGTCGGTGAACAGCGCGACCCGCGCCCGCGCGCCACGGCGATGCCCGCCATGGTGGGAAACACTCACCACGGCCAGACCTGACACGTCCACCCCGTCGATCACACCCTGCTCGACGTACCAGGCGACCATGCCGGTGCAGCTGTCCTCGTCCGGGTCCTGGTCGAACCAGCAGTGGCACATGACATGGCAGTCACACGCCTCCAGGAACTGGCCTCGAAGCTCGTACGCCATCGGTCGCTCCCGTGAAGCCGTTCGACGCAATTCCACGCTCGGATGAGAGTCAGGCGGTGCCAAAGCCCCCTCTGAACACTCCAGCGGCAGTTCGCTGCGCCACAGCAGCCTACGCAGGAACGGCGTGCCCGTGAATAGAGCCATGGATCCAGGCCCAGGACTGCCAAGGGACTAGATCCTCGGCGTGGCCCACTCGCCCCCCGTTGCCGCAACCACCGCCTCACCTGCGGTCTTGCTGTGGGCCGGGGGACCGGTACCTTGCCGTCGAATCCTTGGGGCTAGCGAGATCCGGACGGTCCACCGCCGGACGGGTTTCCCGCTCGCATGCGGGCCGCCGCCTCACCGCGCCGGCGCACGTGCAACTTCTCCAGGATATTGTGCACGTGGTTCTTCACGGTGCGGACCTCAATACCCAGATGCTGTCCGATCTGCCGATTGGACAGGCCCTGGTCGATCAGCCGGAGGACCTGGTGCTCGCGGGCCGTCAGGTGTGATCCGGCGGCCAGCGACCGGCGCTCGGCGGCCATGTTCGCCACCCGGCGCAGGAGCGCGGTCGAGATCTGCGGGGGACAGGGGAGCTCGCCCCGGGCCAGGCTCTGCATGGTCATGGCCAGGTCCGCCCGCGAAGCTCCCCGGAGCAGATATCCGGCGACACCGGCCTCGGCGAGCGCGATCGCCTCGTCCTCGCTTCCGGAGACGCCGATCGCGACCACGCGGGCGCGAGCGTCCGCGGCGACCACCGCCCCGACGATCCCCAGGCTCCCGAGGGTGGCCATGTTGAGCAGGACCACGTCCGGGCAGAACTTCCGCAGCCGTTCCATGGTCGCCGCCAGGTCGCCGGCGGCGTCGAGGGCGGCGATCCATGGCTCGCCCTCGAGGAGGCTGGTCAATGCCTCCCTGGAAAGGCGAATGTCGTCGACGACAAGCACCCGCCTGCCGGTGACCAGGGAGGCCACCGGCTTCGGTGTGGTGGGGTCCATAGCGATGCCCCCCTATTGCTCATTTGCGACGTTAGCGCGTGCGGACTCGCCGGGACAAGAGTCACCCGCCGGCCACCTTGGCGCTTCGTCCCGGGACCCCGGGGGGCTGGCTCCGGGCAGGCGACGCAACTTGAACCAGGCCTCTGAGCAACAGGTTCAGGCGTTACGGCGGCAGCCATTCCCTTCACGCCTTCGCCCAAGGCCCGTCGGTTCAGCGATGGGTCACGCCGGGTCGTGCGAGCGGGGCGAGCGTCGGCTCCTTCACCGGCGTGTCGCCCAGTGCCTCCTCGATGGCCGCCAGCGTGTCCGGCGCGAGCTCCATGCCGGAGGCCTTGGCGTTGGCGTGGACCTGGTCGGGCCGCGAGGCCCCGACGATCGCCGACGCGACCTCGGGGCGGCGGAGCACCCAGGCCAGCGCGAGCTCGGCCATCGACAGACCGGCCTCCTCCGCGATCGGCCGCAGGCGGTCCACGGCCTCCAGAACCGCGTCGTCCAGCAGGCGATGCATCGCGACGTTCATGTCGCTGTTGGCCGCGCGCGAGTCGGGGGGCGGCGCCTGCCCAGGACGGTACTTGCCGGTCAGCACGCCCTGCGCGAGTGGCGACCAGACGATCTGGGAGATGGCGTTGGCCGCGCACAGCCCGAACAGCTCGGCCTCGGGCGCCCGCCAGAGCATCGAGTACTGGGGCTGGGAGGAGACGAACAGGTCCGGCCCGGCGAGCTCGATCGCCGCCTGGAGCTGCTCGGTCGTCCACTCACTGAAGCCCAGGTACCGCGCCTTTCCCGAGGCGACGACCTGCTGGAGGGCCTCGATCGTCTCCTCGATCGGGACGTCGGGGTCGAAGCGGTGCGCCTGGTAGAGGTCGACGTGGTCCGTCCGCAGGCGAGCCAGCGAGGCGTCGATCTGCCGGCCGATCTGGGCCGCCGACAGGCCGCGGTCGGCCGGGTCGTCCGA
>Ga0126307_10003096_pt1 | contig 11308 bp, 11 predicted proteins | sample Plot28_FD_89955 | JGI IMG/M metagenome (GOLD analysis project Ga0126307, IMG submission 89955) | Serpentine soil microbial communities from UC McLaughlin Reserve, CA, USA - Plot28 | ecosystem: Environmental > Terrestrial > Soil > Grasslands | place: USA: UC McLaughlin Reserve, Lake County...
ATCGTGCGCTTCCTCGCCATCCTCGAGCTCTACAAGCAGGGCGTCGTCGACCTCGAGCAGTTCGACACGTTCGGCGATCTGCGCGTGCGCCGTCTACAGGAAGGCGAGACCGCCCTCGATGCGGCCAGCCTGGCCGAGTGGGACGAGCCCGAGGGCACATCTGAGGACGGGCGCGAGACGGTGGCCTCGGAGCCCGAGTAGCCGTGTACGACGACCCGCTCGACGAAGCCACCCAAAGCCTGCGAGCCCACGAGGCGCGCCGGGCCGTCGAGGCCGTCGTCATGGCGGCGACCGACCCCGTCGAGCCGCGCTTCCTCGCCCAGCTCGTCGAGCTGCCGGTCGCGAGCATCGAAGAGCTGTGCCGCGAGCTCGCGGCCGAATACGACGATGCCGGCCGTGGCTTCGTGCTGGTCAAGGTGGCGGGCGGTTACCGGTACCAAACCCATCCCGACCTGTCGCCGTACGTCGAGCGCTTCGTGCTCGAAGGACAACACTCCCGGTTGTCGGCGCCCGCGTTCGAGACGCTGGCGATCGTCGCCTACAAGCAGCCGATCTCGCGCGCGCAGATCTCGGCGATTCGCGGCGTCGACGTCGAGTCGGTCCTCAGCACGCTCCTGCGGCGCGGCTACATCGAGGAGGTCGGCCGCGACCCCGGACCGGGGCAGGCTGTGATGTACGGGACGACGCGCGAGTTCCTCGAACGCCTCGGCCTCGACTCTCTCGCCGACCTGCCGCCGCTCGGTGACTTCGTGCCCGCTCCCGACGTCGTCGACGCGCTCGAGCGCGGTTTGCGCGTGTCCGACGATCCCACGCCCAACCCGTAGATGACGACCCGGACGCCGTCCGGGCAGCCCGGCAGCAGCGCAGAGGGCGAACGACTCCAGAAGGTCCTCGCCCGGGCAGGGTTCGGGTCCCGGCGCGCCGCCGAGGAGCTGATCGCCGGCGGACGGGTGACGGTCGACGGCGCGGTGGCAAGGCTCGGGCAACGCATCGACCCCGACCGCATGCACGTCGAGGTGGACGGTGTACGAGTCCCGGTACGCGACGACGTCGTGTACTACCTGCTGAACAAGCCGCGCCGGGTTGTCACGACCGCCCGAGATCCCGAGGGTCGAACGACGGCCGTCGACCTCGTGCCGACCAAGCCGCGCGTGTTCCCGGTCGGTCGCCTCGACTATGACACCGAAGGGCTTCTCGTCCTCACCAATGACGGCGAGCTCGCGCAACTCGTCACTCATCCGCGTCATGGCATCGAGAAGACGTACCTCGCCGAGGTCTCAGGCGTACCCACGCGTGCCACGGTCCGGGCTCTACGCGAGGGCGTCACCCTCGACGACGGACCGACGGCGCCGGCTCGCGTCCGCCTCGTGCAACATCAGGGCGACAACGCCGCACTTGAGATCGTCCTCCACGAGGGCCGCAACCGCATCGTGCGGCGCATGTGTGAAGCCGTCGGCCATCCCGTTCGACGGCTCGTGCGGACACGCGTCGGCCCGATCACCGACCGGCGCCTTGCGCCCGGAGCGTGGCGTGCGTTGCGGCCGCGCGAGGTTCGGGCCCTGTACGCCGCCGCGACCTCACCCGCAACGCAGCTGAGCGACGAATCGAACCCCGACTAATCTCAATTCGTGTGAGGCTTCGGGCGCTGCGCGGCGCGATCACGTGCAACGAGAACACCAAGCAGGAGATCGAGGAGAAGACCCAGCGCCTGGTCAAGGAACTCCTCGCCCGCAACGAGCTCGAGCACGAGGACCTCGTCAGCGTCGTCTTCACTGCCACCGACGACCTGACGGCGGAGTTCCCGGCCGCCGCCGCTCGCGGCGTCGGGCTCGGCGACATCCCGTTGCTGTGCGCCCGCGAGCTCGCCATCGACGACGGGAAGCCCATGTGCATCCGGGTCCTCGTCCATTGCCACACGGAGCGACCCCGCGACGAGCTGCACCACGTGTACCTCGAGGGTGCACGAACGCTCCGTGACGACCTGCCGGAGTAGTCGCGTGTGGCGCCCCGGTCAGGACCACGTTGAGGCAGAGAGGCGCGGCGCGATGATCGGAGCCGAGATCACGATCGCAGGCCCGCGGCCACTGCGAGGCACGGTACGCGTCCCGGGCGACAAGGGCATCTCGCACCGTGCATTGCTATCGGCGGCGCTGGCATCCGGGCGCAGCACCATTCGGGGCCTCGCCGACGGCGACGACGTGCAGCGCACACGCTCCGCGCTCGAGCAACTCGGCGTGCGCGTGAAGGAATCCGAACCGTCGACGGTGACGGTGCTCGGAACTGGCGCCGCCGGATTACGCGAGCCGGACGCCGTGATCGACTGCGGCAACTCGGGCACGACGATGCGCATGCTCGCCGGCCTGCTCGGAGGTCGACCGTTCCTGAGCGTGCTCAGCGGCGACAGCTCTCTCCAGGGACGGCCGATGGGACGCGTCGCCCGCCCCTTGTGCGCATTGGGGGCGCGTGTCGACGGGCGCGCGGACGGCGAACTGGCGCCCCTCGTGATCAGGGGCCGCGGTCTCACCGGTCGCCGGATCGAGCTCGACGTCGTGAGCGCGCAGGTCAAGACGGCGGTGATCCTCGCCGGCCTGCAGGCCCAGGGCGCCACCGAGGTCGTCGAACCCGCGCCCAGCCGCGACCACACCGAGCGCATGCTCGAAGCGCTTCGAGCCCCCGTCACACGCGTCGACGACCGCACGACCCGGATCGAGACGGGGGCGCCGACGCCATTCGAGCTCGACGTGCCCGGGGACCCCTCGTCGGCCGCGCTGTTCGCCGTGGCTGCGTGCATCACGCCGGGCTCGTCGATCGTGATCGAGGACGTGTGCCTCAATCCGCGCCGTTTGGGCTTCGTCGAGGTCCTTCGACGCATGGGCGCGCGCGTCGTGGCCGTGCCGACGGGGGAGCGGCTCGGCGAGCCCGTGGGCCGTCTCGAGGTCGAAGCCTCGTCGCTCGTCGCCACCACGATCGCTCCCGACGAGGGGATGATCGACGAGATCCCCGTGCTCGCGGTTGCGGCCGCGTTCGCGGATGGGCTCACCGAGATCCGGGGCATCGCCGAGCTGCGCGTGAAGGAGAGCGACCGCATCAATACGATCCAACAGGAGCTGGCGCAGATGGGCGTCGGCGTCGAGACGAAACCGGATGCGCTGACGATCCGCGGCGGGAAACCGCGGCCGGCGATGTTCAAGAGTCACGGCGACCACCGGATCGCGTTGGCCGCGGCGGTAGCTGCCAACGCGATGCCGGGCGAGTCGACCGTGCGCGGCTGGCACTCGGTCGCGGTGTCGTACCCGCGATTCGCCGACGATCTCGGCACGGTGGCGGGCGGGAGCGGCTCGTGATCCGTGTCGTGGCCATCGACGGCCCCGCGGGATCGGGCAAGTCGACCGTCGCCCGCGGCGTCGCCGCGGTGCTCGGCCTCGGCGTGCTCGATACGGGCGCGATGTACCGGGCCGTCACGCTCCTCGCCATCGAGCGCGGCCTCGACCTCGGGGACGGCGACGCCATCGCGCGCGCGGTCGAGCAGGCGGTGCTCGAGCTCGGTGATCCGCCCGGGAGCGTCCGGCTCGACGGCCGTGACATCAGCCGCGAGATCCGCGGCCCGGCGGTGTCGGCGGGCGTGTCGGAGGTGTCCTCGCATCGGGCGGTCCGGTCCCTCCTGCGCGCCCGGCAGCGGGAATGGGCCGAGCGACGCGGTGGGGGCGTCGTGGAAGGCAGAGACATCGGGACGGTCGTGTTCACCGACGCTCCGCTCAAGGTGTTCCTGACCGCCAACGAGGACGAACGGGCGCGCTGGCGCCACCGAGACGAAGAGGCCGCCGCCCGCCCCAGCGACCTGGAGTCCGTGCGCGACGCGGTGGACCGGCGCGACACGCTCGACAACCGGACCACGCCCCTCAACCCCGCCCCGGATGCGGTTGTGATCGACACCACCGGCCGCGACGTCGACGACGTCGTCAAGGAGGTCGTCGAGCACTTCGAGGCCGCAGTCGGAGCGGAGCCGTGACGGCCGCGCGTCGTGGCGATCTCGGCCAGCGGATCTTGTACCGCGTCGCGCGGGCGCTCATCCTGACGCCGTTCAAGGCGATCTTCTTCGTACGCGTACGCGGGCGCGAGAAGGTGCCGCGCACCGGCGCGTTCGTGGTGGCGCCGTCGCACCGATCGCTAATGGACATCTTCTTCACCGGGTACGTCACCCGCCGCCGCATTCGGTTCATGGCCAAGCAGGAGCTGTTCGAGAAGCCGTTCCTCGCCTGGTTGTTCACCGCGCTGGGTGGGTTCTCGGTCGAGCGGGGGAGCGCCGACCGTGCCGCGTTGCGTGCGGCGCAGGAAGCGCTCGAGGGCGGTGAGCCGGTTGCGATCTTCCCCGAGGGGACGCGGCGGCACGGGCGCGACATCGTCGGGCTCTTCGACGGCGGCGCCTACCTCGCGACCCGCCTCGGCGTCCCGATCGTGCCCGTCGGGATCGGCGGAAGTGAGCAGATCCTCGCGTCGGGCAAGACGCTGCCTCGGCCGCATCGCGTCGCGATCGTCGTCGCTGATCCGATCCAGCCGCCCGACCGCAGTGCTGGGCGCGTCCGCCGCCAGGAGGTCACGGACACAACGGAGAAGGTCCGCGTGGAGCTCCAGTCCTGCTTCGACGAGGCGCTCGCGCTCGCCGGCGTGCCGCACGACCCCCCCGAGACGACCTCAGCGGGCGAGCTCGGCCAGGACCAGTGACGCGTCCATCCCGCGGTCGTCACTGAACGGGCCGCCGCGGCGGCGTGCCTCCACCGGGTCGCCGCCGACCATGAGGGCGGCGAGCCCGTCGAGGGCGGGGACGAGCTCGCGCAGCTCCCGTGGGGGAGGGAAATACTCGTCCTCGTCGGTCACGTAGACGGGTTCCACGCCGTCTCTCGGGTCGAGCTCGGCGATCACCGCCTGCACGAGGTCCTCGGGGGCGCTAGCACCGGCGGTCACACCGACGACGCGGACGCCGACCAGCTCGTCGACTTCGAGCTCGTCGGGCCCGTCGACGCGTACGACGACCGGACATCCGGCGCTCCGTGCCACCTTCGTGAGCGCGATGGTGTTCGACGAGTTGGCGCTGCCGATCACCACGACCGCGTCAGCGCGGGTGGCGATGGCGGTCAGCGCGGCTTGCCGGTTGGTCGTCGCGAAGCAGAGGTCGTTGCGCGTCGCCGTCCACAGCTCGGGGAACTGCTCGCGCGTGCGGTCCATGATGCCCTCCCAGTCGTTCATCGAGAGCGTCGTCTGCGCCAGCAACGCGACCCTCGAGGGATCTTGCACGTCGGGGAGCACGTCATCGAGGTCCTCTTCGTGCTCTACCAGGTGCATCGCGTCGGGCGCGACCGCGAGCGTGCCGATGGCCTCGTCGTGGCCGGCGTGGCCGACGTAGAGGACGGTGAAACCTTTCTCGGACCGGACCTTCGCCTCGTGGTGGACCTTGGTGACGAGGGGGCACACCGCGTTCACCACGAACCGGTTGCGGCTCCGGGCGTGCGCGACGACGTCCGGAGCAGACCCGTGGGCGGAGAGCATGAGCGGCGCGTTGTCGGGCACCTCGTCGACGTCGTCGACGAAGACGACCCCGAGGTCGCGGAACCGGTCGACGACGAGCCGGTTGTGGACGATCTCGTGGTAGCAGTACACGGGCGGCTCGAACACACGGACCATCCATGCCAGGGCCTTGATCGCCATCTCCACCCCGGCGCAATAGCCGCGGGGTTGGGCGAGCAGCACACGTTCCACGGACACGTGGCCACGGTACCGCCGGACCAGTGCGGTCCCGACACGGCCTCGTGGATCAGGGCGTCCCGTAGGATTGCCGTGTGCCTCCCGCGCGTGTCGTGGCGGTGGCGCCCGGCTCGCCGGCAGAGTCGACCGGGATCCAGCCCGGCGACGAGGTCCTCGCCCTCAACGGCGAAGCCGTGCGCGACGTCATCCGCTATCAGCTCCAGGCCGACGAGCCCGTCGTCGAGCTCGAGGTCCGCCGTGGCGGTCTCGAGCAGCTCACCGTGGTCGAGAAGCCGGCGGGCGCGCCCCTCGGACTCGAGCTCGACAGCCCGGTGTTCGACCGGGTGCAGACGTGCGACAACCACTGCCCGTTCTGCTTCATCCACCAGCTGCCGAAGGGCATGCGGCGGAGCCTGTACCTGAAGGACGACGACTACCGGCTGTCGTTCCTCTACGGGAACTTCACCACCCTCACGCGCTTCACCGAAGCCGACCTCGAGCGCGTCGTCACCGAGAAGCTCGGCCCGCTGTACGTCAGCATTCACGCGACCGATCCCGACGTGCGGACGCGCCTCCTCCGCAACCGACGCGGCGCAACCAGCCTCCGCTGGCTCAGCGCTCTGCTCGACGTCGGCATCGAGGTGCACGGTCAGATCGTCGTGTGCCCGGGCATCAACGACGGCGCCGTGCTCGACGACACATTGCTCGGGATCCTCGATCGGTTCCCCCACCTGGCGACGGTTGGGATCGTGCCCCTGGGGGTGAGCGACCACACGTCAGAGCCCGATATGCGCGAGCACGGCGCCGCCGAGGCCGCCGCCGTCCTCGACACGGTCGGTCGTTGGCAACCCCGGTTCTTCGATGCGCTCGGGCGCCGGCTCGCGTACGCGGCCGACGAGTACTACGTCCTGGCCGGACGGCCGTTCCCCGACGGTGTCGACTACGAGGGCTTCCCGCAGCACGAGAACGGCATCGGTATGGCACGCGCCTTCGAGGCCGACGTGCGTGCCGCGCTGGAGGGCGCGCCGGCGGCGGGCATCGGTCCCCGGGCCGGGTTCTTCGCCTGGGTCGACGGGGCGCCCGCTGACGGGTACCGCGCGCCGCGGGTGGACCATGGATCGCGCCCGGCGCGCGCCACGTTTGCACCGGCGGCGCGCGTCGCCATCGTCACCGGGCAGTACGGCGAGCAGGTGCTCACACCGTTGTTGCCGTTGCTCCGTAGCGCGACCGAGGCGGCGGTGCGCCTCGTGCCGGTCCGCAACGCCTTCTTCGGCGGCAACATCGCCGTCACGGGCCTGCTGACGGGGCGCGACGTGTGCGATGCGCTCGCGTCGCAGCCGCCGGGCGATCGCTACCTCGTGCCCGACGTCGTGCTGTCACGCGACCGTTTCCTCGACGGGATGGCCGTCGAGGATCTTCCCCGTCCGGTCGAGGTCGTCCCCACCGACGGCGCGTCACTCGTCGCTGCCCTGCGATGAACGGAGCGCTCCCGGTGGTCGCGATCGTCGGCCGCCCCAACGTCGGCAAGTCGACGCTCGTGAACCGGTTCGCCGGCGGGCGACAGGCGATCGTCGAGGCGCAGCCGGGCGTCACCCGGGACCGCAAAGAGCTCGTCGCCGAGTGGGCGGGCCGTGCGTTCCGCGTGGTCGACACAGGAGGGTGGATTGCCGGCGGCGGCAACCTCGATCAGGAGGTGAGCCGGCAGGCGGAGCGGGCCGTCGCCCAGGCGGACGTGATCATCCTCGTCGTCGACGTCACCGTCGGCATCACCGAGGAGGACGCGCGCGTCGCATCACTCCTGCGCGGCTCTGCTCCGCCGGCAGTCGTCGTCGTCAACAAGGTGGACGACGGCTTACGCGAAAGCGACGCGTGGGAGTTCACGCAACTCGGCCTGGGCGACCCGTACGCCGTGTCGGCATTGCACGGACGGGGGAGCGGCGACCTGCTCGACGCGGTGGTGGCGGCATTGCCGCCGGCGGCGGCGCCGCAGACTCGACCCGAGACCGAACCCGAGCCCGAGTCAGGACCGTTCTCGATCGCGATCGTCGGCCGGCCCAACGTCGGGAAGTCCACCTTGTTCAACCGGCTCGTCGGCGACGAGCGCGCCGTCGTGCACGACGAGCCGGGGACGACACGAGACTCGATCGACACAGTGATCGAGACGGAGGAAGGTCCACTCCGCTTCGTCGACACCGCCGGCATGCGGCGCCGCAGCCGCATCGATGAGCCGACGGAGTACTACAGCCTCGTGCGCGCCCTCGAGTCGGTCGACCGCGCCGACGCCGCCCTCCTCGTCATCGACGCGACCGCCGGCGTCACACACCAGGACCAGCGGCTCGCCGAGCGCGTCGACGCCGCCGGCACCGCCGCGATCGTCGTCCTCAACAAATGGGATCTCACCGATGCCGACCAGCGCCGGGACGTCCTGGAGCAAGCGGCGGACCGGCTCGAGTTCCTCGCCTACGCGCCGCTGGTCAAGGTCTCCGCGCTCACCGGCCGCAACCTTCGCCACGTCCTGCCCGCGCTCCGGGAGGCGGAGGCCGCGTACCACCGTCGCGTCCCGACCGCGGCGCTGAACCGGGTCATCACCGATGCGCAACAGCGGCAGCCACCGCCGGTCGTTAGAAAGCGTCGACCGCGCGTGCTCTACGCCACACAAGGTGCGGCAGACCCGCCGACGTTCACGTTGTTCGCGACTCACAAGCTGCCGCAGACGTATCTCCGCTACCTCGAGCACCGTATCCGTGAAGCGTTCGAGCTCGGGCCGACCCCGGTCAAGCTCCGCGTTCGGCTGCGCGGTCGGTAGCCTGGCGTCTCTCATGGGCGACGATCGGGCTCGGAAGCACGTCGAACGCGCGCTGCAAGGGAACCTCGAGAAGGAGCGCGACAAGCTCGCGCGCCAGAACAAGATGTTCGTGCGCGATCGCCTCGCGTATCTCCTCGACCCCGGCTCCTTCGCCGAGGACGGGCTCCTGGCGAACGCGCTCGCCGATTCGTTGCCCGCCGACGGCGTCGTGACGGGCATGGGGCGGATCGACGGGCGACCTGTCTGCGTCATGGCGAACGATCCCACGGTCAAGGCCGGATCATGGGGTGCCCGTACGGTGGAGAAGATCGTCCGCCTGACCGAGAGCGCGCTCCGTCACGAGGTGCCGGTCGTGTACCTCGTCGACTCGGCCGGGGCGCGCATCACCGACCAGGTCGAGCTGTTCCCGGGACGGCGCGGCGCGGGACGCATCTTCGCCAACGAGGTGCGTCTCTCGGGTCGGGTGCCGCAGGTGTGCTGCCTCTTCGGCCCCTCGGCGGCCGGCGGCGCGTACATCCCGGCGTTCTGCGATGTCGTGTTCATGGTCGAGGGCAACGCGTCGATGTACCTCGGCTCACCGCGCATGGCGGAAGAGGTCATCGGCGAGCACGCGACCCTCGAGGAGATGGGCGGCGCCCGCATGCACGCGACGACCAGCGGGTCGGGTGACAACCTGGTCGCAGACGACGCTGCCGCGCTCGACGCGGCGAAGCGGTGGCTGTCGTACCTGCCCACGAACTGGCGAGCGGCGCCGCCGGCAGCCGACGCCGTCGCGCCACATGCGGGTGCGCCGAGCATTGGAGCCACGGTCCCGGCCGAGGAGCGACGCGCCTACGACATGCACCGCGTCGTCGACGCCCTCGTCGACGAGGGCAGCTTCTTCGAGTTCAAACCGCTGTTTGCCAAGGAGCTGATCATCGGGTTCGGCCGCCTCGACGGGGAGGCCGTCGGGATCGTCGCCAACAACCCGATGCAACTCGGCGGTGTGCTGTTCGTGGACTCCGCCGACAAGGCGGCTCGGTTCATCTGGTTGTGCGACGCCTTCAGCGTGCCGCTCGTCTTCCTCGCCGACGTGCCCGGGTTCATGATCGGCACAGCGGTCGAGCGCGAGGGCATCATCCGCCACGGCGCCAAGATGATCACGGCTGTGACCGAGGCGACGGTGCCCAAGATCTCGGTGATCATCCGCAAGGCGTACGGCGCCGGCCTCTACGCCATGTGCGGGCCGGCGTTCGATCCCGACGCGTGCCTCGCGCTCCCGACGGCGCAGATCGCGGTGATGGGACCGGAGCCGGCCGTGAACGCGGTCTTCTACAACAAGATCCAGGCCATCGAGGACGCCGACGAGCGCGCCGCGTACATCGCGGAGCGCCGGTCGGAGTACGAAGCCGACGTCGATCTCGTGAACCTCGCGGCCGAGCTGGTCGTCGACGCCGTCGTTGATCCCGACGACCTCCGCGACGAGCTCGTCACCCGGCTCGCCCTGGCTCGCACCCGCCGCCGCGAGGACTTCCCGCGCCACCACGCCGTTCCGCCGGTGTGATCGCGGGGCGCGACACTGGGGTCGTGCCCTGGTGCGCAACCTGCGATCGGTTCCTGTCGCCGCCGTCGGTGCGAGCGGACGGGACCTGCCCTACCTGCGGGCGAACGGTCGAGAGCGGGCATGCCCACGGCGGGGCTTCGCCCGAAGAAGTGACCGGAGCGCGGCGCGCATCGTTGCCGTGGCACCTCTGGTTGCTCGCGATCGCGCTCGCTGTGTACCTCAGCTTCCGCGCGTGGCAGGGCATCGAGTGGATCATCCAGCAGCTCTGATTTCTGCCCGGGCGTAGACTCGCCCGTCTACGGGCTGTGGCGCAGCTTGGTTAGCGCGTCGGTCTGGGGGACCGAAGGTCGCGGGTTCAAATCCCGCCAGCCCGACACCGAAAGCGCAGATCACGAGACTGGGCGTTCCACACCCGCACCCGCAAAGCCGCTCAGACATTCACGACCCTCCTACGAACATGCCGGGTTCGTCCGACCTTGGTCCCGACTTCGACGATTCGCGGCCGTTCGCGACGACCCGCAAGCGCCCGAACCCCTCGAAACACAAGCGTTTGGAGGAGACAACCCCAAAACATTTCGACCAAGGGGGGGATCCACTCGGGACGAGTGTCCGAGCCAGCGCCGTGCTGAAAACGGGGTGGCGTCTCGCGCCCTCGGGGGTCCGATCGCATCGGCCGCAATCGGGTAGAGCAGTAGCTATGCGTGACGAACCGGACGCAAAGCGAGTGAAGCGCCGAGCGGACCCTCTCCTGCCTGAGGAGCGGAAGGGAGGGAGCGACGATCCTTCTGCGCAAGCGGAAGAGATCCTCGCTGAATCCGATGAACGCACAGAAGATCGTGTTTCGCCACCGGGCAAACCCGTCGAGCGCCGGCACTCCGAGGACACCGTCGAACCCACTGACTGACCGCGCCGTGCGTCCGCTTGACCACGGGTAGACACTGTGGATAACTCCCGAGGGAGTCCCTTCTCCGCCCCATATGCGGGAACTCCCGGCCGGGAGGAAGTGGGAGGCGGGAGTCAACCCACGACCGGGTCTCTTGCCTCCCGCGTTGACCGCCCGGCTCGTGGAACCTCTCGACGCTTTCGTCGGCGTAGTCGCCTTTCGACCGATTTGGGGAAAGTCGATCTCCAGAAAAAGTCGCCTGGTCGTCGGGTTCCAGATCGGCCGCCAAGCAGCGCTTTCTCCGTGCCAGGCCTCCCGACCAGCTGTTTTCTCCGCG
>Ga0126307_10003098_pt1 | contig 11300 bp, 12 predicted proteins | sample Plot28_FD_89955 | JGI IMG/M metagenome (GOLD analysis project Ga0126307, IMG submission 89955) | Serpentine soil microbial communities from UC McLaughlin Reserve, CA, USA - Plot28 | ecosystem: Environmental > Terrestrial > Soil > Grasslands | place: USA: UC McLaughlin Reserve, Lake County...
CGACCGCGCCGCGCAGCACCGCGGCCAGCTCGGTGGTGACCCGCTCGGCGTGCGCAGGTTCGGCCAGCCAGCGGCCCGCCCGGCGGCTCACCTCGGCTTGCCGGAGCCGGTCGCGGACCACCTGCTCGGACAGGAAGTTCGCGCCGACGAAGTCGGACAGGCTGCGGCCGAGCGCGTCCTTGCGGGTCGGGATGATCGCGGTGTGCGGGATCGGCAGCCCCAGCGGCCGCCGGAACAGCGCGGTCACCGCGAACCAGTCGGCCAGCCCGCCGACCATGCCGGCCTCCGCGGCGGCCCGGACGAAGCCCACCCAGCCCGGCGCCCCGGCGTCCTCGGCCCGCCGGGCGAGAAGGTAGACGGCCGCGGCCAGCAGCAGCAGCGCGGTCGCGGTCGACTTCATCCGGACCAGGTCGCGGCGGCGCTCCGCGTCCGCGGGAGTCGGCGTGGTCACGGGCCGGGTCAGGCGACGGCCCCGGTGGCGAGCAGCGCCGCGACGGCGTCCGGGTCGCGGTCGAGCTCGGCCAGCACCTCGGCGGTGTGCTGGCCCGGGTGGGCCGGCGGCCGGCTCAGCGTGGCGGCGGTCCGGTCGAACCGCGGCGCCGGCGCGGACTGCACCGCCCCGTCCCGCTCGACATACGTCCCCCGGGCGGCCAGGTGCCGGTGCCGGGCCGCCTCGTCCCAGTCGAGCACCGGCGCCACGCACGCGTCGGTGCCCTCGAAGACCGCCGCCCATTCGTCCCGGGTCCGGGCGGCGAACAGCTCCGCCCACCGCCGCTTCGCCGCCGGCCAGGTCGCCGGATCCGACCGCACCTCCGGCGCCAGCTCCGGCTCGCCGGCCATCCCGGTCAACCGCAGCAGCTCGGCGTAGAACTTCGGCTCCAGCGCGCCGACCGCGATCTCCCGGCCGTCCGCGCAGGTGTAGACCTCGTAGAACGGCGCACCGGTGTCGAGCAGGTTGCCGCCTGCCGGGGCCGGCCAGGCGCCGCTGTTGCGCAGCCCCAGGATGAAGTTGGCCAGCGCCGCCGTGCCGTCGACGATGGCGGCGTCCACCACCTGGCCCCGGCCGCTGCGGCCGGCCTCCAGCAGCGCGCAGACCAGCCCGAAGGCCAGCATCATGCCGCCGCCACCCATGTCGCCGAGCAGGTTCATCGGCGGGACCGGGCGTTCTCCGGCCCGGCGGCTGCCGGCCAGCGCGCCGGTGACGGCGATGTAGCCGATGTCGTGGCCGGCCGCCGGGGCCAGCGGGCCGTCCTGCCCCCAGCCGGTCATCCGGCCGTAGACCAGCCGCGGGTTGACCGCGCGCAGGTCGTCCGGGCCGAGCCCGAGCCGCTCGGCGACGCCGGGGCGGAAGCCCTCCAGCAGCGCGTCGGACCGGGCGGCGATGTCGAGCACGACCTGCCGGCCCTCCGGGTGCTTGAGGTCCACGGCGATCGACCGGCGGCCCCGCAGGACCACGTCCGGGTGCGGGCCGCCCGGGTGGTCACCGACGTCGGCGACCCGGTCCACCCGCACCACGTCGGCGCCCATGTCGGCGAGCATCATCGCCGCGAACGGTCCGGGCCCGATCCCGGCCAGCTCGACCACCCGTATCCCGGCCAGCGGACCTGTCACGGCGGCAGCGTACGACGCGGGGCGGCGGGGGGTACCGGGCCGGGCCGCCCCGCCGAGATCGGGCGGGTGGCCCGGCCCGTCGGTCGGCGGGGCGGGTGGCCCGGCCCGTGGGTCGGCGGCGGCCGGGCGGCCCGGCGGTCCGGTCAGCGGCGGCCGTCGGCGCGGCGGGTGGCCTCGTCGGCGGCGCGGTGCGCGGCCCGGTCGGCCTGGTCCGCCCGCTCGGCCTCGGCGGCGGCACGGGCCGCCGCGTCGTCGGCATCGCGGTCGGCCGTGCCGTCCCCGACCCGGTGCGCGCCGGCGGTCCGGTCGATGGCGCGGTCCGGGTCGGCGGCGGGGATGTGGTCGGTTGGGATGCCGTCCGGGTCCCGGTCCGCGGTCCGGTAACCCGGCGTGTCGGCCAGGTCGGCCGAGTGGTCGGTCCGGATCGCATCGGTGCCGGCGTAGTCGGTCCGCATGCCGGCCGCATGCCGGCCCTCGGCCTGGTCGGGGATGCCGTCGTGGTCGCGGTCCCGGCCTTCGGCCCGGTCGGGGATGCCGTCCTGGTCCCGGTCCCGGCCTTCGGCCCGGTCCGGGATCCCGTCGTGGTCACGGTCCCGGCCCTCGGCCCGGTCCGGGATCCCGTCGTGGTCGAGGTCCGGGTCCAGTTCACGCGCCCGGTCGCGCAGCCGCGCGGCCTCCGCCTGCTGCGCCTCGGCGCGGGTCGCCAGCTCCTGCGCCTCCGCCTGCTCACGGCGCAGCCGCTCCTCCAGCTCGGCGCGCTCGCGGCGGCCCCGCGCGGCCATCTCCTCGGCGCTGGCGCGGGCCTGCTCGGCCTGGGTGGCCAGCCGCTGCGAGTCCTGCAGGTGGTTGCGTGCCTCCACCCGCTGCCGCTCGGCCTTCGCCGCCCGCCGCCGCGGGCCGAGGAACCACAGCGCCACGACCAGCAGCACGGCGAGCACGACCAGCGTGATGATCAGCCCGGTCATCGGGGGCTCCTTCCGTCACCGCAGAGCTACCCACCGACCCCGTGCTCGTATCGTCTGATCCGGTCGCGGGCCGCATGGGAGGATCCCGGATGTGTCCCTGCCCGGCCCGGAGCAGGTCGTACCCGGCGACCCGTACAAGGTGGTCGAGCACGAACTCGCCCGGCTGCTGCGCCGGGTGCGGTCGCTGACCCGGGTCATGGCGCAGGAGGTGCACCCCGACCTCGACCCGACCGCGTACGGCCTGCTCGTGCGGCTGGACGAGGTCGGGCAGGCACGGCTGACCGACCTGGCGGCGTACTTCGGGGTGGGCAAGCCGACGCTGAGCCGGCAGGTCGCCCTGCTGGGCCGCCTGGGTCTGATCCGCGGCCGAGCGGATCCGGAGGACCGCCGGGCCACCCGGCTGGAGCTGACCGAGGAGGCGGCCCGCCGGATCCAGGGAGTGCGCCGGAGCCGGCGCGGTCAGCTGCAGGCCGAGCTGGAGCGGTGGCCGGCGGCCGACGTCGCGCGGCTCGGCGAGCTGCTCGGCCGGCTGAACTCGGCCGGCTCCACCGCGCACTCCACAGAGGCGCCCGCGGATTAGGGCCGCGTCCCGTGGTTCTCGGTGGGCCCGCGTCCATCGGCATCGGCCGGGTGGTCAGCCGCACCGGCTTCTACAAGCGGTGGATGGTGCTCGGGCGGTCCGGGATCGAGCTGGCCCGGCAGGAGAGCGCCGTGCCGCAGTCGCCCGTCGGCGACGCCGGCATCACCGCGGCGGACGCGGCCGGGCTGGACTGGGAGGCCGGCGCGCCGGCCGACCGGCAGCACGCGCGCTAGGGCACCCCCGGGCTCGCCGGCGGCAGCCCGAAGCGGTCGCGTTCGGCGGCCGGCACGAGGTCCAGGTAATCCGGGTGCCGCTCGACGAAGCGGCGGACGAACGGGCAAGCCGGCAGCACGCCGCGGCCGCGCCCCCGGACCTCGTCCAGAGCGCCGCGGACCAGGACCGAACCGAGCCCCTTTCCCTCGTACGCGGGGTCGATCTCGGTGTGCGTGAACAGGTGCGCCCGGTCGCCGGCCTGGTACGCCGCGAAGCCGGCGACCGCGCCGTCGACCCGCAGCTCGAAGCGCTGCTCATTCGGATTGTCGACCACGGTGGGACTCACCCCGCCACGGTAGGCCGTGCTCGGCTCACCTGGCGCGTTGACCGCCGGCCCGGCTCAGGCCAGCGACGCGTCCAGGGTGATCGTGGTGCCGGCCAGCGCCTTGCTCACCGGGCAGGTGTCCGAGGCCAGCTTCGCCAGCTCGGCGAACCGGTCCGGCTCGATGCCCGGCACCGCGGCCCGCAGCGTCACTTCCACGCTGGTGATCGCGAAGCCGTCGTCCACCTTGTCGAGCGTGACCTCGGAGCTCACGTCGATGCTGTCGGCGGTGACGCCCTCCCGGCCGAGCACGCCGGAGAGGTTCATGGCCAGGCAGGACGAGTGCGCGGCCGCCACCAGCTCCTCCGGGCTGGTCTGGCCCTCCGGGTTGCCCGCCCGGGTCGGGAAGGAAACGTCGAACTGGCCGGCGTTGGACGAGTCGAGCGTGACGTGGCCCTTGCCGTCCTGCAGTCCCCCGGTCCAGTGCGTGGTCGCGTCCCTGCTGGGCATCGCGGCTCCTCCTGTGGGTCGGTGCGCCCCCGGGCGGGACGCCCTGTCGACACTGCTACCCCTGGCCGCCCGCCCGCAAGCGGTGCACCGATCGGGGCTCCCGTGTCGTTCAGTACGGCATGGAGCGGCTCGGGGCGCGGAACTGGTCGGGGACGTGGTCCGGGGACGAGCCGGGCAAGCCGGGCCTGGCCCGGGACTGGGCTCGGGCGGTGCTGCCGGCCGCCGCCGCCCTGGTCGCGGTCGAGCTCCAGCTGCGCGGCCACCTGGAGACGCTGCACGACGCGCTGCTGGCCGAGCCGCCGGACCGGCGGGCGGCCGCTCGGGTCGGCGCCGACCTGGTCATCCTGGCGCCGGCCGGGCCGGAGGTGGTCGAGGCGACGGTGACGCTGCTCGGCGACCGGCTGCTGGCCGACCTGGGGCTGGACGAGGTCACCTTCGCCCGCCCGCTGCACGCGTTGCTCGGCGCGCTGGCCGGCGGCTACGCGCAGGCGCTGGCCGCGGCGGCCCGGCTCAGCGCCGGGTGACCCCGGCCCGGTGGACAGCCAATTGACTATGGCAAGCCCATAGCCAATACTGCCGGGATGCCTGCCGCCGGCCGGGCGCGGGCGTACCGGTCGAGCCGGCGCGCGGAGCAGGCCCGGGCCACCCGCCGCCGGGTCCTCGACGCGGCCACCGCGGTGTTTCTCGACCGCGGGTACGCGGGCGCCACGGTGCGGGCCGTCGCCGACCGGGCCGGCGTCTCGGTACCGACCGTGGAGCAGCTCTTCGGCACCAAGGCGCGGCTACTCAGGGCAGCCATCGACGTCGCCATCGCCGGCGACGACGAGCCCGTGCCGGTTCTCGACCGGAGCTGGGCGCAGGCGGCGGCCCAGGCCGGCACCGCCGCGGAGTTCCTCGACGTGGTCGCCGGCGTCATCGGGCCGGCGCAGGCCCGCTCGGCCGGCCTGGTCATCGCCGTCCTGGAGGGGTCGGCCACCGACCGCGCGCTGGCCGAGCCGGCCGAGCAGCTGGTGGCCCAGCGGGCCACCACGGCCGGCTGGGTGGTCGACCAGCTGGCGGCCAAGACGACCCTGCGCGCGGACTGCCCGCGGCCGGAGGCGGTCGACACGGTCTGGGTCCTCATGGACCCGGCGGTCTTCGACCGGCTGGTCCGGCGGCGGCACTGGACTGTCGAGCAGTACCAGCACTGGTTCGCCGGCTCGGTCGACCGGCTGCTGCTCGACCCCCACCGGAGGGAAGGGAGACCGGCGTGACCCATCCGTCGCCCGGCGAGCTGGGCTACCTGCAACTGCCGGCGCTCGACCTGGCCCGCTCCGCGTCGTTCTACGAGGCGGTCTTCGGCTGGTCGACCGATCCCGAGCGGGGCGGCTTCACCGCGCCCGGGCTGATCGGGCAGTGGACCACCGACCGCCGGCCGGCCGGTGGAGCCGGGCCGCTGGTCTGGCTCTGCACCGACGACCTCGGGCCCACCCTGCACCGGGTCGCCACCGCCGGCGGCCGGGTGTACGGCGGGCCGCGGCTGGAGGGAGGCGAGCGCTGGCTCGCCGAGGTCGAGGACCCGGCGGGCAACCGGATCGGCATCGTCGCGCCGGTCCGCCCGCCGCGGCCGCAGCCGATGGTCGCGGTCTCCGACGTCGAGGCGTCCAGCCGGTGGTACCAGCGGCTGCTCGGCCTGACCAGCGACCACGGCGGCCCGGAGTACGAGCGGCTGCTCGCCGGCGGTGAGCTGGTCCGGCAGCTGCACCACCGGGACGTCGAGCACCACCACGGGCGGATCGGCGACCCGGGCGCCCCGGTCGGCAACGGCGTCCTGCTGTGGTTCGGCGAGGTCGCCGACTTCGACGCGGTGGTCGAGCGGGCCGGGCAGCTCGGCGCGCCGGTGGTCCGGCCGCCGCACCGGAACCCGCCGGCCGGCACCGGCAACGGCCCCGGCCACCGGGAGGTCTGGATCGCCGACCCGGACGGCTACACCGTCGTGGTCGCCAGCCCCGACGGCGAGGCGTGGGAGCCGGCCGGCGCCGGCGGGGGGTAACTCGCCTGCGGAATCCGGCCCGGCTTGGCATCGTTGGACCTCTGATGTCTCCCAGCCCGGCCGAGCTGCGCTTTCGGCTGCCCGAGCTGACGCTGCGCGACGAGCACCGGCTGCAGCGTCGGCTGGACGCCGCCCGCGGCGCGGAGAAGCTGAACGAGGTCGCCGCGGAGATCGAGCAGGCCGAGGCCCGGGTGGCCCGCCGGCGGGCGACCGTCCCGCCGGTGTCGTACCCGCCCGAGCTGCCGATCAGCGCCCGCCGGGACGACATCCTGGCCGCGATACGGGACTCCCAGGTGGTGATCGTCGCCGGCGAGACGGGCTCCGGGAAGACCACCCAGCTGCCGAAGATCTGCCTGGAGCTCGGCCGGGGCGTGCGCGGCGCGATCGGGCACACCCAGCCGCGCCGGATCGCCGCCCGCACGGTGGCCGAGCGGATCGCCGAGGAGCTCGGCGTCGAGCTCGGCTCCGCCGTGGGCTACCAGATCCGCTTCACCGAGCGGGCCGGCGAGGACACCGCGGTCAAGGTGATGACCGACGGCATCCTGCTCGCCGAGATCCAGCACGACCGGATGCTGCACCGGTACGACACGCTCATCCTCGACGAGGCGCACGAGCGCAGCCTCAACATCGACTTCCTGCTCGGCTACCTCAAGCAGCTGCTGCCCCGCCGCCCCGACCTCAAGCTCGTCATCACCAGCGCCACGATCGACCCCGAGCGGTTCGCCCGGCACTTCGCCGATCAGCACGGCCCCGCCCCGATCGTGGAGGTGTCCGGCCGGACCTACCCGGTGCAGGTGCGCTACCGGCCGCCGGCCGAGGACCCGTCGGCGGAGTGGGACCAGGTCCAGGCGATCTCCGCCGCGGTCGACGAGCTGACCGCGGAGGGCCCCGGCGACGTGCTGGTCTTCCTCTCCGGCGAGCGGGAGATCCGGGACACCGCGGAGGCGCTGCGCCGCTCCCAGCCGGAGACCACCGAGGTGCTGCCGCTGTACGCGCGACTGTCCGCGGCCGAGCAGCACCGGGTCTTCGCCCCGCACCCCGGCCGCCGGATCGTGCTGGCCACCAACGTGGCCGAGACCTCGCTGACCGTCCCCGGCATCAAGTACGTCGTCGATCCGGGCACCGCGCGGATCTCCCGCTACAGCGCCCGGACCAAGGTCCAGCGGCTGCCCATCGAGCCGGTCTCGCAGGCCTCGGCAGACCAGCGCAAGGGCCGCTGCGGGCGGACCTCCGACGGCATCTGCATCCGGCTCTACAGCGAGGAGGACTACGCCGCCCGGCCCCGGTTCACCGAGCCGGAGGTGCAGCGCACCAACCTCGCCTCGGTCATCCTGCAGATGACCGCCCTCGACCTCGGCGAGGTGGCGGCCTTCCCGTTCGTCGACGCGCCGGACCGGCGGTCGATCGCGGACGGGGTCGCGCTGCTGCACGAGCTCGGAGCGCTGGACCCGACCCGGTCGGACCCGCGCAAGCGGCTCACCACCGTCGGCCGGCGGCTGGCCCAGCTCCCGGTCGACCCGCGGCTGGGCCGGATGGTGCTGGAGGCGGACCGGAACGGCTGCGTGCACGAGGTCCTGGTGATCGCCGCCGCACTGTCCATCCAGGACCCGCGCGAGCGCCCGGCCGAGCAGCAGGATGCCGCGGACACCGCACACCGCCGGTTCGCCGACCCCGGCTCGGACTTCCTGTCGCTGGTATCACTGTGGAACCACCTCGAGGCGAGCCAGGCCACGATGTCCGCCAGCGCGTTCCGCCGGCTGTGCAAGACCGAGTTCCTGCACTACCTGCGGGTCCGCGAGTGGCAGGACCTCTACGCGCAGCTCCGGCAGGTCGCCCGCCAGCTCGGCATCCGGGTCAGCCCGGCGCCCGGCGACCCGCGGATGGTGCACCGGTCGGTGCTGGCGGGGCTGCTGTCCCACCTCGGGATGCGGGAGGACACCGGCCAGGGCACCCGGGAGCGCCGCGGCCGGGAGTACGCCGGCGCCCGGGGGGCCCGGTTCGCCCTCTGGCCCGGCTCCGCGGTGGCGCGGCAGCCGCCGCGCTGGGTGGTCGCCGCCGAGCTGGTCGAGACCTCGCGGCTGTGGGCCCGCACGGTGGCGAAGGTCGAGCCGGAGTGGGCCGAGGCCCTCGCCGGGCACCTCGCGGTGCGGATCTACAGCGAGCCGCACTGGTCCAAGCGCCGGGCCGGCGTGGTCGCCACCGAGCGGGTCACCCTGTACGGGCTGCCGATCGTGGTCGGCCGCAAGGTCGACTACGCCGGGATCGACCCCGAGCTGGCCCGCGAGCTCTTCCTCCGGCACGCGCTGGTGGAGGGCGACTGGGAGACCCGGCACGCGTTCTTCGCCGCCAACCGGGCGCTGCTGTCCGACGTGGAGGAACTGGAGCACCGGATCCGGCGGCGCGACATCGTCGTCGACGACCAGACGCTGTACGACTTCTACGACGCCCGCATCCCGGCCGACGTCGTGTCCGGCCGGCACTTCGACGCGTGGTGGAAGCAGGCCCGCCGGCAGGACCCGGACCTGCTCACCTTCACCCGCGACCTGCTGGTGGCCCCGTCCACTGTGAACACTATCGACACAGTGGACACCGACACTCCGGCGCAGTGGCGGCAGGGTCCGCTGACGCTGCCGCTGGCGTACCGCTTCGAGCCGGGCGCGCCGGACGACGGGGTGACCGTCGAGGTGCCGCTGACCGCGCTCAACCGGGTCCGTCCCGACGGCTTCGACTGGCAGGTCCCGGCACTGCGGGAGGAGCTGGTCACCGCGCTGGTCCGGTCGCTGCCCAAGCCGCTGCGCCGGCTGTTCGTGCCCGCGCCGGACGCGGCCCGGGCGGTGCTGGCCCGGCTCGAGCCGGGGGAGGAGCCGCTGGTCGAGGCGCTGGCGCGGGAGCTGACCCGGCTCGGCGGGGTGCCCGTCCCGCCGACCGCCTTCGCCTGGGACAAGGTGCCGGCGCACCTGCGCGCCACCTTCCGGGTCGTGGAGGGCGGGCGGACCGTCGCCGAGGGCAAGGACATCGAGGAGCTGCAGCGGCGGCTGGGCCGGACGGTGCGCGACGTGCTCGCCGGAGCGGCCCGCTCGCTGGAGCGCGAGGGATTGCGGGAGTGGACGGTCGGCACCGTCCCGCGGACGTTCACCACCGCGGGTGCCGACGGCGTGGTCGGCTACCCCGCGCTGGTCGACTGCGGCGAGTCGGTCGCGCTGCGGGTGCTGCCGACCGAGGCCGAGCAGCAGGTGGCCATGCCCGCCGGCGTTCGCCGGCTGCTGCTGCTCGGCGCGCCGTCACCGGTCAAGTACGTCTCCGCCCGGCTGGACGGTCGGGCCAAGCTGGCGCTGACCCAGAACCCGCACGGCAGCCTGGCGGCGCTGCTGGCCGACTGCTCGGCCGCCGCCGTGGACGAGATCGTCACGGAGGCCGGCGGCCCGCCGTGGGACGCTGAGGGCTTCGCCAAGCTGGCCGACCGGGTGCGCGCCGAGCTCGCCGAGCGGGTGCTGGAACTGCTGCACGCCACCCAGCAGGTGCTCGCGGTGTGGGCACCGCTGGTGGCCCGGCTGGACGAGCCGGTGCCCCCGCCGCTGCAGCCGGCGGTGGCTGACGTGCGCGCCCAGGTGGCCGCCCTGGTCGGCCCCGGCTTCGTGGCAGCCAGCGGCCGGCGCCGGCTGGCCGACCTGCGCCGGTGGCTGGCCGCGGCGGCGTACCGGCTGGACCGGCTGCCCGGCGACACCGCCCGGGACGCGGCCCGGACCGCCCGGGTGCACGCGGTCGAGGCGGAGCTGCGCGCGTTCGTCGAGGGGCTGCCGCCGGCGCGGCGGGACAGCGACGCGGTCCGGCAGCTGCGCTGGATGGTGCAGGAGCTGCGGGTCAGTATCTTCGCCCAGGCGCTGGGCACGCCGTACGCGGTCTCCGAGCAGCGGATCTACCGCGCCATGGACGCCGTCTCCGCTTGACCCCCGCGTCGGTGCGGACACGCCGGCCGGCGCGCTCGGATCTCACCCGCGCAGGGTCAGCCGGGCCGGGCCGGTCGATAGCCTTACTACCGATGGAGGATACGGCGACCCAGCTGAACTCGGGGGCGATCCACCTGCTGCGCGCGATGCGCCGGGTGGACCGGGAGACCGGCCTGCCGCCGGGCCAGCTGTCCGCGCTGTCCGTGCTGGTCTTCGGCGGGCCGCTGACGCTCGGCGCGCTGGCCGGCGTCGAGGACGTGGCCGGGCCGACGATGACCCGGATCGTGGACGGCCTGGTCGCCCGCGGGCTGGCCGAGCGGCAGCCGGCGGCCGACCGGCGGGCGGTCCGGGTGGCCGCCACGCCGGCCGGACACGAGCTGATGGCCGGCGGCCGGCGCCGCCGGGTGGAGGTGCTCACCGAGGCGCTCGGCGCGCTGCCGGCCGCGGACCGGCGCCGGCTGCGGGCCGCGGCGCCGCTGCTGGACCGGCTGGCGGCTGAGGTCCGCACCCGCAGCTGAGGTTCGCGCCCGCAGCTACCACCCGGCCGGCGGCTGAGGTCCGCCCGGAGCTGAGGTCCGCGCCCGCAGCTGAGTCCGCGCCGATCTCGGTCAGGTCGACCTCGTCACATCCGGTGAGACGGTGACTCAACCAAGATCGGCGGGGGCGTGGCGGCTGGCGCAGCCGACGACGTTGCCCTCGCTGTCCCGGAAGAAGCCCATCCACTCCTCGGTGCCCGGCTCGCCGAAGACCCCGGCGTCGTCGGTGTGGATCAGGTGCGCCTCGGTCTCCACCGGCACCCCCCGGCCGCGCAGCTCGTCCAGGAAGGCGCGCACGTCGGGCACCCGCAGGTAGAGCAGCGCCGGCGGGGCGGCCCGGTCCAGCAGCAGCCGGACCCCGCCGAGGTCGAAGAAGAGCAGCCCGGGCGGGTCGAACCGGGCGACCGGCGCGGCGCCGAGCACGCCGGTGTAGAAGGCCGCCGCCCGGTCCAGGTCGGTGGCGTGCTGGGCGACCTGCAACAGCTGCACGGCGGACTCCAATCGATAGCATCCCTACGGATGGTGGAGAAGCGTACGGCTCCGGCCCGGCGGTCGGCAACGGTCCGGCGCATGCCGCGGCGGTC
>Ga0126307_10003099_pt1 | contig 11297 bp, 8 predicted proteins | sample Plot28_FD_89955 | JGI IMG/M metagenome (GOLD analysis project Ga0126307, IMG submission 89955) | Serpentine soil microbial communities from UC McLaughlin Reserve, CA, USA - Plot28 | ecosystem: Environmental > Terrestrial > Soil > Grasslands | place: USA: UC McLaughlin Reserve, Lake County...
CCAAAGACCTGCGCAAACAGGTACGCCGCGCAGCCGACCGCACAAACACGTCGGTGGACGCCGTGGTCGCCGAAGCACTGACTCGCTACGTCACCAGTCAGAACACGCCCTGATCCATCTCGCGCAGCAGCGAGTCGACAACTGCCTTCAGGTCTGCGTCGTAGGCGTCGGCCACAGCACGCTGTCGTTCGTAGCTCGCACCAAGCTCGATGATCTTTTCGACTTGCATCAGCTCTTCAGCGCAGCCGAGCTTGCGGGCGATCGGCTCGAGCTCTTCTGCTAGATCGAGGATCGCCTCCTTCACCGGACGGACTGCCTGTCCGCGGTCGTCGACGACGATCTCGGCGTCCAACCCGTAACGCGCTGCTCGCCACTTGTTCTCACGTACCACCCAGGCGCGCGGCTCGGGCAGCGTGTAGCCGCGGTCGAGCTGCCCGTCCATCTGCTCGACCAGGCACTGCGCCATCGCCGCCACCGCCGCGATCTCGTCCAGCGTCGGCAGGCCGTCGCAGATGCGCAGCTCGACGGTGCCGAAGTTCGGGTGCGGCCGGATGTCCCACCACACCTCGCGTACGGTCTGGATCGCGTTGGTGGAGATCAGCAGCTCCATGTACCGCTCGAACTGGTCCCAGCCGGAGAGCTGGTACGGCAGACCGGCGGTGGGCAGCGCCTCGAAGACCTTGCTGCGGTACGAGGCGAGGCCGGTGTCGCTGCCGATCCAGTACGGGCTCGACGCGGACAGGGCGAGGAAGTGCGGCACGTACGACAGCAGCGCGTTGAGGATCGGCATCACCTTGTCCGGCGCGCGCACCCCGACGTGCACGTGCACGCCGAAGATCTGCAACTGCCGGGCCAGCCACTGGTTGCGCTCGACCAACTCCCGGTAGCGCGCGTCGTCGGAGATCTCCTGGGTCGCCCAGTCGGTGGTGGGGTGGGTGCCGGAGCACATCACGCCGAGCCCCCGCCGGCCCGCGGCCGCCGTGACCTCGGCGACCGTCCGGGCGAGATCCTCGCGGGCCTGCCCCACGGTGCTGCAGATATCGGTGATGACCTCGACGCATGACTGCAGCAGCTCGTGCTTGGCCTTCGGGTGCGCGACCCCTTCGGCCGGCGCCATCTCGGCTAAGATCTCGTTGGACCCGGACGCCAGCTGGCGCGTCTCGAGGTCGACCAGCTCGAGCTCCCACTCGACGCCGAGGCTGGACCGCTCGGACGCACTGAAGTCGATCCTCATGAGGGGAGCGTAAGTCCCCGCGGGCGCTCGGTGTCGGCCGTCGCCCTGCCGGGTAACCCCGGCGCCTGGAGGTGATCAGTCGTGCAACCCACATCCCTGAACGACCGCGTCGTCCTGGCCTCGTTCACCACCTACGCCGATGCGCAGGCGGCCGTCGACCGGCTCTCCGACGCGAAGTTCCCGGTCGAGCGGACCTCGATCGTCGGCCGCGACCTGCGGCTCGTCGAGCTCGTCACCGGACGGCTCAACTATGGCCGGGCGGCCCTGGGCGGAGCCGCCACCGGCGCGTGGTTCGGGCTGCTCGTCGGGCTCTTCGTCGCGATCTTCGCCGCCACCGACACCGAGAGCTGGTTCGCGCTCGTGCTCTGGGGCGTGGTGTTCGGTGCGCTCGCCGGGCTGGTCTTCGGCCTGGCGTCGTATGCGCTGACCGGGGGCCGGCGCGACTTCGTGTCGGTCAGCTCGCTGGTGGCCGGGCAGTACGACGTCATGGTCGACCCGGCCGTGCTCGAGGACGCGCGGCGGGTGGTCGGCCTCGGGGGCCAGCCCGGCGCTCCGTACACCCCGGGCAACGCGCCGGCCGGCTCCTACACGGCGCAGGACAACGCGCCGGCACCGCCCTACACGCCGCCGAACACCCGCTGAGGTCGGACCAGATCCGCTCGTCAGAACAGATCCGGGGGCCGGTAGGTGCCCCACACGTCGCGGAGGGCGTGACAGACCTCGCCGACCGTGGCCCGCGCCGCGAGCGCGTGGCGCATGGGGTAGAGCACGTTGTCGCGACCCTCCGCGGCCCGGCGCAGGTCGGCGAGGGCGCGGTCGACCTCGGCCGCCGGCCGCTCGGCCCGCAAGGCGGCCAGCCGCTTGCGCTGCGCCTCCTCGATCGCCGGGTCGACCCGCAGCGGTTCGTACCGCTCCTCGGCGTCGACGGTGAACCGGTTGACTCCGACCACCACCCGTTCCCCGGAGTCGATCGCCTGGGCGACCGTGTACGCGGAGCGCTCGATCTCCTGCTTCTGGAAGCCGGCCTCGATCGCGTGCACGGCGCCGCCGAGGTCCTCGACCTTGTCCATCAGTGCGACCACGCCGGCCTCGACCTCGTCGGTCATCGCCTCGACCGCGTACGAGCCGGCGAACGGGTCGACGGTCGCGGGAATGTCGGTCTCGTACGCGAGGATCTGCTGGGTGCGGAGGGCGAGCCGGGCGGCCTTCTCGGAGGGCAGCGCGATCGCCTCGTCGAAGGAGTTGGTGTGCAGCGACTGGGTGCCGCCGAGGACCGCGGCGAGCGCCTGCACGGTCACCCGGACCAGGTTGACCTCGGGCTGCTGCGCGGTCAGTTGCACGCCGGCGGTCTGGGTGTGGAAGCGCAGCATCCGCGACTTCGGGTTCCGCGCGCCGAAGTCCTCGCGCATGATCCGGGCCCAGATCCGCCGGGCCGCCCGGAACTTCGCGACCTCCTCGAGCAGCGTGGTCCGGGAGACGAAGAAGAACGCCAGCCGCGGGGCGAAGTCGTCGACCTCGAGGCCGGCGCGTACGGCGGCACGGACGTACTCGACGCCGTTGGCGAGCGTGAAGGCGATCTCTTGCACGGGCGTCGCACCGGCCTCGGCCATGTGGTAGCCGGAGATCGAGATCGTGTTCCAGCGCGGGATCTCGGCCCGGCAGTACGCGAACGTGTCCGTCACCAACCGCAGCGACTCCGCCGGGGGGTAGATGTACGTGCCGCGAGCGATGTACTCCTTCAGCACGTCGTTCTGGATCGTCCCGTTCAGTTTGTCGCCCGCGACGCCCTGCTGCTCGCCGACCAGCTGGTAGAGCACCAGGAGCAACGCGGCCGGCGAGTTGATCGTCATCGACGTCGAGACCTCGTCGAGGGGGATCCCGTCGAGAAGCACCCGCATGTCGTCGACCGAGTCGATCGCCACGCCGACGTTGCCGACCTCGCCGTGCGCGACCGGGTCGTCGGAGTCGTAGCCCATCTGCGTCGGCAGGTCGAAGGCGACCGACAGCCCGGTGGTGCCGGCGCGCAGCAGCTGGTGGTAACGCTCGTTGGACTCGCGGGCGGTGCCGAAGCCGGCGTACTGCCGCATGGTCCAGGGACGCCGGGTGTACATGGTCCGGTACACGCCGCGGGTGAACGGATCCTCGCCCGGCTCGCCGAGCCGCTCGTCGAGGCCCGGGGCGACGTCCGCCGGCCCGTACACCGGATCGATCGGGAATCCCGACTCCGACCGGCGCTGCTCGGCCATCAGGCACCGCCTTTCGTGTGCCGGTTTCCCTCCGGTCACCCCCGTGACCGATGCTAGGGGGATGCAGAGCTCGTGCGGCCGGCGGGCCGCCCGGTAGGAAGGGAGACAGTGGTCACACCAGCGGCTCCGCGTGGCGGCCGAGTGCTCGCGCGGCGCTACCACCTGCTTCGCGTTCTCGGCCGCGGGGCGATGGGTGCAGTGTGGGAGGCCGAGGACACCGTCCTGCGCCGCACCGTCGCGGTGAAGGAGGTCGTGCTCCCGGGCGGGTTGACGCCGGAGGAGCGCGCGGTCAGCTGCGAGCGGACCCTGCGCGAGGCGCGGGCGATCGCCCGGCTCGGCCATCCGAACGTGGTGACCCTCTTCGACGTGCTGGACGAGGACGCCCGGCCCTGGGTGGTCATGGAGCTAGTCCCGTCCCGCTCCCTGGCCGACGTGGTCAAGGAGGACGGGCCGCTGCATCCGCTGCGGGTGGCGACCGTCGGGCTGGCCGTGCTCGGCGCGCTGGAGGCCGCGCACGCGGCGTCGATCACCCACCGGGACGTCAAGCCGGGCAACATCCTGCTCGGGCACGACGGGCGGGTGAAGCTCACCGACTTCGGCATCGCCCGGTCCGCCGGTGACGACACGATCACCGGGACCGGCCTGCTGGTCGGCTCCCCGTCGTACATCGCCCCGGAGATTGTGAAGGGGCACGGCGCCGGGCCCGCTGCGGACCTGTGGGGGCTCGGGGCGACGCTCTACGCGGCCGCCGAGGGGCGGGCGCCCTTCTCCGGCGGTGACGCGATGGACACCCTCGCGAAGGTCGTGCAGGAGCCGCCGGCGCCGTACGAGCGGGCGGGGGCGCTGGTGCCGGCGCTGGAGGCGATGCTGCAGAAGGACCCGGCGCGGCGGGCGGGGCCGGTCGATGCGCGGCGGCTCCTGCTGGACGTGCTACGCGGCGGAACCGGCGAGCCTGGCCCGGGGCCGGCGCGGCGGCGGGCCGGACCCGCCGCGGCTCCGGTTCCGGCTCCGGCCGCGCCGCCGCCTCCGCCCGCGCCGATGGGTCCGAGGCTGGCGGAGCTGCTGGTGCCGCTGCGGCTGGACCGCGGCGGGTATGGGACGCCGGCGACCCCGCCCCCGACGCGCGCAGAGGCGCTGGACGATGCGACCGAGCAGGGGTTCGACCTCGCCGGGCGGGGCATGGCCGACGTCGGCGACCAGAGCGAGCCGCACGAGGACGGCGCCCTTCCCCCGATGGCCGGCGCTGGCCCGGGGGGCGGCGCCGCCCCGGCCGGCACCACCCCACGGCCCACTCCGGCGGCAGCAGCGTCCGACCCCATCCGCGCGGCGTCCGTACCGTCGCGGAGCGCGACGGCCGCCGGCCCGACGGCCGGAGCGACGGCGGGCGACGCGACAGCGGCCGACGCGACGCGGGGCGGGACGGCCGACGCTGCGGCAGTCGAGTCGGACCGCGCACCGTCGGCGGCCGACGACACCGTGGGCGGCCCGGCGGCGGACGATTCAGCAGGCGGCATGGCGGCGCCGGACTCTGCGGCCGATGTTGCGGCAGATGCGTCTCGCACCTCCCCGTCGCCCGACATGGCGACGGCCGGCGGGACGGAGGGCGAACGACCGGCGAACAGCCCGCCGAGGAGCGGCTGGGCGGCGGCGGGCCGCGCGGGTCACGCTGCCGCACTCGAGTCGGGCGACGCACCGTCGGCCGCCGGCGGGACCGTCGGCGATCCGGCGGGCAGGACGCCGGCGGGGGAACCGGCTGTGGGCGAACCGGCTGCGGGCGACCCCGGGCCGGACGGCGGGATGGCGGGCGGCGCAACGCCGGGCGCACCTGCGGCAGCCGATGCTGGCGCGGCCAGCGCAGCGCGGGCAGGAATGTCCGACAGCGCGGCGGGCAGCCCCGGCCGGCACGCGGATGAGCGGGCCGGGCGGCCGGAGCGGGTGCAGCCGCCGGCTGCCGGTGCGGCCGCGGCCGGGATGACCGGCGAGCGGGCGGGCTGGCGTCGGGATCCGGTCGCCGATCCGACCGACGACCTCGCCGACGAGGAGGACCTGGACGACGTGGCGGGCGACCGGACGGCGGTGCACGCCGAGGTGGCCGCGGTGCGGATACGGGACTCGGCCGGCGAGCCCGCGTCCGCTGATTCGGGCGAGACCGTCGCCCTGCCGCCTACGCCGGAGCGCATCCGCCCGCCCGGCGCGACAACGGTCCTTCCCCCGCACGCCGGGCCGGACCCGGGCCAGTTCGCCCGGAGGGACCTCGACGACGAGCCGACCCAGGTAGTCGCCCGGCTTCCCTTCGGCGGCCCGCTCGATCCGCCGCCCCGGGCGCCCGGGCGCCCTCCTGGGCCGGCGGCCGACGGCGGGGGCCCGTTCGAGTTCGTCGGCGACCGCCCGCCGGCCGACCGGCGGAGGCGCACCCTCGGCGCCCTGCTCGCCGTGCTCGCCCTCCTACTCGTTGCCGTCGTCGCCGGCGTCCTGCTGGTCAACGGCCTGGCTCGGGACGGCGGCGGTGGGACGGCCGCCGGCCCCTCGGCGACCCCAACCACCGCCGCGGTGCCCGCGGGTTACCGGCTCTACCGGGGCGAGGGATTCACGGTGGGCGTCCCCACGGGCTGGACGGTCGAGCAGAAGAGCCCCGGCGTGGTGGACCTGAACGAGCCCGGCGACACCGGCCGCTTCCTGCGGCTGATCGCCGTCGGCAGCGCGAGACCGGCGCTCGAGCAGCTGACCTCGGCCGAGCGCTCGTTTGCCGCCAACGACACGTATGCGCCATACCGGAAGCTGAGGCTGGCCTCGGTGGACTACCGCGGTTACGACGCCGCCGAGTGGGAGTTCACCTTCGGCGGCTCCCAGCGACACGTCCTCTACCGGGGCGCCGTGGTCGGCGGGCGGACGTACGGCCTCTACCTGTCGGTGCCGGCCGACCGGTGGCAGGAGAGCCGGCCGGTCTTCCAGACCGCGGCCGACACCTTCCGGCCCACGCCGCGGTAGCTCCGCGCGAATGGCCTACCCTCCCCGGGTGACCGGCGTCGACCTCGATCCCGCGGCGGGGACCCGGGAGGAGCCTGCTCCGGACGCCCGGGCGGCCGCGGCGGCGCTCGCCGACGCCACCGGTCGCCCGGCGCACGATGTGGCGGTCGTGCTCGGGTCCGGCTGGGTGCCGGCGGCCGATGTCCTCGGCAGCCCGGACGCCGACATCGCGGTCACGGACCTGCCCGGCTTCGTCCCGCCCGCGGTGGCCGGGCACTCAGGTCGGGTCCGGTCGGTGACGGTGGCTGGCCGCCGGGTCCTGGTCTTCCTTGGTCGCACCCACCTGTACGAGGGCCGCGGGGTCGCGGCGGTGGCACACGGGGTGCGGGTTGCGACGGCGGCCGGCTGCGGCACGGTCGTCCTCACCAACGCCGCCGGCGGCCTTCGGCCGGGGATGGCGATCGGCGATGCCGTGCTCCTCTCCGACCACCTGAACCTGACCGCCCGCTCGCCGCTGGTCGGGCCGCGCTTCGTGGATCTGACCGACCTCTACTCGCCCCGGCTGCGCGCGCTCGTCCGGCATGCGGACCCGTCGGTGTCCGAGGGTGTGTATGCGGCGCTGCCCGGGCCGCACTTCGAGACGCCGGCCGAGATCCGGATGCTGCGCGCCCTCGGCGCCGACCTCGTCGGCATGTCCACCGCGCTGGAGGCGATCGCCGCCCGCGCAGAGGGGGCCGAGGTGCTCGCGATCTCGCTCGTGACCAACCTGGCCGCCGGCCTGACCGGGGCGTCGCTGGACCACGCGGAGGTGCTCGCCGCCGGGCGGGACGCCGCCGCCCGACTGGGCCGCCTCCTCGCCGCGACGATCGGCTCTCTGTGAGCGGACGCGAACCATGGGCATCGTGAGCCGACCGACCCCTCGCCGGCTCGGAGCGATTGCGGGAATCCGGAGGCGAACCATGGGCATCGTGAGCCGCCGGACCCCTCGCCGGCTCGGAGCGATTGCGGGAGTCCGGAGGCGAACCATCGACGCGGTGAGCGGACGCGAACCATGGGCGCGCGGCGCGGGCAGGCAGGCGACGACGGCCGGAGAGCGGTCACGGTGACGGAGTTCGCAGCGCATCCCGACGCGCGCCCGGGAGCGGGCCGGCGCGTGCTGGTGACCGGCGCCGGCGGACGGATCGGCCGGGTGGTGTGCCCGGGGCTGAACGCCCGGGGCTGGCGTGTGCGGGGCCTGGACCGCGCGCCGCTGGACGGCGTGGACGGGCTCGCCGAGCCCGGGATCGAGGCCGACATCGAGGACGCCGCGGCGCTGGAGCGGGCGGTGGCCGGGACGGACGCGGTCGTACACCTCGCCGGGACTCCGACCGAGGCACCGTTCGCCGAGATCCTCACCGCCAACATCGACGGGACGTACCGGGTCTTCGAGGCCGCCCGCCGCGTCGCGGTGAGGCGGATCGTATTCGCCAGCAGCAACCATGCGGTCGGCTTCACCCCACGCTCGGTCGGCGTCCTGACTCCGGACGTCCCGCCCCGGCCGGACACGTACTACGGGGTCAGCAAGGTCTTCGGTGAGGCGCTGGGCCGGCTGTACGCGGATCGCTACCGCATGGAGGTCGTCTGCCTGCGGATCGGCAGTTTCGCCGACCGCCCGACCACGCCGAGGGAGCTGTCCACCTGGCTCAGCCCATCCGACGCGGTCCGGCTCGTGCACGCCGCGCTGACCGCGCCGGACGTCGACTTCGCGGTCGTCTACGGCATCTCGGCCAACACCCGCGCCTGGTGGGACCTCGACTCCGCCCGGGCGCTGGGCTACCGGCCGACCGACGACGCCGAGGACTACGCGGCGGAGATTCTCCGCGAGCACGGCGAGCCGGACCCCCGGTCGCTCGACCAGGCCGTCGTCGGCGGCGACTTCGCCGGCCCCGAGTACGACGCCGACAAGGTCGGCCGAGGCAACCCGGTGTGAGGCAGGACCTGCGCGCCGCCGCCGAGGCGTGGCTCGCCGAGGACCCGGACCCGGCCACCCGGGACGAGCTGCGGAAGCTGCTGGACGCGGACGACGAGGCCGCCGTCGCGGACCGCTTCGCCGGCCGGCTCACCTTCGGCACCGCTGGCCTGCGCGGCCGGCTGCGCGCCGGCCCGAACGGCATGAACCGCGCGGTGGTCCGGGGCACGGCCGCCGGCCTTGCCGCGCACTTGCGCTCCGCCGGGGCACCCGGTGCCGTGGTGATCGGGTACGACGCGCGGCACGGAAGCGCGGAATTCGCCAGGGACTCCGCCGCGGTGCTCGCCGGCGCCGGCTTCGACGCCCGGCTGCTGCCCCGGCCGCTGCCCACCCCCGTGCTCGCGCACGCGGTGCGGCTGCTCGGCGCCGCGGCCGGCGTGATGGTGACGGCCAGCCACAACCCGCCGGAGGACAACGGCTACAAGGTCTACGACTCCTCCGGCGCCCAGATCGTCCCACCCACCGACGCGGCCATCGAGGCGGCCATCGCCGCCGTCGGTCCACTGTCGACTGTCCCGCTGTCGGACGCGTACGCGGCGCTCGGGGATGAGCCCCTCGAGTCCTATCTGGACGCGGTGGCTGCGGTGCCTCGCAGCGATCACCGCGACGTGCGCACCGTCCACACCGCGCTGCACGGCGTCGGCGCGGCCGTGCTGCGGGCCGGCATGGCTCGGGCGGGATTCCCGCCGCCGGCCGAGGTCGCCGAGCAGGCGTCACCGGATCCCGACTTCCCGACCGTCGCTTTCCCCAACCCCGAGGAGCCGGGCGCCCTCGACCTCGCGCTCGCCCTCGCCGCCGACACGGCTGCCGACCTCGTGATCGCGAACGACCCGGACGCGGATCGGTGCGCGGTGGCCGTGCCGTCCGGCGGGAGCTGGCGGATGTTGACGGGCGACGAGCTCGGCGTCCTGCTCGCCGACCACCTGATCCGCACCGGCCGCAAGGGCACGTACGCGACCACCATCGTGTCCTCGTCCCTGCTCGGCGCGCTGTGCGCGGCGCGGGGGCTGCCGTCCGCCGAGACGCTCACCGGGTTCAAGTGGATCGTGCGCGCGGCGCCGGACCCGGCTGACCTCGCGTACGGGTACGAGGAGGCGCTCGGCTACTGCGTGATGCCGGAGGCCGTGCTCGACAAGTGCGGCGTGTCGGCGGCTGTGCTGGCCGCCGATCTCGCCGCCGCGCTCAAGGCGGAAGGACGCACCCTGCCCGACCGGCTGGACGAGCTCGCCGCCGAGTTCGGCGTGCACGCGACCGCTCCGCTGACCATCCGGGTCACCGACGTCGGGCTCATCGCCGAGGCGATGGCCCGGCTGCGGGCTGCGCCGCCTCGCACGCTTCTCGACCGCACGATCACCGCCCGCGACGACCTGTTCCCGGCGGCCGAGGTGGTCCGGCTGCGCGCCGACGGGGTCCGGGTGGTGGTCCGGCCGAGCGGCACCGAGCCGAAGCTGAAGGCGTACCTGGAGGTCGTCGTGCCGGTGCCGGGCGGCGACCGCGCCCGCGTCCCCGCGGCGAGGGCCGAGGCGGCCGCCGCCCTGGACCGGCTGGGCGCCGAGCTGGCGCCGCTGCTCGGTCAGACCGCGCCGAACTGACGGTCGCCGGCATCGCCGAGGCCGGGCACGATGTACGCCCGGTCGTTGAGCCGCTCGTCGACCGCGGCGGTGACGACCCGCAGCGGCAGCCCGCTGTCCGCGAGCCGAGTCAGCCCCTCCGGTGCGGCGACCGCGCAGACGATCGTGATGTCGTCGGCGCCGCGGTCGGCGAGCAGCAGGCAGCAGTGCAGGAGCGAGCCGCCGGTCGCGAGCATCGGGTCGAGCACCAGCACCGGCCGGCCGGTCAGGCTCGCGGGCAGCGATTCCAGGTACGCCCGCGGCTCGAAGGTTTCCTCGTCCCGGGCGAGGCCGACGAAGCCCATCTGCGCCTCGGGCAGCAGTCCCAGCGCGGCCTCGGCCATGCCCAGCCCGGCGCGTAGCACGGGCACCAGCAGCGGCGGGTTCGCCGGCCGGACGCCGACCGCCTCGCCGACCGGCGTGCGGATCGGCACCGGCTCCGCCGGCAGGTTCCGGGTCGCCTCGTACACGAGCATGGTGGCCAGCTCGCGGAGGGCCACCCGGAAGCCGGTGTTGTCCGTGCGCCCGTCCCGCATGGTGGTCAGCCGTGCGGTGGCGAGCGGGTGGTCCACGACGAGGGTCTGCACGGGCCGACACCGTAACGCGTGCGCCGACCGGCCCGTGGCAGGCTTCCGGGTGTGGAGCTCTGGGACCTGGCGGTGGTGGGGGGCGGGCCCGCCGGATCCGCGGCGGCTCTGCGTGCCCGCCAGCTCCGCCCCCGGGCCAGCGTGCTGCTGCTGGATCGATCGGACTTCCCCCGGGACAAGGCCTGCGGCGACGGGATCGCCGCGCACGGGCGGGACGAGCTGGCGCTGCTCGGCGTGCCGGACCTGATCGCGGACTACTCCCCCACCGACCGGCTTTCGGTGCTCTCTCCGGGCGGCGAGTTCGTGGCGGCCACCGCCGCCCGGCCCAACCACGTGGTGCCGCGGAAGGTCTTCGACGCTCGGCTGGTCGACGCCGCGCGCGACCGCGGGGTCGAGGTACGGCGGCACAAGGTGCGCCGGCTGGCGGCCGCCGATGGGCGGGTCGTGATCGACGGCACCGTTGCGGCACGGGCGGTTGTCGCCGCGGACGGAGCCAACTCCACCGTCCGGCGCCTGCTCGGCGTGCCGGCACCCGCCGAGAAGCACACCGCGATCGCGGTCCGCGGGTACGCGGACCTGCCGGCCGGCGGCGAGCGGGCGGACGGCGCGCAGTTCATCGCCATGCAGAAGGCGGGCTGGCCGGCG
>Ga0126307_10003100_pt1 | contig 11295 bp, 9 predicted proteins | sample Plot28_FD_89955 | JGI IMG/M metagenome (GOLD analysis project Ga0126307, IMG submission 89955) | Serpentine soil microbial communities from UC McLaughlin Reserve, CA, USA - Plot28 | ecosystem: Environmental > Terrestrial > Soil > Grasslands | place: USA: UC McLaughlin Reserve, Lake County...
CCGGTGCCGCCGCCCTCGCCGGCGGTGACGAAGACCATGTCGGCGCCCTTGAGCGCCTCCTTGATGTCGTCGCGCGACTCGGCCGCCGCGCCCTGCCCGACCTGCGGGTTGGCGCCCGCTCCCAGCCCCTTGGTCAGGTTGTGTCCGATGTTCAGCTTGATGTCGGCGTCCGTCATCTGGAGCGCCTGGGCATCGGTGTTGCAGGCGATGAACTCCACGCCGGAGAGGCCGGCGTCGATCATGCGGTTGACGGCATTGGTGCCGCCGCCGCCGACGCCGACGACCTTGATCACTGCGAGATAGCTGCCTGCTTCCATGGGATGTGTCCGGACCTCGAGTTAGAGTCGAGCGTTTCAAGGCGCTCGCCTTCGGCGCGGATTCCAGCACGTTACGGGGATTTCCTGGCCGATGTCAACGCGACGGAATCGCCGCAAGACCACTTGCAGATCGAGAAAGTCTCGACCAGTGGTTGAGAATCGGTGCATTCTCAGCCTACGGTTGAGGGTTTGATGGTATTACGCTGGGAGTCGCCGTCGCTTCCGGCGTGAGCGGGCCGACGCCGCCCGCGGCGACCAGCTTCGGCACGCGCAGGTCGAGATAGGCGGCGCCTGCGGACGACGACTCGGCGAGCACGCGGGCGGCCGCGGTCCACTTGCTGCGGGCGTCGCCGGCGGAGCCGAAGATCAGGTCCGGGCCGGCGCGCAGCGCGAGCGTGATCCCGTCGGGCCCGTAGAACAGGCGCTCGGAGCGCGCGCGCAGGTCCGGCGGCGCGGCGGCGGCCACCGACAGCGCGCCGAGCGTCCGCTTGTCGCTCACGTGGCGGTCGTCGAGCGGCGCCTGCGTCGTCACGACCGGGAGGCCGGCCGCCTCGACGCCGGCGAGCACCAGCCCCCCGCCGGTCGCGGGCACGCTGCTGCCGCCGGTGCGCACCATGGCGACCGGCTCGTGCTCGATCACCTCGATGCGCAGGTCGTGCGGGAAGTCGGCGCGGACCCGCAGGCCGGCGACCGACGAGTAGGGCTCGACGACGTCCTTCAGCGCCTGCTCGTCGACGCGCAGCGTGCTCATCCCGCGCGCGGTCGTCTCGAGCGCCTCGCGCACCTGCCGCTGCTCGGACGAGCCGCTGCCCGTGATCGTGACCCGCTCGACCGCGGCGAACGACGAGTCGCGGAACCACAGCCACCCGAGCGCAAGCCCGGCGACGGTGAGCAGCGCGCCCACGAGCACGGGCCAGGGCAGCCGGCGAAGACGGGCCATGCTCGCCCATTCGCCGCCGGCGCCGCGGGTCCTACCTACCGGGCGCGCGACCGCTCATCGCGCCACGAGCGCGCGGCCGAGCGCATCGATGTCACCGGCGCCGAGCGTGAGCACGAGGTCGCCCTCCCGCAGCCGCCCGCGCAGCAGCGCCTCGGCCTGCGCGAACGACGGCATCCATGCGACCGGACGGCCGCCGGCGGCGTCGGCGGCGGTCTGCGCGACGAGCAGCCCCGACACGCCGGGGAAGTCCTCCGCGCGCTCGCGCGCCGGATAGACGTCGAGCACGACGACCTCGTCGGCGGCCACGAGCGCCGCGCCGAACTCCGCCGCCTGACGCGCCGTGCGCGAGAACAGGTGCGGCTGGAAGACGGCGATCAGCCGCCGCGGCGCGAGCGTGCGCGCCGCCTCGAGCGTCGCGGCGACCTCGGTCGGGTGATGCGCGTAGTCGTCGACCACGGTGGCACCCTGCGGCGTCACGCCGAGGCGCTCGAACCGCCTGCCGGCGCCCTGGAAGTCCCGCAGCGCGGCCGCGGCCGCGGTGCGGTCGGCGCCGGCGAGCCGAGCGGCCGTCAGGGCGGCGGCGGCATTGCGCGCGTTGTGCGTGCCGGGAACGGTCAGCTCGACCGCGACGCCGTCGAGCGTGAAGCGCGAGCCGCCCGGCGTCAGCTGCGGCGCGGCGTCGAACGGCACCAGCTCTACACCGGCCGGGACGAGCGCCAGCAGCTGCGGGCGATTCCACACCACCGCGGAGCGGTCGGCGAGCGCGAGGAACGCGCCGAACGTCTCGTCGACGTCGCGCTGGGACGCGTAGGTCGTGTGGTGATCGAGCTCGGCGTTCGTGAGCACCGCGATCCGCGGCGCCAGCTTGAGCAGCGAGCGGTCGGACTCGTCGGCCTCGACGACCAGCCACTCGCCGTCGCCCCAGCCGGCGTTCGACCCGGTCGACCGGACAGCGCCGCCGACGAGGTAGGCGGGGTCCATCCCGCAGCCGCGCAGCGCGTGCACGAGCATGCTGGCCGTGGTCGTCTTGCCGTGCGTGCCGGTCACCGCGATGGTCGGACGCAGGCGGGTCAGCTCGCCGAGCAGGTCGGCGCGGTGCAGCTCGCGCAGCCCGCGCTCGCGTGCGGCCGCGCGCTCGGGGTTCTCCGGCGGGATCGCGGACGACACGACGAGCTCGGCGCCCGCCGGCACGTTGGCGGCGTCGTGGCCGGCGACCGGCTCGACCCCCAGCGCCCGCAGCGGCCCGGCGTACGGCGATGCGGCGGCGCGGTCCGACCCCGTCACGGTCGCGCCGAGCTCGTGGGCGACGAGCGCCAGGCCGCTCATCCCGGCGCCGCCGATGCCCACGAAGTGCAGCCTGCGGCCGGCCCAGGGTTTCACGGCGTGCAAGCGTAGAAGGGCGGCGCGCGCCGGGCACGCGGATGTGACCGTGGGAACCGGGCTCGACCGGGTAACCCGCGCGCGACCTGAGCGCGCCGTCGCCGCGGGTACAACGGGCGCCGGCTGCCCCGACCTTACGGGGCCGCCGATCGTCTGTCGACCCGAAAGGACGGAATCCATGTCGCGGTCCGCGGTGAGGAAGGTTCCGTTGCTAGCTGCCGTATCGGCGCTGTTGGCGCTCGGCGCGTGTGGCGGCAGCGACGATCAAGAGGGCACGAGCGGCACCCCGGCCCAGTCCGGCGCAGCGCCCGCGAACGTGACGGAGAAGCTGTTCGAGGCCAGCGCGGCCGACAACCGCTCCAACCCCTCCGAGGGCGGCAAGAAGGGCGGCAAGCTGACGATGCTGTCCGGCGGCGACGTCGACTACATGGATCCCGGCAAGACGTACTACAGCTACGCGATCGGGATCATGAACGCGATCCACCGCGGCCTCTACGCCTACCTGCCGGGCGACACCAGCAAGCCGGTGCCCGACCTCGCCGACGGCGATCCGGACATCTCCCAGGACGGCAAGACCGTCACGGTGAAGCTCAAGCGGGGCGTGTGGTTCTCCAAGCCCGTCGACCGCGAGGTCAAGTCCACCGACGTCAAGTACGCGATCGAGCGCGCCTTCAGCGCGGCCGTCGCGAACGGCTACGCGGGCATCTACTTCCGCGACCTCGTCGGCGCCCCGAAGCCGGGCGGCGATTACAAGGAGATCCCGGGGATCGAGACGCCGGACGACTACACGATCGTCTTCAAGCTCAGCAAGGGCACCGGCGCGGCGCTGGCGGGTGCGCTGTCGATGCCGATCTCGATCCCGGTGCCGAAGGAGTACGCGGAGAAGTACGACAAGAAGACGCCGTCGACGTACGGCGAGGGCTACGCGGTCTACACCGGGCCGTACATGGTCGAGTCCGCTTCGGACGGCAAGGCGATCGGCTACCTCCCGGGCAAGTCGATCCACCTCGTCCGCAACCCGGACTACAAGCCGGTCGACGACTTCCGCCCCGCGTTCCTCGACGAGATCGAGATCCAGGCGGGCAACGACGACACGTCGGTCGCGACGCGCCGGATCCTGTCGGGCGAGAGCATGGTGTCGGGCGACATCGAGCCGCCGGCGAGCCAGCTCAAGCGGCTGCTGCAGAGCAACAAGAACGAGCTGTCGGCGGTGCCGAGCGGCGGCTGGCGCATGATCTCGTTCGACACGAGCCGGCCGCCGTTCGACGACATCGACGTGCGCAAGGCCGTGATCGCCGGCTTCAACCGCGCGGCGGCGCGCCAGCAGCGCGGCGGCGAGGCGATCGGTCCGATTGCGACGCACCTGATCCCGCCCGGGATCGCGGGCTTCGAGGAGTCCAACGGAGCCAAGGGGTGGCTCGACGAGATGGACTGGGTGCGCAAGCCCGAGGGCGATCGCGCGCTGTCGGCCGAGTACTTCAAGAAGGCCGACATGGCCTCGGGCAAGTACGAGGGCGGCGTCAAGCTGCTGCTCGTCGCCGACAACGCCGAGCCGGAGAAGTCGATCGCCCAGATCACCCAGCAGCAGCTCAACGAGATGGGCTTCAAGACGACCCTGCGGCTCGTCACGCGCGACACGATGCTGACGAAGTTCTGCAACGTGCCGAAGTCCGAGGTCAACGTCTGCCCGTCGGTCGGTTGGCTGCAGGATTTCCCCGATCCGCAGACGATGCTCGACCCGACCTTCAACGGCGAGAACATCATTCCGACGCAGAACTCCAACTGGCCCGAGCTCGACATCCCCGAGCTTAACAAGGAGATCGATCGGGCGAAGCTGGTCGTCGACCCGGCCGAGCGCGCGAAGACGTGGGCCAAGGTCAACCACGACATCATGGCCCAGGCGCCCTCGATCCCTTACATGTGGGACTACCAGGTCGTCGTCGCCTCGCCGAACGTGCGCGGCGTGCAGAACGGCTACAGCACGATCTGGGATCTCAACTTCACGTCGCTGAGGTAGCTCTCTCAGTGAAGGCGCCGGCCCGCCGCAGCTCCCCGCGGCGGGTCGGCTCGCTACCGCTCCCGCGCGGCGGCGAGCACGGCGCGCGCGACGTCGCGCGCCGCGTCCGGCCGGGCCAGTCGAGCAGAGGCGGCCGCCATCGCCGTGAGCCGCTGCGGGTCGAGCAGGATCGCGTCGACCTCGGCGCGCAGGCGCTCGGGCGTCAGCGCGGCGTCGGCGATCACGCTCGCGGCGCCGCCCTGCTGCATCCAGCGCGCGTTCGCCGTCTGGTGATCGGCGGTCGCGTGCGGGTACGGCACCAGCACGGCCGGCAGCCCGTACTGGGCAAGCTCGAAGATCGAGCCGCCGGCGCGCGCGACGGCGAGGTCGGCCGCCGCGAGCGCCCGGCCGAACGGAGTCACGTAGTCGCGCAGGTCGTAGTGCGGGCGGGGGGCGCGCAGATCGGGGAAGTCGCGCCGGCCGGCGATGTGCAGCACGCGGTACGGAGCATCCGCGAACGCCCGCGGTGCCGCCTCGTTGATCGAGCGCGCGCCGAGCGAGCCGCCGAACACGAGCACGCACGGCTCGTCCGCGCCGATGCCGAGCGCGGCGCGCGCCGGCCCGCGCTCGGCCGCGCGCGGCGGCACCGGGCGGCCGGTGACGACGTAGCGCTCGCCGCCGCGCCCGCGGATCGGGAATGCCAGGCAGACGCGCCGCGCGCGCCCCGCGAGCAGCCGGTTGCTCAGGCCGATGTGGGAGTCGGCCTCGGCCAGCACGAGCGGGACGCGCCGCAGCACGGCCGCTAGACCGACCGGCCCGGCGACGTACCCGCCGCCGCCGAGCACCGCGTCGGCGTCGCGCTCGCCCAGGATCCGCGCCGCGGCGCGCAGCGCGAGCGCGGCCTTGCCGGCCGCTCGGATCGCCTTCAGCGGGTTGCGGCGCGAGATCCCCTCGACCGTGATCGGGTCGAGCTCGTAGCCGGCTGCCGGAACCAGCTCCGCCTCAGCGCGCTGCCCGCCGACGAACGAGACGTGCGCGCCCTCAGCCCGCAGCGCGTCGGCGACCGCGATGGCCGGCACGACGTGACCGGCCGTCCCGCCCGCCGCGATCACGATCCGCGGTGCGCGCACGATCCTCCTTCCCGCGCCGTGCGCGCACGGCGCGCAGGTGCGTCGAGCCGCCGCCGGCGACGTTGAGCAGCAGGCCCATCGCCGCCAGCAGCACGATCAGCGAGCTCGAGCCCGACGAGATGAACGGCAGCGGCACGCCGGTCAGCGGCGCGAGGCCCAGCACGGTGTAGATGTTCAGCAGCGCCTGGCACAGGATCAGCGACGTCAGTCCGGCGGCGAGCAGCTTGGCGTAGGCGCCGCGGGCGGACTTCGCGGTGCGCAGGCCGGCGTACCCGATCATGCCGTAGAGCGCCAATAGGCAGCAGATCCCCGCGACGCCGAGCTCCTCCCCGATCACGGCGAGGATGAAGTCGGTGTGCGCCTCGGGCAGGTAGAAGACCTTCTGGACCGATTGGCCGGGCCCAACGCCGAACAGCCCGCCGGAGCCGATCGCGATCTGGCCCTGGACCGACTGGAAGCCGATCGTCCCGGCATGGTCCCACGGGTTGAGGAATGCGGTCAGCCGCGCGCGACGGTACGGCTCGAGCAGCGCGAACAGCACGATCAGCAGCGACACGCCGCCGGCCACGAGCCCGAGCTGGCGCAGCGGCAGCCCGGCCGCCACCAGCATCGCGGCAAGCGTGAAGCCGATCACCAGCGCGGTGCCGAGGTCGGGCTGCGCGGCGATCAGGAGCACGGCGCAGCCGCCGGGCAGCAAGATCGGAACGGCGGCGCCGCGCAGGCTGCGCGCGAGCTTCGGTCGTGCCGACAGCGTCGCCGCGGCGTGCAGGACGAGCGCGAGCTTCATCAGCTCCGCCGGCTGGAACTGCAGCGGGCCGGCCGCGAGCCAGCGTTGGGCGCCGTTGACCGTGACGCCGAAGCCCGGCAGCAGCACGAGCACCAGCAGGACGAACGCAGCGAGCAGGATCGCCGGCGTCAGGCGGCGAACGTGCTCGAGCCCATGGCGGGACAGCAGCTGCATCACGCCGAGCCCGACCGCGCCATACATCAGGTACTTCACGAGATAGGCCGTCCCGTCGCCCTGGCCCTCGAGCAGCGTGCGCGCCGATGAGGCGGAATAGACCATCACGGCACCGCCGGCAAGGAGGCAGAACGTGGCCGTGAGGAGCAGTCGATGCTCGAGCGGCTGCTGCCTGGACTTGCCCATCAGAGCGGGATTCGACAGGACGCGGCGGACGCCTCCCGCCCGCGGGCCGTCAGCCGCGGACCAGCGCCTTGAAGTGGTCGCCGCGCTGCTCGAACGAGCGGTACTGGTCGTAGGAGGCGCAGGCGGGCGAGAGCAGGACCGTCTCACCGGGCGCGGCGGCGGCGCGCGCGGCCGTGACCGCCCGCTCGAGGTCGCCGCAATCGTGGAGCGGGACGCCGGTCGGGCCCAGCGCCGCGCGCAAGCGCTCCGCCTCCTCCCCGATCAGGTACGCCGCCGCCGCCCGTTCCGCGAGCGCCGCGGCCAGCGGCGCATAGTCCTCTCGCTTGCCGCGGCCCCCGAGGATCGCGTGCACCCCCCCTGCGAACGAGCGGATGCCGACCACGGCCGAGGCGACGTTCGTCGCCTTCGAGTCATCGACGTAGACGACGCCTTCGACCGTGCCGACCTCCTCGAGCCGGTGCGCGACGCCGGCGAACGTGGCCAGCGCCGCCCGCACGGCGCCGGCGTCGATCCCGCGCGCCAGCGCGACGGCCGCGGCGGCCATCGCGTTCTCGACGTTGTGCGCGCCGCGCAGCCGGATCTGGTCGACCGCGATCAGCGGCTCGCCGCGCCAGGCGAGCCGGTCGTCGCGGAGGATGAGATCCGCCCGGCCGGCCGCCTCGTCGCCGGCGGCCTGCCCCAGCGGTGAGGCGAACGTCACCCTCCGAGCCGCGCCGGGCACGTCGAGGCCGGCCGGCACGACAGCGAGCTCCGGGGAGCCCTGGTTGGCGAAGATGCGCAGCTTCGCTTCGCGGTACGCCGCGAACGTGCCGTGGCGATCGAGGTGGTCGGGCGCCAGGTTCAGCAGCACCGCGGCATCGGGCGCGAACGCGACGCTGTCCTCGAGCTGGAACGAGGACGCCTCGCACACCACGACGGCATCCGGCTCGAGCGCTCCCGCGAGCGTGCTGAGCGCGGTGCCGACGTTGCCGGCGACCGCGACCGGCACGCCGGCCGCACGATGGATCTGCCCGACCAGCTCGGTCGTCGTCGTCTTGCCGTTCGAGCCGGTGATCGCGATCACGTCGTTCGGCACGAGCCGCCAGCCGAGCTCGAGCTCCCCCACCACGGGCAGGCCGCGCGCCCGCGCCGCCTGCACGACCGGCGCGTCCTGCGGGACGCCGGGGCTCTTGACGACCGTGGCGACGCCGTCGAGCAGCGCGGGGCCGCCCGTGGACTCGTGGACAGCGACGCCCGCGCGCTCGAGCTCGTCGCGCGCTGCGCCGTCGACGGCGCCGGCGTCGCACCCGACCACCCGCTCGCCACGCGCTCGCAGGGCGCGCGCGACGGCCCGCCCCGATCGCGCGAGGCCGACGATCAGGAACGGTCCGGGCGGCAGCGGAGGACGGCGAGCCATCGGCGCCCATTCAAGCGGGCCGAGCCACACGCCGACCTCATTCCGGCGCGCTCGGCCGGACGCGCGCGTCCGGGTCGGCCTTGCCCCCCTCGAACTGCAGCCCCTCCGCCTCGAGCCGGCGGCGGACCTCCGCCGGGTCGCCGAGCGCTGTCGCGCCGACCGTCCCGTCGGACTTGAGGACGCGGTGGGCGCCCGGCGGCTCCTCGCGCAGGAAGCGCTGGTTGAGCGTGCGGGCGTGGCGGTCGTTGCCGCCGCAGGCGTGGGCGACGTCGCCGTAGCTCATCCAGCCGCCGGGCGGGATGCTGGCGAGGACGTCGCGCAGTCGGTCGGATTCGATCGTGCTCATGCGAACGACCGTACGGGCGCGCGCCGCCGATCCGGGTGGATCCCGCGCAATCGGCACGAAGTCGGTGCAGACCCGACGCAGACGCCGTCAGATCTGGCGCGGCTGGTCCGCGAGCTCGAGCTCGCCGTCAGCCATGGCGCCCAAGGGATCGGGACGGCCGCCGCGGCCGCGGCCACTCAAGTGACCGACTGCTGGTACAGCGTGAAGCCGATCGCGCTGCAGACCGCGGCGACGATCCAGAAGCGCAGGATGATCTTCGTCTCCGACCACGCCTGCAACTCGAAGTGGTGGTGGATCGGCGCCATCAGGAAGACGCGCTTGCGGAACGCCTGGAACGAGAAGACCTGGATCAGCACCGACAGCGCCTCGATCACGAAGATCCCGCCCATCACGATCAGCAGCACCTCGGTCTTCGTCATCACGGCGAGCGCCGCGATCGCCCCTCCGAGGCCCAGCGAGCCGGTGTCGCCCATGAAGATCGATGCCGGGAAGGAGTTAAACCAGAGGAAGCCGACGCACGCGCCGACCAGGCAGGCGGCCACGAGCGCGAGGTCGGTCTGGCGCGTCGTGAACGTGATCGCTATGTAGGCCAGCAGCACGATCGCCGAGCAGCCCGCCGCCAGGCCGTCGAGTCCGTCGGTCAGGTTGACCGCCGACGTCGTCCCGGCCACGACGAGGTAGATCAGCACCGGATAGAAGTAGCCGAGGTCGATCACCGCGTCGTAGATGCGCAGGTTGAGCGTGTCGGGCAGGTCGGCCCAGCGCGTCGCGACGAGCCACAGCGCGACCGAGATCGCCATCGTGATCAGCAGCTTCCAGCGTCCGCGCATGCCGAGCGAGCGCCGCTTGACGAGCTTCATGTAATCGTCGGCGAACCCGAGCGCGGCGCACGCCAGCGCCACTCCCATGACGCCGATCGAGCGCGCGTCGAGGTCGGTCAGCAGCAGGAACGGGACCGCTATCGCGGTGAAGATGATGATCCCGCCCATCGTCGGCGTTCCGGCCTTGGCGTGATGCTCCTGCGGCCCCTCCTTGCGGATCTGCTGGCCGAACTCGCGGTCGTGCAGGAACTCGATGAACTTGGGCGAGAGGAAGATGCAGATCAGCAGCGAGGCCGTTCCCCCGATCAGGACCTCGCCCATCAGCCGTCTGCCTCCGCCGCAAGTGCCTCGGCCACGACCTCCAGCCCGACGCCGCGCGACCCCTTGACCAGCACGACGTCGCCGGGCCGCACGAGCTCGCGCGCCAGCGCCGCCGCCTCGGCCGCGTCCGCCGCGGCGAGCGCCTCGCCGTCGTAGCGATCGAGCATCGCGGCCGACCGTGAGCCGACGGCGACCAGCAGATCGACGCCGGCCGCGGCGGCGTAGGCGCCGATCTCGGCGTGGTGCTCGCGCTCGGCCGGCCCGAGCTCGAGCATGTCGCCGAGCACCGCGACGCGCCGTCCGGCCGTGTCCTGCGTGGCGAGATCGTCCAGGGCGGCGCGCATCGACAGCGGGTTCGCGTTGTAGCAGTCGTTGATGACGGTTGCGCCGCGCGCGAGCGCGACGCGCTCGCCGCGCAGCGGGCCGAAGCGCACGTCGACGCGGCCGGACGGGCGCACGCCGACGGCGCGCGCCGCCGCGACCGCCGCGAGCGTGTTGAGCAGGTTGTGGCGCGAGTCGAACGGCAGCTCGAGCTCGTAGCGGTCCCCGCCGGCGACCACGACGCGGCGCTCCGATCCGTCGGCGAAGCGCACGTCGCCGCCCGGGCCGAACGTGACCTTCTCCAACTCGGCGCGCAGGTACGGCTCGAGCAGCGGCTCACCGGCCGGGACGACGGCGGTCGCTCCGTCGCGCATCCCGACCAGCAGCTCGGCCTTCGCGCGCGCGACGCCCTCCAGCGACCGCATCTGCTCGAGGTGGACCGGCCCGACGTTGGTGATCACGCCGACGTCGGGCTCGCAGATCGCGGTCAGCTCGGCGATCTGGCCGAAGCCGCGCATCGCCAGCTCCAGCACGAGCACCTCGGTGCCCGGCGGCGCCGCCAGCAGCTCGAGCGGGAGGCCGATCTCGGTGTTGAAGTTCGCGCGGCTGGCCGCGACCGTCCGGTGCGGAGCGATCAGCGCGGCGATCAGGTCCTTCGTCGACGTCTTGCCGACCGAGCCGGTCACCGCGATCACCTGCGCGCCGAGCTCGCGCCGCCACGCGCGCGCCACTGCGGCGAGCGCCGCGAGCGGCCGCTCGGCCGCGAGCACCGCGCCGTCGCCGGCCACCGCGGACGCCTCGCGCGCCCAGGCCGGGGCGGCGAGCACCCCCCAGGCGCCGGCGCGCAGCGCGTCGGCCGCGAACCGGCCGCCGTCGACGCGCTCGCCCGGCAGCGCGACGAACAGGTCTCCCGGCTCGATCGCGCGCGAGTCGATCACGGCCCGCGTCGGACCGCCGGCCGCTCCGCCGGCGCCGCGCACGAGCTCGGCGCCGGCCGCGCCGGCGACCTGCCGATCGTTCCACCGCCTCACGCCGAGCGCTCCGGCGACGCGGGACGGGCGGCCGCGCGCACCGCTTGTAGCGCCGCGCGCGCGACCGCGACGTCGTCGAACGGCTCCTTGCGCCCGCCGGCGAACTCCTGCCCCTGCTCGTGCCCCTTGCCGGCGATCACGACGACGTC
>Ga0126307_10003101_pt1 | contig 11294 bp, 11 predicted proteins | sample Plot28_FD_89955 | JGI IMG/M metagenome (GOLD analysis project Ga0126307, IMG submission 89955) | Serpentine soil microbial communities from UC McLaughlin Reserve, CA, USA - Plot28 | ecosystem: Environmental > Terrestrial > Soil > Grasslands | place: USA: UC McLaughlin Reserve, Lake County...
ACGTTGGAAGATCCGGACAAGTACCGCTACTTTTTTGTGACGTGGATGAATGAGAGAACGGAGTGATGAATGCCAGGACAGCACCTTGAGAGTCTTTTCCGCCGCTTCAAAGGCGAGGTCGTGGACGTAAAGACCGTCTCCGGCGGAATCTACACGGGACGCATAGCCGAGATTACAAACGACTACGTCTGCCTCACCGAGACTTCAGGCGCGCCCGGGCAGCAAGTGTTTCTTTCTTTCAGCGCGATCGAGTCGATGGCTGTGAGTGGGGCTGAATAGGATTAACCACAAAGGCACGAAGGCACAAATTTTTTAAAAAATTAGTGCCTTTGTGGTTCAGATGTTGTTGTTATGCAGTACGTAGAGAACCCTCCGAACCCGTGGTTGACGCACTCAGTTGAGTGGATTGGCGAACCTCCTGAGGCCACGCTCGAAGTGTTTGAAGAGACTGAGACGCGCCACATCATCACGCACAACAACAGTCCCGACGTTGGTTTCGACTACACCGTCAACTGCTATCGTGGCTGCATACACGGTTGCACTTATTGTTTCAGTCGTCCGACACACGAGTATCTCGGCTACGGCGCCGGCACAGATTTCGATCGAAAGATCATCGCGAAGGTGAATGCGCCGGAGTTGTTGCGCAAAGAGTTGATGAAGCCTTCGTGGAAGGGCGAGGAGATTGTTTTTTCATTCACGTCAGATCCATACATTCCACTCGAAGCAAATTACAAACTCACGCGGCGTTGCCTGGAGGTCTGCGCCGAGTTTCGTAATCCGGTGGGGGTGATCACGAAGTCGGCCCTGGTTCGCAGAGACATCGACGTGCTTCAGGATCTCGCGCGCAATGCGAGTCTCGGCGTGTTCTTTACGATACCTTTCACGGATGTTGAAGTGGCGCGGGCAGTCGAGCCTTTCGCGCCGTTGCCGGAAGCGAGATTTCATGCGATGGAGGCACTCGCGAAGGCGGGCATCAGAGTTGGCATCGGCATAGCGCCGGTTATTCCAGGTTTATCGACAGACATTCCGGTGCTGCTGAAGCGCGCGAAAGAGGTTGGCGCCGAGTATGCCTTTATCAACATGCTGCGCCTGCCCGGAAATGTCGCGCCATATTTCGAAGAGCGACTGCGCGAGAAGTTGCCGACCAAAGCCGACCGCGTCCTGAACAGAATCCGCGAAGCCCGCGAAGGGAAACTCAACTCCAGCGTCTTCGGCGAACGCATGCGCGGCAAAGGCCAATACTGGGAAGCAACAGAACGCCTCTTCAAGATCCATTGCGAGCGCCTGGGCTTCAACAAGAAACGCGCGCACCAAACGCCGGCGGGCTCCACCTTTCGCCGCCCCACCGCGCAGCCCAGTCTGTTCAGCTAATTGAACAATAAAAGATTTTTCTTTGTGTCTTTGTGCCTTCGTGGTTAATAATACCTGCACCCTCAGACAACCAATCAGGAGGCAAGAGCGATGCTGATCCGAGAGGTGATTCGCAACCGTGAGCCTTACTCGACCAAGGCCGACGCTACCGTGCAGGAAGCAGCCGAGTTCATGGCCGAGAGAAATATTGGCGCCGTCTGTGTGATCGACGACGGCGGCAAACTGCTCGGCGTCTTTTCCGAGCGCGACATCATGAATCGCATCGTCGTTGCCAAACGTGACCCCAGAGCGGTTAGAGTTGGCGACGTGACCAGCGAGTTGCGGGCCGTGATCCAGTGCGATGAAACACCACACCAGGCCCTCGAACGCATGGAGTTGATTGGCAGTCGACATCTGCCCGTTGTCGACGGCGATCGTTGGGTGGGAATGCTCTCGATGCGCGACCTGCTCCGCGTGGAAGTAGGTGAACAGGGCGACGAGATCAAACTGCTTCACGAGTACATTCAACATTAGCCCCCTGTCGTGTTGGTGCTTTGTACTTTGTACTTGGTACTTTGTGCTTTGTACTTCAGCGCCCTCAACATCACGAACAAAGTACAAAAAACAAAGTACAAAAGAACAATGAAAACATACACGGTGATTGCGCTCCTGGTGGCGCTAGGGGTTGGTTGTAGCCAGCCGCCGGCTGGACGTGGAGCGGGAGAAGTACAAACTTCAGCACAGTCAAACGTCAGCTTCAAAGTCGAAAAAGTAGTGGGTGGATTAGAAGTCCCTTGGTCCATCGTCTGGGCGCCTGACGGCCGCATGATCTTCACTGAGCGTCCCGGGCGCGTGCGCGTAATGGAGAAGGGCACGCTGAATCCGAAGCCGCTGCTGGTGCTGACGGACGCAGAGAGCTCTGGCGAAGCTGGTCTAATGAGTCTTGCGTTACATCCGCAGTTCAGCAGTAACCATTTTCTGTACCTTTCTTATGCCTACACGAGTGGCGGCTTGCGTGTGCGGGTCGTGCGCTATCGTGAAGCGCCCGAGAGTCTGTTAGATCGCAAAGTGATCATCGAAGATCTGCCTGCGGCGCGGGCTCACGCCGGCTGTCGCATACGTTTTGGATCGGATGGAAAGTTGTACGTCACTACCGGCGACGCCACGCGTCGCGAGCTGGCCCAAAAGCTCGACTCACTTGCCGGCAAGACGCTTCGTTTGAACGACGACGGCACGGTGCCGCAGGACAATCCCTTCGTGGGCCAGCAGAACGCACGGCCCGAGATCTGGTCGCTTGGTCATCGCAACGCGCAAGGGCTGGATTTCCAGCCCGGTTCGAATCTCATGTTTCAGACCGAACATGGACCAAGCGGATTTGATGGTCCTGGAGGAGGAGACGAAGTCAACATCGTCGAGAAGGGAAAGAACTACGGCTGGCCCACTATTCATCACACTCAGACCGCGCCGGGACTTGAGCCGCCGTTGCTCGAGTACACGCCTGCGTGTGCGCCGGGGAGCGGAGCGTTTTATCGCGGGTCAGTCTTTGCGCAGTTCAAGGGAAACTTTTTCTTCGGGTGTCTGCGCGGGGAAAGGGTGATTCGCGTAGTGCTGGATGGAAGACGCGTGGTGAGCCAGGAGAATCTTTTGCAGAACTACGGTCGCATTCGCGAGGTTGCTGAGGGGCCTGACGGATTCTTGTACTTCTCCACCTCAAACCGTGACGGTCGCAGCAGGCCGGCTGAGGAGGACGATCGGATCTTGCGCCTGGTACCGCAATAGAGCATTAGCCGCAAAAAGGCACAAAAAGCTCAAAAGTAAAACCCAAGTCATTTTGTGCTTTTTGTGCCCTTTTGTGGCTAAACTTTTTGCGCTAGGATCGCGGTCTTGCTCCAGCCGATCGCCTCTCGGCGTGGGAAGCGATACTGATGCACGATGCGGAAGTGCCGCTCCGTCTTGTCTTTCACTTCCTTCGGTGGATGGCTCTTGAAGCGGAATAGTATCTCGAGAACCACGCCGATCAATCCGGGATGCACAGGCAAGTGCAATAAATGGCCGCCCGGAGCGATCACGCGCGCCAGCTCCGTCAGGCCATCAACAAGCGGAACGTATTCGAGCGCTCCTGACGTGACGACAAGATCGAGCGACTCATCGGCAAACGGCAAGCATAACAAGTTGCCCTGCGTGAAGGTCACATCGCGTTTCCTGACAGGACTGAAGTAAAGCGACTTGCGCGCAGCCGCCACTGACGTCGACGAAAGATCGAGCGCCGTGATCGACACCGGAAAACGGATCGCACGCAACAACGCAAGAGTGAGCAGGCCGGTTCCGCAACCGGCGTCGAGAATGCGAGCCCCGCGAGAGACCGGCAGCGGATGACTCGCAAAATACTGGTCCAAGGATCGACCGTAACCGTTGACCTTGAAGGTCAAATCATAGAGACGCGCAATCCGATCATAGTAGGAGCCCGCACGCGCCTCAGTTTTGGTTGCAGTTAGGACATACTCCATGCGCTTCTCTCAAGCCTCACTTGGTAGTTACGACGACAGTTGTCTGTTTTTCATCGCCGGATTGGCGCGCAATTGTAGCGTTCTCGCTAATTTAACTCAACTGGAAAGCGCCGCACTCCTGAATTTTGCCAGCAAAAGGCGGGCCATTAGGATTTTGGGACGCCACGCAAGAAGCGGCAGAGGAGGCGTTCTTTCTTTGTTCGGAACTCGTCGTCCAGGAGGCACATCATGACTCGAATTCGATGGATAATTAGCGTTACGGCATTTCTACTAGCGGTGGGACTGGGGACCGGCACTGTCTTTCTGCTCCGGCACGCCCACGCCGCGGTAGCGCAGGATTCAACTTCAGAACGCCTCACCCGGAGACCTTCTTACCCGAACTTTGAGCTGGACGTACTCGTCAACGGGCGCCCTCTGGCCGAGTACTACGCCCGCGGAAGAACTTACGTCGAAGCGCTTCAGGGTGCTGAATATGAACTGCGGCTGCGGAACTCCTCGTCTGACCGCGTGGCTGTAGCACTTTCAGTCGATGGGCTCAACACCGTTGACGCTCGTCACACGTCCGCATCGAATGCGAGCAAATGGGTGATTGAGCCGTATCAGACGATAACAATCAGTGGGTGGCAAATGAGCTCAGAACGAGCACGCCGTTTTTACTTCACTAACGAACGGGATTCATACGGAGCGAAGCTCGGACAGACGGCGAACCTCGGCGTGATCTCGGCAGTGTTCTTCAAAGAACGCCGGCAGGTAGTGCTGGTGACGCCGCCGTATCCGATTACGCGAGACAGGATCGAGCCGGAGCAGTCGGCGCGTGCTGAAAGTTCGCCAGGTTCGAAGTCGAGAGGGTCGGTGGCGGCGCCCATGCCTGATGATGATTATGCCGCGACGGGCATCGGGCGAAACGTGCGTAACGACGTGCGTTGGGTTGACATGGATCTCGAGTCGCGACCGGCTGGAGAAGTAACGATCCGGTATGAGTACTATTCAGCGTTATTAAAGTTGGGAGTGGTTCCGCGCCAAACGTCGCGCGAGCCGCTGCAGCGACGTGAGGGCTCGAGAGGGTTCAGTCCCGAGCCATAGCTTTAACCACAAAGGCACAAAATGAAAAACAAATTTGTGTCTTGGTGTCTTTGTGGTTAAGACTGTCTCCGAATCAGGTCTGCGGTATAGAGACGGCGATAGACGCGGTAGTTTGACATGACCTTCTGTACGTAGGCCTTTGTTTCATCGAATCCGACTTCCGCTGTGAAGACGCCGGGGTCCTGTCGCCTGGCGCGTGCGACCCAGCGTGCCACGTTGTCCTCGCCACCGTTGTATGAAGCAGCCATTGGCTCGAGCATTCCCGGAAACAGTTTGGCCAAGTGTTCGAGATACTCCGCACCGACCGTGATCGAAGTCTCAGGTTGGTAGAGCTGACTTTCACGCAAGGTATTCCATCCTGCGCCTGGTCCATATTTCTGCGCCGCGTCCATCGTCAGTTGCAGCAACCCGCGCGCTCCCGCCGGTGACTTAGCCAGTGGCTTGAAGACGCTCTCCTGCTTGATGAGTGCGAGAATAAAACGCGGATCAAGTTTGCGCGCTTTCGCCGCGCTGAGTATTGCTTGTCGATAAGGCGCGGGATACTGCTCTGAGACGTTATCGATCGCACTGTTCACTCGCTCTTCTCGCTTCGCAACGATGTCTGCGCGTGATGGTCCAGCAAGCGCCGCCAGACGCTGGCTGGCGAGCCAGCCGTAATACGAGTCAATGCTGTCAGGAACGTTCAGGTAAGCCGCGAACGCTTCATCTTTTCTGCCGACTTGTTCGAGGCTGAAAGCCTTGAGGTATGCGACTTCACTCCGGCTGGTGAGTACCGCTTTTGGAAACGAACGCTGCAACAGTTGATCGGCGATGTTGACGGCCTCGGCCCATTGGTCCTCCGCCACGTAGAGCCGCAAAGCGGCGAACATCGCATTTGTCTCTACTGCCGTGCCGGCGAATCGCTGCCTCGTCTTTGTAACCCAGAGCAGCGCCTCAGAAGCTTTACCTGCTTCACGCAGGGTGTCGATCATGTTGAGGTGCGCAGTGTCGATGCGCTCGCCATTGGGAAAACGGTCCACGTATTCAGCGTAGCGCGTGGCTGACTCTTCAAACCTTCCCATGCGCAGCAGCGACGCTGCGCTGAAGTTCAAAGCCTCACGCCCTTCTTTGGTGCCACCGTAGTCCTGGACCAGCTGATTGAAGATCCTGTATCCGTCCGCGTAGACCTTGCTAAGGAAATAAGAGCGGCCAATACCCAGCAATGCTTCGGGCACGCGCGGATCCTGCGGGTAATTAGCGATCAGGGTCTCCCAGTGATCGCGCGCTTCAGCAAAAGCACGAACACTCAAGTACACCGTCGCGCGACGCATGTGCTCCGCCGGAGTGAGCTTGATGAGCTTCCCGCGAGCGTCGCGATCCGCTGCATCACTGCGCCGGACCGCCGCAAGCGTGGTCTCGCTGGCGGCCTGTTTACCAATGAAAGTGTTGGATCGATTAGCCGCGACGGCGGGCAAAGCACTGATAAAGCAAAAAAGAAAGGCTACGACGTTCTTTAACACCCTCGATTACTCCCGGGTTTGAGTTGGCTCTTCGATGATTTCGAAGCTGGATTGGATTTCTACCGTAGGCCGCAGCGTTGCCGCCACACTACAGTACTTCGTTTCGGAGAGTTCGATTGCCTGCGCCACGGCTTTGGAGGAGATGGATCGCCCCGTGAGTATGTGATGCACCTTCATCGAAGTGTAACTGCGGGGATACTCATCGCGACGTTGACCGGAAACCTCCACCGTGTAGCTGGTCACGTGCTGTCGCTTCTTCGCCAGAATGCTCGCCACGTCGGTCGCCGTGCAGGATCCGAGCGCGACGAGCAACAGCTCGACTGGAGAAGGCGCTGACGATCGTTTGCTGTCGGTATCGAGCGGCAGGGCGTGACCAGAGGGAGTGATTCCAAGGAACAAGTCATCGCTGACGAACCGCACAGTTGCTTTCATGCCGGTCGCAGACATCGCGCCAAGAATAACACACGGTTTTCCGATAGCATGTTATGATTCGCGCGAGTCCAGCTCCTCACGACAAGAACAATTGCAAAGGTCAGATCTCCGTTTCCGCCCAGGAGACGTCTTTGGTGTGATTTGGGAGGACCTTCATGGCCGATATTCTGGTCGTCGATGACGACGACGTGATTCGTGAGACGCTCTGCGAACTGCTTGCAGCAAACCACTCGTGTCAAACAGCCGATACCGCCGAAGAAGCGCTGGCAAAGTTGGAAGCACAACGTTTCGATGTTGTGATAAGTGATATTTCGTTGCCGGGCTTGAGTGGGAAGGAGTTGCTGAATCGCGTGGTCGAGTCGTATCCGGGCACGCCAGTGATCATTATCTCGGGTCTGAGCGATCAGGAGCAGGCGCAGAGCCTGATCAGCCTCGGAGCATTTGATTACTTGTTGAAACCGTTTCGGTTGGAAGTGGTGGAGGAGAGCGTGAAGCGCGCGACTGTCAGACCGCGGCCGTAGTGAAGGAGTTCTCGCGACGCGTGGAGTTCAAGTGATCGACCTGGCGAACGAGCTCAGCAATTCGATCGGCGGTGAAGGGCTTCGCGACCACCCAGTCAACGCCGGCGGCTTTCTGCTCGTTTGAGCCAACCGCCTCGCCCCATCCGGTGATAACCGCGATGGGGATATCTTTGTTGATCTTCCGGATCTCTATCGCGAGCTCCCAGCCACTCATGCCCGGCATTCCGACATCGGTGAATATACCGTCAAACTCCACCTTCCTGAATGCAGACAACGCTTCACTGCCACTCTCCGCAAGATAAACATCGCACTGCTCTCCTTCGAGGATCTCGCCCAAAAGGTCTCTAACAAAGGTCTCGTCATCAACTACGAGTATTCTGATGGGCGATCTTTGATCAGACTCCCCGACTGGAGGCGCAGTTTGAGGCGCTGCAACGGTCACTTCCTCAACAGTCTTGACACTCTTCTCAGCGACCTTCGCCAAAGGCAGCGTGATGCGAAACTCAGTTCCTTTTCCATATTGCGAATCCACTTCAATGTTGCCGCCATGACGCCGGATAATTCCGAAACTCACCGCCAGCCCCAGGCCCAAACCAGCTTTGCCCTTCGTCGTAAAGAAAGGATCGAAAATGCGCGAACGCACTTCGGGATACATTCCCACGCCGGTATCGACAACAGTGATCAGCACCGACTCACCCTCGGTGCGCGTCGTCAGCGACAGCGTTCCACCTTCAGGCATGGCATCGATTGCATTAAAGACCATGTTGACGAGGACTTCGCGTAACTCCGAATCGTCGCCCATCACCATCCCGTTCGAGCCGATTTGCAGAGTGAGCGTGATGTGAATGTTCGACGCCTCGGCGCAATTCTTCCAACGCGGGCGCGTGATCTCGCTCGCGTCCAGTAGGATCTGATCGACCGCGACCAGTTGGAAGTCGTGGTCGCGGCGTTGTCGCGCGAAGTCTTGTATGCGTTTGACCGTTTTAGCGCCGTCTTCAGCGGTCTTGATGATGACGTCGAGCCCACGGTTGATCTTTTCGGGATCGTTGGTAAGTTGGAGCAGTTGCGCGCGACCGAGAATACCGGAGAGCGTGTTGTTGAAATCGTGCGCAACGCCGGACGCAAGCTCACCGAGCGCGGAGAGTTTTTCCATCTGCGAAAACTGTTCCTGAATGCGCTCCTGCTCGGTGATGTAGTGCGAAAGTTCCTTGACGTGTTTCTCAGCTTGAGCCGCCTGGGCCGCTGACGTTTCGACTTTCCGGAGGTAAGTGCGATAAGTGAGGAAGATGATGGCAATGATTGGCAACGTGATTACAAACGCAAAGACGCCGATGAAATAGACCAGCGCGGCGATGAATCCCGCCGCACACGCGCCCGTGAAATAGGTCAACGAAGTCCAAAGATAATGCTTCCGCCAGGTCTGCCAGATTGGCTCGTCGGTTTTCAGCGCTGCTGCGATGGCTACCAGGCCGGAGTTGGCCGCGTATTGAGTGAGCGCCATCGTGCAGATTGCCGCCACAAAGGTGGCAGTTAACGGTTTGGTGCGCAGTGCTAAAACGTTTCCGAAAACAAGTTCCAGCACACTGCTGGTGATCAATATTGACAACGCCGCCGAGGCCCAATTGAACATGCGCGTCAGAGGGCGACGGCTGAAGTGCAACGAAGAGAGAAACGCTTCGAGAGCGCCCACGACAACAGCCGCTGCGCCTCCATACAGAAGCAGGACCAGAAAGACAAAGGTATCGGAAACTGAGATCTGGGAGCTGTAACGCGGAAGCGGAATGGTGATCCGCGACGTGAGCAGCAGGGCCATCCCCACCATCAGGGCCAGGCGAGAATCGAAGTGGCGAAAGTCGACCCGCAAAGCGGAATAGATAAACGCGAGATTACCGCATCCAATTACCACCCAGAGGAATGGCCGAAAAAGTTTATTTGCCATGGTGCAAAAGGGTTCATGTTGAGGGTGGGGTATTGTTTCGCCTTTATCAGGATAGATCGTGGGTAGTGATCTAGTTCTGCACTTGCTCCTTTCTTGAAAGGAAGATTGTTTCGTAAGTGGCCCGGAAGTGAAAACCGCACTTCCGGTAGAAGCCCTGGGCCCAGTCGTTCGTTTCGTTTACCAGCAGGCAGACTGACTTGGTGTCTTCGAGCAATCGCCGCAGCAGTTCTGACATGAACCGCGTGCCCAGATTTTTGTGGCGAGACTCTTCGCGCAGCCAGACGCCTTCGAGATAAATGACTTCGGGAGTTTTCGAGATGACGTCGGCCTTGAAGACCAACTCACCACTTTTGACGATCACCCACGTCCTTCCTTGTTCGATACGTCGCAGGCATCGCCCGCGAAAACCCTCTGGATCAATTTGCAACGGATTGACACCACTTTCAGCAAACGCAAGTTCGGCTTGAACCGGCATGACGAGCTCCAGCTCGCTTGCTATGGCAGGCCGTAGGCCGCCGATTGGTTCCCGGGCCTCGACGAGCCAACTCAGCTCATACAACCATTCGCGACAGGTCAAACGTTGCCGGCGTCCAGTGTCGGAGTAATGACTCCAGAAATCCGCGACTCTTTCTTTCTCGCCCATGATCATGTGCGTGTTAGGACACTCACGCGCCACTTGCGCGAGCGCGGCAAGCGCGCGATCTGAGACCGTTTCCATCAATGTTGCGTGACCCACGAGAGCGACGCCTTCGAGTTGTCCGTTCAAATCGCGACAGCCATAGAATGTGCCGCGGTTGAAAGGGCTCACGATGCCGTTGTCGTGAATCAAACTCATCATCGTCACCGTATGAATCGGACGTTGAGCCAAAAACTGGAGCACCTCTACCGTATCGCTGTTAGTCAAACGCTCGACGCTAACTGTAGCCGGGGCTGAAGCCGAGGGCATTAACAGTTTGCGTGCCTCTACTTTTGTGCTCGCTTTTGTGCTCGGTTGCAACATTGGTCTACCTCAGCGTCTGGGGGTCTGAGTAGTGTTACTGCTTAGTAACCCAGATAGTTCGTAGAGTCGTCGAGCACAATAATCATAGCCGGAGAAGCGTCGCCGTTGGTCAGGGCGTTGAAAGCCTGGAGAATCGCATCGCCAACCAACACGCCGTCGCCGACAAGCACGCCGTCACCAACCAGCACTCCATCGCCAACCAGCACGCCGTCACCAACCAGCACGCCTTGTCTTAGAAGGTCAGACACGGCCAGGAATGTTTGTCCCATCCCAAGCGTAGTGCCATCACTGATCAGGATGCTGTCGCCGACGAGCACACCCGTCGAGAACTTCGTCGAATCTCCGACCAGGACGCCGCGGGCGTCTCCGACGAGCACTCCGTCACCAACCAAAACACCGTCGCTGAGCAGCACTCCATCGCCGAGGAGCACTCCCCTGGCGTACACCCTTTGATACTGATTGATGAGTGCCGCACCGGTTGCATAGGTTTGGCCCACGATCACGCCTTGTGACCAATGGAAGGTGTAGAGACCGCTGGTTGTCGTAATGCTCGTCTTCGGTGCCGGAGCTGGACCAACCAGTAACGAATCGCCGAGTGGAGTTGAGCTGTTGATAGTGGTGCGGACAAGTTTTGCGAGACGAGCAGCGCCATCGATGTTCAGTTCGCCGGCGCCCTGCTCGAACATGTTGTAGTTGGGCAGTTGTTGAGCGGAGTACATTAACAACATCTTAACCACGTTGGGGGTAAGAGTCGGATTGGCTTCGAACATCAAAGCCGCTGCGCCGGAAACTAACGGTGCAGCCATTGACGTTCCGCTCAGCATCATCTGCTTTCGAGTCGGGCTGTTGCTGACGTTTACATCCAGTGCGGGATTCTGTTGCAGAAGATAATTGTTTGGCGACTGCGCAAAGATCGTCTTGTTACCTGGGGCCGAGATGTCAGGCTTGATCTGGTTGTCGTAA
>Ga0126307_10003102_pt1 | contig 11293 bp, 15 predicted proteins | sample Plot28_FD_89955 | JGI IMG/M metagenome (GOLD analysis project Ga0126307, IMG submission 89955) | Serpentine soil microbial communities from UC McLaughlin Reserve, CA, USA - Plot28 | ecosystem: Environmental > Terrestrial > Soil > Grasslands | place: USA: UC McLaughlin Reserve, Lake County...
GGCGCAGCTCGTCGAGCAGATCGAAGAACGGGCGCAGCTCGTCGAGCAAGTCGAGCAACGGGCGCAGCTCGTCGAGCGGGTCGAGCTCGAAGAAGCAGACCTACGACGACTACGCGGTCTCCGACCCCAGGAAGATCCCGGACGGGCCCGATGTCCTGATCGACGTGCCGGTCGTCAAGGTCGACGTGATCGACTTCGAGGTGGACGACCTGCAGGCTCAGGTCGCGGTCATGGCCGAGGTGCGCGACATGGTGCAGCTCAGCGTGGGCGCCGACGTCCAGCTCGGAAAGGTCGAGCTGACGATCGAGGGCGTTGAGGCACAGGCCCTTTTGAAGGCTCGCCTCCACAACGTCGGGGCGATCCTCGAGCGCGTCGCGCTGACGCTGGACCGCAACCCCGAGCTACTGGAGAGCGTCGGCAAGGCCGTGCAGGACGTGGGCGGCGGCGCCGGTAAGACACTCGAGGGCGCGGGCGAGGCGGTCGGCGACATCGGCCAGGGCGCGGGCCAGGGCGTCGGCCAGCTCGGCCAGGGCGCCGGGCAGGCCGTGGGCCAGGTCGGCCAGGGCGCGGGCCAGGCGGTCGGCGACATCGGCCAGGGCGCCAACCAGGCCGTCCAGGGCGTCGGGCAGGGCGCGGGCCAGGCCGCGCAGGGTGTCGGCCAGGGAGCGCAGCAGGCCACCGAGCAGCTCGCCCAAGGCGGCGGCGCCCAGGGCGGCGGCGGTCAGTGAGGAGACGGTAATGGCACAGAGGACCTCCAGTTCACGCAAGTCGAGCAGCCGCAGCAGCTCGAACGGCAGCGGCAAGTCCACGAGCCGCGGCAAGTCCACCGGTCGCAGCCAGTCGAGCGGCAACGGCCGGAGCTCGTCGCAGAAGCCCGAGAAGTACCGCTTCGCGCAGAACGTCGGCGGCGACGAGACGATGGCGGAGCGCGAGTACCGCAAATACGCGACGGGCGACGGCGCGGACACGGGGGCGGATCCCGATGTCCTGCTGGCCGTGCCTGTCGTCAAGGTCGACTCGATCCACTTCAAGCTCGAGGACCTCGACGCGCGCGTGGCGCTCAAGGCCCAGGTGCTCGATCTCGTGAAGCTGAACGTCGGCGTGCACGTGCACCTCGGCAAGGTCGAGCTGGACATCAAGGGCGTGGAGGCGCAGGCGCTGCTGAAGGTCCGCCTCGACCACGTCGCGGCCATCGTCGACCGGGTGCTCACGACCATCGACCGCAACCCGGACCTCGTGAAGAGCCTGGGCAAGGCGGTCGAGGACGTCGGCTCCGGCGCCGGCGAGGCGCTGACGGACACCGGCGAGGCCGTCGACGAGGTCGGCGAGGGCGCGGAGGACGCCGTGAAGGACGTGGGCAAGGGCGCCGGGAGCGCCGTCGGCGACATCGGCGGGGGCGCGGGCGACGCCGTCGGCGAGATCGGCCAGGGCGCCAACGAGGCGCTCGGCCAGGTCGGCGAGGGCGCCGGGCAGGCCGTGGGCGACGTAGGCCAGGGCGCGGGCCAGGCAGTCGGCGACGTAGGCCAGGGCGCCGGGCAGGCGGTCGGCAACCTCGACCAGACGCTCGGCGGCGTCGGCCAGACGGCCGGCCAGGCCGGCCAGGCGGCCGGCGGGCTCACCGGCGGGCTCCTGGGCGGCGGCCAGCAGGGCGGCGGCCAGGAGCAGGGCGGCGGCCAGCAAGACGGCGGCCAGGAGCAGGGCGGCCTCTTGGGCGGTCTGCTCGGTGGTGGTGGTGGCGGCGGCGAGCAGGGCGGTCAGATCGACCCGCAGCAGCTCCAAGGCCTCATCCAGCAGACCGGCGGCCAGATCGACCCGCAGCAGCTCCAAGGCCTCCTGCAGCAGGGCGGCGGCCAGGAGCAGGGCGGCGGCCAGGAGCAGGGCGGCTCCAACGGGTCCGACGGCCTCAGCCCGGACGCCGGCGCCGGGGAGCTCGCCAAGGTCGTGGCGAAGACCGTGGCTCAGGAGATCGGCTCGGCGGCGTCCGACGAGATGAAGGACCTCGGCTCCGCCGCGGCGCGCAAGGCGCGCGAGCTCGGGGAGCGGCGACGTCAGCGCCGCGCCGAGAAGCACAACGCCACGCCGGCCGCGCTGAAGGCGGCGCAGGAGGAGGGCCTCGACCTCGACGAGATCGAGGGCTCGGGCGCGGACGGCCGCATCACCGTGAAGGACGTGCGCGAAGCCGTACAGGCATGACCGAGCCGGACGAACGGCCCGACGTCGAGATAGGAGCCTCCTTCAAGGCCAAGAGGCTCCGCTTCAAGAAGGTCCCCGAGACCGAGGTCGAGTTCGACGAGGAGAGCGAGGTCCGGCTCGACGACACCGGGCCCGAGGTCGAGACCGCTTCGGGCAGCAAGCGCGAGAACCTTCCGGAGAAAGTCGAGCCGAACGTCACCTACCGCGACGTGCACGTGCGCTGGGGCGCCGCCGCGAAACTACGCGACGACCAATCCTGACCGGCAGGCAATGGTAAGGTCCGAAGGACCAGTCGGGCTGTGGCTCGACAATCCAGTGCCAGCGCCCGTAGCCGGTTGCCGAACAGCATCCTCCACGTACGCAGCACGCGACAACAGTGGAGGTGGCAAAGTGCCCACCGGAACAGTGAAGTGGTTCAGCGACGAGAAGGGCTTCGGCTTCGTAACGCCGGACGAGCTCGGCAAGGACCTCTTCGTGCATCACACCGGCATCGCCGGCGACGGCTTCAAGTCGCTCGCCGAGGGTGCGAAGGTCGAGTACGACGCAGAGGCAAGCGACAAGGGCCCCAAGGCGGTAAACGTCCGGCCGCTCGGCTGAGCGGCGCGAACCGCGAGCGATAGGTGGCGACCACGATGCTCCTTCTCGCCACCGGCGAGACGCTCGAGGTCGCCGGCTCTCTCGACGACGCCGCAAAGCAGCTCGAGAACGCGACCCGCAGCAGCGCGGGAACGCTGGCGTGGTTCGAGGAGGCGGCCGCGGACGAGCGGCTGGGCATAAATCCCGCCCACGTCGTCTCGATCCGTCGCGGGCGCGATTAGGGAGACCAGCGCGTCTCCCGGAGAGGCAAGACCATGGAGCGCAAGACGAAGCAGGACGTCGACTCCGGCTGGCAGTCGTCCACCAACGGCGAGCGAGCCTGGAAGGAGGCGACCGATCGCGTCTCGTCGCGAAACGCCGACGCCCGCAAGGCGGGGCGAATCGAGCGCGAGGAGTACGAGCGCGGGCGCGAGGACGAGCGCCGCGCCCGGGCCGCGAAGCGCGACGCGAAGCTGCTGGGCCGCCGCAAGAAGTAGGCGAGGCACCGGCCAGCCCCCTGTCCGAGTTCTCAGACGAGCCCAAAGTCAGGCTGCGGCCGGTGCCACTCCCCATCTACCCGGGCCGAGGCGCCGCGAAGCTGCCCCATACGCACGCATACGCGCTATCCTGGGTACTGCATTAAGCCGCCCGTCTGGTTGCTCGTCCTCTAACTCTCGCGCGGTACGCCCTAGAGGACAGAGAGCAGCAGAAGTCATGGACGCGGAAATCTCGCGAGACGGGCTCGGTACGGACGAGGAGCGCACGGGGCTCGCGATGGTCGAGCTGTCGAATGGGATGGTGCGGCTCTACAAAGACCTCTTCGGGCGCGGACCGACGAAGGCCAGGACGAACTACGCGGGCCCGGACATCATCGTCTCCACGCTCGAGAACAGCCTGACCCGGCCCGAGCGGAACATGGCCGCGGCAGGGGACCATGAGCGCCTGCGCGACCTGCGCACCTATTTCCAGTATCAGGCGGAGGACGAGTTCCGCGCCGTGGTGGAGCGCGTGACCGGCCGCACGGTCCGCGCCTTCGTCTCCGGAATGGACACGAGGCAGGACGTAGCGAGCGAAGTCTTCTACCTGGCCCCGCGCGTGGAGGCGGTCGCGCCTAGCCAGCCGGGCAATCCCGCGCTACGCTGACCCGCACGGCCGCTCTGCAGGCGCTCACGCGACTGGCCCGGTCGCCGCCATAGAAGGGACCTCTCGCTTAACGAGCGCCGGTGGACCTTCAGGAACCACGAGTTGCTGGAGGCCCAGATGAAGACCCAGGAGCTGCTCTGCATCACCGTCGAATCGGTCGAGGACGCGCGCCTGATCAGGGCCGCGGGCGAGGTCGACCTGAGCACGGCGCACCAGCTGAGGCAGGAGCTGGACACCGCGCGCGACGATCGGATTGCCGCCGTCCTCGACCTCTCGCAGGTCACGTTCATCGACTCGACCGGCCTCCAGTTGCTCTTGGAGCAGACTCGCGAGGCGGTAGGCACCGACTGGGCGTTCTTCGTCCTGCGGCCCTCGGCAGCGGTCCGGCGCGTGATCGAGCTGAGCCGGACGGGCGACCTGCTCCCGCTGATAGCCCCGGCGGCGGCTCGCGTCTGAGCGCTCGGCTCGGGTAGCTTTGGGCGGCATGCGCCGCCCGACCGTGATCGTCGCGCCCCTGGCCTGCGCGCTGCCCGCCTCCGCTTCGGCGGCCGTCCGGGTCGTGCGCCTGGCCGGCTTCCACGCGCCCGGGACGCCCGCCAAGTACAACAAGGTCGGCATCCTCGAGATCGGGCCGAGGAGCGCCCCGAACATCCTCGTCCTGAATCCCGGCACCTCCGCCAGCGCCGCCTACTTCGCGCCGCTCGCGCGGGACATCGTGCGGAAGGCAAGGGGCTGGCAGGTGTGGGCGGTGGAGCGCAGGGAGAACCTCCTCGAGGACCACTCGGCCCTGAACCGCGCGAAGCGCGGGCAGCTGAGCGGCCGGCGGCTGCTCGACTACTACCTCGGCTGGCTCACGGACTCGAGCGTTGCCCCGCACTTCGAGTTCATCCCCGATGCCGACGCGGCGCCGAGGAACGCGTTCGTGAAGGGTTTGGTGCCGTTCCTGCGCCGGATCGCGGGCCGACCGTGATGGAGGACTGGGCAAGGCTCATCTCGTTCACCCCGGGCGTAGTGCTGCGACCGGAGAGCATGGACGAGTTGAAGGACATGCTCGAGCAGGTGCATCGCGGTGAGCTCGGGAGTGGATCGGTGCGCGTCCCCGGCAGCCTTCACTCGTGCTCGGAGATCGTGGTCTCCGACACCGTCCTCGACACGTCGGGCCTCCCGAAGACGATCGAGCTCGAGCCGGGCAACGTGGCGGTCGTGGCCACCGCGAACGTGACGCTGCACGACTTCCTGGCGGAGCTCGGACGTCACGGAAAGTCGGTCACGGCCACGGGCGGCACCGACCATCAGACGCTGGCGGGCCTGATCTCCACCGGCACGGCGCCGGCCAGCTCGCGGCACGCGCTGTACGAGCTGCTCGACTGGGTCGAGGTCGTTGCCGTGGACGAGGCGAGCGGGCAGGCGCTGGAGCGGCGCGTGTCGCGGGGCGACGCCGACTTCCCGGCGGTCGTCTGCTCGCTCGGGCTGCTGGGCGTGCTCACGCGCGTGCGCTTCCGCCTGGTCGACGAGCTCTACTTCTCCGTCGTCCAGAAGATCGTGCGGCTCGACGAGGTGCTCGACGACCTCGACGCGACCTCGGAGAAGTACGACTTCTGGCGCGTGAACTGGGCGCCCAAGTCCGACAAGGCGGTGCTCTGGGCCGCCACCGCCGTCCCGCGCGAGGAGGCGAAGCCGGACGGCGACTACGACGCCGACCAGTCGGAGCACGTCCTCGACGTGGTGTTCAAGGTGCTGGACAAGCTGGGCGGCACCGGGCCGCTCCTGAGCGCGCCGCTCGAGGTCGTCTACGACGTGATGACGCTGACGTACGGCACGAGCAAGGCCACGGGCCCGCTCAGGAATATGCTCCCGGTGGACCGTCGTGCGCCGCTGCGCGTGGCCATGGCCGAGTGGAGCTTCCGGCCGGAGGACCTCCAGCGCGTGCTCGGCGAGTGCCAGGAGTACTTCGACGGTCACGGCTGGCCGAACATCCCCACCGAGATCGAGCTGAGCCGCGTGGACGGGAGCCTCATGTCCGCGTGGAGCTGGCCGGGGCTCGACCACATCGTGAAGCTCAACTTCATGTACCTGACGCAGGTGTGCACGGAGCCCGGCGAGAAGGAGGCGATCTACGCCCACCTGCGCGGACTGTGGGAGCACCTGGAGGCCGCCGGCGTGCCGTTCAAGGCGCACTGGGGCAAGATCAACTTCATCGACCCGGAGTTCGTTGAGCGCCACCACGACCTCGACGCGTTCCGGCCCCTGATCTCGCCGATGTTCGTGAACGACTACATGAGGGAGCGCATCGGTGAGCCCTGACGAGTTTCCCGGCCTGACGGACATCCACGCGCACCCGGCGATGAACGCGTTCCTGTGGGACCGCGACCTGCGCCGCCACTATTGGACAGGGCGCACGTTCAACCCGCTCGCGAGCCTCACCGACTTCAAGATGCTCGAGAAGGGCGGGGTGAAGGTCCTCTGGTCGTCGCTGCACGTGCCGGAGAAGAACCTCTTCGGCTGCTTCCTGCTCCGCTTCGCCGCGCACTTCACGAGGGGCGGGCGCATGCTTCTGAAGAAGAACGCGTGGGAGTGCCTCGTCACGATGCTGTCGAAGATGGAGCGGCAGGTGTCGCGCAGCGAGCACTTCGCCATCGCCCGCTCGAACGCGGAGCTCGACGCGGTGCTGGCCGCCGGCCAGGCGGCGATCGTCCACACCGTGGAGGGCGGCCACGTGCTGGGAGCCGGGCTCGACGACGACGACCTCGACGGGCGCCTCGGGCGGGTGGACGAGCTCGCCGGGCGCGGAGTCGCCTCGCTCACGATCGCGCACCTCTTCCCCAACGACCTGGCCGGGCACTCCGAGGCGATCCCGGCGGCGCAGCGCAGCGGGCCGATCTGCAAGCTCGACACGGGCGTCGAGCCCTCGCGCGGCCTGACGCAGACGGGCCGGGCGGTGGTCGAGCGGATGGTCGAGCAGAAGATCGTGCCCGACGTGACGCACTGCACGCCGGCCGCCCGGCGCGACGTCTACGAGCTCGTGGCAAACCGGGTCCCCGTGATCGCGTCGCACATCGGCGTGCGCTCCATGAACCCCGAGGAGTACAACCTCGACGAGGACGACGTGCGGGCGATCGTGGCGTCGGGCGGGGTCGTGGGCGTGATCTTCATGCCCTACTGGCTGGACAAGGAGCACCCCGGCCCCGGGCTGGACGCGATCTGGCGAACGATGCAGCAGCTGCACGCGTGGAGCGGCAACTCGTGGGAGCACGTGGCCATCGGAACCGACTTCGACGGCTTCACGGATCCCCCGGACGACTGCGACAGCGCGGCGAAGCTGCCGCTGGTGCGCGAGCTGCTGGACGCCAGGGGGCTCTCGCGGGCGGAGGCTGACGCGGTGCTCGGCGGGAACGCCCGCCGCGTCCTCCGGGCCGGCTGGCGCTAGCGCCCGAGCGTCCGCTCGAGCTCGCGTGCGCGCACGCGCACGCCGCCCAAGAGCTCCCTCACCTCGGTGAGCGCGGCGCGCAGCGCCACGTCGCCGACGTCCGTGGGAAGCGCGGAGTCCTGAAGCGAGGACAGGGCCGCGTCGGCGCCGGCCACGGCGGCGACGGCGTTGTCGATGAACCCCTTCGCGCCGGTGGAGGGGATGCCGGGCGAGGGCGTCGCGAACGTGCGGACCGGCATGCCGTGGCGCTCCGCGAAGCGCGCGTACGTGCTCTTCGCGCGGCCGTAGGCGCGCTGCACCGGACCGAACAGCTCGTCCTCGAGCCTGTCCGCGTTCCGCTCGTCGAGCTGCTCATACGCCGCTCCGAGAGCGGCGAGCGCGAGCCCGATTCCCTCGATCGCCTCGGCCACGGCGTCGAGCAGATCCCTGCGGGCCTCCGCGCTCGTGTACGCCATGCGGCTACGCCGCCATCCGCTCGACGGCGGCCAGGTCGAAGTCGCCGTGGTCCGTGCCGAGGCCCTGTGCCACGAGCGCAGCCGCCGCGCAGCCGAGCACGGCGGCATCGTGACGATCGCGTCCCAGCGCGAGGCCGCGCAGGAAACCGGCCGAGAAGGCATCGCCGCAGCCGGTGGTGTCCACGGCCTCGACCTCGAAGGCGGGAACGGTCTCCGCGCCGTGCTCGTCCCGCCGCACCAGCAGCTCCGTGTCCACGCCGTCGCGCTCGAGCAGGGCGACCGGCATGTCGCCCGCCGCGTCGCGGCCGATGGCGCCCGCGCTCCTCACGCTCGCCCCGAGCTTCGCGAGCACGAGCGCGGTCCCGCCGGCGGAGCCCGCCGCCGTGATCCGGATCTCCTCGACCAGCTCGCCGCCCTGGCCCTCCGGGATCGCCTCCACGGGCCGCACGAGCACGTCGAGCACGTGCACCCCCATGCAGAGCGCGCTCATGTCGTCCGTCATCTCTCGTCGCCGACCCGGTGCGTCGTCCCGTAGTCGCGCGCGAGCGCGGCGGCCACCACGGCCTCGCGCTCCTCGTCCCCGAGCACGCGCGGCGTGCCGATGGCGGCGGCGCGCCAGTAGACGGTGCACGCCCATTCGAGCAGCAGCGTCATCTCGAGCGCGCCGTCCAGGTCCTGGCTCTGGACGATGGCGCCGTGGTTCGCCATCAGCGCCGCGCTGCGACCCTCGAGCGCGTCGAGCACCGACTGCGCCAGCTCGGGGGTGCCGAAGGTCGCGTAGCCGGCCACCGGCACGGCCCCTCCCAGTTGGAGCATCTGGTAGTGCACGCAGGGCACCTCGTCGAGCACGCACGACAGCGCCGTCGCCATCGGCGCATGCGTGTGCACCACCGCCCCGGCCTCGTAGCGGCGGTAGATGCCGAGGTGCAGGTCGAGCTCCGAGGTCGGAGCGAGCTCCCCGTCGAGCTGGCGGCCGTCGAGGTCCACGACCGCCACCTGCTCGGCCTCGAGCTCCGCGAGCACGGCGCCGGTCGGGGTGATGGCGACCTCGTCACCGCGCCGGGCGCTGACGTTTCCGGAGGTGCCGAGCACGAGCCCCTCCGCCGCCAGCCGGCGACCGGCGGCCGCCACCTCCGCGCGAACTGCATCAAGCATCACCGGCCGGATGGTAACTTCGCGCGCGCTGTGGACGACGGGGTCGTCAGCCGGCGTGAGCTGCTCGAGGCGGGGCGCTCGCGAGCCGTCGAGCGTGAGCTTCCGGGTGCGAGCGCCGGGCGCCTCGCCGCTGGGACGTGAAGAGCGTCACGCGCAGGCGGAAGGCCGGCGGGGGGGTCGGCGACGTTCCGGGCACGTGGCCTGAGGACTGGGGCTCACCGGGTGGTGGTGCGCGCCGAGGACGCAGCGCGCAACCGCTCGCGGCGGGTGAGCCGCCGCTTCCGCGTCGTGCCGTAGATTTCCGCCCGTGGCGCTGAAGCACCGCCTCGCGGATGCGAGCTACTGGGTGTACGACCGCATGCGGCACAGGTCCGCGTTCGAGTCGGCCGTGCAGCCCGGCACGGTTTCGGACTTCTCCGGACTCGAGGGTCGCGAGTACGCGCTCCTCGTCACGTTCCGGAAGAACGGCACCGCCGTGCCCACGCCGGTCTGGTTCGCGCTGGTCGACGAGCGCCGCTTCGTCACTCGCACGGAGGAGCGCACCGCCAAGGTCGGGCGCATCCGCCGCGACCCGCACGCGCGCGTGATCCCATGCGACCCGCGCGGCAAGCCGCTCGGCCCCGGTGTGGACGGCACGGCCCGCATCCTGGAGCCCGGCGAGGAGTGCGAGCGGGCGGAGGCGGCGCTCGACCGCCACTACGGCCGCAAGCGCCGGATCTACGAGAGGCTCATGGCGGACGAGGGCGGCATGGTCTACGTCGAGGTCATCCCGGCCGCTTAGCTCGCCTACACTGCCGACCGCTTGGGTCGAGACCACGGACCGAAGGCAGCAGCGAAGAACGCGGTCATCCTCGCCGCCGACGCGATGAGGGTGTCAGCGGCCTACAGGCTGCTGCACCGCGACCGCGCGAGCCTGCCGGTCGTCGTGTGCTGCGACGTCGAGCCCGACCCGAGGGTGCTCGTGCCCGGCGTGGCGGCTCCGTGGGCGGGGTTCGAGGAGCTCGCTCCGCGGATGGATGCGCTGCGCGTCCGGCTCTCGAAGTTGACGCGCGCACCTGCCTCGTTCTCCTGGTTTCTGCGCATGGACCCACAGGTCGCGGATACGTGGGGCTCGCCGGGCTGGGCGGCCGACCATTACGCGGACGCGTTCGCCGATCTGGAGGCCCACGGCGACGAGCTCGGCTTGCACACGCACACCTGGCGCTGGCACGCCGAGCCCGGCGCCTGGGTGCGCGACCACGATCCCGCGTGGGAGGAGCATTGCCTCGAGCTCGGCTTGGCGACGTTCGAGACGGCGTTCGGGCGCTCGTGCCGGGCACACCGGGGAGGCGACCGGCTCCTGACCGGCGGCATGCTGCGTCGGCTGGGCGCCGGCCGCGTAGCCGTCGATCTCACCGTCGAACCTGACGTGCCGCCTCTGGGACCGCTCGCTCCGGAGGAGATGGTCAACGGGCTCACGCCGGATTACCGCGGGGTGCCGCTGACCCCGTACCGCTCCAACCCGGACGCCTTCCCCGCCGCGGACCCCGCCAGCCGCTCGGATCCGCTCCTGATCCCGCTGACCAGCGCGCCCCGCGGCAAGGACGGCGGCCCCAGGCTCCTGACCCCGTACATGATCCCGAGCCTCTTCGCACGCCGGTTGCTCCAGATCACGCGCGCTGTCTCCCCGCCCGCGCTCGCCTTCGCGATACGCACCGACCAAGAGGCGATCGACGCATGGGACCTCATCGCCAGGAACCTGGAGCACTTGGCGAGCCTGCCGGGCGTCCGGTTCGTGACGGCCGGCGCCGCGGCCACGGCTGCGGGAGCTTGACGCCCCGTTGAATCCGGCAGAAGCTGGCCCGAATGCGCCGAATGGCGATGCGCGCCTTCGCGAGGCGTCACCTGCGCGCGTCGTCGAAGTTCGCCGCTCAGGCCGCCTCGGCGCTCAAGCGGGTGCCCGCCCTGCGCAGTGGGCGCGCTCGGCGTCGGCAGCAGGGACCTCAAGCGCCTGCGCGCGGGACTGCTCAGGCAGACCGTGTCCTCGGGCACCGGTCCGGCGCTCATCGAGCCTCTGAAGGACTCCGCCGGCGCCACCGAGCTCAAGCGGGTTATCTCCCAGCTGACGCAGTACTCGAAGCGCGCGCCGGCATCCGATCGCGCGCTGAGCCATGGCTTCGGAAGAAGCGAGCGCGCTCGTCCACCGGACGGTGAGCGGCGCGGACCCCGCGATTCGACCGCGGGCCCACGGGGTAGGGCTTCTGCTAGCCGAGAAGGAGGCGACGAATGGCACAACGGACGAAGGCAGACCGGCAGGCGGCGGCGAAGAAAGCCGCCGCGACGAGGAAGCGCAACCAGCAGCGCA
>Ga0126307_10003103_pt1 | contig 11291 bp, 10 predicted proteins | sample Plot28_FD_89955 | JGI IMG/M metagenome (GOLD analysis project Ga0126307, IMG submission 89955) | Serpentine soil microbial communities from UC McLaughlin Reserve, CA, USA - Plot28 | ecosystem: Environmental > Terrestrial > Soil > Grasslands | place: USA: UC McLaughlin Reserve, Lake County...
AGGGGAATTCTTCGCGTTGCACTGTCAGGCTCAGCACGCCCGTCGTCTCGACGAGAGCAGCCTTGCGGGACTTGCGGCCCTGCGTCCCTGTAAAGAACGTGATGCTCCCGCCCGGCTCGTAACCGTACCAGACTGGCGTGGTGTGCGGCGGTCTGTCGCCGCCTCTGGCCACGCTCAGCACCGCGATACGCGGCTCGGCGAGGAACTCCTGGCGCTCTTTTTCGGTCATCTGACGGGGCATGCGTAATCCTCCGATGTAGGGGCCTGAGCCTCTAGAGGATGGTAGGGTTCCGAGCACACATTCACAAGTACTAGCCTGGAAGTGGCCTACTCACTTTAGAAGTCAGCGCCGGATGTCTATGGGCTCGAGAAAGGTGCCACACAGTTCCTCACTCAAGTCCCAGAGTTTTCTCCTGGCCGCTTCGTCGTAGGCCCGCCTGTCTGCGCGCGTCTCGCGCTCGCCGTGGAAGTAGCGGCCCGTGACGCCTTCTAATTCGGGGGAGGCGGCGAGGCGCACGGTCGCCTCAGCACCCTCCCCGATAGTGCTCATGGAGTGTCCGAAGGTCTCCTTTACTATCTTCGTGTCCATCAGGGACGCCGGGTGCAGCGCGTTTACGGTCACTCCTCTCTCCGAGAGGCGTTCGGCCAGCTCGAAGTTGAACATGATCTGGGCCAGTCTGCTCTGGGAGTAGGCCCGCATCGCATCGTAGCCTCGTACGAGCATGGCATCCTCGAAGTCTACGGGACTCTGGCCGGCGGATGCTACATTGACTATGCGGGCCGGGGAGGAGTCGGAGAGGAGCGGCACAAGCAGACGCGTGAGCAAGAAGTGAGAGAGGTAGTTGACGGCGAAGGTAAGCTCGTAGCCGTCCTCGCTCTCGGCACGCTCTGGGGAGATTATGCCCGCGTTATTGACCAGCACGTTCAGGCGCTCTTCGTCCGAGAGGACTCGCCCGGCAAGTTCTCGCACATCTTCGAGTGAAGAGAAGTCGGCCAGGTAGGAGCGTAGTTTTTCGCTACCCGCTTCTCTGCCGACTTCTTCCAAGGTCTTCTGGAGGCGTTTCTTGTTTCGGCCGTGCAGTAGCACGGTGGCGCCTCGTTGGACGAGATCTCAGGCCACTCGCCTGCCCAGGCCGTCGGTCGCCCTGTCACGAGGATCGTCTCTTGTTCGAGGTCTCGCATCTGCACATCCGGATATACCCACGCTTGACACTCTGTCTCTCGAGGTTTGGGGCCCGGATGTTACAACGCAAGCCCCGACGGATACAATCTGCGGTGTGGGAAGTACCCTTATCGACGATCGGTACGAGATACGGGCCCTGGCCGGCAGCGGAGGCATGGCCGACGTTTACCTGGCTTACGATAAGGTCCTCGATCGGCACGTGGCGATCAAGCTTCTGAAGGCCCGCTATGCCCAGGATGAGGAGTTCGTCGAGCGTTTCAGGCGCGAGGCCAGGAGCGCCGCGGCCCTCGTCAACCCGTACATCGTCCCCATCTTCGATTGGGGAGAGGCCGAGGACGGCACGTATTACATCGTGATGGAGTACGTACCTGAGGGAGATCTCCAGGACCGGCTCAAGGACGAGGAGAGGCTCTCGCCTCGGACGGCGGCGGCGATGGCGCTGCAGGTCGCCGAGGCTCTGCAGGCCGCGCACAAACGCGGCATCATCCACAGGGACGTCAAGCCGCGCAACATCCTCATCGCCGGATCGGAACACATCAAAGTCGCAGACTTCGGCATAGCGCGGGCCACCGAGGCGACCACCATTTCCCACCCCGGCGACATTCTCGGCAGCGTGAAGTATATGTCTCCCGAGCAGGCGGCGGGCGAGCAGGTGGGGCCCGAGAGTGACCTCTACTCGCTGGGTGTAGTTCTCTACGAGACGCTCACCGGCAGAGTGCCCTTCGACGTAACTACTCCGGCGGATGTAACTGCCGAGCACGCGAAGGGTCCACCGCGTAGCGCGAAGGAGCTAAATGCCGAGGTTCCCGAAGGAATCGACGCTATGATAATGAAACTCCTCTCGAGAGACCCGGTAGACCGCTACACAAGCGCGGGCGAGCTGGTAGAAGACCTGAGGCGGGTGCGGGATGGTCTGGCTCCAGTCTCTCCTACTGCGGACGAGATCCCCTCCACCGCTTCCACCGAAGCACCGACCCTGGCGATCAAACCGGCTGCATCCGGCGGCGCCACCGGTAGCGCCACCGGTACACCGCGCAGGAGAACATGGTGGGGCCTCATTGCCCTGGTCGTGCTGGCCGGCACGCTCGGGATCGTCGGTTGGAGCCTCTTTCGTGATGCCATCCCTACCGGTGTGCCCGGTGCTGCGGGGGACGCGGCCGGGAAACCCGGGCACGAGGAGGGTCGGACGCCTCCCGACCGGAAGGTCGAGGTCCCTGTGGTGAAGGGGCTTAGTGGACAAGAGGCAAGGGAGCGTCTCGACAGGGCCGGTCTCCGGGTCGAGGTCAGGTCGCGGGAGAGCTCCGAGGAAGATGCCGGCAGGGTCCTCGAGCAGTCGGTGGCCGGCGGCCAGACGACGAGGGAGGGATCGCAGGTCGTTCTTACCGTCGGCGAAGGACCGAGGGTGGCAAGAGTGCCTGACCTGGTCGGCCTCACTTACTCACAGGCGGAGAGTGAGTTGAAGCGAACGGGTTATCTACTGGGTGGTGTACGGGAAGTCCCTAGCGAGACCGTGCCTGCGGGCGTGATCGCGAGCCAGGACCCGCAGGCAGGAAGTACCCTGGAGCGCGCTTCTTACGTGTACCTTACGACCAGCGTCGGACCTTCGGCCGAGACGACCCGAAGCTTCTGAAGCGGTGGGTTGCCAAGAGGTGCTGTGCATCTCTTGGCAAGCATTTCAGCACTTCGGCATTTCAGCTGGTCAGCTTTTTGTTCTCGTGTACCGTTGCGCGGGTTCTTGCTGCGGCGGGTGGGGTGAGGTTACGTCGTAATATGGTGGGGTGAGACGGGGCTCTGTACTCTTGTGGTTTCGGCGGGCGGTCGTAGCCGTAGTCTTGCTGCCTGGCGCCGTGTTGCTCCCGGCTTGCGGGAGCGCGGAAGATTTGGATCTCACGCCTGCCTGCCCGATGGGCGTCGGCGGGGGAAGATGGGATCCAGGCTCCCTGGTCGGTGGAGACGCCGGGCAGGTCACGAGCGAGGTGCGCAAGCTTCTGAAGGATCGCCGCTTCGGGGCGACTCCGCAGGCGGTGAGAGATCTGGAGCGGGGGGTTGTCGACCGGCGCCTGATAGCCGCGCTCGGGGTCCTTACCCGGGAGCACCGGATCTGTGTCCGGGCTTTCAAAGAGGGCCACTATTTCCTGCCAGGCGTCCCCGACGGCCCGCGTATACCGGAGGGCTACGGCAAAGCGGGTGGTCTGCCCAACACCCACTACTTCGGCAGGGCCGCTGACGTGTGGTGGGTAGACGGTAAACCGGTCGAAGACAATGCCAGGGACCCGGACATCCTGGAGGTAGGCGAGATCCTGGCCGGCATTCCTGCTGGGAGGAGGCCGGATCAGATAATAGGACCACCCAGGTGGGCCGATGCTCTGGGGTACGGGCGTCAGAAGGGCTGGGTCCTGGCCCCCGACCAACTCGAGCTCCACAAAGACCACATCCACATCGGGTACATGAACAGGAGCGGCTCAGGCAACAGGTAGCAGGATTTGCATCGGAGAGGCGTCCCTGTTGAGAACGCCTGCTCTCCCGCCTCATGATCTTCCTTCAGCGGGGAGCCAGGGGGTCGTACCCGAGCTCGTCCAGCCGGTCGGCGATCACGTCGTAGCCCCTGTCGTTGGGATGCAGCCCGTCCGCGCTCATGCCCTCGCTGCCGAGATGGACCTCGGCGTAAGGGATGCCGCTCTCGGCCGCAGCCGAAGCGATGTCACGCGTTACTTTGCCCAGGTACCGTCCGAAGACGCCCCTGGCCCGCGGAATGTACCCGAGGCCCACCGTGCGGATGATGGTCCGGTCCTCGGTACGCAAGCTCGTGATCTCTTCGATTATGGCGTGCCAGTTCCGTTCGACCCGCTTTACGGCCCCGCGCAGACACGCCTCGTTCTGCGGCCCCCCGCAGGTGCCACTCTCGTAGGAGCTGCCCGCCTGCCCCAGGTCGTTGAGCCCGATGTTCAACGTGACAACCTCGGCCCCGCGCAGCGCCTCGCGCATCGCCGGATCGTTCCGGAGGGCGTGGAGTAGCTGGGAACTCGTCTGGCCACTCTGGCCGAGGTTGATGACCCTGAGGCGGACGCCCGTGTCGCTGCGGAGGTGCTCCGCGTAGCGGGCCACGTAACCCCGGCGGGCACCTACCCCTGCGGCCAGAGAGTCGCCCAGCGCCACGTAGTCCCACCTGAGGCGCGGGCCACTGGTCGTGGTTCCGCCTCCGCGGGCACGGGTAACCTCGGAACGTTTGTCTGAAGTCGTGGTCCCGTGATGCGCCGTCGTCTGAGCGGCATCCTCGCCTGTATGCCGCTCCCCCGGAGAACAAGCCGCCAGGGTGGTCAGCACAGCCGCGAGTAGGGCGAGGCCTCTGAGGGTGACCGCTCGCGGGACAAGGGGGGGAAATAGCCACGAGCCTAAACAATATCCCGCCATGCTTGAGGCAGGAGTTGCGTCGGAAAGGGTGCACGACCAACCAGTTTGCCCGTACCGAGCGCGATGGTCAATTATGGTCGTGGATACTGCGTTCGAAAGGATTCCTGCTCTCCGACGTTCGGCGATCAAATACCCTCCAGCCAGTCTGCGACCACGCTCCGTGGCTACGCGTCCCGGCTATCCTACATACTTCCCAGAAGTACGACATAATGGGAGAGTCCATGCGACAAACCAGAAAGGTGGTAGCGCTATGTTCGCGCGGGTAACTGAGTTAGCCATAAGCCCGGAGCGCCTGGAACAAGGGCACCGTGCGATCGAAGAGCACCTCGTCCCGGCGCTCCTCATGCAGGTTGGCTACAGCGGCGGCTTGATGCTAGCCAACCCCGAGAGCGGCAAGATGCTCGCTGTGACCCTGTGGGAGGGTGAGCAAGAGATGCACGCCACCGACGAGGCCGCGCACTGGTTCCGAGTCTTCAGCGCCGAAGCCGTCGATGGCACGGTCAGGGACGTCGAGACCTACCAGGTCTACCGCGCCCGATTGGATCATCCACTACCGTAACCGCACCCGGGACAGAGGAGTTCGGTGGTGTGTGGATTTCAGTGCGAGGATCGAGATCTCTGGAGCGTCAACAGGGTGATGTCGTCCTCCTGCTCCCACTCTTCTCCGGTGAACCGCTCCAGCTCGGCCAGCAGTGAATCGATTATCGACGCAGCGCCTGGGTGTGCACCAATTAGCCCCTCTATTCGCGGGGTACCAAACATCTCGCGCTGCGGGTCGTGGGCCTCGATGAGTCCGTCGCTGTAGAAAAGCACGCCATCTCCTGGCGCGAGGGTCGTCTCCTTCTCCTCATAGATCAGCCCTGGCATGAGGCCCAGGGGCATTCCCCTCGCCCTTAGTTCGGTCGCCAGGCCTTCGTGCCAGCAGTACGGGAGGCTGTGGCCTGCGTTGGCGTATACGAGATGGCCACTGCGGGGGTCGAGGTCGGCGTAGAAGCAGGTGGCGAACATGTTGGGCGGAAGGTATGTAATGAGGACGTCGTTGGCCTCCTCCAGGGCCTGGCCAGGCGTGATACCCGGTCTCTGGGCGACGGCGCGGAGCACGCTCTGGGTGCAGGCCATCACCAGGGCCGCGGGTATTCCCTTGCCGGAGACGTCACCGACGATGAGGCCAATACGGCCTTCGTTCAGGTTCAGGAAATCGTAGAAGTCGCCGCCAACCTCTCGCGCGGGCCGGTAGTCTTGGGCTACTCTCCAACCGTCGAGCTCGGGTAGGTCCCGCGGGAGCAAGGCGTGCTGGATACGCTGGGCCACCCTGAGCTCCTGCTCGACACGCTCACGCTCGCGCATCTCTTGCTCCAGACGCTCCAAAGTGGTGTGTAGCGTGTTCGCCTGGCTCCATTCTTCGGTGATCTTGCCGTCAGAGATGCGGTGGATGTAGATGCCTTCGAAGTTCTCCACGGTTCCTGTGGGGGCTAGGCCGACGAACTCGCCCCTGATAACGCTTCTCTCCTTGTACTTGGTGACGACAGTGTCGCGTTCGGCGACCTGCTCCTCGATGGTGAAGTCGATGATAGAGAAGGCGTCGAGGATCTCGGTCACCGCCCGCTTGAAGTCCTCGCGGCTCGGACCCTGTCCGGGAAGCAGGGCGCGGTCGACGAAGTCGGGGCTCAGCACCTCGTCGATCACCTCCAGGTTCCCCCTGGCCTGCTCCTCCAGGAAGCGACGAACCAGCGCCTTGTTCTCTTCTGCCGACACAGAACTTCGTCCTCCTCGTCTCAAACCTACTTTCCGCCTCAAGGTTAGTCGGAGCCAAACCATGGTACATCCTACGATGGGTATATGCGCGATCATCTCTCCTTTGCGCCCGCTGATTCATCCCGAATTCATCGACCTCTGTTAGCATTGCCGAGGTTCGTACTCCCGTTCCGTAAAGGAACGCTGGCAGGGAAGCGAGGTGCTGGTAGAGATGCCCGAGGTCAGGTATGGAGGCCAAGACGGCAAGACGATCCATCTGGAGGTGGATCCCGCCCTGGTGGCGGTGCGCGCGCGCCGTGGAAGGTCGCTCCGAGAAGGGCCCGTCCCGCCCCCGGAAGCGGCACTGCTGGACGAGATGGAGACGGTGCTGAGCTTCCCCCAGGCCGGGGTCGAAGTCTATCGGCAATCGGAACAGTCGACGCATTCTACGGAAGAAGTGCGTCGGGAACTGCACGAATCGCCGGCCACGCGTTTTGCCGGCCGCGTGCTGGTAGATGAGAAGTCCCGGGAGCCGGTGCTGTACACGGAGAACCTGTTCGTCAAGTTCGCCGAGGATAAGCATCGGGATAGATGTCTGGAGGTCTTGCGGGAGACAGGCTTGACCGTCAAACAGGAACTCCCGTACGCCACCAACGCGTTCTTCGTCGCCGCCCCGGAAGGGACCGGCCAGAGGGTCTTCGACATCGCAGAGGAGTTGATAAGGCGTGACGATGTGGAGTACTGCCAGCCCGAACTGGTGCGGCGTCTGGCCGAACGCTCCATCTTTCCGCAGCAGTGGCATCTCAAGTCGACCACGATCGATGGCCAGTTGATCAACGCCAGCGCGAACGTCGAGGCCGCCCACGCCATTAGCGAAGGCGAAGGCGTCACGATAGCCATCATCGACACGGGAACGGACATAGACCACGACGAGTTCTCCAGCGAAGGCAAGCTCGTGGCCCCCCGGGACACCACCGCAAACGACGCCGACACCCGTCCCGGGGGTCGCGGCGAGAACCACGGTACGGCCTGCGCGGGTGTGGCTTGCGCCGACGGAACATTCGGGGCCTCCGGCGTGGCGCCCCGGGCGAAGCTCATGCCCATCCGGATGATCTCGCAGCTAGGCTCCCAGGCGGAAGCGAACGCCTTCTATTGGGCTGCCGAGAACGGCGCGGATGTCATCTCGTGTAGTTGGGGCCCTGCGGACGGGACCTGGTGGGACCCGAACGATCCTGTGCATACCACGGAGGTTCCGCTGCCCGATAGCACACGGTTGGCGCTCGACTACGCGGTCACGAACGGCAGGGACGGCAAGGGTTGCCTCGTGTTCTTCGCGGCCGGCAACGGCAACGAGGGTGTGGAATACGACGGGTATGCCAGCTACGAAAGGGTGCTGGCCGTCGCCGCCTGCAACGACCAGAGTACACGCAGCGTCTACAGCGATTACGGCGACGCCGTATTTTGCGCCTTCCCCAGCAACGATTTCGAGTTTCCCGACGAGGATCATCCGGCGCCGCTGACGCCGGGGATCTGGACCACCGATCGCACGGGCAGGGCCGGATACAGTGATGACGACTACACGAACTCCTTCGGCGGGACCTCCAGCGCCTGTCCCGGCGCCGCTGGCGTGGCTGCCCTGGTGCTCTGTTGCAATCCGTCGCTCAACTGGGACGAGGTGAGAGATGTACTGCGGCGCTCTTGCGACCGGATCGACCCGGAGGACGACGAGTACGACGAGGAAGGCCACAGTCCGCACTACGGCTACGGCCGACTCAACGCAGAGAAGGCCGCCAGGTCCGTAGGCGGGCAGACTCGAAGGGTGCACGGACGTAGAGTCCACGGACGCAGGGTGCACGGACGCAGGGTGCACGGGCGTTCTACGGCCGGTGAGGACGACCTGGATCTGCTCGAGGGCTCCTCAGAGCATGCCCGCACGATGCTCGACCTTGCCGGCGGCACAAGGGAGCAGGCCACCCGGGAGCTCCTGCTGAGCATCCTGTTGGCGGACCAGGCCGCGCAGATCGAGGATCTCAGGCAGAGGGTAGCGCGACTAGAGCTGCCTGGCCACTAAAGCGGATTGCAGAAGGCCTGCGCCCTCTGCAATCCGCGGCTTCAGGTTACAGGTATCAGGCTTCAGAAAAAGCCGGCCGCAAGTGCCCTTGCGCCACATGAGCCAGATAAGATGTGCCGCAGAGAGCCGAGACTCGCGCAGGAGTAGCACATGATAGGCATTGCGGAAGTAGCCGCCCTCATAACGGTAGTGGGAGCGGCGATCTACGGGCTGGGTTTGCTCGGAGTAGCCTGGCCGATCCACAAGCGATGGCAAAACGATGCCGCCACGACGCTGTACGCAGTCTCTCTTATACCCAGGGCGGTAGTCGCTGGCCAGGGAATAAGGATCTTTATGGGGTTCCCGACCCTGGTGGCAACCTTGCTGTTGGTATGGTGGCTCTTGGTCTTTCCCGTACTGCCCCTCGTTTCCGCAGTCGCATCCGACCTGGTTGGCTGGATTGTTGGTATCCTCGCGTTGGTGGCGCTACTGGCCGGAGGCTATTGGTTGCTGAGGAGCATGTACCGCCGGGGCTATCAATGGCTGATTGGACCCACGCCGGACCATCCCAGATACAGGTGGCTGATCTGGACCACCACTCTGATTGCAGTGCCCACATTCTTCGTCGCGGGCCGCCTGGCTGCCGGTGCGATAGAGGTTCAGGCGGCTCTCCCCTATCTGACGTTTGATCTGAGCCTGCTTGTTGCAGCGATTGCTCTGAGCTTCCTGGCAAGCTCCTTGCTGCAGCTGGTCGACGCGACCGCGATCGATCCTCCTCTACCCACGGTGGAGATAGTCCTCGCGGACGGAACCCAGAGGGCTCTGGTGGGCAAGCTACGCATTCACATCGAGGGGGTCGTCTATTTCTTCGATGAACAGCGCAGGCTCACGTCCATGCCCGACGGCAAGATCTCCTCCGTACGGATTCGCAAAGAGGAGTCATGAGGCCGCGAGCGAGGGGTTGCTACTCTGCCTCCTCGCTGTTTCGAGACGTAGCGGGGCGCAGCCAGAGCGAGACGTGGGCCGGTTGCATCGTCTCCCTTACCACGCCTACCAGATCGTCGCCCAGCGCGTCCAGGTCTGTTTCGTTGCGCAGGCTGGCAGAGAAGGCCTCCAGGGTCTTCCTCGCATCGTACTTGTTGCGGTAGAAGCGCTTATCTATAAAGGACTGTATGCGCCGCCTCAAGGGCTGGAACAGGGCCGCGATCAGGAGTGTAGAGGCCACGACCGCCAGGGTGGACTGCTGGCCAGTGAGAGCGACGAAGAGATACTGCAGCGCCACGATGACGCTGAAGTAGAGAGCGACCAGCGTGGTGGTGAGTGCCGCGTAGACGAGGGTGCGGTTTATGAGGACATCTATGTCGTAGAGCCTGTAGCGAACAATCGCTATCCCTACCGAGATTGGGAAGCACACAAGCGCGGCGATGACAATGGCGAATAAGGTCCACTCCAGCCAAGGCGCACCTATCGGTTCGGCGATACTGTAGGTAAGGACACTACCTGTTGCCGCCATCACCGCGGTATAGGCTGGCCACTTGATCTGCTGGCGTTCTATCCCCCTCGCTCGGCGCATTCTCACGGTTAGCGATGAGGCCACCACGACGAACAAGAGAGCGAACATGATAATCTGCACCGGCTCATTGGCTTTTGGCAGACCCTCATGTCCGAGCGGGTTACGGATGGTTCCAAGACTCTCGATTACTCCGGGAGAGAATGCCTGCCAGACCGCTCCAGCTGACGTCAAGAGTACAGTGAGCCACGCCAACCACTTCCAGCGGCTGCCCGGCAACTGCCCATCAGGGAACAGTAGGAGCGAGAGCGCGATACAGCCGATGAATAGAACCCACACCCAGGAGGCGATCCAGGCCAGCGCGTTACCCGCCGGTAGCGTTCCGGGTTGCACGAGTAGGGCGTATATCGCGTACTCGCCGCTGAAGTGCGCCAACGCAGCGATACAGGCTGCCGCACAGAAGAGCCAACCCAGGGGATTGGCGGGAAGGCGGGAGGCGATAATCGCACCGATGATCGAGAAGCTGATCGGGAGAACAGTGTTCTCGAGCCAGAAGCCATAGACATAGGTCTTGGAGTGAGAGTAGTTTAGGGCCAACAGTACGACGCTCAGTACCGTCAGCACCACCGAGAGAGCGCACAGCGACCAGGCTAACCGTGCGGCGACGCGGGGGCCCGTACTACCGACACTTCGATACACTTCATTCGTCCCTACGCTCACCACACTACTCTACAGGGTTTGCGTCTGTTGGGCGTTACGGCAAGCGATCAGCCGCTAGCCTCCTCCAGCGTCATGGCCCGTCCCTCGGCCCAAGCCTCCTGCCACGACGTCTCATCCAGCTGAGAGCGGGCGGCCGCGAGGTAGGGCTCCTGCAGCGCCAACTCTCCGGGCTCTGGAGGGGCGTCCATCACCTCGCGCAGTGCTTCGCACGCCCCGAACAGCCTGGCTGCCCGCTCGGCTTCTCCCCGAGCCTCGGCCACGCAAGCCAATCCCAGCAGGGTCTCGGTGACGCCCAGCCCGTCGCCTGTGTCCAGCTGCAACCGCATGCTCTCTACAGCCACATTCCGCCGACCCTTGTTTCTCGGCGTTGCTGTGGGTTGCAGAATCGGCTTACGTAAGCCGATTTCTTTGCTCGCAGTCGCTTATCGTTTCTGCGTGTAGCGCTCTTAGTGGTGTCAGCGGTGGTGTCAAAGACCCAGCCTGTAGTCACGACGCGTCGTGCTCCTAAGGTTCTTCACCGCCTGCCAGTCCTCGGGATTCAGTCCCTAAGAAACGCTGCAGCAGGTGCCGCCTCCAGGCCCAGCGTACCAGGAATACCCAAACTGCGGCTGCCGCGGCGATAACCGCCGCGTCCAGCGGCTTGACCGGACGCAGATCGAATAGCCCAGACAGGGTTGGCACGA
>Ga0126307_10003104_pt1 | contig 11289 bp, 8 predicted proteins | sample Plot28_FD_89955 | JGI IMG/M metagenome (GOLD analysis project Ga0126307, IMG submission 89955) | Serpentine soil microbial communities from UC McLaughlin Reserve, CA, USA - Plot28 | ecosystem: Environmental > Terrestrial > Soil > Grasslands | place: USA: UC McLaughlin Reserve, Lake County...
CCACGCGCTTCCCGCGACGAGCGCGATCGGGACGGCGATCGCCACGCCATAGCCGGTACCCGAGCTGACGGCGGCCAGCGTCCGCGCCCGGCGCGCCGGCGCGACGAGCGCCTCGATTGCGTCGGAGAACGGAGGGAAGACCAGGCCGCAGCTCGCGCCGCCGACCAGCACGCCGAGGGCCAGGACGAGCGGCGTCCCCGAGACGCCCGCGAGGAGCATGCCGCTCGTCGCACAGCATCCGCCGAGCACGACGACGCGGCGGGCGCCGACGCGCGCGGCGAGTGGGCCGACGGCGGCCGAGGCGGCGAGGTAGGCGAGGTAGGACCCGGCCGCGATCAGCCCGAGCGCGCCGCTCGTCAGCCCGTAGCCGGCGCGAATGTCGGGCAGCAGGAGCCCATAGCCGTAGCGGGCCATGCCGAACGAGGCGCCCACGACGCCGATGCCAGCCGAGGCGAGGCGAACGGGGCTGGGAGCACCGGTCATGCCGAGCCTAGGCCGGGTGAACGGTGTCGACGGTCGCGTCGATCGTCAGGGCCCCACGCGCCCTCGCCACCGAGACACGGTGGTGGCCGTCGCGCACGGCGTACGCGTCGCCCACCGGGACGACGGAGATCGGCGGCAGGACGGCGCCGGAGTGCTCGGCAAGCCAGAGCCGCTGCCAGCGGCGGCGGGCGCCCCCGGCTGGACGGAAGCAGCGGTCGAACAGCGTGGCCCTGCTGGGCTCGAGCGTGCCGCTGATCGCTTCCAGCGGGATCTCGCGGATGCCGCGTCCGGGTGCGCCCGAAGGCGCCAGCGCCCGCTCGTCGTAGACGGGAAGCCGGTCGCGTCCAGCGGGCTCGCGCCGCAGCCGGCGCGCGAGCGCTGCGCGGCGGCGCGAGCGCGCCGCCTGGATGAAGGCCCGCTCGGCGTCGATCGGGCCTGAGCCTGTCATCAGCATGCTTGCCACCTCCGGGATCGAACGAGGGTGCGAATCCCATGCTCGACTAAGCCGCGCGACTCCACATCGGGCATATGGAGCGATCTCGCCGCGTGCGCCCTTACCTCGCCGGAGAGGCGCCTTACCCAGCGCCGATACCCCGGCGTCAGGCGTCAGGCGCCAGCCGCGAGAGCCTGCGCGGCCTCCACTCCGCGCGCCTCCCGAGTCGTCGCGTCGAGTCGCGCTCGATCCGCGCCAACACCTCGCCGATGTCCGGCCAGAACTGGTCGCCGGCCGGCCGGAGGAGGCTGGTCACGATCATGCCCAACGTCCCGCACGACGTCTTCGAGCTGAAGATCTCGAGCGGGCGCGCGCTGGACATTCCTGTCCGACGCCGACCTCGAGGTGCAGAAGCACTTCGGCATCAACGAGTACGCCGACACGCTCGCAATCGGGGAAGAGCTGCGGCGCGGCTACCGCGTCCGGATCGGGCTCGCGAAGGACGGCCAGTGCACCCCTCGGGCTTCCACGAGGTCGGCGTAGTGGTGCCAGACGCCGGAGGTCGCGGTTCGAGTCCCGTTCGCTCCCGCTCCCGCAGCGAGCCGCCGCCGCCGGCGCCTGCGAGCGGTCAATCGCCGTCGGCGTCGCTGCCCTGCCGGATGTCCTCCGCCACGAGACGCTTGAACGGCTCGAGCTTCTCGAACAGCTCCTCCGGAGGAACCTCACGGTCGGGCTCACGGCTCCCGAGGACCCACGGCGCCGCCTCCACCGCCGTGCTCCAAGCCGACTCGTCGGGGTCTGTGCTGGTGCTCGGCTCCGGCCGCTCCGCAGCTTCGGAGATTGCGTCGAGGTAGACGTTCTGGAAGCCGTTGCGTTCCTCCTCGTGGAACGCGATGTGAGCGCGGCGGCCCTCGAACTTCGCCGCCGCTCGTCCGATCGCCGGCCGGAAAGTCGTGTACTCGCGCCCCTGGTCGTCACGGACCACGTAGCGGGTCTTGCCCGTGCGGGTCTCGACCTCCTCGACCTTCTGGATGAAAACGTCGGACTCCATGGAGGAGGGGTACCCGCTCGGCGCGTTGCGCGAGCGCCGCGACGCTGCTCAGGCAACGCGTGCTCGGCTTCGTCGACGAACGTCGGGCAGCCCCGACCCCTCAGCCCGCCGCCGGGCCGGCGCCGTTGCGCAGGAGGTTGCCGCGCCCGGTCGGCCACGGCAGCCCGTTCGTTCCGGAGCGTGGGACGCGGAACACGTCGATCCCGTGGTCGAACGTCGCGAGCACGATCTCGAGGCGCCCGTCGCCGTCGAGGTCGCCGATCGACGGTGCCGCCGCCACGCCGATCCCGTTTTCGTCACTGCCCTGGTGGCGCAGGCGGACGTCGTGGAGCCGCTTGCCGGAGGCGGAGAGCACGACGAGCCGGCCCGAGCGCGGGTCCGGGCCGTAGGTGCCGAAGACGAGCTCGGGGATGCGGTCGCGGTTGAGGTCCGCGGCGACTACCTCCGACGCGAACGTCTTCGCCGCTCCGTGGGCGTAGTCGAAACGCCATAGCCGCTTGCCGCCGGGTCCAACCGCGTACACGAGCCCGTCCGGCACCGGCGCGACGATCTCAGGCCGGCGGTCTCCGCGGATGTCCACGATCGTCGGCGCCGGGATCCCGCTCGGCGGATACCAGTCGCCCTCGCGGCGGACCGCCGGCTTGCGGCTCAGCGGCGGCTTCCGGAACCCCTGGTGCCTGCGCGCCGACCGCAGGCCGCCGCGCTGCGCTCCGTCGAGCGCCATGAATGTGTAGGCCTGCGTCTCGTACGGCTCGTTCAGCTCGACGTTCGGCAGCCCGATCACCTCGTTGCGCCGGTCCCGGTCGAGGTCGGCGATCGACGGCGGCGAGGCGGTCCACTGCAGCCACGGGGTAGAGCGCACGTCGGGCCACGGGCCGACGTGGCGGTGATAGTGGTTCGCTTCCACGCGAGGGCTCAGCCAGCGGATGAGCTGCCCCCAGCCGAGCCGAGCGCCGACGTGGCCGCTCGCCCGGCTCGTGTACCACGGCGACGCGAGCACCGAGGTCCCGTCGTGGTTGAAGACGTTGATCTGGTGGTTGTCGAACGTGACGACGATCTCCAGCTGCGGGTCGTCGTCGAGGTTGCCGATGCCGACGTTCTCGCCGTAGGCGCCGTATCCGTGATTGCCGACGCCGTTGAAGTCGCCGTCGTTGCCGGGGCCGAACAGCGTGTTGAACCGCGGCCATGCGGTCGCCGGCGCGCCAGCCGGCCGGTACAGCGCGCCCGACGCGTCGAAGACGAAGACCTGCGATCCCGTCGGCGAGGTATTCGTCGTCGTCGCCACGACCTCGACGCGGCCGTCGCCGTCGAGGTCGGCCGCCGCCATGCCACGCGTCTCGGGGCACTGCCCGCCGCTGCACGTCGAGGCGGGCCAGCCGGGCTTGAGCTGCAGCCGGCCGCCGGCGAGGACGTAGGCCGCAACCGTGCCCTCGCTGCCGCCCACGACGACCTCCGGCATGCGGTCGCGATCCAGGTCGGCGACCACGCCCGGGGCGTAGACGCGCCCGGCCGTCGCCGTGCCCTTTCCGAGGAGCCGTCCGTGGGAGTCGTAGACGAACGTGCTGTAGAACGGCGCGACGATCTCCAGCCGGCGATCGCCGTTCAGGTCGACGAGCCCGGGCGACGAGAACCAGCCGGTCTCGCCGGTCGCGATCGTGCGCACGAAGCGCGGGGTGGCAACCGCCCTGCGCTTCGCCGCTGTAGCCGCAGGGCCCGGGCTCGCGCCGCTCGAGTCCTCGGCCGGCATCAGCGACGCCGCGGCGATCAGGACGACGAGGAGCGCGCGAGGGGACGGCATCCCGGCAAGCTACGCCTCGGCCCGCGGGAGCGCGTCAACGCCGGTCGCCAGCCGTTTCGAGCAGCGCGACTGGCGTTCACGGCCTATGTCGCCGTCAACGCCGGTCACCGCGCGTTTCGGCGCCCCTGACCGGCGTTGACCGGCGCCCCGAGCGACCCGCCGCAAGCCTGGCGCCACTCCCTCACTGCGCCGTTGACGTAGGCCCCGGCGCCCGGCCACGAGCGCCGCGCTGTCCGCCATGGCTCCCCTTCTAGGATCACCGCCGCCGTGGACGCGCTCCAAGCCATCGTCCTCGGGGTCGTGCAGGGGCTGACGGAGTTCCTGCCGATCTCGAGCACCGCGCACCTGCGCATCGTCCCGGCGTTCCTTGGCTGGGACGACCCCGGCGCCGCCTTCACCGCGGTCACGCAGCTCGGGACCCTGGCCGCCGTGCTGCTGTTCTTCCGCGCCGAGCTGTGGCGGATCGCGCGCGCCTGGCTGCTCAGCCTGCGGCGGCCGGAGCTGCGCTCGCAGCTCGACGCGCGGATGGGCTGGTACATCGGCCTGGGCACGATCCCGATCGGCTTATTCGGGCTCGTGTTCGCCGACCAGATCGAGAGCGGCGCGCGCGACCTCTACCTGATCGGCACGACGCTGATCGTGCTCGGGGTCGTGCTGCTGCTGGCGGAGCGCGTCGCCCGGCGCGACCGGCCCCTCGAGGACATCGACCGCCGCGACGGCATCCTGATCGGCCTCGCGCAGGCGTGCGCACTCGTGCCCGGCGTATCGCGCTCGGGCGCGACGATCACCGGGGGCCTGTTCCTCGGCTTCGACCGCGCCTCCGCGGCGCGCTACTCGTTCCTGCTCTCTGTCCCGGCGGTCGTCATCTCGGGGTTGTTCGAGCTGCGCAAGATCGGCGAGGAGGGGGGAGCGGGAGTTCTCCCGACGATCCTCGCGACGCTGCTCGCGTTCGCCGTCGGCTACGCGTCGATCGCGTTCCTGCTGCGCTGGCTCGTGCAGCACTCGACGGCGGTGTTCGTCGCCTATCGCGTCGCACTCGGCGCGCTGGTGCTGGTGCTCGCGGGCGCCGGCGTGATCGCCTGAGGCATGGGCTCGAGCACGGCGGCGGCCTCGCGCAGGTCGCGCGTGTCGAAGCCTTCGATGAAGCGGCCGTACGCGGCCGCGACGGCCGCGCGCGCCTCAGCGGCGGCAGCCGGGTCGGCCAGGAGCCGCGCCAAGTCGGTCGCGATCCGCAGCTCCAGCGCGGTCGAGTGCTGCTCGCGCGCCCGATCCAGCCCGCGGCGCAGGCACTCCTCGGCGGCGCCGGCGCGGCCCGCGACGGCGTGCAGCGCGCCCGCGAGCCGGTGCAGCTCGGGCTCGTAGAACAGCGAGCGCTCGCGCCGCGCGAGCTCGAGCGCCTGCGCGACGGCGGCCGCGCCGGCGTCGGCATCGCCCGCCCGCAGGTGCGCCTCGGCCAGCAGGGCGAGGTAGTGCGGATCGTCCATCCGTGCGCCCGTGCCGCGCGAGGCGGCCAGGCCGGCGGAGATCTCGCGCACGCCCTGGGCAGGGTCTCCGAGCGCCGCGAGCGCCCAGCCGCGCAGCACGCGGCCCATCGCCTCGCGGTACACGTAGCCGAGCTGCTGGGCCGCCGCGATCGTCGCCTCGGCCCACTCGAGCGCCGCGTCGGGCTCACGCCGGCACTGGTGCACGACCGCCATCTGGGCGCGCGCGGTCGCGCGGCTGTACGCACGGCTCGGGTCGCGCGCCAGCTCGAGGGCGCGCGTCGCGCGCTCCAGCGCGCCGTCGGGCCGGCCGAGGAACCACAGCGCGAGCCCGGCCCAGTCGTGACACGAGACGCCCGCGTTGTCGCCTAGCGTCGCGGGGAACGTCGTGTAGCCGCCGGGCGCGGCGCCGCTCTCGAACTGCGCGATCCCACGCTCGGCGTACTCGAGCGCGCGGGCGAACGAGCCCTGGTGGAAGAGGTTGCAGGCGAGCAGCTCGGACGCCTCGAGCTGGTGCTCGGCGCTGCCGCTCGGCGCCAGCCGCTCGCACTCCTGCGCCATCGCGTTCGCGCGGCCGTACTCGCCGCGCAGCTCGTACAGCGTCGCGAGTGCCAGCAGGACCGACACGAGCGGCTCGTTGTCGGACAGGCGCTTCGCCAGCTCGCGGGCGTGCAGCAGCGCGGACTCCGCCTCGGGCGCCGACCAGCCGCCGGTCGCGACGAGCGCCTGACCGAGCGAGGACTGCAGCTCGACCTCCGAGCGCGTCCGCTCCGACCCCTCCTGCAGCTGCGCGGCCGCGTCGAGCGCGGCGCGCAGGTGGCGAATCCCCTCGGCATGCGCGTTGCGCCCGAACGCCCGCTCGGCCGCGAGCCGCAGGAAGCGCACCGCGCGCTCCGCGTCGCCGCCGGCGACGAAGTGGAAGCCCAGCTCGGCGGCCGTCTCGGCCGCCGCGATCCCGCGGGCGTCGGCGAGGTGCGCCCCGATGCGCGCGTGCAGGCGCGCGCGTACGTCGGGCGCCAGCAGCTCGTAGAGCACCTCCCGGTGCAGGTCGTGCGGGAACGCATGGCCGCCGTTGCGGCGCTCGATCAGGCGCGTGCGCTGCGTCAGCTCGGCGCAGCGCTCGGCCACGGCGTCGCGCTCGCCCCCGAGGGCGGCCGCGAGCGTCTCGACGGAGAAGTCCCGACCCGCGACGCTGGCCGCCCCGAGCACCTCCGCGTCGGCGGCCGGCAGCCGCTCGAGCTGGTCGCGGATATAGGCGCGCAGGGTCGGCGGGAGGCCGGCCTCGAGCGCATCCGGCCGCGCGATCGTCACCGCTCCGCCGCGCTCGGCCAGCGTGCCGTCGGCGAGCCAGTGGTCGAGCAGGTTGCGCATGAACAGTGGGTTGCCGCCGGATCGCCGCGCCAGCACGCCGGCGAGGCCGGCCGGCAGCGGCGCCGACGGAAAGCGCACCTCCAGGTACGCCGCGACCGCGCCGGCGGGCAGCCGCCCGACCGGCAGCTCGCCGCAGAGCCCGCGCACGCCGAGCTCGTGCGCCAGCGCGACGACGGGCGGCTTGCCCTCCGGCCCGGCCGGGCGGTAGCTGCCGAGCAGCAGCAGCCGCGCCGGCTCGCGGCGGCGCAGCAGCGCGTCGATCAGGTCGAGCGTCGAGTCGTCGGCCCAGTGCAGGTCCTCGAGCACCAGCACGAGCGGCGTCGACGCGCAGACCGCGTCGAGCGCCTCGAGCATCTCGCGCAGCATCCGCGAGCGCGTCGCGCCCTGGGCGCGCAGCCGAACGGCGTCGGCGTCCGGCCGCTCGCCCAGCAGCCACGGCAGCTCGACCATCCAGGTCGGCGCGCGCAGCGCGAGCGCGTCGACGACCGCCTCGCCGGCCGGGCCGCGCGCAAGCGCGCCGAGCGCCTCCAGCACGGGCATGTACGGCTCGCCCGGGCCGCGCTGGGAGAGGCACTGGCCGACGCCGGCGACGACGCTGGAGGCGGCCGTCGCCTCGTGCAGGAACGCGTCGAGCAGCGTGCTCTTCCCGGCGCCCGGCTCGCCCGACGCGAGCACGCCGGTCCGGCGCCCGGCCAGTACGCCCGCCAGCGCCTCGCGCAAGCGGGCGAGCTGCGGCTCGCGGCCGACGGGTGCCGCCGCACGCGGCGCGGTCGCGGCCAGCCCGGCCGGGGCGTACAGCGTCGCGTCGTTGTCGAGGATGCGGCGCTCCAGCGCGCGCGTCGCCTCGCTCGGCGCGAGGCCGAGATCGCGCAGCCGCGCGGCCAGCTCCCGGTAGGCGCCGAGCGCCTCGACCTGGCGACCCGCTGCGAACAGCGCCAGCATCAGCGTGCGCACGAGCTCCTCGTTGAGCGGATCCGCGGCCGCCAGGCGGCGCAGGTCGGCGATCGCCTCGAGCGGTCTGCCGAGCTCCACGAGCGCGCGGGCGCGCGCCGCCTCGGCCTGCCCGCGGAGGTCCTCGAGCCGCCGCACCTCGGCGCGCGCGAACTCGGCGTCGGCCAGCTCGCCGAACGGCGGCCCGCGCCACAGCGCGAGCGCGCCGTCGAGCGTCTCGAGCGCCGCCGCGGCGGGCAGTCGGCCGGCCGTCCGCACGCAGCGCTCGAAGCGCTGCGAGTCGACCTGCTCGGGCGCGACGCAGAGGCGGTAACCGGGCCCGTCGCGGACCAGCAGGGAGGACGGGGCGCCGCGGTGGCGGCCCGGCTCGAGGAACGCGCGCAGGTTGGCGATGCGCACCGCGAGCGAGCGCGCCGCGGCCGCGCGCGGGACGCCGTCCCAGGCGGCGTCGAGCAGCGCGTCGGCCGGCACCGTGCGACCGGGGTCGATCAGGAGCCGCGCGAGGATCGCGCGCTCCTTCGCGCCGGGCGGGGAGGAACTCGTCGCGGGCCCGGCGACCTCGATCGTGCCGAGGACGCGGAAGTCCATGGCACGACATTACGGCACTGATCCGACTTCGTCGGCGGGCACGGGCACTGCTCCGACTTCGTTGGCGAGCCCACGCAGCCGCGATGGCCGTAAACGGGCCGTAGGAGTCCCGTAGGCCACTGGTCGATCCTCTTGGAGCCGTGATTGGGCGCCCCAGCCGGGCGCTCGCCCTCCCCTCGCCGGCCACCTCCCCTCCCCGGCCCCCTCCCCGAATGTGGCTTGACGCCGACTCTGCACTACGACATATCGATCGCCTCCACGCCGCCGCCCGTGCGATCTGCGGCACCAGCGCCGATGCCGACGACCTCGTCCAGGACGTCTTCGTGACGCTGTTGCGCCGCCCGCGCAGGCTGAGGCGTGGCTCCGAGCTGGCCTACCTGATGACGATGCTGCGCAACGCGAGCATCGACCAGCACCGCGCCTCCGCGCGGCGCCAGACGCTTCCGCTGCACGAGGCCGAGGAGCCGGAGGACCCGCGCTCAGAGCTCCGACCCGACCGCGCGCTGGCTCAGCGCGAGGTGCTCGACGCCGTCGGAGCGCTGCCGTCGCCGTTCCACGAGACGGTCGTCGCCGTCGATGTGCTCGGGCTCTCCTACAAGGAAGCCGCGGGCTCGCTCGGCGTGCCCGCCGGCACCGTGATGTCGCGGCTCGCGCGCGGACGCGCGCGCGTGATGGCCGCGCTGGAGCCGATACCGGAGGGTGCGCCCGGATAGGGTCCGGGCGCGAGAAAGACCGTGAGCCCGCTACCTGGCGGGCTCGCGCCACGTTGGGTGTCGGCCGTGGGGCCAATATGGGGCCGTTCTCACGGTGCGAGGACGTCCACGGCGCCCGGCGTAGTGCCGCTCGTGCCACCGGATGCCACCGCCATCGCGATCACCGGCATCGTCGTGTCCGGCGTCGTGGGACCGGCTTTCGCCGCCGGCTTCGCTGCGCGGCACGCTGACCGGGTTCACGAACTCGAGATCAAGCGCAGGCGCTCATTCGCGGGGAGCGCTTGTCCGGGGTAATTCGTCATGCCTATATGACGCATGGAGCCACGATCCGTGCGCGGGCGAGCGAGACGCTCGAGCGTTTTACGAGGCTGCGCGCGAGGCCGACATCTTCGTGACTCGCCTGCCGCTGCGCTTCGGTGCTGACGCCCCTGTTGTTGCCGCTTATCAGGAAGCCGTCGATTCGCTGGTCGACATCTCGCGGACAGTCGGGCTGGTCGCCGACATGGGCGACCGGGCGGCCTTGAAGGAGGGTTGGGATCGCTTGGAGACTGCGGGTAAGCGACTCACCGCGGCTGACGCCGAGCGGCTCGACGTCGCCGAGGTCGCGCGGCGCTACCTGATCCATACCGAGCGACAGGGCCGGAAGCCGAGCACCCGGCAGAACATCGAGAGCGAGGTCCGGGTGCACCTCTCCCCGTTCTTCGGCACGCGCTCGATCGACGCGATCGGCTATCAGGACGTGCTCGACCTCGTCACCGTGCTCGAACGCAAAGGCCTAGCGCCGAAGTCGATCCGCAACGTGGTCGGGACACTGTCGGCGTTGTTCAACTTCGCCAGGGCGCCACGGCGCCGCTGGGCTACGGCGAACCCATGCGAAGGGGTAGACCTGCCCGCGGTCCCCGACGCGACGGAGATCCGCTTCCTGACGCTCGACGAGGTCGATTTGCTGGTCGGGCACGCCCGGCCGGGAGTGTTCTGTCCGATCGACCGGGCGATATTTCGGACGGCCGCGATGACCGGGCTGCGCAAGGGCGAGCTGGTCGCGCTGCGCTGGTGCGACGTCGACTGGCCGTCGAGCCGAATTCGTGTACGCCAGAACTACGTCCGCGGCGAATTCGGCACGCCGAAGTCCAGGCGTTCGACTGGGAGTGTGCCGATGGCCGATGAAGTCGCCGGCGAACTCGAGCCGCTCTTTCAGGGGTCGCACTGGCAGGCTGACGACGATCTCGTGTTCGCGCATCCCGCCACCGGCGGGCCGCTGCACAAGACGGGCGTGTCGCATCGGATGCAGAAGGCGCTCAAGGTGGCAGGGCTGGACGGTGCGCACCGCTTCCACGACCTGCGTCACACGTTCGGGACGTGGATGGCCGCGGCCGGCGTGCCGATGCGAAGATTCAGGAGTGGATGGGCCACCGCGACCTCGCCACGACGCAGATCTATGCGGACTACGCGCCGAGCAGCCGCGAGGCGGAGATGGTCGCCGCAGCATTCGAACGGCGATGCCAGCCGCCGGCAAGGTCCCGGGAGGACGTTCGCGAGAAGCTCTGAAGCGCCCAGGGCTCGCCGCCTTGGCTGCTGCTGTCAGGCGAAAGGAGCAGTGCGCTGGTCCACGCGGCCGCCCGGAAACGCACTGTCTAGTCGCATGCGATGCAGGCAGCGCCGGATGTCGTCGCCACCGCGAGCGCTGGTCCTCGCCGTGCACGTAATGAAGTGTCGGGTGTCGCGCGATCTTGACAGGCCCCGTACATGGGCAGATAGTCGCGTAGCCGTCATAGCCGACCCTGGGCGTGCGGAGGCGGCCATCGCAACGGGACCGCACGCGGGAAGGAGCCTGCCGTGCATCCGCATCGCATTCGCCGCGTCGGCGTCCTGGTGGCCGTTTCCGCGTTCCTCGCGCTGGTCGCGCCGGCGCGGGCAGACGTGGTCACTGATTGGAACGGGTACGCTGCGACGGCCTTGGGGGCGACAGCGGGCCAGACGGGGCCCGTGTCGGTCCTGCATCTGGCGATGGTGCACGGCGCGATGTACGACGCCGTCAACGCTATCCACCGTCGCTACCAACCGTACCTGCGTGCGCCACGAGCGCGCCGATGGTATTCGAGGAACGCCGCCGCCGCGACCGCGGCCTATCGGGTGCTGTCGGCGCTGTTGCCCGCGCAGCAGCCGGCGCTCGACGCGCTATACGCGACGTCGCTGGCAAGCGTCCCGCAAGGACGTGCCCGAGAGGGCGGCATCACCGTCGGAGCGGCCACCGCGGCCAGGATGCTGGCGGCGCGCGAAAACGATGGACGCTTCGGGAGCTTCCGATTCCCAGTCGGGACAGCGCCGGGCGAGTGGCAGCCGACCCCGCCCGCGATGATCAACGACCCCAACGCGTGGGTCGGCAAGGTCAAGCCGTTCCTGCTCCGGAAATCCGCGAG
>Ga0126307_10003105_pt1 | contig 11287 bp, 8 predicted proteins | sample Plot28_FD_89955 | JGI IMG/M metagenome (GOLD analysis project Ga0126307, IMG submission 89955) | Serpentine soil microbial communities from UC McLaughlin Reserve, CA, USA - Plot28 | ecosystem: Environmental > Terrestrial > Soil > Grasslands | place: USA: UC McLaughlin Reserve, Lake County...
AACCGTCCGAAGACGTCAACGCAGCGCTGCTCGCGGTCCAATCGAAATACCACATCGTCGATTGATTCAACCAGCTGGCGGAATCGCTCTTCGCTGGCGCGCAACGCATGCTCGGCATGGGTACCATCCGGAAGCTCCCCGGCATAGCACACCAGGCCGTCATTCGTGGGGACGATTCGAAGAGAGAACCACTGGTTGAACGCGGGAAGAAACTCCTCCAGCTCGACTGCGGTGCCCTGGGCGTGTGAGCGAAAGGCCTCCGCCTGGATCCGGCTGCCGGCCAGCCCCGGGAGCGCGTGCCAGATATTCTGTCCGATCAGTCGAACCCGCTGCACTCCGAGTCTGGAAAGCACGGCGTCCGCCCGGGCATTGACGTGGCTGACCCGCCATTCATGGTCGCATCCGATGAATGCTTCGTCCATGCCGTCGAGAATCTGGGCCGTGTGCCCGGCTTGAGGATTCTCCCGGAGCAACACCGTGAGCCCCTCATCCGTTGGATAGGCCCGCACCTCGACTGATCCCCGGGTCCCGATATCGGGAACCTCGTGGACCACGGCGGTCTGATCGGCATAGGCGCGATGGAGCGCCCGGCCGAGCAACGAGTCGGCCAGTGCGGGGCGGTCCCAGATGACGGTGCCAAGTAGATCGGTGGCGGGAGTACCGGAAAGACGGGAGAGCACCCGCTCGGCTTGCCGGTTCAGATAGGCGAAGCGCCAGTCAGGATCCAGGGCGAAAATACCTTCGCCAATGCGCTCGAGCAGATCCAGCGGTTGGGAGGCGTTAAGCAACCGAGTGAACCTTGCATGTAAGGGGGGCGCTCCCAAACTAGAGCATGGCGCCCCCGATGCCAAGCTCACATCGGCGATTCCCCCCTTCTGACGGCCTCCTCCGGCGCCGGGGGAATATCTGCCTGAGCCCGGGTGGTGGTCGCCCTTCCGTAGAGCGCGCGATAGATCTCCTCGTTCCGCTGGATGATCCGCACGTAGTCCCGGGTCTCGACGAAGGAGATCTGCTCGGCAAAGACTTCCGGGTCGTTCACCCCGATCCGCTTGGACCAGCGATCGACTCGGGGAACGCCCGCGTTATACGCCGCGAGGATGTGGGCGGGCTGATCGTATTGGGCGAACAGCTCGCGCAGATGAAAGGTGCCCAACTGAAGGCTGACGTCGGGCTGGTAGAGCAGCACCGGATCCCAGACTGGATAATTGAGCTCCTTGGCCAGCCGTTCACCCAGCTCCGGCATCACCTGCGCCAGCCCGCGGGCTCCGGCCGACGAGGTCGCGGCCGGATTGAAGCTCGACTCCTGCCGAATCAGGGCGGCCACGAAGTTGGGATCCAGCCCCTTCTCAGCCGCCTCGGCCAGCAGCGCGTCGGCATGGACCACCGGATAAATCAGACGATAGGTCCGCGCGTCGGCCGGTGCTCCAAGTGCCAGCGCCTTGCGCGCGAGTTGAATGGCCGGCGCGGCCATGCCTTGCGCCCGAAGCGCGTTCGCGAGCACCAGCAGCCGTTCCGATGAGGTGTCGGGTGAGCGGACCAGTCGGTCCAGCTCCCAGCGAGACTCCTGCAGCAGGCCCATGCGGGAGAGCAATGCTGCGCGGGAGACTCCTCGCTCGATCACCGGATCCGAGGCAAACGAATCCGAAGCAGCTGGCGGCGACCACGGATCATTCCCCAGGCGGCCCGAGCTGAGCGTGGCGTAGTACGACAGCGGGTCACGGGTCAGCACGGCCTGCCAGCGCGCCCGGGCCGTAACACTGTCTCCGGCCGCGGCCCAGGACCGTCCCGCCCAATACGCCGCAGCCAGGGCCTCGTCGCTTTTGGGCCAGCGTTCGGTCAGGCTGTCGAACTCGCGCGCGGCTTCCTTAGACTGCCTGCTCAAGAGGGCAATCATGGCCGACCGGAAACGGGCAGTGGGCGCGAATCGGCTGGTCGGATACCGACTGGCCACCAAACGATAGAGGCGACGCGCCTTGCCGTCTTGCCGATCATCCGACGCCAGATCGGCGAGCAGGAAGTACGCCGACGCGGCCGCCGTGGTGTCTTTGGCATAGGAGCGGGAGACCCGGATCAGGGCGGTACGACCCCGATCGAGCTGCCCGTCGCGTACCATCGCCCGGGCGCCCTGGTAGGCGGCGAGCGCCGCCAGGTTAGGAGGCGAGTGCACGTGCTTGAACTGGGCTGCGGCCTCCCGATTTCGCTTCAGACGGGTAAGGGCATTGGCGTAGTCCAAGCGGTCCTGCCCATTCCCCAGGCTACGATTTCCGGCCCGGGCATATCCTGCCGCTGCCCGGGCTGAGAGTCCCGCACCGGACGCGACTCGAGCTGCGAGCAACTCTTCCTTTGAAGAGAGAGGGGCAAATGCACTGTCGATCAGAACAAGCGCCTGCCGCGCCGCGCCTGGTGAGATCCGGCCGGATAGAAGGGCAAACGCCTCCTCCCGGATGGTGGCATGCGAGGCGCTGTCGGAGCTCACTCCCAGGCGGAGCCGCATGCTGGTCAGCGACTCGCCCAGCACGGCGTATCGCCGGGCGGCTTCGGCCCGGTCTCCGATGCGCTCATAAGCAGCCGCCTCAGCCCAGGACACCCGGGCCCGGGGTAGCGGGTCCTGAATTGCGGCGTAGAGCCGGGCCCGCGCCGTGCTGTCTGAGGTTATGCCGGCCGCGCGCAATCGGAGCCAATCGGCTATTTCCGGCAGCCGCTGGGCAGCGCGCAGGTACACGGTTGCCGCACTATCTCGCGCCTCGGTGCGGTCGAGTGAGGTGGCAAGCAGCATGAGACGCTCGGTCGAGGTCGGGGCGCGCTGCAACGCCGCGGCGGCGTGTTCCACTGCGGTACTGTCCTGACCCCGCTCCAGGGCAGCTCGTGCCAGCAGGACTCGAGCGCGACCCTCGTAGAGCGAATCGATCCAGGGCTCGCGCTGGAGCAGCTGCAGCACCTCGTTCCACCCACCCCACTCGCTTGCGGCGGTGGCGGCGAGGAATACCGCAGCTGGGCTACGACTGGACGAATTGCGCAGGATCGGATCCAGCAGGCGGGTAGCCTGCCAGGGCCTTCCCCGGGCCAGGGCTTCTCCGGCTCGAGCCAGGGTCGAGTCGACGGCGTTGGCCACCTCGCCTGTATCCGCCCGGAACGCTGTGGAGCTGGGCGGTTCGGGCGTGCCAATGGCGGCCAACCAGAGCCATATATGGATGAAATGCGTCACGGCATGACCGTTGATAAAAGACGTAGTCTCCTGCAGCCCCGCAAATGCCGCGCCGCCGTTGACTTACCCCCGAAGACCCTCAATACGGGGTCGCGGCCTCGGATTCTGCCGGGGAGCCGCTACTTTTGCACCTATGGACGAAATCGAGGACAAGACCAGAGTCGATAAATGGCTTTGGGCGGCACGCTTCTATAAAACCAGATCACTGGCGGCCGAAGCTGTGGCGGGGGGGAAAGTCCAGGTCAACGGCGAGCGGGTAAAACGGGCCAAGCCGCTACAGGTGGGCGACGAAATCCGAATCCGGCAGGGACCGTACGAGCATCAGGTGGTGGTTCGAGAGCTCTCCAGCCAGCGCGGCCCAGCAGCTCGCGCCCTGGAGCTTTACCAGGAAACCGCGGAGAGCCGCGCCGCCCGGGAAGCAATGGCGCTGCAACTGAAGAGTCTTCACTCGGCGTTTGTGCCGGATCGTGGCCGTCCAACAAAAAAGGATCGCAGGGAAATCCACCGACTGAAAGGCCGTGAACGGTAAACAGTGAACAGTAAAGGCCTGTCCGGCCGCCGGTTTACTCTCCACTGTTCACCTTTCACATATTTTCCACCATGGCCCGCCCGAACTCGCTGGTCTTCAGCAGAGTGGCGCCCGGCATGAGCCGCTCGAAGTCGTAAGTCACCCGCTTCTGCCCAATCGTCTTCTCCAGCGACCGGAGGATGAGGTCGGCCGCTTCGTGCCACCCGAGATAACGAAACATCATTTCACCCGAGAGAATCACCGAGCCGGGATTCACCTTGTCCTGATTGGCATACTTGGGCGCAGTGCCGTGGGTGGCCTCGAACACGGCGTGGCCGGTCATGTAGTTGATGTTGGCACCAGGCGCGATGCCGATTCCACCCACCTGTGCCGCCAGGGCATCGGAGATGTAGTCGCCATTGAGGTTCATGGTGGCAATGACGCCGTATTCCTTGGGCCGGGTGAGGATCTGCTGCAGAAAGGCGTCGGCAATGACGTCCTTGATGACCAGCCCGCCCAGCAGCCGGCACCAGGGTCCGCCATCCAGCTCGGTGGCGCCATACTCCTCGCGCGCCAGCGCGTACCCCCAATCACGAAATCCACCTTCCGTGAACTTCATGATGTTGCCCTTATGCACCAGGGTGACGCTCTCGTATTTCTGGGCCAGGGCGTACTCGATGGCGGAGCGGATCAGTCGCTTCGATCCTTCCTCGGAAATCGGCTTGATGCCGATGGCACTGCTCTCGGGGAATCGGAAGGACTGAACGCCCATCTCCTCCCGCAGAAACCTGATGACCTGCCCGGCCTCTTTGCTCCTTGCCTTGTATTCGATGCCGGCGTAGATGTCCTCGGTGTTCTCCCTGAAAATCACCATATTGACGTCCTGGGGAGCCTTGACCGGCGAGGGAACTCCCGGGAAGTAGCGCACCGGGCGGACACAGGCGTAGAGGTCCAGCTTCTGGCGGAGCGCCACGTTCAGCGAGCGGAAGCCGCCTCCAACCGGCGTGGTCAGCGGCCCCTTGATCGCAACGAGGTAGCGGGCGATGGCTGCCAGGGTTTCTTCGGGGAGCCAGCTGCTGGTCTGGTTCTTGGCTTTTTCGCCGGCCAGCACCTCCACCCAGGCGATCCGCCGTTTCCCGCCGTACGCCTTGGCCACGGCACCGTCGAATACGAGCTGGGAGGCGCGCCAGATGTCCGGGCCGGTGCCGTCGCCCTCGATGAATGGAATGACAGGTCGGGCCGGCACCTCGAGTCGGCCGTTGCGGAAAGTGACGGCCTCTCCGTCAACGGAGACGGGCGGCGGTTGCGTAGCGGTACGGGTGGCTGACATTGTCCTGATCCTTGTCGCCGGAATGATCGACATGTGTTTTGGGGTTGCCGCAATCTGACTGGGTCATCGATGAACATCAATACGACGCTCCGGCCGGTTGGTGCCGCAGTAGCAGCCATCCATTCGGCCTACGATGAGTACGCCCAGGGCTTTAAAGAGATCACCAGCCGGGCTCGTCGCCGGTTCGAGCTGCGCGACTGGGCTGGCTCCCAGGCCGACGCAACGGCCAGGCTGGAGCTCTATAAAGCCCACGTCGACGGCGCCGTCGCTGATGTCCGCGACATCCTCGACGATGCGGTGATGGAGCGAACGGTGTGGACCGCGATGAAGCTCGAACACGCCTCTCGCGTGGGTCGCAGACCTGACGCGGAGCTGGCCGAGACCTTCTTCAACTCCGTGACCCGCCGGGTATTCAGCACAGTGGGAGTGGACCCGGCCATTGAGTATTTGCAGCCCGCTGCTCCGGCGACGGAGTCGGAGGCAGAACCCGAGATCTACGACACTCACTCGGTGTCCCGGATAGAGGCCGAGTTGATTCACCGCATCCTGAGCGAGCTTCCCTGGACTGTTCCCTACGCCCAGCTCGATCGGGATGCGGCACTGGTAGCAGAGCTGATCGAGGCCCGCGTTCGGCAGGAATCCTCGGACGCGGAGCCCCGCCAGCTCGACCTGCTTCGCTCAATCTTTTACCGGAACAAAGGCGCTTACCTGGTTGGCCGGATTCGCGCCGGCTCCTCCATTATCCCGCTGGTCCTCCCGCTACTACACGCCGAGCGAGGAATCGTGGTGGATGCGGTGTTGATGAGCTCGGACGAGGCCAGCGTGGTTTTCGGATTCAGCTGGAGCTATTTCCGGGTTGAGGCCCCGCGACCTCGGGCGCTGGTGGATTTCCTGAGCACGATCATGCCACTCAAGCAGATGCAGGAGCTGTACACCGCCATTGGGCACAACAAGCATGGGAAGACCGAGCTCTACCGCGGCCTGATGCGGCACCTGGAGGAGCCCGACGCCCGGTTTTCCTTCGTCGAGGGCGATGAGGGCATGGTCATGGCGGTGTTCACGCTGCCATCCTGGAACGTGGTGTTCAAGATCATCAAGGACAGTTTTGGCGCTCCCAAGAACACCACCCGGCGGGCGGTCATGGCCAAGTACCATTTCGTGTTCGTGCGAGACCGGGTGGGGAGACTAGCGGACGCCCAGGAGTTCGAGCACCTGGAGTTTCCCCGCCACTGTTTTCCGGAAGCGCTGCTGAACTATCTCCTCGAGGTAGCGGGCTCAACCGTGCGGGTGGAAGGTGACCGCGTGGTGGTACGCCATCTTTACACCGAGCGGCGGGTCACTCCGCTCAATCTCTTCTTGCGGCAGGCCGATGACGCCGCCGCGCGGGAGGCAGTAATCGATTATGGCAACGCCATCAAGGATCTCGCCGCCGCGGACATTTTTACCGGAGACATGCTGGCGAAAAACTTCGGCGTCTCCCGACATGGCCGGGTAATCTGCTACGACTACGACGAGCTCTGCCTGCTCTCCGAGTGTCGCTTTCGGCGGCTGCCTCAGGCCACCTCGATCGAAGACGAATTTGCCGCCGAGCCCTGGTTCCACGTGGATGAGCAGGATGTCTTCCCTGAGGAGTTCGGCACCTTCCTGCTCCCCCCCGAAAAGCTCCGCGACACCTTTCTTGAGGCTCATGCCGACCTGCTGGGCATCGAGTTTTGGCTTGACGCCCAGCGGAAGCTTTCGCGGGGAGAGGTGGTCGACGTCTTTCCCTATCGGCGGGAGGCCAGGCTGCAGCGAAGCGGGTCGGCGGGGCCGAGGAGCAGCGGGGCCGCGCGCCAGAGGGGCAGCAACTAACAGCTACCGGGAATCGGCCTCGAAGTTGGTCAGTCGCGCCGCCGCCTCGAGAATTCGCCGGGTGTAGTCGCCGGCCGACTCGCGCGACTTGCGCTCGGGAAGCACGAAGTCTGGATTATCCGGCTCCGCTGAATCGGGCGAGTTGGTCATGGTGTCTCCACCCCGGGACTCGACCAGCGACTCGAACCGGTCGACCGCCGACCAGAGGTCAGCCAGCTCGTCGTCAGACTCATCGCCGGTCAACAGGACCCCTCGGCGGGCCAGGATGTCAGCGGTATGCTCGCGGGCGCGCGCCTGCTCCTCGCCGCGATGCGGGTTCAGGGCTTCATCGATCTCGCCCGATCCGGTTGTCTCTCGATCCATCTCGCCCTCCTAGGGATGCGTGCTGCGTGACTGCCGGTTGGAAGCCCTCAGGTAACGCTCGGCCAGCTGCTCCAGGCGCTCATTTCCATCCTCCCGGGCCTCCTCGAGAATGCGTTCTATCCAGGGCAGAAGCTTCGGCTCTCCCCAGTAGTACCCGGTGGCGGATTCAGCGCTCGCGGTGTCCCCCGCGTCGGCGCCCCGGAGCAGGGCTCTGGCTGCGGCGAAATCGTAGGAGGGGTCTTCGGTCGAGGGAAGAGGATACCGGGGCGCTTCTCCGGTACCGGCGTCCTCGTTAACGAACGCTCTGGACATGCCGGAGTATAGCCTTTTTTGCGGCTGCCAACAGCCGGAAACAACACAGCCCCGGACGGCAACCGTCCGAGGCTGTCGGGTGCTGCGGAGCCTCAGCTACGGCGGAAGGGCGCCGCCAAGGTGACCTTCAGGCGGGACCCGGCCGGTACGACCACATCGCGATCCTGGGTCTCGACCGCCCGCTGGGTTCCTACTGCCGCACCGGCGACACCGCCGATGACCGCGCCCTTGGTGCTTCCACCACTCACTGCCGTGCCCAGGAGGGCGCCAGCACCGGCCCCAATGCCGACCTTGGCCAGGTCACCGGCGTTGGTCTTCCGGTCCTTGAGGGTCCGGTCGAGTGCCGTGGCAGACCCCTTGAGCGGGTAGGTCTTGCCCGAGATGGAGACCAGAGTCGGGGTCAGGACCAGCTTTCCGGTCTTGTCAGACTTGTTCTCAGACTCGTGAATCGCGGCGATGGTCAGGTACACCTTCGAGCCCTTGGGAATGACCACCCGGCCGCTCTTGTCCTTCACGTCGGACGAAACGGTGCCAGTCAGCTTCTGTCCCGCCTTGTGGGTCCGGGAGCTGACGCCACCGTCGAACTTGGCCGAGATCGCCGTCCCCGACGAGAGCGTCGCGCCGGTGGCCTTTGCGACCGGTTTCGCCGCAGGCTTCGGCGCAGCCTTGCTGGACGCCATCGTGGCCGGCTTGGAGCCCTGATCATTCAGCGGGGCGCTGGCATCTACCCCGGGACGTTGCAGATCGCGGTCGGACTCGTCGATGAGGGAAGACTTTCCCTTGTCTCCGCCGCACCCCGCCAGAATGGCCAGAGTGAGAAATAACAGTCGGTTACCTGCCATGTGACGCCTCCAGAACTATTGGACTGGATTGCAGATCGGGATGCAGATGGTGGGCCCAGGGGCAAGTCCGAGGCCAGGGCTGACGGCGGGAAGGCGGGGAAGCGGGAAGGCTGCACGGGAAAATCGGCTCACCAAGAAAAGGCGGGACAGATCCGAGACCTGTCCCGCCTCTGCTCTTTTGCGGCTGCCTCCCTGCTTCCCCGCTTACCCGCCTACTGCACCGCGTTCATCATGTCGAAGATCGGCAGGTACATCGCCACCACCATACCGCCCACGACGACGCCGAGGACGACGATCATCAGGGGCTCCATGAGCGAGAGCAGGGCGGAGACTGCGACGTCCACCTCTTCGTCGTAGAAGTCGGCGATCTTGGTGAGCATCTCGTCCAGGCCGCCGGTCTGCTCGCCGACGGCGATCATCGAGATCACCATGGGCGGGAAGACCTTGGACTTCTCCAGCGGCGCGGCAATGGTTTCACCGCCGGCAATCGAGTGGCGGGATTCCATGACCGCGTTGTGGATGACCATGTTGCCGGCGGTTTTGGCGGTGATCTCCAGACCATCCAGAATCGACACGCCGGAGGAGATCAGCGTACCCAGTGTCCGGGTGAAGCGCGACACGGCGGACTTCCGCAGAATGTCGCCCAGAACCGGCGCCTTGAGCATCATGCCATCGATCTGGAGCTTGCCGCTCGAGGTGGCGTAGTAGCGCTTGAAGCTGAAGAACAGGCCGACGAACGCGCCGATGATGGCCCACCAGTACCCTATCAGCAGCTGGGACATGCCGATCACGACACGAGTCGGCAGCGGCAGCTCCAAATTTACCGACGCGAACATGCTCTGGAAGGTGGGGATGACGAAGATGAGCAGCACCGCAATGGCGATCACGGCTACGCTCATGATGACCACCGGGTATACCATGGCGCCCTTCACCTTGCGGATGAGCGCATCGCTCTTTTCCAGGAACGTGGCCAACCGAATTAGGATGGTATCGAGAATACCGCCGGCCTCACCGGCGGCTACCATGTTGACGTACAGGTCGCTGAAGGCCTGGGGGTGCTTGCGGAACGCGTCAGCCAGGGTGTTGCCGGCCTCGACGTCGTGCACCACCGCCCTGGTCACTTCCTGCAGGGTCTTGTTCTCCGTCTGCGACGCCAGGATGCTGAGCGATTGGACCAGTGGAAGTCCCGCGTTGATCATCGTGGCGAACTGACGGGTGAAGATGACGATGTCCCGGGTCTTGACCTTTCCTTTGTGGAAGCTCCCCAGCGTGATCTTGGTGGGCGCTTCCCGCACGCTTACCAGAATCAGCCGATTTTTCCGAAGGTAGGCGCTGACCTCCTCCTTCGACTTGAGATCCACCTGACCCTTCTGGATCTGGCCGTTCGCGGCATTCCGCGCGGTGTATTCGAACAGTGGCATCAGTCCTCTCCGATTCAGGGGCGCAGGTGGTACGCCCTGGGGTTACCGCCGGATACCAGATTTCTGCTGCGAGTGCTGCGGCGCCCGGTCCGAGCCACCCATTGCCTCGTCCTCCATGGGCGTCACCCCGATCATCCGCAGGAACTCCTTCGGGTCGCTGGAGACCCGCTCGCACTCTTCCTGAGATACTTCCCGGCTGGTATAGAGCTGGTAGAGCGCGTCATTCATGGTTTGCATACCGAACTTCTTGCCTGACTGCATGGCAGAGTAGATCTGGTGAATCTTGTCGTCGCGAATGAGCGCCCGGATGGCGGGAGTGGCAACCATGATCTCGGCGGCCATGCAGCGTCCCCGGCCCTTGGCTTTGGGGAGCAGAATCTGGGTGACGACGCCCTCCAGTACGAAGGCCAGCTGGGCTCTCACCTGGGACTGCTGATTGGACGGAAACACATCGATGATCCGGTTGATCGACTCGGCCGCGGAGTTGGTGTGCAGCGTAGCGAGCACCAGGTGACCGGTTTCGGCGATGGTCAATGCAGCGGCCACAGTCTCGAGGTCCCGCATCTCTCCTACCAGAATCACATCGGGATCTTCCCGGAGCGCATACTTCAGCGCGTTGGCGAAGGTCTTGGTGTCGGTGCCGATCTCGCGCTGGTTGACGATGCAGCTCTGGTGGCGATGAATGAACTCGATGGGATCTTCGACGGTGATGATGTGGCCCTTCCGCTCCTTGTTGATCTTGTCGATGATGGCAGCCAACGTCGTCGATTTTCCGGACCCGGTGGGGCCGGTTACCAGAATCAATCCGCGCGGCCGCTCGGACAGCTTGGCAATGACGGGCGGAAGACCTAACTCCTGAAACGTTCGCACATTGAAGGGAATCATGCGGATTACCATGGCCACGCATCCGCGCTGCTTGAATACGTTGCCACGGAAGCGCGCGAGGTTCTGGATACCGAACGAGAAGTCCAGCTCGTCGTCGGTTTCGAAGCGCTTCTTCTGGTTCTCGGTTAGAACCGAGTACGCCAGCTGGAGGGTGTCCTTGGGCGTCAGCACATCGGGAACGGAGCTGTCGACGATGTCGCCGTCGACCCGCAGCTTGGGCTTCTCGGCTGCAGTGATATGAAGGTCGGAGGCATCCTTCTGGATCATTTCCTCGAGAAGGGCCCGCAGGTTCAGCGTCATTCGGCAGTCTCCTTGACCACTTCCTCCAGGGTGGTAACTCCACGCTCGATCTTCTTCATGCCATCCATGCGCAGCGTCAGCATGCCTTCGGAGACCGCCTGGTCTCGAATTTCGACGACCGAAGCGCCTCGAAGGATCATGCGTCTGAGCTCGGGAGACAGGGCCATGACTTCATAGAGGCCGGCCCGGCCCTTGTAGCCGGTCCCGCTGCAGGTATCGCAGCCGGTGCCCTTCATGAACGTGAGCTTGCGCAAACTCTCAAGATTTGTG
>Ga0126307_10003106_pt1 | contig 11285 bp, 12 predicted proteins | sample Plot28_FD_89955 | JGI IMG/M metagenome (GOLD analysis project Ga0126307, IMG submission 89955) | Serpentine soil microbial communities from UC McLaughlin Reserve, CA, USA - Plot28 | ecosystem: Environmental > Terrestrial > Soil > Grasslands | place: USA: UC McLaughlin Reserve, Lake County...
ACCTCGGCGGCTACCACGTGCGCGACGTCGAATTCGTCGCCGCCTTCGACATCGACTCCGAGAAGGTCGGCAAGGACCTCTCCGAGGCGATCTGGTCGGGGCAGAACGACACGATCAAGTTCGCCGACGTGCCGGAGATCGGCGTCAGGGTCGAGCGCGGCATGACCCACGACGGCCTCGGCAAGTACCTCAAAGAGAAGATCACCAAAGCGCCGGGGGAAACCGCGGACGTCGTCGGCATCCTCAAGGAGACCAAGGCTGACGTGCTGGTCTGCTACCTGCCGGTCGGCTCCGAGGAGGCGACCAAGTGGTACGTCGAGCAGGCGCTCGCCGCCGGCGTCGGCTTCGTCAACTGCCTGCCGGTCTTCATCGCCCGCGAGGACTACTGGGACAAGCGCTTCCAGGAGGCCGGACTGCCGATCATCGGCGACGACATCAAGTCCCAGGTCGGGGCGACGATCGTCCATCGCCAGCTCGCCCGCCTCTTCCATGACCGCGGCGTGCACATGGCGCGCACCTCGCAGCTCAACGTAGGCGGCAACATGGACTTCTACAACATGCTCGAGCGCGAGCGGCTGGAGTCCAAGAAGATCTCCAAGACGAGCGCCGTGACCTCGATCATGGGCCACGAGCTTCCCGCCGACGACGTGCACGTCGGTCCGTCGGACTACGTGCCGTGGCTGACCGACCGCAAGTGGGCGCACATCCGCGTGGAGGGCCAGGCCTTCGGCGACGTTCCGCTGAACGCGGAGCTCAAGCTCGAGGTGTGGGACTCCCCGAACTCGGCCGGCATCGTCACGGACGCTGTGCGCTGCTGCAAGCTGGCGCTGAACCACGGCGTGGGCGGCCCACTCGAAGCGCCCAGCTCCTACCTGATGAAGTCGCCTCCGGTCCAGGTGCCCGACTCGCAGGCGCGCGACGACACGGACAAGTTCATCGAGGAGCACGGCGGGGCTCCCAAGCTGCCCGGCGCCGCGAAGCTCCGCACCACCTCCGAGGCCTAGCGCCGGTCAGCGCGGCGGCCGCGCCCACGCCGCGCGTCAGCGCCGGCGAGTGAGCGGAGTGCGTTCACGGCGGCGCTCAATACCGCCCCGGCGCCTCTCCGTATGCTGCGCAAGGTGCCCGCGGAGCGGTTCTCCATCGCGCAGGTCACGCCCTATCCCTGGGAGCAGCACCATGAGGTGAACCGCTTCGTCGAGCAGATCTCGGACGAGCTGTGCCGGCGGGGCCACCGCGTGGCCGTGGTCGCGCCCTCGGACTCGCGCGGGCTCGTCCGCGAGGGCCGGGCCACCGTCAAGGCGATGCGCGACGACGCCGAGGCCCTGTTCGGCGCGCCGGGCTGCGCCAGCCTGGTGGCCGTCGGCCAGAGCCTCCCCTTCCGCCGCGGGGGTCGGGTCGCGCTGCCGCTCGACGTCTCCCGCACGTTGGAGGACCTGCTCGGGCGCGCGGAGCTCGACTTCGTGCACGTGCACGAGCCGTTCGCCCCCAGCGCGGCGTCCGCCGCCCTGCGCCACTCGCGCGCACTGAACGTCGGGAGCTTCCACTCCGCCAGCGAGCGGCTGCTTTCCACACAGGTGGCACGCCCGCTGGTCGAGCGGCTCTTCGGGCGCCTGGACGCGCGTACCGCGAACTTCGCCGTCACGCGCGACCTCGTCGCCCGCTTCTTCCCCGGCGAGTACACGGTCGTGCCCCCGGGGGCCGAGCTGCAGCGACGCCCCGAGGCGAGCGAGGAGGCACCGCCGCAGATCGTTTTATCCGCCCAGGAGGAGCGGGGAGCCATGCGGCTGTTCCTGCGCGCGCTGCGGCGCCTTTCGACCGAGCACGAGTGGCAGGCCACGATCTGGATGCGCGATCCGGAGACGGCCCCGTCGCTGTCCCTCCCGCGGCGGCTGCGCGACCGGGTGAGGATCGCGGGTCCGGGCGACGGCTCGGAGGCGCAGTTCCTAGCCTCCGCCACGGTGGCCGTGGCGGGATCGAGCGGCACCGCTCCCGTGCCCCAGATGATCATTCGGGCCCTGGCGGGCGGAGCGGTGCCCGTGGTCTCGCGCCTGGCCGAGTACGAGGAGGCGGTGCGCGATGGCGAGCTCGGCCTCCTGTTCGAGCCGCGCGACGCCGTCACGCTCGCCGGCCAGCTCGAGCGGCTGATCACCGACCGGGAGCTGACCCAGCGGCTCGCCCATCGGATAGCCGGCGTACATCCCGAGCTGGAGTGGAGCCGCGTCGTCGACAGTCTCGAGGAGCTCTACGGCACCGCCGCCGGGCGCCGGCATGCGGTCGACGGCGACCCGGGCGTGCGCAAGCGCCTGTCGTCGCGGGACTTCGTGCACGTGGACCTGCACATGCACACCGACCACTCCCCGGACTGCGCCACGCCGGTCGACACCCTGCTGCAGACCGCCGAGGACGTGGGACTCGACGCGATCGCCATCACCGACCACAACGAGATCTCCGGCGCTTTCGAGGCCCGCGAGCGGGCCAACGGGCGTGTGAAGGTGATCGTCGCCGAGGAGGTCAAGACCGCCGACCAGGGCGAGGTAATCGGCCTCTTCCTCGAGGAGAAGATCCCCCGGGGGATGACCTTGCAGGAGACGATCGCCGAGATCAGGCGCCAAGGGGGGCTGGTCTACGTCCCCCATCCCTTCGACCGGATGCACTCCGTGCCCGACTACGAGCACCTGCTGACGGTTGTAGAGGAAATCGACGCAATAGAGGTCTTCAACCCGCGCATCGCGATCAAGGGCCGAAACAAGGAGGCCGAGCGATTCGCCGCCAAGTACAGGGTCGTGGCCGGGGCCGGCTCGGACAGCCACGTGGCCCAGGGTTTGGGTTCGGTGAAGATCCGGATGCGGGACTTCGACGGGCCCGAGGAGTTTCTCGCCTCCCTGCGTGACGCCGACATCCTGCGCCAGCGCCAGAGCCTGGTGTACGTCCAGGCGCTCAAGTTTCTCCAGACGAAGACCCCCGCCAGGCCCCGGAGGAGCAAGAGGTGATGCAGTCAAGAGGAGGCACCGGGGCGTCGTCTAATCCCATTGGCCGGATGCCCGCCACCGACGACGAGATCCGTGAGAAATACCTCGAGCGGGCGATCAGGGAGCTGAACTCCCTCACGCGCGAAATCCAGTCCTGCGACCACTGCCCGCGCGGGAACCTCATGCCGGTCCTGGGCTCCGGGCACCCCCAGGCGGACGTGATGCTGCTCAAGTTCGCCCCGCAGCCGTCCGAGATCGAGGAGGGCGTTGGCTTCTATGGGCGGGCCGGCAGCGCGCTGATGAAGAGCTTCAAGCGGCTCGGAATCGACCCGCTCGCCGTCTACGGGACGGTCTTCGTCAAGTGCCCGGTCCACGACACCGAGCAATCCGCTCCCGAATGCCGCGCCCGGGTGCTCGAGGAGCTGGCGGTGGTCCAGCCGCGGATCGTCGTCGTGATGGGCGAGGAGGCCCGCGATGAGCTCAACGCGCTGAAGGTCCCGATGGCCGCTGAGGTCGAGCCGCTGCTCGGCGAGGTGCGCAAGCTGACCCCGTCCTGCGACGTGCTCTACGTCCCGGACATCGACGCGTCGCTTGACGACGAGGCCGAGAAGCGAGCCTTCTGGGGCGCGTTCCGGGCCCTCGGGGAGTGGTATGCGGACTTCCCTCCGTACTAGCGCTACGGTCGGACCATGGACCTCGAAGAGCACAGCCTCGATCCGGTGGTCGAGCGGACCTGCGAGGAGTGCGGGGCGACCCTGACCGAGGGCGAGATCCGCGCCTCGATGGAGTCCGGCGGTCGCTACCTCTGCTCGGTTCACGCCGCCGAGGACGTACCGGTCGAAGAAGAAGACCTGCCGGAGCCGTGATGCGGGCGCGCTCGCGCGCGTTCAGGCGCGTGGCGCGTTCAGGCGCGTGCCGAGCTAGGTGCGATCCAGCAGCGCCACGCACTCGATGTGCGGCGTCTGCGGGAACATGTCCACCGGCCTGACGGTGGCCAGGTGGTAGCCGGCGTCGGCCATCTGGCGCGCGTTGGGCGCCAGCGTGGTCGGGTTGCAGGAGACGTAGACGATGCGCTCGGCCCCCGCCTCAAGTACGCGGCGCACCACCTTCTGTGACAGGCCCGCGCGCGGCGGGTCGACCACCACGACGTCGGGCTTGCCCGACTCTTCGAGCAGCGGCCGCATAGCGGTACGCACGTCCCCGGCGAAGAAGCTGGCGTTGTCGATGCCGTTGCCCCTCGCGTTCCCGATGGCGTCGGCCACCGCGCTCTCCACGACCTCGACGCCCCACAGCTCGCGGGCCTCCAGGGCCAGCACCAGGGCGATCGTCCCGATTCCGCAGAACAGATCCACCACGCGCTCACGGCCGGTCAGCCCGGCGAGCTCCACGGCACTCGCGTACAGACGCTCAGCCATCTCGGTGTTGGTCTGGAAGAAGGCGTCTTGTGAGATCGAGAAGCGCAGGCCGCTGAGCTCCTCCTCTAGCTTTTCGCGCCCCTTGAGCACCTCGGTCTCGCCGTCGCGGGTGGTCTCGGCGACGCCGGGGGCCCGCGTCCAGAGCACGCTGTCGGCGGGGAGAGCGGCGGCCAACTCGACGGCGCGGAAGTCGCCGGGGCTCGTGACAAGCCGGGCCTGCAGCTCGCCGGTGCGGCGGCCCTCGCGCACCACGAGATTGCGCAGTAGACCCGTGTGGTCCGCGCGGTCGTAGGCCGACAGGCCCTCCTGGCGAACCCAGCTCGCGACCGAGCGGCGCAGCTCGTTCACGCGCTCGGAGGCCAGCACGTCCTCGGTGACGTCGTCGATCAGGTCCCAGCGGCCCGCGCGGTGGAAGCCCAGCTCCAGCTCGGGGCCGAAGGAGTACTCGACCTTGTTGCGGTAGCGCCACTGCTCGACGGCGGGGACGATCTCCTCGACGGGCGGGTCCTCGAAGCCCCCCAGGCGGCTGAGGGCGTCGGCGACCTGCCGCCGCTTCTCCTCCAACTGGCGCTCGTAGGGCAGCACCTGCCACGGCGCCCCCGGATGGGCGACGCGCGGCTCGATGCGCTCGGGGCTGGGCTCGACGACCTCGAGCAGATCGGCCTCGGCGAACGAGCGCTTGGCCTTGCGTACGCGGGCCCGCACCCGGTCGCCGGGTACCGCGCCCCGCACGAAGACCACGAACCCCTCGTCGGCGCGGCCGACCCCCGACCCACCGTGCGCGAGCGCGTCGACAGAGAGCTCGAGCTCCTGGTCGCGCCGGGGGCGCGAGGAGGCGGGGCGGGTGGGCGTGCTCACCCCGCCAACTCTGGCAGGGCTCTAGCCGAGCCTGTCCGAGATCGCGTTGAGCACCGTCTTGCGGTTTGCGTTGCGACGCTCGTAGTCGCGGACCTTCCGCAGCTCGGCCGGGTTCAGCGTGCCCAGCCGGTCCTGGACCTGCGCGGCGGTCAGGTCGTCGTAGCCGGTGATCGGAAAGCTCGCGCCCACTCCGACCACGCGCCGGGCGCGGTCGGCCTGCACGAAGACGGGATCGGCCGCCGTGGTGGCCCGGTCGCGCGCCCCCTTCGTGGCTCCCTCGACCTGCTGGCGCGCCTTGCGTGCCGCATCGGTGCCACGTTTGCGCGCTTCGCCGGTGCGGCCCTCGATCTCGTCGCGCCCGCGGCCGAGCAGCTGCTCGAGGTCTCCGAGCACGTCGTTCGTCTGCTTGCGACCGCGCTCCACGAGACTGCTGACCAGCTTCTGCGCGTCCTCGGTGGTCATGCGACCGCGCTTGACGGCCTCGTCGAGGGTTTCCTGGATGCGCTCGCGGGTGAGCATGACGAGGTCGAAGGGGCGCACGAGGTTGTTGCGCAGCGCCTCGCGAAGCTCGGCCACGCTCTTGGCCGAGAAGTCGACGGCCTGACCCGCGGGGGCCGTCACGGTATCGGCCGTCGTGCGGGCCTGGCTACGGGCCTGCTGGCGCCGGCCGCCCGAACGCGCGCCGCCCGAGCGCGAGCGCGAGGAGCTCCCCGACCGCGCCGACGACCCCGACTTCGCCTTCGACCGAGTACCGCCCGACTTCGAGCGAGCGCTGCTGGACTTGGCGCGGCTGCCGCTGGACTTGGCGCTGCCGCCGCTCTTCGCGCGCGAGCTTCCGCCGGACTTGGCGCGCGAGCTGCCGCTCGAGCGCGACGACGCGGAGCGCGAGCTGGACGACTTGGCGCGCGATCCGCCGCCGGATCTGGAGCGCGACCCTCCGGACTTCGAGCCGCTCGTCTTGCGCTGTCCGCTTCGTCCCTCGGCCATGTTTGTTCTCCCTCGCTGGAAACCCCTTGTAGCGCCCAACTATCTCATGCCGAACGAGCCGACGACGACCGGGTGGTCGGACAGGCGGAGGAGCAGGCCCGAGCGGTCGCGGAGCTCGCGCGCGCCCGGCGGCAGAAGGGTCGGGCCGTCGACGACCTCGGCGCCTCGCGTCACCAGCTGATCGATCGAACCCGCCAGCGCCGGACCGAGGCCGAGCCTCCCGTAGAGCCGGGGATCTTCTTCGGGCCTGACGTTGAAATCGCCCCCGAGCAGAAGCGGCCTGTCGCCCGCCCACTCGGTCGCGGTCTCCGCGGCGCGGGCAACGTCGCGAGCGGCGGGGATGGCTCCCCGGCTCGCGTGCAGGCAACCCGCGCACAGCCGCGCGTCGCCGGGTCCCGTCGCCTCCACGAGCAGTAGCACCCGGCGCTCGGGCCGCTCGGTGAGGACGACGCGATGCGTCCGCGCCGCGCGCCAGGGCGGGCGCAGCAGCACCTGGTTGGAGCCGCCCTCGTTGGAGGCGATCAGGTCGGGGCTCAGCCGGGCGGCCGCTGCTCGCAGCGGGGCCAGGCCGTTGCGGGAGGTGAGCGCCAGCTCCCCCTCGGCCGAGCACGCCAAGGCAAGGGGCGAAAGCCAGCGCGGCGGCGCCTCCTGCAGGAAAGCGAGGTCCCAGCTCAGGCGGGCCAGCACCTGCGAGAACTCCGGTAGTAGCGGGCGGTTGACCTGCGCGTAAGCGGCGCCTCGCTCGGTCACTCGCAGCACGCGGGAGCGCCACGTGAACAGCCCCGGCTCGGGCGGGAAGTCCCTGCCGTGGAACAGATTCCAGCTGAGGGCCCGGACTACTCTCTCCGGGTGCCCCGTCACTTCCTCACCGGCGAGGAGCTTACGAGCGCCGAGCTGCACTCCCTGCTCGAGCGCGCGGTGGAGCTGAAGGCCGACCGGCGGGCCTCACGGGCGCTCGAGGGACGCAGCGTCGCGCTTGTCTTCGATCAGCCCTCGACCCGCACGCGGGTCTCCTTCGAGGTCGGTGTCTCCGAGCTGGGCGCGCATCCGGTGGTGCTCCGCGAGGGCGAGCTGCAGCTGAGCCGCGGCGAGTCGCCGCGGGACACCGCCAAGGTGCTCTCGCGGCTGGTGCACGCAGTCGGCGTGCGCACCGGCCCGCACGCCGTGGTCGAGGAGCTGGCCGCCCACGCGGAAGTGCCGGTGGTCAACCTGCTCACCCGGGACCACCACCCGTGCCAGGCGCTGGCCGACCTCCTCACCCTGCGCGAGCGCTTCGGCGAGCTGGCCGGGCTGCGGCTGGCCTACATCGGTGACGGCAACAACGTGGCGCACTCGCTGATGGTCCTCGGCGCAAAGGCCGGACTGGAGGTCGTGGTGGCCACGCCGGCCGAGCTGGCCCCCCACCCGCTGGTGGGGCAGGTGGCCGGCGCGGGCGCCGCGCGAGGCGGCTCGGTGACGCTCACCAACGCGGCAGCGGACGCGGCGCGGGGGGCGCACGCTCTCTACACCGACGTCTGGGTGAGCATGGGCGACGATGCCGACGGGCGCCGGGAGCTGCTCGAGCCCTTCCGGCTGGACGAGGCGCTCATGGATGAGGCCGCGCCCGAGGCGGTCGCGCTGCACTGCCTGCCGGCCCATCCGGGGGACGAGATCACCGAGGGCGTCCTCTACGGGGAGCGGTCGGCGGTTTGGGACCAAGCCGAGAACCGGCTGCACGCGCAGAAGGCCCTGCTTGAACTCCTGGTCAGCCGTTAGGGTGGCCACATGATGCGCCGAACCGCCGCCCTCGTCCTGTGTCTTTGCCTTGCCGTCTCGGGGGGACTCGCGCTGACCGCGTGCGGGGACTCCTCCTCGAGCTCGAGCACGAAGTCGTCAAAAAAGAAGAAGAAGAAGTCGTCCTCCTCGACCTCCGGCGGCCCGGGCGTGACCATGCAGAACATCAGCTTCCAGCCGGCGAGCCTGTCGACGAAGGTCGGCGACACCGTGACCTGGACCAACAACGAGTCGGTCGGGCACGACGTGACCGCCGACGACGGCTCGTTCAAGTCCGGCCCGGCGGGCGGACTGAAGCAGGGCGACAAGTTCGAGCACACCTTCAACAAGGCCGGCACCTTCGCCTACAAGTGCACGGTCCACCCGAACATGACGGGGACGGTCGAGGTCACCCAGTAGAGCTGCTGCCGCGCCTGACGCCGAGACCACGCAACAGCAGCAGGGCCGTCTCTCCCAAGCCGCCGCGGGCCGGCAGCAGCCCGAGCTGGGACGCGGCGTCGTAGAGGTCGAAGAACCCCCGCGCGCGGCGCACCGAGCCGTCGGACAGCTCCAGGTAGTGCAGCCCGTGCAGCGACAGTCGGCGGCCGGTTGCGGGCAGCGCGTCCAGCTCGCCGGAGTGGTGGCCGGTCATCCGCCAGGGGATGCAGGCGTTGCGGCCGTCGCCCAGGGCCGAGGACGCGCGCTCGACGCTGAGGTCGGGCACCGCCGTGCGCAGAGTCACGGCGTGGCGCCGCAAGGCATCCGGACCAGTGAGCGGATCGACCGCGATCGGGTCCTCGTAGTGGACGTCAGGCGTGCAGACGGCCTCGAAGCCGTGGCCCTCGAAGCCTCCGATGAAGTCCGCGGCCAGCCGCTCGAGAGGAAGGCGTTCGAGCTCGGTCACGACAGCTCGGCCACGCCTTCCGGCGGGGTCGACGCCTGCGCGTAGAGCCGGCGTGGGATCCGGCCCGCTTCCCGAGCGGTACGGCCGGCCTCCACCGCCAGGCGCATCGCCCCGGCCATGCGCGCGGGATCCTCCGCCCGGGCCACGGCGCTCGCCACGAGCACGGCGTCGCAGCCGAGCTCCATGGCCAGCGCGGCGTCGGAGGCGGTGCCGATGCCGGCGTCGAGCACCACTGGCACCTCCGCCTCCTCGACGATCAAGCGCAGGTTGTAGGGGTTGGCGATGCCCATGCCGCTGCCGATGGGGGAGCCGAGCGGCATGACCGCCGCGCAGCCGGCGTCGGCCAGCCGCCGCGCGAGCACCGGGTCGTCGCTCGTATAGGGCAGCACGGTGAAGTTGTCGGCCACGAGCTCCTCGGCGGCGTCGAGCAGCTCGGCCGGGTCGGGCAGGAGGGTGCGGTCGTCGCCGATCACCTCCAGCTTGACCCAGTCGGTGTCGAAGGCCTCGCGAGCCAGCTTGGCTGTGGTGACGGCGTCGCGGGCGGTGAAGCAACCCGCGGTGTTGGGCAGCAGCTCCACGCCGGCCTGCTCGAGCACCTCGACCAGGGACCCGCGCGCGGACGGGTCAACCCGGCGCAAGGCCAGCGTCGCCATCTCGGTGCCGGACGCCTCGAGCGCCGCCGCCAGCGACTCGAGGTTGCGAAACCCGCCCGTGCCGACGATCAGGCGGGAGCCGAAGCGGCGGCCGGCGATGTCCAGGGGCTCAGCCACCCTGCACCGCCTGGAGCACCTCGATTCTCTGGCCGTCCCCGAGCGGCGTCTGCTCCCACGCAGCGCGGTGGACCACCTCTCCGTCCACGGCGACCGCGACGCCGCGGTCGGGCGCGCCCGCCACGGCGACGGCGTCGGCGACCGTCGCCCGGGCGCCGAGCTCCCGCGGTTCTCCGTTGAGCAGCACGGAGGTCATGCGCTCGCCAGCGCGCCGGTCAGCTGACCAGCTACCTGCTCGGCGGCGAGCGGCGCGTGCAGGATGCCGTTGCGGTGGTGTCCGGTCGCCAGGAGCAGGCCGGGTTCGGATCCCGGGCCGACGAGGGGCACGTTGTCCGGCGTGGCCGGCCGCAACCCCGCCCGGGCGCCCACCAGCTCCAGCTCTCCGACGTCGGGCAGCACCTCGCGGGCAGCCTCGAGGAGGTCGAAGACGCCCTGGGCGGTGACGGTCGTGTCGAAGCCCTGCTCCTCGACGGTGGCTCCGAGCACCAGGCGGCCGCCGTCCCGCGGCACCAGGTAGCAGCGCGGAGTACGAACCACGCGCTCGATCGGGCTCGGCCGTCCCGGCCGAACCGCCAGCTCCAACAGCTGCCCCTTGACCGGCCGCACGGGCCCGGCGCCGAGACCGCCGCTCCAGGCGCCGGCGGCCAGGACTACCGTGCCGGCGCTCAGCCGTTCCCCCCCGGCCACCACGCCGGTGACGCGGCCATACTCGCGGGCCAGGCCCTCGACCTCGGCGCCCTCGCGCAGCTGCCCGCCTTCGTCGCGCAGAGCCTCGGCCAGGGCGGCCACCACCACGGAGGGCTCGACGCTGGCGTCACCGGGAGCCTCGATGCCACCGGCCACACGCGGCGACAGGCCCGGCTCCAGGCGGCGCAGGGCGCGCGGACCCACCCAGCCGGCGTCGAGGCCCAGCTCCCGATGCAAACGGTGCAGACGGCGCAGCTCCTCGGCGTCGTCGCGGTCTGCGGCCACCGCCAGGGCGCCGTCCTGTCGCAGCGAGCCTTCGATCCCGAGCTGCTCGGCGAAGGCCGGCCAGCGCTCGCGCGCCGCCACCCCCAGGCCGAGCAGGCGCTCCTCGCCGAAGTCGGCCTCGGTGACCGGCGCAAGCATCCCGGCGGCGACGCCGGAGGCGCCCGCGCCGGCGCGATCGCGCTCCACCACCAACACCGACACGCCTCGCCGCGCTGCCTCGTGCGCGCAGGCCAGGCCGATCACGCCGCCGCCCACGACGATTGCGTCGTAGCTGCCGGACAAGCGTGACCTCCTTTCCGGCGGGGGGTCGCTGCCCGGTCTCCCTTGCGCCGGCACTACCCGGATCAGGTTCGACGGTCGGCGGCGACCCAGCCGCCCTCTCAGCCCGGTCTGGCCGGGCTCCCGTGACCTATCCGATGGTAGCCCGTGGGCCTAGTAGCGACGGGTTGGCGCGTCGCGCGGGTCCACCCGCCGACTAGCCGTCAGCATCATGATGAGCCCGATCGCGAGTCCCAGGACCCCCACGATCATGAGGATCAGGCCCACTGTGTGGATCTGAATCCCGGTGATGTCGAAGTCCACCGCGAAGCGGAGGATTGCACCGATTGCGATAAGCGCTATGGACGTTCCGATGGCCATGGTGCTAAGAGTCTTACCC
>Ga0126307_10003107_pt1 | contig 11283 bp, 13 predicted proteins | sample Plot28_FD_89955 | JGI IMG/M metagenome (GOLD analysis project Ga0126307, IMG submission 89955) | Serpentine soil microbial communities from UC McLaughlin Reserve, CA, USA - Plot28 | ecosystem: Environmental > Terrestrial > Soil > Grasslands | place: USA: UC McLaughlin Reserve, Lake County...
CGCTTTCCCAAGCGCTACTGGCTCTATCGCGGCGTCTGGTCGGCAGCGGAGCTCGAGCAGGCGGTCGAGTCCTACCGCGCCGAGGCGACAGGACCGAGCCGTGGACTGAGCCATGCGGCGTAGTTGACGCCGGCGTCTGAACCCCAGCCCCCGCAACAACAACGGGGACGCGGCGGAAGCACGCCCCCGTTGCCTTGCGCGTTGCTGGGACTCCACCCGACGGAAGCAGTCCCTTCCTCCCTATACCCGAATCGGTTTGGGAAACCACAATTCCCGATATGTACGAAGGAGCGGACCCCGGCGGGGGAATGAGGTAAACCCCGCGCCGGGGCCTACAGGGTGAGCGCCAGCTCGCCCCAGTCCGCTTGGGCGGACGCTCGAGCCTAACCCCGGCTCTTGGGAACCCACCACGGGTGACGTGGCCCTTCTTCGTTCAAGCGGCTGAACGGCAAGGGGCAGCCGGTTAAGACGGCGTGCGGCGGGACCCTGGGTAGCGACCCGCGGCCAACCGGGGTCCTGAACCCTGACAACAACGGGGACGCGAACAGCACGCCCCCGTTGCCTGCTTGGCGTAGCCCTCCCCCAACAAGGAGGAGGTAGACCGCTCTACCCGGATCGGTTGGGGATACACCCAGTTTCGTGTTTGGCTGCCCCTTTCGGGGGGAACCAGCCCATCTGAGGAGAGCCCAACACCCGCCGCGCTGTCTCCTTTTGCTTCCCGGGGGCAGTCCAGCGGGTCCTCTAGTCCGCCGGCGGGCCAGCCCGGGGACTGGACTGTGAGCGAGGCGCCCACATGGGCGCCTCGTTTGCTGGGGGACGATCGGGGGCACGACCCGCGCGTCAACCGCCGGTGGGTTTAGCCTTCCGATCGCAATGCGGCGAAGGCAGATCGGAGTCGTGGTCGCAGTCGTGGGAGTCGTGGCGGTCCTGGTCGCCGTGCTCGCTGACCCGCTCGGTATCGGGGCGAAAGAGGGAACGTTCGGCTGGAAGCAGCTCGTGCTGCTCGGCATCGGGCTCTTCGCGATCATCTGGGGGGCCGTGATGGCTCGAATCGACAGCGACAGCGAGAGCGAGAGCCCACCCGCCGAGGAGTAGGTCCCCCGGCACAGGCGTATGAGCCCGTCGCCGGCACGCTTCGAGATCGTGCACCGGCCCGCCGAGCGGGACCCTCATGCGCTGGCTGCAGGAGCTGGAGGCCCGGCTAGGGCAGGCGCCCGAACCAGCGCAAGGACATCGACCCGCCGAGCAGTAGCAGCAGCCCGGCGGCGCCGGCGAAGGCGCCGGTGACCTCGCGCTTCTGCTTCTTGCGGCCGACCTCCTTGCCCAGGCGCTCGTAGATCTCGTTCAGCTTGAGATCGTCGGCGGTCTCGTAGTAGCGCCCGCCGGTGGTGTCGGCGATCTGCCGCATCGTCTGGCGGTCGGGAGGGACCGGGCGGCGCACGGTCTCTCCGTCGGAGGTGCGCACGCGGATCGAGCCCTTGGCCGTGCCCAGGGCCACGGCGTAGACGGGTATGCCGGTGCGCGCCGCCCGCTCGGCGACCGGGCCCGGCCGCTGGCCCTCGGTAGCCGCGCCGTCGGACAGGAGCACCAGCGCCGCCGGGGCCGGCTTGCGTCCCCGGCGCGTCCTTGCGCGGTCGAGCAGGTCGAGCGAGAGGGAGAAGGCGTCGCCCGTCGCGGTCCCGCCGCTCGAGCGCAGGCGCCGCAGCGTCTCGAGCACCCCTTCACGCTCGGTCGTGGGCGCCTCGATGCTGCGCACGCGGTGGTTAAAGGTGACCGTCCCCACGCGCAGTTCGTCGGGTACCTGGTCGATGAAGTCCAGCGCCGCCCGGCGGGCGGCGGCGAGCCGTGTGGGCGTGACGTCGTGGGCCTCCATCGAGCCCGAGATGTCGGTGGCCAGCATCACGGACGCCCGCGAGTCCGGCACCGAGACCGTCGCCTCGGGGCGGGCCAGGGCGATCGCCAGCGCGGTGAAGGCGATCCCGTAGAGCACGATCGGCGCGTGGCGCCGCCAGCCGGGGCGCGAGGGGGCGACGGAGTCGAGCAGCCTGGGATTGGCGAACGCCGCGGCGGCGCGCCGGCGCCGGCGGTCGAGGAGCAGGTAGGCCCCCACCGCCAGCGGCACCAGCAGCAGCGCCAGCAGCCAGACGGGCGAGGCGAAGCTCACGGGGAGGACCGCTCGGGCCGCCGGCCGAGGGTCACCTCGGTCGAGCGCTCGCGCCCGTCGCGCTCGTACTCGACCTTCACCCGCTCGCCCGGCCGGCGCCGGGCGATGGCAGCGGCCACGTCCTCGGGCTCGCGCACCGGGCGCCCACCGACCGAGGTGATCTTGTCGCCCGGCTGCAGCCCGGCCTGCGCGGCGGGGCCGCTCGTCTCGGCCTCGCGCACCTCGGCCCCCTCCGAGGCGGGGGCGGTGGTGAGTCCCAGGTAGGGCCGCTGGATGTTCTGTCCGCGCGACAGCCTCGGCACGACCTGCTGCACGGCGCTGGAGGGAACGGCGAAGCCGATGCCGAGGTTGCCCTGCGCCCCCGCGGTGGCGATCTGGGAGTTGACGCCGATCACGCGCCCGCGGGCGTCCACCAGGGGGCCGCCGGAGTTGCCCGGGTTGATCGGAGCGTCGGTCTGGATGACCTCGTCGATCTGGTAGCCGTTGGGCGCCTTGATCTCTCGGCCCAGGCCCGACACGATCCCCGCGGTCGCCGTGCGGTCCAGGCCGAAGGGGTGGCCCACCGCCACCACCTCGTCTCCGACGGAGACCTTGCCGGAGTCAGCCAGGCGCAGGGCCCGGAGCGGGCCGGCGCGGCGGGGGTCGACCTTGAGCACGGCGAGATCGCTCGAGCCATCGGTGCCCAGTACGCGCGCGGAGACCTGGCGGCCGGCGTCGCCGAAGCGCACCCGGACCTGGCGCGAGGAGCCCACGACGTGGGCGTTGGTCACCAGCGTCCCGTTGCGGTCGAGCACGAAGCCGGTACCCGAGCCGCGCCCCGACCGCACCGACACCACGCCGTCGGCCACGGCCGCGTAGACCTTGCCCGCGATGGTGCGCGGAGCCGAGCCGCCGCTGACCAGCGGGGTCGTGCCGTTCTCGGGGTCCTCTGTCGAGCCGCCGCCCAGCAGCAGGCCCAGGGTCACGCCGACCACGACGAGCAGGGCACCGAGCCCGGCGCCGACTAGCAGCGCCCGGCGCCCCGAGGGGCGCTTGCCCGGCGGTGGGGCCGCGGGCGGCTCGGGTTCCGGGCGCGCCGGCGGCCGCGGCGCCGCCCACCCCTCCAGCTCGCTCTGCGGGCGGTCCCCGGTCCAGAGTCTGCGCTCCTGCCTCACGGGAGCCTCCCGAAACGGTGCAGGCCGCTGCCAGCTGCGCCCGCGAGCAGGAGCATCCCGCCGGCCGCGAACCAGGGGGTGATCTCGCGCCGCTTGCGCTTGGTGCCGAGGCTGCGCCCGAGCCGCTCGTAGACCGTGCTCAGCTCCTCGGCCTGGTCGACGGCGAAGGCCTTGCCCCCCGATTCGCGCGCGATGCGGCGCATCGTCGCCGGGTCGGGCGGGACGTTGAGGCGCTGGCCGTAGGGGCCGACGGTCACCACCCCCTCGTTGGTGCCCAGCGACGCGGTGTAGATCGGGATGCGGCGGCGCCTCGCCTCACGGGCGACCTCGACCGGGTCGCGACCGAGCGTGGTCTTGCCGTCCGAGAGCAGGACGATGGCCGAGGGCGGGTGCTTCTTACCCTCCTTGCGCTCCTCGTCGAAGAGGTCGAGGGCGTCGGCCAGGCCCTCGCCGGTGGCGGTGCCGCCGTCGGCCACGAGGTCGCCGATCAGGGTCTCGACGCCCTCGCGATCCTGGCTGGGCCGCTGGGCCGAGACCACGGCGCTGGAGAAGCTGACGGCGCCGACGCGCAGGTCCTCGGGGACGCCGGCCAGGAAGGTGCGGGCCGCCTTCTGGGCGGCGGCGAGGCGGCTGGGGTCCACGTCGGTGGCCCGCATGGAGCCCGAGACGTCGGTCACCAGCACCACCGCCGCCTGCTCCTCGGCCACGGCCACGGTGGCTTCTGGTCGGGCGAGCGCAACGGCCAGGACGGCAAGGGCCGCCGCGAACAGCGCCGCCGGCAGGTGGCGCCGCCAGAAGGGCGTGGTGCCAGCCAGCTCGACCAGTGCCGGCACGCCAGGGTGGCGGACGGCGAAGCTGTGCCGCCGGCGCTGGGCGAGCGCGTAGGCGGCCAGCGCCAGCGGGATCGCCAGCAGCGCCAGCAGGTAGACCGGGGACTCGAAGTTCACGCCAGCCCGCGGCCCAGTGCGTCAAGCCAGGGTGCGTCGGTGGACAGCTCGACATGTCGCGCCGTGCCGTGGCGCAGCGCCGCGCGGACCTCCTCGCGCCGCTCGCGCTCGCGTTGCTCGTAGCGCCGCCGCAGGCGCGAGTCGCGCGTGTCGACCTCGACGCGGCGCCCCGTCTCGGGATCGATCAGCGCCAGGCGGCCGACGTCCGGCAGGGCCGCCTCGCGCGGGTCGCCGATCTCAACGGCGAGCAGCGAGTGGCGCTGGCCCAGCGCACGCAGCGCCGTGCGCCAGGTGACCGGCCCGCGGAAGTCCGAGATCACGATCACCAGGCCGGGCGCGCTGGTCAGGCGGCCCAGGCGGCCCAGGGCGGTGGAGAGGCCGGCCTCGTCGCCGTGCCCGTCGTCGGCGACGCCCTCGGCGAGCACGCGCTCGAGGCCCGCAGCCGCGCCGCGGCCGCTGCGCGGCGCCAGGAGCCGGTTCGAAGGGCCGCCGCAGGTCAGCAGGGCTACCCGGCCGCCGCGCCGGGTGGCGAGGCGGCCCAGAACTCGAATCACCCCCTCGGCCACGTCCCACTTCAGGCGCTCGGCGGTGCCGAAGGCCATCGACGGGGAGACGTCGAGGACCAGCCACGTGGTCATGAGGCGCTCGGGCACCTGCAGCCGCACGTGCGGGACGCCGGTGCGAGCGCTGGCCGCGGGGTCCAGGCGACGCACGTCGTCGCCCGGCGCGTACGGGCGCAGCTGGGCCAGCTCGGTGCCGACGCCGACGCCCGGCGAGCGGTGATCGCCGGGGTGGAGGCCGCCGGCGCGACGCGAGAGCTGAAAGTCCAGCGCCTCCACCAGGCGGCCGGCGATGGGCCCCGGGCCCTGGCGGGCAGCGGGGATCCCCATGGCCACCGGCGCGCTCACGCCGCGCTGCCCCCTCCGGCGACCGGCGGCGGGTACTCACCGGGCGGCTGCTGCTGCTGCGCCGGCGGCTGCTGCGGCTGGGAATATTGCGGCGGCGCGTAGCCCTGCGAGGGCGGCCCGCTGGGTGGCGGCATGGAGTGCACCGGCGCGGCGTCGGGCGAGGGCACGGCCTCCAGCACCCGGCCCAGCACGTGGTCGGCGCTCACGCCCTCGCTGAGGGCGTCGTAGGAGAGCACCAGTCGGTGGCGCAGGACGTCGAGCGTCAGGTCGCGCACGTCCGTGCTGATCACATGGCGCCGGCCGCGCAGCAGGGCGAGGGCGCGCGCGGACTGGATCAGGCCGATCGGGCCACGAGGGCTGGCGCCGTAGTCGACGTAGCCGGCCACGTCGCCCAGGCCGTAGGCGTGCGGGTTGCGGGTGGCGTCGGCCAGCCGGACGGCGTGGGCCACGATCCCGCCGTCGACGTAGACCTCGTCCACCTCGCGACGGAAGGCGAGGAGGTCATCGCCCGTCAGGCGCTCGATCACCTCGACAGGCGGGTCGAGCGAGCGGCCCACCACGGTCGACTCCTCGGCGGGCGTCGGATAGTCGATGAGGATCTTCATCAGGAAGCGGTCGGTCTGGGCCTCCGGGAGCGGGTAGGTGCCCTCCGACTCGATCGGGTTCTGAGTGGCGAGCACGAGGTAGGGCTCGGGGACCGGGAAGGTCTGGCCGGCGATCGTGACCTGGTGCTCCTCCATGACCTCGAGCAGGGCGGACTGGACCTTGGCCGGCGCGCGGTTGATCTCGTCCGCCAGCAGGAAGTTGCAGACCACGGGCCCGAGCTCGACGTCGAACGTGCCCGACCCCGGACGCAGGACGCGCGTCCCGACGAGGTCGGCGGGCACCAGGTCGGGTGTGAACTGCACGCGCTGGAACGAGCCGCCGACCACCCCGGCGAGCGTCTTGACGGTCAGCGTCTTGGCCAGCCCCGGCACGCCCTCGAGCAGCACGTGGCCGCCGGTGAGCAGCGCGACGAGCACCCGCTCCAGCATCGCGTCCTGGCCCACCACGACACGCTTGATCTCGTAGAGGGCCGCCTCGAGCCCTTCGCGCGTGGTCGTCATCCGTTCCTCCTCGCCTGGGTTCAAGGCGATGGACGGTACGCCCCTATTCCAAGAAGGTCTAAAACTCTGGCTGCGCTGGGCGCGTCAGCGCTCGTCGGCGTCCATGGCGGTGGTGCGCGTGGTCATCACCGCGGCCCCGCCGCCGGCCATCACGCGGCGGGTCAGCCGCGGCAGCACCACCCGCGCCGCGGCGGCGAGGCCGTAGGGCTTGGGCACGTAGAGCTCGGGTCTGCGCCCCACTCCCGCCTCGAAGACGGCCTCGGCCCCCTTCGCGGGGGTGGAGACCGCCCAGCGCGTCAGCCAGCGGCCGGTCAGCTCCTTTTGGGGAAAGCCCTCAGTGGAGATGAAGCCGGGCAGCACCAGCCCCACGTGCACGCCGTTCGGGCGCTCTTCGGCGAACAGCGCATCGCTCCAGCCGGCCAGGGCGAACTTGCTGGCCGAGTACGCGCCGGTGCCGCCGCGGGCCACGCGGCCCGCGGTGCTGGCCACGTTGACGATCGCGCTGGGCGTCGAAGCGCGGAGCAGTGGCAGCAGGGCCTCGGTGAGGCGCACCACCGCGTCGAAGTTGACCTCCATGTGGCGGCGCACGTTCTCGTAGCCGCCGTCGGCGAACTTCGCCCGCCAGGACGCGCCGGCGTTGTTCACCAGCAGCGTGAGGCGCCCGTAGGTTTCCTCCACGCGCGCGCGCACGCGCCCGGGCGCGTCTTCGTCGGTGAGGTCGGCGGCCACCCAGGTGGCCTCGCAGGGCAGCTCCCCGGCAAGCGCGCTCAGGCGCTCCTCGCGCCGGGCGACGAGGATCAGCTTGGCTCCCGGCTCGGTCGCGAGGCGCCGCGCCGTGGCCTCGCCGATGCCGCTGGAGGCGCCGGTGACCACGGCCACCATGTCTGGGCTGGCGTCGCTTTCGATGCAGCGGATGGTTCCACACCGGCTAGCCGCCGGGCACCTCGGCACCGGAGGGCATCCCGGCGGCCAGGTAGTGCTCGTAGTGCGCGCGCCACTCGTCGGTCGGCTCGGTGCCCGGGGCCTCGGCGTCGCCGTTGGCGACCATCTGCTCGAGGCGGTCGAGGCAGACGTGCCAGCCCGCGGCCGAGCGCGCGGCCTCGTCGCCCCGAGTCAGCAGGTGGGTGAGCCGTAGGCGGCAGCCCGAACCGTCGGCCTCGAGCTCGAAGCGCAGCTCGTCCTCACCCCACAGGAACGCGAACAGCCGCGGCGGGTCGAGCTCGGTGACCCTGCCGGTCATCTCCTCCTCGCCGTCGGGGAAGGCGAACGCAATCGTCCCGCCCTCACGCAGGTCCAGCTCGACCCTGGCCGGGAACCAGTGAGCGAGCCGGGCCGGGTCGGTCACCGCCTCCCAGACCTCCTCGATCGCGTGGTCGAGCCTGCGCTCGAAGCGCACGGCAGGCTTGCCGTCGAGGGTCACGTAGGTGCCGTCGGTCACTGGTCCTCCTTGGGGTCGCTCTCGTCCAGGTGCTGCTCCAAGGCGTCGAAGCTCTGGGTCCACAGGCGCCGGTAGGGCTCGAGCCAGGCGTCGATCTCGGCGATCGGGCGGGGCTCGAGCGCGTACACGCGGCGCTGTGCCTCGCGGCGGACCGACACGAGGCCGGCCTCACGCAGCACCCTGAGGTGCTTGGAGGTGCTCGGCTGGCTGAGCCGCGTGCGCCCGACCAGCTCGCCGACCGCCCGCGGCCCCTCCAGCAGGAACGCGAGCAAGGCGCGGCGGTGGGGGTCCCCGAGTGCGGCCCAGACTGCGCTCATGGGTGTACATGCCCATTACGGCATATAGTAGTCGCGGAGCTTGTCCGCCGTCGCCGGCAGTGGTACCTTGCGCCCGGCGCGAGTCCCGCGCCCAACCCCCGGTTCCGGTGCTCACGCCACCGGCCCAGCGGGGGCAAAGGGGGCCAGAGCTCTCGGGACGCCGGTCATGTGGATGCCCTTTCCGGTGGGGCGCCCGAGCGTGAGTCGCGGTGTCGCCGCCACGAGAGGAGCACAGATGACCAGGCAGAGCTCGTTCAAGCGCATCGTCCGGACCCGCATGGAGAAGACGGGCGAGAGCTACACCGCGGCGCGTGCCGCACTGCTGACGGCGCCCAAGGGGTCCTCGAACCTGTTGGCCACTTCGGAGGAGAAGATCCGCCGTCGCACCGGCCGGGGCTGGGAGGAGTGGTTCGACGCCCTCGACGAGTGGGGCGCCGCGGACCGCACCCATCGCGAGGCCGCCCGCTGGCTGGCCGAACAGCAGGGCCTCGACCCGCTGTCGTGGAACGTCCAGGCTGTGGTCTCCAGCTACGAGCGCGTGCGCGGCGGCCGCCGGGTCGGCGAGCACGAGGGCGGCTTCACGGTCACCGCCTCGCGGACCGTGGCCGTCCCGGTGGAGCGGCTCTACGACGCCTTCGTCGAGCTGCCCGAGGACTCGCTTCGCGAGCGCACCGCCACGCGTCCGAAGTCGGCGCGCTTCGACTGGGACGCCGACGGAAGCCGCGTGCACGTCGCCTTCGAGTCCAAGGGCGCCGGCAAGAGCAGGCTGGCCCTGTCGCACGAGCGCCTGGCCGGGCCGGACGAGGCCGAGCGGATGAAGGCCTTCTGGCGCCGGCGGGTGACGGGCCTGAAGGAGGAGCTGGAGCGATGAGCGCCCTCGGGATCACAGCGATCGGAACCGTCATCGTCCCGGCGGCCGACCAGGACCGGGCGCTCGAGTTCTGGACCGGGCTGGGCTTCGAGACCCGCATCGACGGCGCGTTCGGCGACGGCCAGCGCTGGCTCGAGGTGGCCCCGGCCGGGGCGGCGACCAGCATCGCGCTCGTCGCGGCGCCCGAGGAAGCGGGCACCGGGACCGAGATCAGCTTCGCGACGGCCGACGCGGCGGCCGATCACGCCCGGGTGCGGGCGCGAGGCGTGGATGCCGACGAGCAGCTCATCGACATGGGGGAGTACGTGCCGCCGATGTTCACCCTTCGCGATCCCGACGGGAACCGCTTCCGGGTGGTGGAGCGTCAGACGGAGGGCGCCACGACCTAGCGCCCGACCCGACGCAACGCCACGCCACACGACCGGGGCCGGGGGCCGGACACGCACATCCGCCTCGGGAAGTTCGTCAGCCGGCTGACGAATTCCGTGGAAGGGTCCGCCCATGCCGGCCGGGAGTCGAGGAGCCAGAAGCGAAGCGAGCCCGGAAGGGGAGGACGGGCCTCGGACGGCCCCGACGTGTTGCGCACCGCCCTCTCAGCGGTTAGCGTCGCCGCACACTTCGATCAAGGGGGCAGCGAGTGGCGGACCTAGCGGCCAAGAGCTTCGATTCACCGGACGAGACCCGGCCGTTCGAGGGAAACGGCGAAGTACGAATCGTCAACGTCGGTGACGAGACCGTCGGGCGCGGCACCTTCGAGCCTGGCTGGCGGTGGTCGGAGAACGTCAAGCCGATCGCTGGGACCGACTCCTGCCAGACCTATCACCTGGGCTATGTGCTCTCGGGTCGGATGAAGGTCTTCATGGACGACGGCACCGAGCAGGAGGTCGAGCCCGGGAACGTCTTCGTCATTCCGCCGGGGCACGACGCCGAGGTCGTCGGTGACGAGCCTTGTGAGACGTTGGAGTTCGGCCAGGCGAGCGAGTACGCGAAGCGCCATTAGGCACGCCCGGCGGCCGTAGGGCCGGAAACTCCGCGCGCCCGTTTCCCCCCTTTGCCGGCGACGCGCATGGCGCGTAGCCCCAACCCGGGTTAGGCTCGGGCGTCCGCTCCAAGCGGGCCGGGGCAATCTGGCTCTGCCCTGTAGGCCCCCGGCGGGTTGGCTCCGCGCCCCCCGTCGGGGCCTCTCTTCGGATGCCTCGTATCGCTCTCTCAAGCTCTAGCTGAGGCTCAGGGGTCAGCTTGCGCGGGGTGTCGTACCCAAGCACGTTACGTCCTTACCCCAAGTGGGAAGCGTCCAGAGTAATTGGGGCACGGGCGACGGACGGATACCGGAGCACCGGGCCGCGAACGTCTAAGGAAGGGCAGGTAAAAATAAGGCAGCTTCGATCGAAGCTGGTGGCCAGTGGGCTGGCCGGCGCTGTGGTGATGGTGCTGGCGCTCGCTGCGCCTGCCGCCGGGGCACCGGGAGGCAACGGCAAGGCCAACGGACAGGGTGGGGGGCAAACCAGCCGAACCCACACATCTACTCGGGAACCGGTAACCCGACCCAGGGCTTGCCGTCGGGCAACGGGGCGAGACAGAACAACAACGGGAATCGGCCGGCCGCCGGGACCGTCGGGATGGCCGACGACAAGTTCCCGCCGGGCCAGGCCGGCTCACCAGCCGGTAGCGACCGCAACAACGGCTACGAGTGCGACGGCAACCAGGGCATCGGGCAGATGAACCCCGCGCACTCCGGTTGCGCCCAGTCCACGGTCAACCCGCCTGGAACCAACCCGCCTGGCGTCAACCCGCCTGGGACCAACCCGCCCGGAACCAACCCGCCTGGCACTGCAGGCAATCCGCCCGGAGGCGGAGTCTCCCCTGCGGAGGAGCAGGGCAACGCAGCGGACCGGACAGTGCTGCGTAGCTCGCCGGACTCGGTCGGCAACCGCGCCGTGCCGGTGGCGAACGTGTCGGGCAAGGAAGGAGAGCAGCAGTCCAAGGCAGGCCGCAAGGAGGCCGGGCACGGGCTGCCGTTCACCGGCAGCGAGCCTCTGGCCATAGCGTTGCTGGGTCTGCTGACGCTGGGCGTGGCCGGCGGTCTCGGCCGGGCCCTGCGAACCCGCCCGGTGACCTAGCCGGCGCCGGGGGATAGCGGACGTCCCCAGTTCACTCGGGAAGCGCCGGCCCCAATTGGGGCGGGCGCCCATCCCGACGAGGCTGTCGCCGCGCTGCCTCACCGAGGGGGCCAGCGTGACTCCAGGGGACTCGCGATGCGCCCAGGGAGACTCGAACTCCCACCCCACATAAGTGGGACAAGGCCCTCAACCTTGCGCGTCTACCAATTCCGCCACAGGCGCCTGAGGGGCGCCAACTATAGCCCCGGGCGGATTTCC
>Ga0126307_10003108_pt1 | contig 11281 bp, 12 predicted proteins | sample Plot28_FD_89955 | JGI IMG/M metagenome (GOLD analysis project Ga0126307, IMG submission 89955) | Serpentine soil microbial communities from UC McLaughlin Reserve, CA, USA - Plot28 | ecosystem: Environmental > Terrestrial > Soil > Grasslands | place: USA: UC McLaughlin Reserve, Lake County...
CGCTCCGCGTCCGGCCTCGCGCCGCGCCTGGTGCAGCCGCGCCCAGACCTGCTCCGCGAAGCCCTGGCCCAGGCTCAGGCCGCCGGCCAGCTGCATCGACCCCGCGCCCAGGTGCGGCGGGGCAGTCGCGGTCTCCGAGATCTCCGGATCCTCGGTCCAGGGACGAAGCACCACCGACGGCCTCAGCGCGGCGAGCTTGGTCGCCGCCGCGTCGTCGCCGAAGCCGGACAGGTGGTCCCGATGCCGGTGCGTCACGACGATCGCGTCCAGCCGGCCGCCGGTCCGGTCGGCGACCGAGTCGACGATGTGCGTGTAGCGCCCCTTGTGCCCCTCGGGCCAGTCGGTGCTGCCGAAGTCGATCAGCAGGTGCCGGTCCTTGCGGCCGTCGCCCAGCGCCGTGGCATAGTCGAACGAGAGCAGGAAGCAGTCGCCGAACCCCACCTGGAACATCCGCACCGAGATCCGGTTGGGGCGCGGCGCGGGGCTCACCAGTCCTCGCCGGCGCGGTCGTCGGGCACGTGCAGGGAGGCGAAGCGCTGCCCTCGCGGCGCGGACAGCGTGAAGCCGAGCCGGTCGCGGGTGTCGAACAGCCCGTGGTCCGCCAGGTACTTCAGCCGCCGGCTCTGGCGGCCCCAGTTCGTCAGCTTCTTCGCGACGTGATACTTCGCGCGGCCGAACTGGTCGAACACCACGACGCCGCCGCCCCAGAGCTGCAGCTCGGTGTCCCCGTGGACGGACTCCGGCAACTCGACCTCGTTGCCGGCCAGGCGCACGAGGTCGCGGGCGGGCAGGTCGACGGACTGCGTGTAGGCGGCCACGACGTCGTGCAGGAGCAGTCCGTCGCGCCCAACCCGAACCGACGGGCGCACCGACTCGACCCGGGTGAACCAGCGCCGGTCGATCTTCAGAGGGTCGGCGTTCTCCCACAGGAAGCGGGCGACCTCGTCGGCGTCGGCGCGGAGGAGCGTGTAGTTCAGTCGGTCGTACACGAGCTCCGGCGGATCCGCGGTGAGATCGGTGATGCAGCCGCTGGGCGCGACTCCGAACGCGGCGAACTCCTCCCGCAGGGCGTCGCGGTAGCCCGGGTCGTCCGGGCCGAACACCTGGTCGGCGACGATGATCGCCTCGACCACGTCGGCGAACTCGAGCTCCACCGGCGGCATGTAGTCGATCGCGCGGACCACCATCTGCGTGAGCTGCCGCGCCGCGCGGGCTCCCTCCTCGGCCACGCGCGACGCGTCCGCGCCGGCGGTGCCGCCGATCGCGTCGAGCCGCTGGGCCCAGATCGACAGCATGGTCCGCATCACGGCCGCGACGACGACCTCCCCGCGGCGGTGCGGCTCGTCGTAGGTCGGGTCGTCCTGCCACTCGGGTGTCGCGGGCAGGCCGACCGAGCGGCGCAGCCCGCTTCCCCGTTCGCGTCCCTGGCCGTCGCCGAGCTCGTCGGCGAGCTTGAACAACGGGCTCTGAGAGAGATCCGCGGGCCTGAGCCGCGAGCGCGGGATCCGGCCGTTCTTGTCGGCCTCGCCGAGCAGTCGCGCAACCACCGGCTGGAGGGAGAACACCGACAGCAGCGCGACGATGTCGCCGAGCGCCTCGTGGAACGCCGGCTGGTCGGGCAGGCCCGGCTCCACGAAGCGGGGCCGGAGCCCGTCGAGGACCGCGTGCGACGTCTCGTGGGCGACGATGTCGTGCGACAGCGCCGTCTGCACCTGCCCGTCGTAGCCGAAGTAGATCGCGTGGTCCTCGCCGGCGTAGAAGGCGTTCCGCTCGGGCAGCGCTCGCGGCATCAGGTAGAGCTGGTGGGCGTCGAACCCCCAGCGCAGGCGCCGGCCCAGAGCGGCCTCGAACAGCGCCAGCGTGCGCGCCGCGATCGCATAGACGTTCTGCGCCCGGAACTCCGGTGAGGTGCGGAGCTCTTCGTCCGACGCGTCGGCGAACCGGTCGCCGTCGATGACCGCCGGCGGCTCGAGCTGGTTCGTCTTCGAGTCGTAGTCGACGACGTGGAAGCGGGCGCCGCGCGGCCCCGCGTCGAGGTGCTCCGCGGGGACGCTCACCTGCTCGGTGACGATCCGGGTGCCGGGTCCCTCTGTGACGGAGGGGTCCTGCGCGATCACCGTCAGCTTGATCTGCTGCGGGAGAGGCGCTCTGGCGATCACGGCGCTAGGTGGTCAGCAAGCCGCCGTCGACCGGCAGCACCGAGCCGGTGACGTAAGACGCCGCGTCGCTCGCCAGGAAGATCAGCGCGGCCACGAGCTCATGAGCCTCGCCCTTCCGCCCGGACGGCACGCGGAACATCATCTGGTCCAGATAGCCCTCGGGGTACTGCTCGGTCATCTCGGACTCGAAGAAGCCGGGCGCGAGTGCGTTGACGCGGATGCCCTTCCGTCCGGTCCACTGCTGGGCCAGGTCGCGCGTGAGGCCGATGATCGCGGCCTTGCTCGACGCGTACGCGGCCTGGGGCAGGTGCGCCGACGTCAACCCCAGCACGCTGCCGATGTTGACGATCGAGCCGCCGTCCTTCATCGCGCGCGCGGCGGCCTGGGCCATCCAGTAGGAGCCGTTCAGGTTGATGTCGATGACCTTCCGGAACTCGTCCGGGTCCTCGCGCGTGGCGGGCACGGCGGTGCCGATGCCGGCGTTGTTCACGAGGACGTCGACGCGGCCGAGCTCCTCTACGGCCTGGTCGACGAAGCGCTGGCAGTCCTCCGGCTTGGCCACGTCCGCCTGCACCGCGATGCAGCGCCGGCCGATCGACTCGACCTGCTCGCGCGTGGCCTCCAGCTTCTCGACCCGGCGCGCGCAGATCGCCACGTCGGCGCCGGCCTCGGCCAGCCCCTGCGCGAACGCCACGCCCAGGCCGGACGACGCGCCAGTCACGAGCGCGACCTTGCCGTCGAGCTTGAAGGAGTCGAGGACGCTCATGCCAAGAGTTCTACCGGCTGGGCGGAGCCGAAGCGGTCTGCCAACATTCCTCGCATGTGGATCGAACGTCACAGCTTGGCCTGCGACTTCGACGACGCGGTCGAGGCGCTGGAGTTCTGGCGCGACCGCCGCGCTCGGCTGGGCTGGCACCGGCGCGCCGCACGCCGCGAGGCCGACGCGATGGTCGACGCCTGGGAGCGGCGGATCCGGCACGCCGTCGTGCGCGACCCGTCGGTGCCGCTCGCGCAACGGCTCGAGGCCGGCGTCCTGGTGCTGCGGACCCGCGGGACGATCGTCGGCCGCCGCTGGCGCCGGCGCGCGTACGTGAGCGGTGTGGCCATGGCCGGTGCGGCGGGCGCGGGCTTTGCGGCGGTAGCGAGCCTCTTCTAGCTTGCGCACGGCGACAGCCCTCTTCCTGTCTTCCGTCTTCTGTCTTCTGTCTTCCGGTTGCGGCAGCGAGGGGTCGCCCGAGGAAGAGGTCACGAAGTCGGTTCGCAACTGGACCGCGGCGCTGTCCGAGGGAGATGGCGGCGCCGCCTGCGATCGGATGACGACGGCCGGGCGGGTGGAACTCGCGCGCTTCGCCTCGAGCTTCGCCGGGACGCAGCCGGCGGCGGACTGCCCGACCAACGTGAAGCGCTTCCAGAAGAAGCTGAGCCCGCAGGTGCAGCGGCAGACGTTGGACGCTGACGTCGACGACGTGCGCGTGGACGGCGCGGTTGCGATCGTGCGCATGGCTCACGGCGGTCCGACGCAGGTGCGCCTGCGGGAGGAGGACGGGGAGTGGAGAGTCGACGAGGCGTTCCGCCACGGCTGGCGCCTGATCGGGTCCCCGAACTACGCGCAGGGCTTTCGCTAGCGTGGATTCGGTGACCCAAGCCGCCGCCTTCGACTACGACCTGCGCGAGCTGCCGCCCGGCCGCGTGCCGTTCCGCCGCTGGCGGTTCGAGCTCTGGCAGGGCGCCGCGCTGCTGCGCTCGGGCTGGCGGATCACGCCACACGACGCCGAGCGCGCGCTGCGAGCCGCCGCGTCGCGCCGGGCCCACGAACTGGTGGGCGTCCGCCCGCTGCGGCCCGAGAACGCGCGGGCGCTCCAGCCGTTCAAGCCCGGCGCGACCGTCACCCTGGACTGCGGCGCGGTCAGCTGCGTGCTGACGCCGCGCCGCGACGACGAGCGCGAAGCGGCCGCCTAGGCCGCCGCGGCCTGCCTGAACCGTCGGCGCGGCTCGCGGGCCACGATCCGGCCCCAGTCCGCGTCGTCGATCTGCGCCGGCTCGGTCGTGGCCAGCCAGTCGCCCAGCACAGCGGCCAGAGCCGGCGGGTCCTCGATGTGCGGGAAGTGCGCCACGCCGGGCAGCGTCTCGAACCGGCTGCCGGGCACGGCCTCGTGCGTGGCCAGGCCGTGGGCCAGCGGGATCGTGTTGTCGCGCTCGCCCCAGACGATCAGCGTGGGGAACTCGCTCAGCAGGTACAGGCGGTCGCGCGCGCTGACCCGCTGGCCGCGCACGTCGATCACCGAGCGCAGCGTGTGCAGGAAAGCCTTGCGCGCGTCGGCGTGCTCGAGCGGCCTGAGCGCCCGGGCGATCTGCTGCAGGTAGACGCCCTTGCGGTTGCCCCGGTCCCGCAGGCGTGTGCCGGACGAGTTCATCGCGGCCAGGACGCTCGGGTTCGCCGCGGCCGCCAGCAGCGCCGAGACGCCCGGCAGTGCGGCGCCGCGCAGCAGCGGGCTGACCTCGCGACCCAGGCCGCCGCTCGACACCAGCGCCAGCCGCTCCACCCGCTGGGGGAACTGGTAGAAGAACTGCATGGCCACGCCGCCGCCCAGCGAGTGGCCGACGATCGACGCGCGGTCGACGCCGATGGCCGCGAGCACATCGCGGATCGACGCGGCGTGCGCGCCCAGCGAGTAGTCGCCGCGCGGGCGGGCCGAGTCGCCGTGGCCGATCAGGTCGGGGGCGATCACCTGGTAGCGGTCGGCCAGCTGCAGCGCCACCGCCTCCCAGTGCCGGGAGGAGTTGACCATGCCGTGGATGAGCACGACCGGGGGCCCGCTGCCGACGGTCCGGTAGATCACCGGGTGCCCGTGGAGCTCGACCTCCCAAGCATCGAACCCGGGATGACCTTGGACGGCGTCGATGGCGCGCAGCGTAGCGGGCGCACCAGCGCTCGTCCGCGCGGTTTCGCCCGTCGGCGCGTGCGGTAGGTAGTTGACATGGCAACTACTGCGACTTCATCGGGCACCTTCGAGATCGGCGGCGACCTGGAGGTGACCCGCCTGGGCTACGGCGCGATGCGCATCACCGGCGAGGGCATCTGGGGGCCGCCGAAGGACCACGACCGCGCGATCGAGGTCCTGCGCAAGCTTCCCGATCTGGGCGTCGACTTCATCGACACCGCGAACTCGTACGGCCCGTACGTCTCCGAGGAGCTGATCCGCGAGGCGCTGCATCCCTACGACGGAGTAAAGGTCGCGACCAAGGCCGGGCTCACCCGCCAGGGACCGAACCAGTGGCTGCCCGTCGGCCGTCCCGAGTACCTGCGCCAGGAGTGCGAGATGAGCCTGCTGCGGCTGGGCGTCGACCAGATCGACCTCTGGCAGCTCCACCGGATCGACTCCAAGGTCCCGCGCGAGGAGCAGTTCGGCGTCATGAAGGAGCTTCAGGACGAGGGAAAGGTGCGGCACCTGGGGCTGTCTGAGGTATCGGTGGACGACATCAAGGAGGCCCAGGAGGTCTTCGACGTCGCGACCGTCCAGAACCTCTACAACCTCACGAACCGGCGCCACGAGGACGTGCTCGACTACTGCGACGAGCAGGGCATCGGCTTCATCCCGTGGTTCCCTCTGGCGGCGGGCGACCTGGCCAAGCCGGGTGGCCCGGTGGCCGAGGCGGCCGAGGCCCACGACGCGACTACCGGGCAGATCGCCCTCGCCTGGCTGCTTCAGCGCAGCGAGGTGATGCTGCCGATTCCCGGCACCGGGTCCGTCGAGCACCTCGTCGAGAACGTGGCGGCGGCCGAGATCGAGCTGACCGACGAGGAGTTCGCGACGCTAGACAGCGCCTGAATCCGCCGCCGCGGCCTCGGCGTCGTCCAGCTGCCGCTCGACCAGGTCGAGGCCGGCGTTCCAGAAGCCCGGGTCGGTCAGGTCGACGCCGACGATCCGGCCGAGCTCCTCGGGCGGCAGCGACCCGCCCGCGCTCAGCATCTCGACGTAGCTGGGCACGAAGCTCTCGCCCTCGTCGACATAGCGCTGGTAGACCGACAGCGCGAGCAGCTGGCCGTACGCGTAGGCGTAGACGTAGCCGGGCGCCGCTGTGAAGTGGTGGACGTAGGACCACCAGCTGCGGTAGCCGTCGGTGACCTCCACCGAGTCGCCGAAGAGCTCGTCCTGGGACTCGGCCCACAGCTCGCCGAAGCGGTCGGGCGGCAGCTCGCCGCCCGAGCGCCGCTCCGTGTGAACGGCGTTCTCGAAGGTGTGCATCGCCACCTGGCGGAAGACCGTGGCGATCGATCCCTCGATGCTCTCGGCCAGCAGCGACAGCCGCGACGCCGCGTCCGGCGCCTGCTCGAGCAGCCGGCCGAACGTCAACGTCTCGCCGAACACGCTCGCGGTCTCGGCCACGGTGAGCGGCGTGTTCTGGTGGAAGATCCCGCGCTCGGCGGCCAGCGCCTGGTGCACGCCGTGGCCGAGCTCGTGCGCCAGCACCAGCGCGTCGCGGCGCTTGCCGGTCCAGTTCAGCATCACGTAGGGGTGGACCGACGGCACTGTGGACGCCGAGAAGGCGCCGTTGCGCTTGCCCTGGCGGGCCGGCGCGTCGATCCAGCGGTCGTCGAAGAAGCGGGCGACGACGTCGCCCACCTGTGGGGAGAAGCTGCGGTAGGTCTCGAGCACAAGGTCGCGGGCCTCGCCGAAGCCCATCAGCTCCTCGGTGGGGGAGACGCTGGCGTTGCGGTCGTAGTCGGCCAGCTTGTCGAGTCCCAGGATGCGCGCCTTCAGGCGGTACCAGCGGCGGGCGATCTCGTAGCGCCCGCGGACGGCTTCCACCAGCGCCTCGACGGACTCGTCGGAGGCCTCGTTCTCGATGTTGCGGACGGCCAGCCAGTGCGGGAACTTGCGCAGCCGGTCCTCGGTCGCCTTCTCCTGGAGCAGCGTGTTGAACACGTAGGCGCGCGTGCGCAGCCCCGGCCGTAGGCCCTCGGTGATCGCCTCGGCGGCGGTGCGGCGCTCCTCACGGTCGGCCGAGAACAGGCGGGACAGTGCCTGCTCGAGCCCGGTCCCGCCGTCGAGCGGCACCTCGACCGCGGCGACCTGCTCCTCGAACAGCCGCGACCAGGCGCTGCGGCCGGTCACGCGCAGCTCGGTCATCACGCGCTCCTCGGGCTCGCTCAGCCGGTGCGGCCCCAGGCGGCGCGACACGCGCAGGTGGTGGGCGACGAACTCGAGGCCCTCGCTCTCGAGGAGCTGCTCAGCCTTGTCGTCGGAGAGGGCCTGCCATTCCAGGTCGAAGAACAAGAGCCGGGTCTCGACAGCGGCGCCGCGCTCCTGGGCGGCCTGCAGCAGCGCGCCGGTCGCCGGGTCCTCGGTGTTGGCGCTGAACCGCAGCATTGCGTAGGAGCCCGCGCGGCCGACCAGCTCGTAGATCGCGGCGAGCTCGGTCGCCGCCTCCTTCAGCGTCGCGCCGTCGAACTCGCCGAGCTTGCCGGCGTACGCGTCGGCGAAAGCGCCCGCGCGCGACTCCGCCTCGTCGAGCAGCGACCCGACGGCCGCGTCGCCTCCGCCGTCGACGAGCGGGTCCAGGTCCCACTCGATCGCGGCTGCGTCCTGGTCCTGCGAAGTGATCGTCACCCGGTGGATGATGGCGCGGGCGTCGATTCCCGTGCCGCCACACACTCGTACAGCGCGTCCCGAAGCGCTTTCTCGCGCGGATCGTCGAACAGGTACAGGCCCATGCGGTTCATCGCGTAGGCGAACGAGACCTCGGCGTCGGGATCGGCGAACGCGAACGAGCCGCCCGCTCCGGGGTGGCCGAACGACGTCTCGCTGGTCCCGAACGGCGCGACCTCCGACGGCTTCGCGTAGCCCAGCGAGAACATCGTCGGCACGTGCAGCACCAGGTCCATGGCGCCGCCGCTCGGTTCGGTCGCGGGCGCCGTGAGCTCGTCCAGCGTCGCCTGGCCGATGCCGATCTCGTGGCCGCCCCTCGCCAGGTCCGAATAGGCGCGGGCGATGCTGCGCACCTGGCCGATGCCGCCGCCGGCCGGGATCTCCAGAGCGCGGTAACGGGACGAGTCGAGCGTGGCGGCGGAGCGCAGACGCGGGTTGCCGAACACCTTGGAGGTGAGCGACTGACGGTTGAAGAAGGCGCGCGCCATCTGCGGCGGCACGTTGCGGAACTCGCGCGCCAGCGTCACCGGATCGGGCGCCTTGATGCGGGCGACGCGGTCGCGGCGCATGTCGCTCGGGAGGCCGAAGTAGAACTCCAGGCCGAGCGGCTCGGCGATCTCCTCCGCGAAGAAGCGCCCCAGGCGCCGTCCGTCGGGGTCGACGCGGCTGATCAGCGCGGACTCGTACCAGCCGATCGAGAGCGCGTGGTAGCCGTGGCGGGTGCCCGGCCGCCAGGCGGGAGTCTGCGCGGCCAGAATGCGGTCGACCTCGGCGGTGTCACCCAGGTTGCGCGACGAGAGGCGCTCGTCGATCGCGCACAGGCCGGCTTCGTGCCCCAGCAGCTGGCGGACGGTGACCTTCTCCTTGCCGTTCTGGGCGAACTGCGGCCAGTAGGCGGCGACGCGCTCGTCGTAATCGATCAGGCCGCGGGAGTGGGCGAGGGCGACGGCCGTCGCGGCCAGGCCCTTGCTGGTCGAGAAGACCAGCACCATCGTGTCCTCCTCCCACGGCTTCGTGCCGTCGCGGTCGCGGTGGCCGCCCCACAGGTCGACGACCTTCTCGCCCCGGTGGTAGGCGGCGACGGCGGCGCCCAGCTCGCGCCGCTCGCGGAAGTTGCGCTCGAACTCGTCGCGGACCGACTCGAAGCCCGGCGCTACGTGGCCCTCGACCATCGGGGCGGCAAGTACCCCGCCTACCTGAGGGGTAATCGAACGTAGCTTGCGGCGGCGGTATTTTCGCGTCATGAGCTCTGTGAGTACCGCGCCCGGCGTCGGGCCGCTGCTGCGCGACTGGCGGCAGCGGCGCAGGTTGTCCCAGCTCGACCTGGCCCTGGAAGCCGGGGTGTCAGCACGTCACCTGTCGTTCGTGGAGACGGGGCGGTCGCGCCCGTCGGCCGAGATGGTGCTCCAGTTGGCCGAGCACCTGGACGTGCCGCTGCGCGAGCGCAACCAGATGCTGCTCGCGGCCGGGTACGCGCCGCGCTACGGCGAGCGTGACTTCGACGACCCCGAGATGGCCCCGGTCCGGTCCGCGATTCAGCGCGTCCTGGATGCGCACGCGCCCTTCCCGGCGGTGGTCGTCGACCGCGCGTGGGAGATGCTCGCCGCCAACGCGAGCGTCCCGTTGCTGATCGCGGACGTCGCGCCCCACCTGATGGAGCCGCCCGTCAACGTCCTGCGCGTAAGTCTCCACCCGGAGGGCATGGCTCCTCGCATTCTGAACCTTCCGGAGTGGCGGGCGCACCTGCTCGAGCGGCTGCAGCGGCAGATCGTGGCGACCGGCGACGCCGACCTGAAGACGCTGTACGACGAGGTGTCGTCGTATCCCGGGCCACGGGCGGCGTCGGCGGAGGGGCTGGCGGGGCAGATCGCGGTGCCGCTGCGGCTGCGCGTCGAGGGCGGCGAACTCGCGTTCATCTCCACCGTTGCGACGTTTGGCACGGCTGTCGACATCACGGTGGCGGAGCTGGCGATCGAATCGTTCTTCCCGGCGGACGAGGCGACGGCGGAGGCGGTGCGCGCGGCGGCTGAGTAGGGCGTGGAGCTCAGCGCGGGCGGGCAACCTTCCTCAACCACGTCCGGAATCGGCGGGGGTGGTTGAGGTTGGTCGCCTATACGGCAACTTTCCTCAACCACGTCGTGGATCCCGGGGGGTGGTTGAGGTTGTTCTCCTTCAGCGCCCGCTCCGCTGGTCGATCGGCGACGGCGAGTAGAAGAAGAACCAGATCTCGAACGCGACCACCGCGGCGACCACGCAGGCCATCACCGCGATCTCGAACGGGGTCGCGCGGGCGTCGGGGTCGTGCTGGCGTGCCCATTCGCCGCGCTCCGCTCGCATCGACCGCAGCCACGTCGACCGGTACCGCCGCGGCTCGCGGCCCTGCAGCTTGATGTAGTGATCCTGCAGGCGGTAGAGCAGCCGCAGCAGCACCCACGACGCGAGCGCCATCACGACCACGACCGTGACGATCGCGGTCGCGCTCGGCCCGGGCGTGTCCGACAGGTTCTCCACCCGCGAGCCGACCCACAGCGCCAGCAGCGGGCTGCCCAGCCAGACGTTAACGCCGACCACGACCGTCGCCGCCAGGACCCCGGCGCGGCGGATCCGGTGCGAGAAGTCGTGAACGTCGACCGCGCCCTGCGCCGTGTCGCGCTTACCTGCCACGTAATCGACCCGCCTCCCCGCCGGGTGGGACCGTCTCGGAAAGTCAACCGCAAAGCAGGAGGCGAATCAACCAATGACATCCACAGCCATCGACCGCCTGTCCGCGCTGCGCGGCGACGCCCTGACCCGCGTCGCGCTCAAGCTCGACGCGGTCGTGACCGGCGCGAACGGCGCGGCCTATCTCGCCGGCGCCAGCCTGCTCGACGACGCGCTCGGGCTGCCGGAGGGATTCCTGCGCGCGACCGGCGCGTTCCTCCTCGTGTTCGCCGCGGCCGTCTGGTTCACGGCGACCCGGCCCGCCCTAAACCGCAACGCGGTCCACGCGGTGATCCTGCTGAACGCGCTGTGGGTCGTCGACTCGCTCGCGCTCGTCACGCTCGGCTGGTACGACCCGTCGACCGCCGGGTCCGCATGGGTCGTGCTGCAGGCGATCGTCGTGGCGGGCTTCGCCGCGCTCCAGGCCTACGCAGTGCGACAGCAGTCACACGTGTGACCGTGCGCTCACTCGGCACCACAGGACGCGGGCACGACCGAGGCGATGCTTCGAGTGCGAACCCTCATCGCGGCGCTTCTCGTGGCGGTCTCGCTGACCGCCGCTCTGCCCGCGTCCGCCGGGGCCGGCGACTCGACCACCGACACCTACACGGCCTACGCCAAGATCCGGGAGCGCCTGATCACCTGCTCGCTGGATCGGACCTGGCACCACCTGGGCACCGAGGGCCGCCGCAGCTGCACGCGCCTGCGCCGCCTCTACGTCCTGTGGTCGACCCCGGGCGAGAGCTACCGCTACCACGTGCACTGCCGCAC